>Ga0164311_10000731_pt1 | contig 15031 bp, 11 predicted proteins | sample GuaBasSedimGuay2_FD_121796 | JGI IMG/M metagenome (GOLD analysis project Ga0164311, IMG submission 121796) | Subseafloor sediment microbial communities from Guaymas Basin, Gulf of California, Mexico - Guay2, Core 4569-9, 9-12 cm | ecosystem: Environmental > Aquatic > Marine > Hydrothermal vents...
ATCGTCAACATACCACCTGCTTCCGCAACCTTCATTAATCCCAGGAACAGGGCCATAACCCCCACCAGACCAATGGCAAGTTCTACGGCGGCTACTGCGGAATCAATCATGGCCCTGGACAGGATGTCCATGGGTTCGACAACGCCCTGGGAAGGCACAAAAAAAATCTGCTGCCATCCGGCAAATAAAAATGCAGCCAGTACGATAATGACAAATATTTTATTCATAGCCTGTTTTATATGTAATCTTACTAATTTACAATATGATTTTTTTATGATATTTTTATTGCTTATAAGTCTGTAATAATCATGGATTCACCGTGCTTTTGATAATTGGCTGTCTTACGAGCAACATAAACTTTATACACTATTGGCCCTTGTTCCAACTTTTTGACAAACGCTTTTACACGGCAGAAACTTTCAAAACAGAAAGGAAGAATTAAAATGGCCCAAACCAAAATTTTTTCTAAACTCATCTGTCTTTTCCTCTTTTTTCCACTGATCTGGTCTTTCACCGTGGTTTGTGAAGCCAAAGAACTTTTTAGAATAGGAACCGGCGGAAAAACAGGCGTATATTTTCCTGTCGGAAAACTGATTGCCCAAGGTCTTACAGAACCACTCCGGACCAAAGCAATCCCCGGGGGTAAAAAAACGGGCATACCCGGTTATATTGCCGTGGCCCAGAATTCGGCAGGCTCGGTTGAAAATATAAACACCATCATATCCAATGAGACAGAAGCAGGACTGATTCAAGCTGATGTGGCATCCTGGGCCTATCAATCTTCAGGGCCATTTGCCGGGGAAAAAAAATTCCAAACGATTCGGGCAGTGGCAAGCCTGTATCCTGAAAAATTCCAGATTGTCACCCGAAAGGATGCAAATATCCACAAAGTAACTGATCTTAGAGGGAAGCGTATTTCTTTGGATGAACTGGGTTCAGGGACATTATCGGTCATGCGAATTATTCTTGCCGCCCACAGCTTATCTGAAAAAGACCTGCGGCCGGTCTATTTAAAACCCGTATTTACTGAAAACAAAATGATAAGCGGTGAACTCCAGGGATTTGTGATGATGGCAGGAGCTCCCATGGAGGCTGTTTTGAAATTATCCGACATCGGCATATCCCTTGTACCCATCAGTAAAAAAATTGCCAACAAAATCAACCGCCAATACCCTTATCTTGTTCCAGGATTTGTCCCGGCCAATGTCTATCCGAATGTCCCTGAAACACAGACGATACAAGTCCATGCCCTGCTGGCCGTCAACTCTGCAATGGATGAAGAGCTTGTCTACCAGGTCACTCGTACATTATGGAGCCCGCATATGCTGTCACTATTAAAGCGGGGTCATCCCCAGGGAAAGGCGATCACGCTTGAAAGTGCTCTGACCGGACTTTCCATCCCCCTTCATGAAGGGGCAAAAAGATTTTACCGGGAGCAAGGGTTATTGATTAAGGATCTATTGTCAAAATGAAAAACGCCTGGCCCCTTACCCAGATTCTGCTGTTAAGCTCCATTGCTATTGCTATTGTTGCTGTTGTTGTCACGATTATCATGACCAACACCACCCTACGGTCAGTGGAAAAAAATCTTCCAAATACCCTGATCAAGGAACTTGTTTCCCTTGACCTTGTTCTTGGACATCTCTCGGAAGTTGTCACGGCAGCCCAAATAACGGCGGAAAACGCCAGTTCTCAAAACTTTGACAAGCTGACAGACAAGGTTCAAACTGCTGTTGAGAGTGTTGCAACACTCCGGTTGACCTATGTGTTTGATAATCTCATCCAGGCGTCTGCATTCCATGCCGCTGTAGCGCCTGCAATAGCTGATTTACAGATATGGCTGTCCGAAGGAATTTCCGGATATGGTCCCCGGTCCAAAACAACGGCCCAAATCGTTTTATCTAGAATTTTAGATTCGTTTCAAAAAGCAAAAATCTTAAACCAACAATCCAGATTAAATGCCCAGAACAAGCTGAATGAGGGGCGTGAGAAGCTTGATCGGTTTTTATCCAGCGTGAACCTGCTCTTTCTGCTGACCCTTTTAATTACCCTCATCATGATTTTCTTGTTTGTCCGCCAGCATTTACTTAAGCTCGGGGAAATAAAAGCGCAAAAAACGTTGCAGACCCAGAGAGACCTTTTAAATTCCCTGTTTGAAAATATACTTCTGGGCATAACCGTATGGAGCAAAGAGGGCTTATTTCTGTTTGCAAACAAATCTTTTACCCATTTGACAGGATATCGCGTCGAGGATATTAAAGATATTCAAAACTGGTTCACCAAAGTCTACCCTGATCCGGTTTATCGGGACATGGTACTTGAGGACTGGAACAAATCCACCCAACTCACCGATGTGGTACGCGAGTTTAAAATCACATGTAAAAACGGCCAGGTTAAAGACGTTGAATTCAGAGGGACATTTTTACCGGATGGAAGAGCCCTTGTTAGCCTTACTGATATCACCGAAAGAAAAGCGCTTGAAGCCCAGTATGAACAGGCACAGAAGATGGAAGCCCTCGGAACTCTGGCAGGCGGTATTGCCCACGATTTCAATAACCTTCTCAGTGGAATTTTTGGCTATATAGACCTGGCACGGAAAAAAACAAAAGAATCCAAAACCGAAGAATACCTTACAAAAGCGTTTAACACATCAGGTAGAGCAAAAGGGCTGACCCACCAGCTTCTGACTTTTTCCAAAGGGGGCGCACCCATCAAAAGAATTGACTCTCTTGTCCCCTTTCTTCAGGAAACCACACAGTTTGCCTTAAGTGGTGCCGATGTGTCCTGTAGTTTTAACCTTCCTGATGATTTATGGATGTGTGATTATGATAAAAACCAGCTCGGCCAGGTCATTGACAATATCGTTATCAACGCACATCATGCCATGCCTTCGGGAGGCAATATCCAGGTGGATGCAACCAATGTAATTGTTAAGGGAAGAGAGCATCCCGCACTTGACCCGGGAAAATATGTCAAAATATCCATATCTGATACAGGAATGGGAATCGCTGAAAAATACATTCCCAGGATCTTTGATCCGTTTTTTACTACAAAGCAGAAAGGCAGCGGTCTTGGACTTGCAACCAGCTATTCTATTGTCAAACGGCATGGCGGAATTATAGATATTGAATCTATACTGGGAGTCGGAGCCACATTTCATATATTTATTCCTGCAGCTGAACATCCTAAATTTCAAGGAAAAACCCTGGTAGAAAAGAATTATCAAGGTTCCGGCCGCATCCTGATCATGGATGATGAAGAGATGATCCAGGAAATGATGACGGATATGCTTGAGACAATGGGATTCACCATTAAAGGCGAAAACGAAGGCAGAGGGGCAGTTGAAGCATTTAAAAAGGCAAAAGAGCGAAACGACCCATTCCGTGCCGTTATTCTGGATCTTACGGTTAAGGGCGGCATGGGGGGCAAAGAAACCGTGAAAGAAATCCGCAAAACAGATAAAACCATACCGGTATTTGTTGCCAGCGGCTATTCTGAAGATGAAGCCATAGCAAACCCTGAAGCATTCGGTTTTACTGCCAGCCTTGAAAAACCGTTTTCGGTTGCACAGCTTGCCCGAATTTTTGAAAAATATCTTAAATCATGAGGGGTGGAAATGAAAGAAAGGGCCGCATAGAATGGAAGATCTTTCAATTTCTCAAAACATTAATATCGTAATTGTTGATGATGAGCCTGTCATTAGGGATCTGCTTAAAAATACCATGGAAAGAACGAATTATTCCTGTTGGTTTGCAGGAAATGGTGAAGAGGCATTAAAATTGTTTTCCGGACAAACGTTTGATGTGGTGATTACTGACATTGACATGCCTGTAATGAATGGTATTGAACTGGCCAAAATTATTAAATCAAATTTTACTACCGATGTGATTGTAATGACAGGCCAAATCTTAAGCTATCAGTATGATGAGATCATCAATATCGGTGCCAGTGATTTTGTTGAAAAGCCTTTTTCACCCAGAGAAATGATTCTCAGGGTAGACCGTGTATTGCGGGAAAGAAATCTTAAGCAAGTTGCAAAAAAAGCCCATGAAGCACTCAAGGCATCCTATATCGACTCCATTCATCGTCTGGTCATGGCAGCAGAGTATAAAGATGAAGATACCGGAGGTCACATTGTCAGAATCGGGCAATATTGCTCACTTCTGGCTGAAAAATTAAATCTTTCCGAAGATTATAAAGAGACCATCTATTATGCTGCCCCCATGCATGATATCGGAAAAATCGGCATTCTGGATAAAATCCTTTTGAAACCAGGCAAACTTACCCACATTGAGTTTGAAACCATGAAAACCCACACACAGATTGGCGCAAGGCTCTTATCCAGATCCAAATCTAAAATCCTGCAGATGGCCCATGAAATTGCCCTGAACCATCATGAAAAATTCAATGGAAAAGGATACCCCCAACAATTAAAAGGAACTGACATTCCTTTATCCGGACGAATTGTTGCCATCGCCGACACCTTTGATGCACTGACCTCAAGACGACCTTATAAAGATCCATATCCACCTGATATCACCTATGACATCCTGAAAAAAGAAAGAGGTGAACACTTTGACCCGGACATTCTTGATGCTTTTATCAACAATTTTGATCAATTCTTGGAAATAAGGGGCAACATCGGCACATTTGAAAGTGAGGTATATCAAAATTTCACGCTCAGTGAGCGGGATAGATCAGACAATGATATAAAATTTTCATAAGGCGTTTCCCCTTATCGGTCCGCATGGCCGACGGGCATGACAATGCTGTACACGCTGTCTTCCAGTTTGCTCCTGAGGTTTGGGCAGGCCTTTTTAAACACCTTCATTATCGCAAAATTGGAAAACAGAATTTCAGCCGTAAAGACGTCAATATTCCTTTTTTTTCCTAATTTTATCAACGAATTTACCATATAGGTCGCAATACCGAGGTTGTTATGCTTTTCATCCACAATTAAAGCAAGTTCAGCACTATGGCCTGATTTGTCTAATAAATACCTTGCCTCTGCGATTAAAATACCTTCTCCGGGTTCACCGACCAGTCCCACAATTGACATCGTATCGTTCCAGTCAACATTGACATATTCCTGCATTTTCGAATGCGGCATGGTGGTGACACAATAAAAATACCGGTAATAAATGGCTTCATCGGAAAACCGATAAAACAATCTTCTCATTTGTTCCTCATCAGAGGGTTTTATGGGTCTGAACCTTACCTTGACACCATTCTTAAAGGACTGTTGTTCATAAATATCGTGGGGATATAGATGACTGCTTTCTCTTAAAAATATCTGGTCCGGGTAAAGCATGTTCTTCTTTTTTGCCTGGGTAAATAAATCCAGGCGGTCATCTGGATGGGCAACCTCAATAAGGGCCTGGGCGCGTTCCCGTATGGAAAGGCCGTTGAGCATAGCAGTGCCATATTCCGTCACCACCATGTTAATGGATTCTTCAAACCCTAACTGATTGTGGTACCGTTCGGTTGAAAGTTTGATATTGGAACGTTTCTTTAAATTTCTGCTGGGAAGGCCGAATATGAAACGGCCCTTCTTTGAAATCTGTGACCCAAAAAAAGATTCCATCAATTCCATAGGGCCGCTGATGACATTGCCTTTGCCGTGGTGTAAAACAATGCGGCCGGACAGATCAACTTTACGCGCGGGAATCACTGCAACAAACCGATCGTTTTTACCGATATTGACCGGGTCAAAAACCGTCTGGATTCCCTGGAATTCCACCAGATGGTTCCGGTCCAGCCAGGCCATGAGATCCGGCGTTCCAAACGCATAAGATGCAATGGATTTTCCCTGAAAAATATTTTTATAAAGATTGGTCACAGCACCGCTTTTCACAAGCTCCATCAAAGCGTCGGTAAATACGGGAGAGTGGACTCCAAGATGGTGTTTATTTATCAGTTTTTTACTTAAGGCTTCAAACAACGGGCCAATAGAAAATGCAATACAGCTTCTATCCGGAATCAAAGAAGCAATACGGCCGGCGATCCGGTCAAAAGCAGGACTGGTTTCCCACCGCTTAAAATAAACAGGATCATCCTGGGAATAAATCAGAAGGTCAAACTCGGACATGTTAACGAATGTAGCACCAAAGACCCTGGGAATTTTGTGATTGATCTCACCCACGACAAGCGATGCCTGTTTCATGGCAGACCGGGCCACATCAATGGAAACCCCCAGGCTGGCATTCCCCGGTTCATCGGGCGGGGAAATCTGGACGAAGGCAACGTCAACCTGGATTCGCCCTGAGTCAAACAACCGGTGCAATCGTTTAAACCGGGTGGGAATCAGATCGACCAACCCTTTGGCAATCGCCTTGTTGACCATATTGCCTGAGCTGAATGTCTTTAAGCGGTATTTATGGGAATCAAGTGTTTTAAGGGTTATGGTATCACTGAAATTGACAAGCTGAATCAGCTCAAGATCAACCAGATTGTGATAATCAGAACTCATCAGATGCTTTACCAGGGTGCGGGGCTCAGAAATACCCGTGCCCAGAAAAATACTCATTCCCGGCCGAATTTTTTTCATGACTTTATCAGGATCAAGAATTTTTTGTTTCCAATTCATATTGATACCTTGATTAGAGTCTTAGGGAAAAGGCAATGGAACGTTTTTAAAACAGTATAATATCTTGCAGTTAATTTTGCAAAAAAAATATTTTTTTTGCAAAACCTTATCTGCTCATTATTTATTTTTTGTCCTTCTTTTTTTGTTTTGCTTTAAGAACCTGACGCTGGGAAGCATTGAGCACACTTTTTCTAAGGCGTATGGAAAGTGGTGTGACTTCAACCATTTCGTCATCCCGGATAAAATGGATGGCCTTTTCAAGTGTCATCGTCCTTATTGGCGAACAGATAACACTTTCATCCTTGCCGGATGCCCGCATGTTGGTCAGTTTTTTTTCTTTACAGGCATTGACGTCAATATCCTGATGCCGGTTATGTTCTCCGACAATCATGCCCTCATATACCGGCGTGCCGGGTTTAATAAGCATCTGTCCCCTGGGTTCAAGGTTAAACAAGGCATAGGGTACGGCCTTGCCCTGTCTGTCTGAAACAATGGATCCGTTATATCGAACAGGAAAATCACCCCTGTAATCTTCATATCCTGAAAGGTATGAGTTCATAATCCCCGTTCCCCGGGTATCTGTCATAAACTCATCCCGATACCCGATCAGAGATCTTGAAGGGATTGAAAATTCAATTCTTACCCTGCCTTTATTGTTATTCACAAGATTAATCATCTTGCCTTTTCGAATGGAAAGTTTTTCTGTGACAACCCCTAAAAAATCTTCACCGCAATCCACAAATAAATGCTCAATGGGCTCCATTTTTTTTCCATCTGTATATTTATAAATAACCCTGGGTCTTCCGACACAAAGTTCAAACCCTTCTCTTCTCATGGTTTCGATCAAAATGGCAAGCTGGAGCTCGCCTCTTCCCTTGACGGTGAAGCTTTCATCTGTCCTGCTGTCTTCCACTTCAATGGCGACATTCATTAAGGTTTCTTTAAGAAGGCGTTCCCTGATTTTCCTGGACTGAACGTGTTTTCCTTCACGACCGGCAAAGGGAGATGTGGAAATAGAAAACTTCATGGAGACAGTGGGTTCATCCACCGTGATTCTTTCTAACGGTACAGGTTCGAGCTTGGTGCAGATAGTATCTCCGATTTTGACATCCTCAATACCGGACAAGACAATAATATCACCCACCTGGGCCTGTTCCACAGGCGAAAGTGCTATCCCTTTATAAGACTGAAGTTTGGATACCTTTAGCGGTAAAAGTTTATTGTTTTCGGTGATGCACACCAGATTTTCATTGGATTTGGCACTGCCGTTAAAAATTTTACCAATGGCAAGCCGCCCCAGATAATCAGAATATCCCAGATCAGACACCAGCATTTGAAAAGGAGCCTCTGGGTCATAGGTCGGAGCCGGCATTTCTTCCACGATAAGATCAAATAACACCGTTAAATTGTCGACATCATCATCCAATTCCTTTTTAACGATCCCATCGCGGCCAATGGCATACAGGTAGGTGAAATCAAGCTGTTCTTCCGTTGCGTCAAGATCAATAAAAAGATCATATACCATATCCAGGACTTCGTCGGGTCGGGCATCTTTACGGTCAATCTTATTGATAATCACCATGACAGGAAGATTGGATTCAAAGGTTTTTTTAAGGACAAACCGGGTCTGAGGCAAAGGGCCTTCAGATGCATCAACAAGGAGAATCGCACTGTCAGCCATGGAAAGCGCTCTTTCTACTTCACCGCCAAAATCCGCATGCCCCGGGGTATCAATTATATTAATTTTAATATCCTGCCAGGTCACAGAACAGTTTTTAGCTGAAATGGTGATACCGCGTTCCCTTTCAAGGTCCATGCTGTCCATGAGGCGTTCATCCACCTCCTGGCCTTCCCTGAAAAGGCCGCTCTGCCTGAACATCGCATCAACAAGGGTGGTTTTGCCATGATCAACATGAGCAATGATGGCAACGTTTCGTAACTTGTCATTAACTTCTGAATTCTTTTTCATGATTCTCCTGTTTATATCCTGTCTTTATCTACAGGCTAAGAAAAATAACCATAAAATCAAAAAAGGCAACAATCAATATTTAAAAATAGCAGGCAAACAACACATAGGCGTTTGGGGCGGCATTGGTATAATAATTTGTGTCTGGAATCAAAAAGCCGCCGTACTCACTTTCTTTTTTGCCATAAAAAATATTGGCTCCGAATTGGAGATTTGAATTTTGTGTCATGCTTAAAATTGCCCAGGGCTGAATGATACCGGAAGGGTCTTTGATATTATTGATGATACTTAAATAAATATTAAACAAAGGATGGAGTTCCACCTGAATCTGACCGCTTAAATAATTTTTTCCAAGGGCAAATAATTCCCCTCTGCCAATTCTTTCCATAACTTGCGGGTTACGCATGGCATCAGTGTAGTCGTTTTCCCCAAGCCCGTTATGATAATATTCAATAAGGCCGTACATATTTTTTTTAAGCCACTCCCAGGAATAATCAATATTTGCCACAAATTCAAAATATCCTTTCTCATCTTTTGCCTCTTTCAGGGTTGACCAGACAAGATCGGTCCGCCATGCCGCATCTCCAATATAACCCGCACCTCCCAGGCCAAAAACGATTTCATTATAATGAACAGCTCCCATTACATCTATTTCCATATCCCCGGCAAAAAAATGAGATTTTCCTGCAATAGAAGAACTTTTAAAATCAACTTCTCCGGTTGCAGCATCTCTTCTGGGAACATAAAGCAGATTGAATTCTCCTGAAAGTTCGGTATTAAACCGTACAGAAACAAGGTCATCCCCTATCTTGTAATCACGGATTGTATCAGAAGGCGAAAAAGGATTGAAAAGATCCATAGGATTGAAGATAAGACCATTTCCCCATGTGACAGCCTGTCTTCCAATAATTATATCCCCCCAGGACGGTTTTATTGAAAAAAACAAACGGTCAAGCCGGTTCCATAAAATGTAATCCTCTGTTTCTTTAACAGTTTTTGTTAAATCTAAAAGGCGCCTTTCATCCATATTCGAAGGGTCCGGTACCTGGCCGCCCGGAAGCGACGGGGAATATCTTTGGAGATCATACCGTTTTTTATAGGTATCCCCCCATTTGAGAAAGGCCTCATAATGGGCTTCAAAATAAATTTTCTCAGATAAAATAAGCTTATCCGTCAACCTGACATTGGCAAGACCGTCCATGCCGGTATCGGTTCCCACCGGTTCATAATAAGACCCGCTGTCATATCCGGTTACACCCCCCTCAAGCCTTAAATGTCCCCCGAACCGGTTGTCAACATTTTCATACCAGGCCTTATTCTCATACAAAACCGGATCTTGTCCTGCCCTGAGGTTTTGAACAAATAATAGCAATACAAAAAAGAATATGAACCGACAGATGTGATTCTTACCTGGTTTCATCATTTACAATGAGCCCGTCTTTAATCGTGACAAGGCGCCTGGCATACTCCATGACCATGCTGTCATGGGTTGAAAAAATAAACGTAACGTTTTTTTCTTTGTTCATTTTCTCCATCATTAAAACAAGGCCTTCTCCTGTTTTTGAATCAAGATTGGCCGTGGGTTCGTCTGCAAGAACAATAGCAGGGCCTGAAACAATGGCCCGGGCAACGGCAACCCTTTGCTGCTGGCCGCCTGAAAGTTCAGCAGGCCGCCTGTCATATTTTCCTTCAAGGCCCACATCATCCAGTATGGCTGTTGCCCTGTCATGTCTTTCAGTTTTAGGCACGCCCTGCAGCAGCATAACATACTCAACATTTTCAATGGCTGACAAAACAGGAATAAGATTAAACGCCTGAAAAACAAATCCAATTTTATGCAGTCTCAAAGAAGCAAGATCTGCCTGGTTCATTTTTGCAAATTCATTGTTGGCAACGATGACACTTCCTGAATCGGGCAGGTCAAGTCCGCCTATAATATTGAGCAGTGTAGTTTTGCCTGACCCTGACGGACCTGCAAGGGCAACAAACTCTGCTTTATCTACCATAAGATCAACACCGCGAAGGGCATCAACTTTTACTTTTCCCTGCACATATGTTTTCTTGATATTTTTTGCTTTGACAATTGCCATATCATGTCTCCGTGTGAATTGATCTTACTAATATTTCCTCATCGCCTGGATCGGGGTAAACCTGGCAGCTTTAAAAGCGGGATACAAGCTGACCAGAAGACCTAAAATAAGCACCACAAGCCCTGCCACAGCTATATCCTGAACCCAGATTTCCGGATACAGTTTTCTCGGGATTCCCCACATTTCCACACCTGCTGCCAGGACTGACAGATCAATACCATTCTTTGCAATGGCGGCAACACTCAAAAAACCCAGTATATTTCCTGTCAATATCCCCAAAACCAAAAGAAAAAACGTCTCTGTCACAACCCCTTTAATGATCTGGAAAGGTCTCATGCCAAGGGCTTTCATCAAACCAAACTCTCTCATTCTTTCAAAAATGGCCATGAGCGTCGTGTTGACAATGCCAAATCCCATTGCAACAAACACAACAAAATACCAGATGTAAAGAAAAAAACCCGACATCTCAAGGTATGCCTTCATCATGGGCAACAGCTGCTGCCATGTTTCAACACGGTAGGTATCATCTGCAATAGCGGCTGTTAATCTCTTTGCCGCCAGTGCTTCTTCTTTGCCGCTAATATCAAGTTCCGGCAGCAGGATGGAAACTTCTGAAATTGATTTCCTCATTTTAAGCATCCCCATGGCCTGTGATAAGGGGACAAAAACGAATTGCTTTTCAACACTTTCTGATTCTGCACTGAAAATCCCGACAATCCTGAATGCTCTTGAAACAATCTCTTTTTGAGTGTCCTGGGACATAAGAATCAGTTTATTACCAATTTTTGTATTAAATTTCTTAAGAAACGCCCTTCCCACAACAATCTTATTTTTATCCTCTGATGTAAGATAGCGTCCTGATATCATAGCCTTGCCAACAAAGGATATGTATGCTTCCTTTTCAGGTTCAATCCCCACAAGGGTCACCCCTCCCGAGTGCCTGGCATTGGAAGCAATCGCATTTACCCTGACTCTTTTTGCCCAGAGAGCACCTTGCCCAAGAGTAGTATTTAAAGCTTTGTCAAGTTTATCCGTATCTTCCATGGAATTTTCAACAACCGGGTCATTGCGATAACCTTTGTGATGAATTTGAATACTCCCGGTAAGGGTGGATATAGAGTTTCTTACCATCTCGGTTTCCATTCCCCGCATAAGCGCTCCTAAAAAAATCATGCTCCAGACACCAATGATGACTGCCAACAGGATCACAATGGTTCTTCTCGGGTTCCTCCAGATATTTCGCCACGCTAAAACTGCATACATAATAGAGTTATCCTTTGGTCATGGCTTCAACCGGTTTAAGTTTTCTCAATTTTAAAACAGGAAAAACAGAAGATACAAAGGTAATCATAAAAACTATCAAAGGCCCTGCTGATGCTGAAATCAGAGACAGCCTCGGATATAGCCTGTCGGGAATCCCATATTGTTTAAGGATGTCTTCGGTGCCGGCAATATAAATCCCTTTGTTTTGAAAATAAAGTGTTACAAGGCTGCCGACAATGATTCCCAGAACAATTCCCACAGTAGTCATGCAAATAGATTCAAACATGACAAGCTTAGTCATTCGTAAAGGGCTTGTTCCGATAGCCATCATGACGCCGAACTCCCGGGTTCGCTCAAAAACAGCCATTAAAAATGTATTAAAAATGCTGAAGGCCACAACAATGATAAGGATGATATACATGATGATGCCGGAGACAAGATCCATTTGAATCCCCTGGAGCAGCCCCGGCATAATTTCCATCCAGTCCGGTACTGCAAGATATCCATCTTCTCTGGCATTGGCAAAACAGGCTTTGATTTCCTGTTTTACCCTGGCAACGTCACCAAGGGAGTCTGCTGTTATAATTGTTTCATGAACACTTTTCCCCATTGAAAAGGTTTCCTGGAATCCTTTAAGCCCCATCATGATAACATTTCGGTCAAACTCATCAATGCCTGAGTCAAAAATGCCTTTTATGGTAAGCACGGCTGCTGCAATTGAACCGTCACGCCCCTGTCCCAATATGATAAGCTCATCATTGATATCCACTTTTAAATTATTTGAAAGATGTTCTCCTATAAGGGCTGTATACTCATCATCCTTTTTGAGGTAGTTTCCTTTGCGAATAAGGGATTTTATGGTTGAAACCCGGGCTTCCTTTATGGGATCTATCCCAATTACAACAACACCGTAAGTTCTTTTATTCGACGATACCAAAGAGAACCCGCTGGCCCTGAAGGTGTAAGCATCAATACCTTTTACCGTGTCAAGAACCTTTGCAACCTGGTCAGGATCTTTAATGACAAGGCGAATTTTTTTATCGTCAAGATACCCCTTTGCCTGGACCTGCAAATGGCCGGTACTGATTTTAACAGACGTATTGATCATTGTTTCATAGCAGCCCAGCTGGAAAGAGAGCATAAATACAAGGATCATACTTGCAAAGGCAATGGCAGCAATGGTAAGAAGTGTCCGCCGGGGATTTCGCCATATATTGCGCCACGCCATTTTTAATTCTATAGACATGACATATCCCTTTACAGCCCTGAATTTTTAAGATTGGCCCGGGTAAAAATAGTTTTTCTTAAACTTTTTATAAAATCAATCTTCTCATACACGAACTGGGTATATTCATCGATTGCATCTGATTTCTGCATTTTCCATTTCATGGGGAAAAGCTTATCGCTGGTCTTTCTAATATCCCATGCCGTCATTATCTTGACCGCTTTAAAATCTTCATCAAAAAATGCTTCACTTAAGAGGATATTATCCTCACGTATGGAAAGTTTAATCATGCCCCAGATAACAGGGGCATCAGGTTTGGGCATTGATTTTATTAAATAAATATTTTTACCCTGATCAGCTTTTGTGCCCTCCAGGGTATGCACATAATCTTTGATTAGGCTGTCGCTCTTTGCAAGGTCGTTGTTGGAAAAGTCCGATCCCTGCCAGCCTTGAGACATCATGGAAGGAGGAAGTTTGATGACCCGGTTTACTTTTGGATTGTACATCCACATTCCATTACCGGTTTTAAGCGTACCGTTCCCTCGGTCCTTTGCAGGTTTAGTGATAACAAACAGCGAGTCGGATTCTCCCCGGGTCCAGGTCTTGATGGTCATACTGCGTTCCCAGTCAGAGCGATGAATGGTCATGATTGAAGTTGAAACAGATGCTTCACCCCGCCAGTAATCAAAGGCGTTCTTTACGATTGTTTCAGCATTCATCTGAGCTAAGACCTGTGAACTGACGGCAAAAAAAAGTATGACGACAATCAACATGGTTCTTCTCATTTTGCTTCCTCAATTTAACCTATAATTAAATCTGCATATAAGAATGTCCGGCATATCAGGATCAATGTGCACTACTTTGACAATCAATCTTACCCATTTGCGATATCGATTACAAAAATCCCTGCTCTTTGTGTTTCATAGCAATAATTTTAGCCAGGTTTTCAAGTGCTTTAAGATCATCCTCTGATGGTAACCCTTTGGCAAGGACAGGTTCGATAACCTCTACTTTAAGATTAGGAATCATCCCAGCCAATATTTCCACCGTCTTACCTCCCCATCCATAGGAGCCGATAATGGATAAAAACTTGGCTTTAGGACGTAATGCGTTAGCCAGGTAGGCACCATAGACGACGTTGGGATGAGGACCTGCAAGAACTGTTGGGGTCCCGATAACTATTGTTCCGGCATCAACGAGAGCCATCGCCAGTTTGCCTATATCCGTAACGCCCAAATGGAACTGCTCGACACTGACACCCTTCTCCACAAGCGATGAAACAAAAAAATCGACCATCTTTTTTGTACTATTATGCATTGTAATATAAGGCAAAACCACCAAATTTTTTGACGGCCCTTCTATCCAGTCTTTATGAGCATTGAGGATAAAAGAAGGACGCGGATAAATAGACCCATGACTGGGGGCTATAATATCAATGTCGTATGATCTGATTTTTTTCAGGTTTTTCTTGATCATATTTTTAAATGGCATCATAATTTCAGCATAGTATCGTTTCGCTGCTTCGTAGACACGTGCTTCATCGGAAACATAGAGATCACTTGTTGCAATGTGAGAGCCAAAAAAATCACAGCTGAACAAGATTTTATCTTCTTTCAAATAGGCCATCATTGTTTCAGGCCAGTGCACCCATGGAGTATGTACGAATTCCAGCGTCTTGTCACCGAGAGATAGTGTTTCACCATCGCTGACAGTGATAAATTTATTCTCGGGTATCTGGAGTAGATCCATCAGCATCCCCTTTGCTTTCGGGCTGGTAATCAATTTTGCTTCCGGGTATCGGGAAAGTACCTGGGGAATACTGCCCGAATGGTCCTGTTCCGCATGCAGCGAAACGATGTAATCAAGTTTAGGTACATTATCAAGCTGTGCCAGCAGTTATC
>Ga0164311_10000733_pt1 | contig 15028 bp, 6 predicted proteins | sample GuaBasSedimGuay2_FD_121796 | JGI IMG/M metagenome (GOLD analysis project Ga0164311, IMG submission 121796) | Subseafloor sediment microbial communities from Guaymas Basin, Gulf of California, Mexico - Guay2, Core 4569-9, 9-12 cm | ecosystem: Environmental > Aquatic > Marine > Hydrothermal vents...
AGGCCTCTCTCGCAACGGACTTCAACCTAACCACAGATGTGGTCTACCTGACAGTGACCCGCGAGAGCTACAGGCCCTACATGAGGGACAACATCACCCTCAAGGCCCCTCCGGCGGATCTTTATATAGCCGGGGTGACCCCTCCAGAAGGCCTGGTTGAGGGGAGGGTGGGTGTGTGGGAAGTCGCCGTGGGGAACTCCGGCACTAGCGCCGCCCCAGGGTTCACCCTGGAGGTGAGCGAGAGGGGGGTAACACTTCACAAATCTTCCCACGGGCCCCTACCCCCGTTCGGCACAGTCACTCTCAGAATGAACCTCTCTCTGGCCTGGGGCTGGCACAATCTGACATTTGAGGTGGAGTCGCTGGGGGAGGAGGGGAATACCGAGGACAATACGTTGAGTGTCTCGGTTTATGTGGACAGTCCCCCCGTGGCCCTCCCCGGGGTCCTCTTCCGCACCGAGGAGGACTCACCCCCTATCTTCTGCCCCTTGAGCTCCATAGTGTACGACAGAGAGACCCCCCCGGAAGAGCTTACACTGGAGATAACCTACGTCACTCCCCCGGGGGCAGTGGTGGAAGTACTGGACAACGGAACGGTGATGGTAGCCCCGCAGACGAACTTCTCCGGAGAGATACGGGTGGGTTACGCCGTGAGCGACGGCCTGGCGGAGACCACAGGGGAGTTCTCAGTGATAGTCTCCAGAGTAAATGACCCGCCCAGAATTCTCAATCTGAAGGAGACCTACCTCCTTCCCGTTGGAAGCCTGTTCACGCTGGCCCTTCAGGTGGAGGATGATGGACCGCCGCCGCTCACCTTCTCCATATCCCCCTCTTTCATACCTGTTGATTCCGAGAGCGGCCTTATCTCCTTTGTTCCCTACGAGAACATGAGTGGCATATACCGGGTAAATATAACGGTCACCGACGGAGGGGGCCTGAGCTCCTCCGCCTACACCACCTTTATAATATCCACTGAGGAGTCCCGTCTGAGAATAGACCCCTCGCTGGTGAAGCTCAGAGCGGAGGTGGGAAAGAGGACGGTCTATCAGGTGAAGGTGTTCGGGGCTAGGAGGGCGAACCTCACCTTCAGCGACGACACGGATCTCTTCGATATAGATCCAAAAAGCGGCCTTATAGTATTCACACCGACGAAAGAACAGAAGGGCCTTCACTGGGTGACTATTGAGGTGAGAAACGACCTGGGGGAGAGCGACAGCAGACTCATCCTAGTGGAGGTGGTAGAGGCGGAAGAGAAGGAGAGGGATCTAGCACTAATTCTCCTGGCTCCTATAGCAGTCCTCGCGGCGATTCTGCTCTATCTCCTTATAATGCCCCCACACCCTCCTCACCCAGAGGAGTGATCATTTAAGGACCCTGAAAACGGAGTCCAGTATCTCCCCGGTTCTGTACTCCACAACAGCTATTACCTCGTCTCCTAATTTGGGTTCTATGGTCTTTCCCACAAGTGATAGGGCCTTCCTTTTTAGGTCCTCAATGTCCACCACTGGGAGGTCCGTTTTCTTCAGGGACTTCAGGAGGTCCTCCCTGCGCGGGTTCACTGCCACCCCGTGGTCCGTCACAACAACGTCTACCGCCTCCCCGGGTGTTGTAATGGTGGTCACCCTCTCCCTGATTACTGGAATCCTCCCCCTTATAAGAGGGGCGGTTATGATTGTGACCTCTGAGCCCACCGCTGCATCAGTGTGACCTCCCGTGCCGTGCAGGAGGTAGCCGTCGGAGTGGGTGTTCACGTTGACGTTGAAATCCACGTCTATTTCGGTGGCACCTAGGAAACAGGCGGTCTGCTGGTGGGTTATGGCCCCACCGGTGTGGGGGTTTCCGAAGTGGTGGTGAGAGACCTCCATGTGATTAGGGTTCTTGGTGAGGGATTCAATGGCTTTCAGGTCGAAGGCCTGGGCGTCAAGGATCGCCTGGAGGGTCCCCTCGTCCAGCATCCTGACCACATACCCTGTTGTGCCCCCCATGGCAAAGGAGGCAACAAGCCCCCTCTCCTTGAAATAATCTCCCAGGAACTTCACCACTGCCAATGAGGTCCCGCCAGCACCCGCTTGGAAGGAGAAACCGTTCTTTAGGTATCCAGCGGCCTCTAGAACCTTTATGACTCTGCGAGCCACCATGAGCATCCTGGGGTCGCGGGTTATCTGCGTCGTTCCCCAGCCTATCCCTTCGGGGTCCCCGATCCTATCCACTTTTGCAACCACATCAACACATGTTGAGGGGATGGATATGGGGGTGCAGGGATAGGGGACAATATTATCGGTGACAACCACCACCTTTCTGGCGTACCAAGCGTCGGCAAAGGCGAATCCCGCCGCACCGAAGGCGGAGGGGCCTACAGCACCCGTCATGTTCCCCGCAGGGTCCGCAGCAGAAGCGGCGAGGAAGGCCACATCTATTACGACGTCCCCCGCCTCTATGGCCCTTGTTCTTCCTCCGTGGGTTCTTAAGACCACGGGATGAGGGAGAAGCCCCCCTTCGGAGGCGAACCTCCCCAGGGGGCCGTTGAGACTGCCTTCAATCCAACTTATGGTTCCGTCCTCTATGTAGGGGATGAGGTGTTCGTGCACCGGAAAGAGTGCGGAGGGAAAGATTTTGATGTCCCGGATGCCCATACGGTGGATGGCATCTACCACAGTGTTTACCACTAGATCTCCGTTTCTCAGGTGGTGATGAAACGATATGGTCATCCCGTCGGAGAGCTCCACCCTTTTTATGGCATCCTCTATTCCCTCCACCACTTTGTTCTCCCGGGGGGTACTGAACCTTAGGGGTCTTCCTATACCCTCTTTTTTGACTGGCGGTGTATGAAGGCCGCTATAGGGCCTCACCTCCCTCCCCTGGGGGAGGGCGGTTGGTACGGGCCTGCCGACAGAGTTTAACACGAGTTCATCCCTCTTTACGGGCTTACCTTTGCGGGGCATGGGGACACCGGAGGGCTAAAGTGGGAGGTGGAATAAAAAGATTAAGAAAGTATCAGCGAATTTAAGTTGTCTGAAAAGTTTAAAATAGAAAGTTTGAAATACGACAACAGTCAAGTTAACTGAAGCCTTTGGAGTGATGGATATGAGAGAAGCGAAGTTTTCCGGCTCAAAGACCAGATGGATACTGACTGGAGCTGTTCTTATCACCCTTGTTGCAGGGGGCTTTCTTACGCCCTCCCTACTCACCGAAGGGGTTGAGTTCTCCCCCAAAGAGGTGAAGGCATATCACGACGCCTCCTTCACAAGGGAGGCCAAATGGGCTAGATCGGGCGAGACCCTCCACATCCGGGCGGTGAACTCCACATCAGGATCGACACCCTCCGCAGGGGATTACCTCTACCTATATGTCAATTCCACATCCAACGCCACAGGTTTTGCTCTGAACCTCACTTATCAGTCCGATTACTATTTCACTTGCAACCTTACCCTGGGGAATACCACAAATTCAACTGCGGGGAACTACACTATAGAAGTGGCCCACGGGGATAGCGTCTATCTAAGGAATAACACCAACCGGAGCGTTATCTATTATACAATAAAGATAGACAATCAGCCCCCTCAGCTTGACGTTGATGTTGACGGGTGGGGGTTTGTTGACCAGGACCGAATCTACCTTCTGAAAGACGATGTGATACGGCTCTCCCCAAGCGACACAGACTCTGGGGTACACACCACCATGTACAGCTGGGACGGGGGGAGCTACAGCGAATACAACGAGACCACAGGGATAAAGGCCCCCGCAGCAGCGGGGAGGCACATTCTCCGGGTCACGGTTAAGGATGAGGCCACAAACGTGGCTAACTTCACCTACACCGCCTGGACATCCATCAACTGGACAGCGGGCAGGGTGATTCTATCAAACGAGACTCTCTCCTACACCAACGCCACTATATTTGCAGGGAACCTGACGATCTTAGGTTCATTGAGGTTGAGGAACTGCAACCTCATTTTCGTGGGTGTGGAAAGACGTCTTGAGGTGCTGGATGGAGGCTTCCTCGGCATAACAGACTACGACGGCTCCTCCTCCACTGAGGGAGACATCTCAAGGCTCCTCCCCTCCCCCGGCTCCTCCTTCACCATCTCCTACCTTGCTGGTTCGAAGGGATGGATGAACTCAACCGAGATAAGAGATGCGGGCGTGAGCGGGAGGGCTATCTACGTGGCCACATCTCTAGATATGGTTCATGTAAAGGCGTATCTCAGAGGTGAGGTGATGCTGGATGGCGGACAGGTGAGGGTGGAATCCTCACATTTTGAGGTTTTGGAAGGCGAAAGGGGGCTCTATTACGAAGGTCACCACCGGACCTTCTCCTCCCCACTCTACATCGGGAACTCCACTCTTTCCGGCTCTACGCCCTATGGTCTTATTATGAAGAACCTGAGCGTTGAGAGGGCATCCTCAACCCTCCGCTACAGCGGCTTCACCTCCGGAGAGAACAGAACTCTCTCCTATGTCAACACCTTTGGAACAGGGGAGACCCTACGGTTCAGCTACATCTTCCCGGAGCCCGGCGGGGCCCGCGGTGCGCTCATTGCCAGCTCGGACCTTCTGAACTGGGTAACGCTCTACAACATCACCCCCACAACGGAGTGGAGGGCAGTAGAGCTCAACATGTCCGCCTATGCGACTCAAAACCTTGAACTGAGGTTCTACTTCAACGCCCCTGTGAATTACTCCGGCTCCGGCTACTACATCACTGATCCAGTCATCATAACTCCTAGCTCGGGGATAGGAATAATACCCTTTTCCGGGAACTTCACTGCTGTCCCCTCTACATTGAAGGCCTGCCGCATCAACAATATGAGCGTCTCTGCGGGGGAGAGGGTTTCGGCAGCATTTGTCAGCTCCTATGCTACGGATGTGAATGGACTCCATGTTGACGGGAGAGAAACGGGAGCGGTGGAGCTTCTCAACCTCACCCTAGGCGATGTGAATGTGCGGGACAGCACCCTTGAGGGCAGTCCCACGAAGACCCTTTACGGCCTGACAGTGGTGGGGAACCCCAAGAGCACCTTCGACCTCGTAAGATGCAGGATATCAGACGCAGATAAGGACGAGGGCTACCTGGTTAGGATGTTCGGGGGAAATGTGGTGCTGGAGGAGTGCGCCCTCAATGGCTCGCAGGAGGGCATACATCTTATGGATGGCTCATTGAGACTCCTGGGCACATCCATATATAACACGACAGGTACCGGACTGATGGTCGTCGCCCCCTCTAGTGACTACAGACCCTCTGGAAGAACCCCAGTGGAGGTGAAGGATTCAGGGTTCTATAACATAGGCTCTTCCGCTATACTTCTCGTGGCCCCTCCCTATGCAGAAGGCGGCGGTGTGAGGATAAACAACACTTTCTTGGTGAACATCTCCTCAGAGAAGCAGGAGCCGGTGGTCATCTGGCAGGACCCCTCTATAACCTCCTTCAGAACGGTGATAGAGGATCTGACAATCAGAGACTCCAGGGGTGCTCTTAACATCTCCTCCCCTGTGGGGGCGGATATTACGGGTCTGACAATAGCAAACTCAAGCGGCCCCGGGGTCAGAGTTGGGGGAGGAGGGGTTTTCAACATCACACGCCTTGATGAAAATGGAGTATCCTCCGGGGCCCTTTATCTGGAGAAGGACACGACCCTGAACCTGGTCACAGCCGCGATCCTCAACACCGGAAGGGGGATTGTCCTTGAAGACTCCTCAACATCCTCAATAACCGGGCTCACCTTAAACGGCTCTGGAGGGAACGGCATATGGGCGGGTGAATCCTCATCACTCAAGGTCGCCACCTCCACAATAACCAGGTGCTCTGGCACGGGGATAGTGACCGAGGAAGGTGCCCGGGTGGAGTTGCTACAGGTGCACGTGAGCCTCTGCGACGAAGGTGTAATCCTGGACGACCCCCTCATTAAGAGAATTCGGAATGTATGGACTCAAGAGAACAGCGGGGATGGGTTCCGCCTCATCATGGGAGATGCCCTCTATTCTCACTTGGGCGGTGGAAGGCTTGAGCTTGTGGACGGAATCCACTCCATAGATAACGACGGCCACGGGGTACGCCTCATACGAAGCGGCAGCCACACTTTCACATTCGTATTTAAGAACTTCACAGTCTACGGAAACCTTCTTCCAGACCTCAAGGCTGATGGGGGGGTGAGGGTGTATCTTCAGCCTGTTACGGCTTCCTTTGATGGTGCTAGAATGCAGTTTAATGGAAGGCTTGAGGTTATGGATACTGTATACCTCCTGGTAAGGGGTCTCTCCATCGACTTCTTCGGGGAGGACTGTGCTGTCCTTGTGGAGAGCGGGGGCTTCCTAAATCTTCAGGGCGCTACAATAAGGAGCACCACCGCCGGGGAGCCCTACACCTTTGAGGTATACGGAGGAGCCCTTCTTACAAACAGCTATTTCGGTGGCGTTGAGAGAATCTATGTTTCCGGCTCCGACGTTTTCACCATGAGGGGGTGCAGGGTTGATGCGGTGGACGAGGGTTTACACATCCTGAGGAGTTCTTTCACTGTGGAGAGAACGTCCGTGAGCGGCGTGGACACCGGAATGACCCTCATCTCCTCCATAGGGACCATCTCGGACAGTGAGGTAACGTCCAATTTCGTAGGCATACACCTGAGAGATGTGGGAGAGGGAGTGAATATTGAGGGAACGCTCATCGAGGGCAACGTGTATGGGATAAGGGTGGAGAGCTCAGGTGAGTACCTCGTGAACATCTCCCGATGCACCTTCTCAAACAACGAGGTCTCGGACTTAACCGTAAGAGGCTCCACACTCACTGTTTACTTCTCCCTCATAGACGTCCGGAAGATCGCCGTTTTGGACTCCTCCTCGAAGGTATATGTTTACTACGGAGTGGACCTCTACCTCTACAATGAGGTGGGCGGGCCCCTTACTGCAGATGTTGTGATAACAGATTCCGGCGGAGTTGCGCGCTACTCTTCCACGATTGGGGGGAGCGAGCTTGATATACCGCTTCTCGCCTATACGGTCACCTCAAGCGGCTCCTCGAGCTCCCATCAGCCCTACACCGTGACGGTGACCACCTCCTCCGGGGAGAGCGCCGAGGAGGAGTTAACAGTGACATCACACACTGTTCTTGGAATCACCATAAACGGCGCGCCGGTCCTCATCAGCGGTATGCCGACGATATACATGAACGAGGACGAGAGCGCCCCGGGCGTGCTGAACCTCCTGGACTACGTTCAGGACAGGGATAAGCTCCGCTTCAGCGTCACCGGGGGGGAGCACATAGGGGCTGAGGTGGATGACGAGGGAATGCTCAGCCTCTACCCGCTTGTGGAGAACTGGTATGGCACCGAGACCCTCTCTGTGAGGGCTGAGGATACATATGGTGCCTACGTGGAGTTCACGATCACCGTGATTTGCCAGCCCGTCAACGACCCGCCGGTCTTAAGAAACCTCACAATAATCCCCCGCTACCCCGTCACGGGGGACACACTGACGGCCAGTATGGTCTTCTACGATGTGGACGGAGACCCCGAGCCAGAAACCATCTTGATACAGTGGTACAGAAACGGCGAGATGGTTCCCCGCTACTCTAATCAGCTCCAGGTCCCCGATGTCATGGCAGGGGAGCGGTGGTACTTCGAAGTCCGTGCGTGGGACGGTCACAGCGCATCCGAGAACGGCTACGGTGAACTTTACCGCTCCGAGGAGGTCCTTGTGGGCAACCATCCGCCAGTTGTTAACAGTGTGAGGATAGTGGAGAGGTCCCCCACAACGGAGGAAGACCTTCACGTTGTGGTAGAGGACTTCTACGACCCCGACTCGCCTGTAGTGGAGTTCAGAGTACAGTGGCAGTATTTGGATGAGGAGCAGTGGGTTACTCTGCCGGTTATGGGAGAGGCTCTTCCCAGCTATTATACCTCAAGAGGAATGAGCATAAGGGCCATTGTGAGCGCATTTGACGGCTTCGGCTGGAGCGAGGCTGTAGCCACCGAGAGCGTTGCTGTGGTGAATACTCCTCCTGTGATCCTAGAGGCTGTGTTTGAACCGGAGAGGGTCCTGCAGACCACTCAGAAAATAAGGGTGAGAGTGGTGGAATGCTATGACCCCGATGGGGACTATATTGATTACTACTATACCTGGCGCATCAATGGGAGGGAGATCTTGAGCGGCTACGACAACCACACCCTCTCCAAGGATGCCACCTCCTTCTCATCTGGAGATATCATCTCCTGTGAGATAAAGCCCGCCGACCCCTACGGCTTCGGCCCTGGCTATACTTTGGAGACCTCCGTGGAGCCTATGGACACCGACGGCGATGGTCTATTTGATGACTATAATGGGAACGGCAGGAACGACGGAGCTGATGACACTGACGACGACGGGGATGGTTATCTGGACGAGTGGGAGGAGTTCATGGGAACAAACCCACTAGACCCATCCTCAAAGCCAACGGACACCGATGGCGACGGTGCCCCCGACGGCGACTCTTCCAATAGCCAGAGCTGGATGGACACCGATGATGATAACGACGGTTTTCCGGACTCCAACGATGATTTCCCACGCCTGGCTACTGAGTGGAAGGATACGGACAGGGATGGTATCGGTGACAACTCCGACACCGATATTGATGGTGATGGCATCCCCAACTGGAAGGACTACGACCCCTACGATCCATCAGTATGGAAGGCCCCGGTGAAAAAGGAGTCAAAGGCGTTTGAGTACATGATCACGTCCCTCCTCCTCTTACTCCTTCTGGTGATCCTTGCAGGGGGGTATCTCCTCTACACAGGAAAGATAAAGCTCCCCGTGCAAGGCGAGGTAAAGGCCCTGGGAGCACCTGAGGCCCCAAGGCCCTCATTCGGCATCCCTGAGGAGGTTGAGTTCGAGGCGGAGGAGGAGCTGGGGGAGGAGCTGGAAGAGGAGGCGGAGGAGGAGATCGAGGAGCTTGAGGAGCTGGTGGAGTGCGGGATGTGCCACGAGCTGATACCGGCTGACAGCAAGGTCTGCCCCAACTGCGGTGCGGAGCTGGTGGAGGACTGATCAGAGGAGAAGTTCCTCCACCGAGAAGGAGATGCTGAACTCCCTCTCAGCCCAGTGTATGAACCTCATAGCATCTTTTACACTGTCTGGCCGTCCCACCAGGGCGGCGCTTATACCTTTGACCAGCGCCAGATAGGGTACCCCAACGGGGGGAAGCCTCTGATATCCCTGAAGAAGCCCTCTTCCCTCAAGGTGCTTTAAAAACACCCCTCCTCTCTCATCTAAGGGTATAAGAACCCCGGGGGGGGACATCTCTTTCAGCCTCTCTAAAAGCATCTTTGCCTTCCCCTCTTCGAAGGTGTAGGAGGTGAGTGATACAAGAAGAAGCTCCCCGGGGGTGTGCTGCAGTATTCCTTCCAGACCTTTAAGCCTCACCAACTCTCCCCTTTTTGAGTCCTCAACGACCACTCCCTCCGATCCCATGTGCTCTTCTCCCCCCGCCATAAGGAAGCCTCCTTCCATGAATAGGTTCACCCTCTCCCCTTCCTTCAGATCTCTTACGGCTATTGCCTCCACCACCTCAACTGTGTTTATATTAACCAGAGCTTCGTGGAGGAAATCTCTCAAATCTTCTATCCCCCGCTGGAGTCGAAGAACGCCCAGCTCTGTCAAACGGTACCCCCCCGCCTCTCGCCTTATGAATCCCGCCATCTGGAGGTCTTTAAGGTAGTCCGAGGCGGCCTGGATGCTTATGCCCAGCTTCTCAGAGAGGCGCGAGGCCTTGAGGGAGGGGTCCCCCGCAAGCTCTTTTAGGATAATAAGCGTGGTCATCTCCTTCGTCTCTCTTATCCTGCGAAGCCCCTCCATCTCACTCCCCCCTGAACCTCAGCTCCAAGGTGGAACCGGTCTCCCTCCAGAGCCTCCGCAGAGCATCTTTGTGTCTTTTCCCATCATCTGTGACCACCTCCTTTATTACATCCTCCAGCCCCTGGGCGTAACCGATCTCCTCCGGTGAGTAGCTCCAGGAGGAGTACTTCTCCAGGGAGAACGCTTTGATGAAGGCGTAGACCGCAGCCCTCGTTCTTATGTCCGTTGTCTTGAGCTTTGATAATACCCTTCCCACCCCCTCCGGGCCCCTTGCCATATACGCAATGGCGAGCTCCCGAGCCACCTCAATCATCTCCGGCGGGTCCACTGGTTCAGGGAGCTTCTTCCTGAGATTCTTCTCTCTTATCCTCTTCATACCCTCCTCTATCATCGCCCCGGGGGTGTAGCTCTCTAGGGAGAGCTCACTGAATATCTCCTCAGCAACCTCCTCATCTCCCAGGACCTTGGCAAGGGCCCCCCGCCCCCTCTCCTTCCAGAATCTCCTGAGCACAGCGATGCTACTTAGATCCTCCACTACAAGAGGTTCGCTGACCCCCTTGAGCACTTCCGCAAGAAGCTCCTTCTCCTTCCCCGAAGCGCCAAGGGCTTTGAGAAGCACCTCAGGGTCATCCCCATAGCAGACCCCCCTCGCGATGAACACCCTTCTCTTCGTCGACTTCAGGTTCTCCTTGTAGGATTCCTTGCTCCTCTTTATAAGGGTGAGGTCATCCATCTCCCCGGAGATGTAGTCGATGATGGATGGGAGAGTGTAGTCTACCTCGGGGCACTTCTCAGATCTCTTCACCGGGGAGACCTGAACGCTTACCTCCACCTCCTTCTTCAACTTCTTCTTCATGACCACCCTGCCGAGACGATGGTAGGAGTTCCCCCCTATCTCCCTTATACACTCCTCGCAGATTCCTATCAGGAGCCCACCGGCACTCCAGCTGAGCCTTATATAGGGGTTCTCGGAGGAGGCGAGGTCCTCAATCTCACCTGGTTCAAGGTGAGGGCAGTGCAGGACGGAGCGCCCCTTCCCCCCTCCGCTTTTTAATTTGCCCTCAAAGGCCTTTGAGATGCTTCTTTCAACATCCTCGTTTATCTTGGGTGTTCCACCTGAGCAGAGAAGGGCCCGTTCGGTTATGAACATGGTGAGCCCCTTCTTTCTGACGTAGTCCAGGTAACCCAGTGCCTTCAGGGTGGGTCGGTCATAATACTGGACGGCTATCATCATGTTGGTGGGGGCCTTCCCCCTCTGTACGTAGCCCACTTCTCCTTCCGGAGTTCGTGCTAGGGCAAGGTAGGGAATCCTCTCCTCATGAAGTATCTTGAGGAAGCCCGCGAGGGCCCTAGCCATCTTGTCTCCGCTGCGGGAGAGCCTCTCAAGTGCTTCTGGGTTATCCGCCTTCTCGGCCACTTTCCTCAAGGCCCTCTTCATCTTCTCAAAGGGACACCTCGAGCACTCCCCCATGCAGGTGGGTAGAAGTAGATATGGGTCACCTTTAAGCTTTCTCGCTTTCTTCCGGAGGTCCCTCTCTAGTATTTTTGATGTGGACTTCGCCCTAAGCCTTATCCTCAATCCCTTTGAACGATCTGCCATGGACGGTTAATCAGAATATTATTATAAAAAAGTGCCCGGAGGGAAGGCACTTCACGGAGGTTCGGAAACCAATAAATACGGGGTTTTCATATCCGAAAACGGTGTTTTCATGTGGCCTCCCTGTAGCGGTGTGAACGACCTCTTCCTCCCTGAGGTGAGGGTGAGGGTTTCGAAGATGCTCAGTGAGAGGGGCCTCTCCCAGCACCAAATAGCCTCCCTTCTCGGGGTCACTCAGACGATGGTATCCCGCTATCTGAGAAAAGAGCCCCAGATCCTGCTGGAGCCTTTGGAGAGCCACGCACAGGCACTGGCCCTGGAACTCGCGGAGTCCTTAAGGAGAGGTGAGGGGGATGATGTGAGGGTGAAGATGATATGTAGCCAGTGCATGGAGCTAAGGTCCTCAAAGGCCTTCTGCCCGCTCTGTTCGGTGAAAGATAGCGCCTCGTGCATGGCGTGTGTGGAACTCCTCACTGGGAGCAGGTTCGCTGAGAACGAACGGGTGGTCCAGGAAATCAACCAGGCGGTGCATATCCTCAACCGGAAGGATATCTCGTTCCTCATTCCAGAGGTGAGATCCAACATAGCCATGTGCCTGCCCGGGGCTGAGACCCCCCTGGATGTGGCCGCAATCCCCGGGAGGCTCGTTCTCCTAGAGGGAGAGCTCAAAACCCTCTCCCCACCCAGATTCGGATCCTCCCGCCACCTCTCGAGGGTGCTTCTCTCCGCGAGAGAGGTTGACAGCCGCATAAGGGCGGTCATGAACCTGAGGTGGAGCGAGCGGTACAGGGAGCCCCTTGAGAGAGCAGGCTACGGGATTAGTTATCTCAAAAGGGAGGTGCACGGAGAGCTTCCCGGAGGGTGTGCCAAGGCCCTTCGGAAGGGTACGAGGTTCCTTGTGGACCCGGGGGGTTTCGGTATAGAGCCAGCTCTATATGTCTTCGGGGAGGGTGCAGTGCAGGTAGCTCTCACAGTCATCGCAATAGCGGAGCTTATAAAAAAGAAAGGAGGTGAGTGAAGTGGAAGATGAGGCATCAGCGGTGAGAAGAGGATGGGTGTTAGCAGTGCTGGTCATAGTGATCGTAGCAGTGGTGGCAGGCTCGGCCTACTACCTGTTTTTAAGGTCAGGTGGAGGTAAGAAGGCGGACCTTGTCATATACGCTTACGACAGCTTTGTCTCCTACAACCTTGCCGGGGCCACCATCCATAAGTTCGAGGAGATGTACGGGGTGAAGGTGGATGTTCGTACCTACGGAGACGCGGGATCCGTTATAGCGCAGGTCATCGCCGAGGGGGAGAAGACAGAGGCGGATATCCTTCTCGGTGTGGACAACTCCTACCTTGCCAAGGTGCTTAACGCAGACATTCTCACTCCCTACAAGCCTCAGAACATCCAACTTGTACCGGAGCATCTCATCTTCGATGAAAGCTACCACGTCATCCCCTTTGACTACGGTTACATTGCCATAGTATACGACACCGAGACCATAAGCGACCCTCCCAGGAGCTTTCAGAACCTCACAGAGGAGAGGTGGAGGGGGAAGCTTATCGTGGAGAATCCCATATCATCCTCCACAGGGGCAGCGTTCCTCCTGTGGACGGTAGCCGTCTACGGGGGGGATGGTTTTGATGATTTCTGGAGAGACCTGAAACCTACGGTTCACTCCGTCCAGGCGGGATGGGACACCGCCTATGAAGCTTTCCTAAACGGAGAGGCCCCCATGGTGGTCAGCTACAGCCTGGACACCGCCTACTCCGTGTACTACTACAACGATACCAGGTACCGTGCGGTGATCATGGAGGAGGGGGGATATGCCCAGATCGAGGGGATGGGTATTGTGAAATGGTCAAAGCACAAGGACCTAGCCCAGAAATTCATTGAGTTCGCCCTGACGGAGGATTTCCAGAGGGAGATCCCGCTTAACAACTGGATGCTCCCAGTGAACCCCAACGTTGAGCTGCCGGAGGAGATACAGCAATACGGGGTGTTCCCGGAGAGAAACCTCACAATTCCAGCGGAGGATATTGCTGCCAACTTTGACAGCTGGGTAGAGACCTGGCAGGAGATCATGTCATGAGAAAGACCCCCTGGAGCTGGAGGGGGCTGGCGGAGGGACTAGCACGACTACCTCCCCTGGCCCTCTCCCTTCTTTTCATCACGGTCTTTGCCGTCCTGCCTCTTGCATACTTTCTCAGCAGGGGCTTTTCCTCAGGTGAGGGCCTACTTGAGCGCTTCCAGTATATCTTCTCCAGCCCCTACTACAGAGATGTAATGTATTTCACCCTCTGGCAGGCTACACTCTCCTTCCTTCTCACTGTTATTCTCTCCCTTCCCATGGCACACCTGATGGCCCGCTACAGCTTCCCCGGCAAGAGAGCGCTTCTCTCTCTGACCACTGTTCCCTTCATTCTTCCCCCCATTGTGGTAGCGGTCGGGTTCTTCAGCCTCTTCGGCACGAAGGGTTATCTGAACCTCTTTCTCAGGGAGACCCTGGGCCCTGGCTACTCCCTCAACATCCTCTACTCCTGGAAGGCTATAATCCTAGCCCACGTCTTCTACAACTTCTCCATAGCCCTCAGAATGATCTACTCCCGTCTCACCCAGATAGACGAGGAGCAGGTGCTCGTCGCTAGGTCGCTTGGAGCCACACCGTGGAAGGCTTTCCTCTGGGTGACCCTGCCCCAGCTCCTCCCCGCCATCCTCTCTGCTTCCCTCCTCGTCTTCATATTCTGTTTCATGAGCTTCGCACCCGTCCTGATCCTGGGGGATGGGGTCAAGAACATAACCTTGGAGGTGGCTCTCTACAGAAGGTACTTTTTCTACCAGGACTACTCCACAGGGGGAGCCCTGGCTGCACTGGAGGTGCTGGTGGTACTCCTTGGAACCTACCTCTATCTGCGCTTCTCCTCACTCTGGCGAGAGAATATTCTCATGGGCCCCGGGGAGACGAGTGGGGGTGTCCGCTTCAGGGAGGCCCCTGTCTCCCACAGAGCCATGCTTCTCCTCTACCTCTTTTTCTCCCTCTTTCTGATGGTGGGGCCGCTTGCGGGTGTGGTGGTCAAGTCGTTCCAGAGCGGTCTAGGCTCAGGTGGGGCCTTCACACTTAACTGGTACAGGAGGATATTCTCCGGCGGGCAGTCTCCTTTCATAGGTGTCACCCCGATAAGCGCCATAGCAAACTCTCTTATTTTCGCCCTCTACACCGCCCTTATCACTGTTCCACTGGCGGTGCTCTCCGCCTACTCATTAAGGGGCCTTCCCTCCCGCCTCCGCTCCGCCCTTGAGCTCTATATGATGGTTCCCCTGGGGATATCTGGGGTGGTCCTTGCCCTCTCATTAAGGGTCTTTTACCTCAACTACTACGACCCCCTGACCTCCTCCCCCCTCATCATTGTCATAGCCCACAGCCTTATCGCTTACCCCTTAGCACTTCGCATACTCTCCACGGGCTTAAGCAGTGTAGATGAGAGCCTGCTGGAGGCGTCAAGGAGCCTAGGAGCCTCCCCTTTCAGGACATTCACCCATATTGTCCTGCCCCTGATCAGACCCTTCGTCGCTGTTGCCTTCCTCTTCAGCTTTGCCATATCCTTAGGAGACTTCGGTGCCACCCT
>Ga0164311_10000734_pt1 | contig 15015 bp, 15 predicted proteins | sample GuaBasSedimGuay2_FD_121796 | JGI IMG/M metagenome (GOLD analysis project Ga0164311, IMG submission 121796) | Subseafloor sediment microbial communities from Guaymas Basin, Gulf of California, Mexico - Guay2, Core 4569-9, 9-12 cm | ecosystem: Environmental > Aquatic > Marine > Hydrothermal vents...
ACAGCCAGCCCCAGGCAGAGGCACTCTCGGCAGCGGCCGTCGCCGCGGGCAAGATGCTGCCCATCCACGTCAAAATAGATACCGGCATGGGCCGCTACGGCCTCCTGCCCGACGAGGCGCTCGGTTTCGTGCGCTTCTTGAGTCAGTTGCCGGGCCTGGTGTTGGAGGGGTTATACACTCACCACGCCGTGGCCGACCTGGCCGACAAGAGCTTTACCCGCCACCAGTTTGGCCTCTATATGAACGTGGTGGAACAATTGGAGGCAGCGGGGTTCACCTTCCCACTCAAACACGTATCCAACAGCGCCACCACGCTCGACCTGCCAGAGATGGCGCTGGACATGCTGCGCTGCGGTATCGCTCTCTACGGATTGCATCCTTCAGACGAAGTAGAGGGCAACCAAAGGTTGCACGCCATTCCGTTGCGCCCGGCACTGACACTCAAGAGCCGAGTGGTCCGCGTGCGCACGTTGCCCGCCGGGGCCAGCATCAGCTACGGCCGGACATACATCACGGAGAAGCCCACCCGCGTGGCGCTCGTCCCAGTCGGCTACGGCGACGGCTATCACCGCATCCTCTCCAATCGCGGCGCAGTGCTGATCCACGGCCAGCGCGCGCCCATCGTCGGGCGCGTGTGTATGGATCAGTTCGTCGTGGACGTGAATCACATCTCCGACGTCCAATTACACGACGAGGTGGTACTGGTGGGCCGGCAGGGAGAGGGACACATCCCAGCCGAAGAAGTCGCCCGCTGGGCTGAGACGATCAACTACGAGGTGACCACTAGCTTGTTGCCGCGAGTGGTGCGCGTCTACACGAGGGGAGGAAAAGAGGTGGGGCGGATAGCCCTAACCGCCACTTGACGCGCGCGGCAAGACAAGTATAATTACATAGTACAAAAGTCCCATCCCCTTCCCACAACCAAATTCACGAGCGCGAGAAAAAGGAGGTGAGGAAACGAGAACCCTGTCTAACCAGTCATCTAGTTGGATAATTTTACTCACACAAAGAAAGGAAAAGGAGGACAAAATCGTGAATCGCAAGCTATTGGCAGTGCTAGGAGTATTGTTGGTACTAAGTATGGTGCTCACCGCCTGTGGAGCGCAGGAATGTCCCGAGTGCCCCGAATGTCCCGAATGCCCCGAGGCCGGCGAGTGCCCCGAATGTCCCGAATGCCCCGAAGTCGGCGAGTGCCCCGAATGTCCCGAAGTACCCGCAGCGGGCGAAGCGCGCTTGGAGATCGTCAAGGCGCGCGGCAAGGTCGTCTGCGGCAGCCGCACCGACCTGCTCGGCTTTGGCTACCTGGATGCGGCCGGCAACAACGTCGGTTTTGACATTGACTTTTGCCGCGCTGTAGCCGTCGCCATCTTTAACGACCCCAACGCCGTCGAGTTCGTGCCGCTGACGGCCGCCGAGCGTGGCCCGGTACTGCAGACCGCCGAGGTGGATCTGCTATCGCGTAACTGCACCTGGACCTCTAGCCGCGACGCGGCGTGGGGCAACTTTACGGTCGTCACGTTCTACGACGGGCAGGGAATGATGGTCCGCAAGGACCTCGGCGCTACTACGTTGGAAGACCTGGATGGCGCGACCGTCTGCGTGACCACCGGCACCACCACCGAGTTGAACCTGGCCGACAATTTCCGTGGGCGCGGCCTGAGCTTTGAGGCGGTCACGTTCGAGGACACCGCCTCTGTCTACAATGCCTACGAGGAAGGCCGTTGCGACGCCTGCACCAGCGACAAATCACAGTTGGCTGCCGTCCGCATGGGCTTTGCCAATCCCGATGACCACATGGTTATGGACGTCACAATGTCCAAAGAGCCTCTGACGCCGGCCGTCCCGCAGGGCGACGACCAGTGGTTCGATCTGGTCAAGACCGTGGCCTACGTCCTGATCAACGCTGAAGAGTTGGGCGTCACCTCGGCGAACGTGGACGAGATGATGGGCAGCGACAACCCCTCCGTCACACGCTTGCTAGGCGTGGAGGGCGAGTTCGGTCAGACCGACCTGGGCCTGGAAGCCGATTTCGCCGCCAACATAATCCGCGAGGTAGGCAACTATGGCGAGATCTATGACCGGTACATGGGCCCCAACGGGGACGCCTTCACTCTGCCTCGTGGCCCCAACAAACTCTGGAGCGACGGCGGCTTAATCTACGCGCCGCCCATCCGCTAATCGAGCCTTGGTAGATACAAAATCTCGGGTGCATTTCAAACGAGTTGAGTAGCCGCGCTTTCCATAGCGCGCAGTATGGAAACCGCGACTGCCTCCAGCCAAAGTGAAACGTACCCAAACCAAACAAAATTGTGTCTACCGAATCTGAGAGCATAGGGGCCAGGTTGCCCTAGGGAACCTGGCCCCTTTTTAGAAAGGGATCGAGTATGAAACAAGACTCTCACATTCAAGTCATCACCAGGAGCAGCATCCCTCTCTGGCGCGACGAGCGAGTGATTCAGGGAATCGCCCAGGTCATCTCTGCGGTCCTCGTTATTGGCTTTATGATTTTCTTTGTCAGCAACGTGTTTCAGGCTGCCAACGACAGAGGACTGAGCCTGAGTTACGACTTTGTAAAAGAATCGGCCGGTTTTCCCCTGGCAGAGTCAGTGATCCCTTACGACGAATCCCAATCCTTTGGCTATGCCTTTCTGATCGGCATCCTGAACACGATCAAGGCGGCGGTGGTGGGCATCCTCCTGGCGACGGCGCTGGGGACGGTAGCGGCCCTGGCCCGGCTTTCCTCAAACTGGCTGGTCAGCAAGATTGCCAGCGTCTATATCGAAATCGTCCGTAATATCCCCCTGCTGGTTCAGCTCTTTATCTGGTACTTTGCCGTCTTTCAAAACCTGCCCATCGTCAAGGAGAGTATCCAATGGCCCGGCCACATCTATCTTAGTCAGCGCGGCGTCTATCTGCCGGCCCCGGTACCGACCCAAACCTTTGGCGGCTGGATCGCCTTTGTGGTGGGGGGAATCGTCCTGTCCATCATCTTGCGCGTCGCGCTGGGCCGCTATCAGCTAAAGACGGGACGCGCGACCTATCCGGTGGCGACCGCGCTCGCGGTGCTGCTGATCGCGCCCGTCCTGGGTTGGTTTCTGGTTGGCGCAAGTCCGTTGGCAGCGGATATACCGGTGATAGGCAAGTTCAATTTCGATGGGGGTACGCGGCTCACTATCGAGTACGCCGCTTTGCTGGCTGGGTTGGTAATCTATACCGGCGCCTTTATCGCCGAAGTGGTGCGCGCTGGCATCATGGCGGTTGATCGAGGTCAGTTCGAAGCGGCGCGGGCGGTCGGTCTCAGCGGGATGCAAGTGCTGCGCTTGATCGTCTTTCCTCAGGCGATGCGTGTCATCATCCCGCCGCTGATCAGCCAATATCTGAACCTGACCAAGAACTCGAGCCTGGCTATCGCGGTCGGCTATCCCGATATGTTTTTCGTGGGGCGCACGATAATCAACCAGGCCGGGAGCGCGGTCCCCGTCTTTTCGATGGTGATGGCCGTTTACCTCTCTATCAGCCTGACCACCTCCGTTCTGATGAACATTTATAACCGTCGGATTCAATTGGTGGAGCGATGAGCATGAGCACAAACTCTACAACCGTCATACGACCGCCGTCCCCGCCGGGACCTGTCCGCTGGCTCAAAAAGAACCTGTTCAGCACGTGGTACGACACTGTGCTCACTATTCTGGCAATAGTGTTCCTCTACTTTGTGCTAAAGGGCGTGCTGAGTTGGGTGTTGTTCACGGCCAATTGGGCGCCGGTCATCAACAGCCCAAAACTATTCGCGGTGGGGCAATATCCGCCGGAGCAACTGTGGCGGGTGGGAACCATCCTGTTCATGGTTTCCTTTCTCTTTGGTCTCAGTTGGCGCGTTTGGGGCGGCACAGTACGCACTTTTGCCCTGGCTCTGGTAGTGGCATTTAGCATTATGGCTCTACTGCCCATCAGCATGGATCTGAAATTACGGATTGGATTCCTGGCTAATCCAATCCTGACCTTTATCGGCTATCAAGCGGGGCGTACCCCTATCGGCAAATCCCGCTGGGTGGCAATGGGCTGGCTGCTCTCGTTCGTCCTGACCATTCTTCTACTATCCGGGATCGAAGGGATAAATTGGCTGCCCAAGGTCGAGACAGGGTTGTGGGGCGGGCTGCTCTTGACCTTTCTGCTGGCCCTGGTCGGCATCGTGGCCTCCTTCCCCATCGGCGTCCTGCTGGCGCTGGGACGACAGAGCAAACTACCAGTGCTCAAGGGGTTTTGCGTCCTGTTCATCGAGATCGTCCGAGGAGTGCCCCTGGTGACGATTCTGTTCATGGCATCCATCATTCTGCCCCTGTTTCTGCCCGAGGGAATTCGCATTGATCGCGTGTTACGAGCCATGGTAGGAATGACCCTCTTTGCCGCCGCCTACATGGCCGAGAACATACGCGGTGGCTTGCAGGCCATCCCCGTGGGACAGATCGAGGCGGCCAAGGCAGTGGGGCTGAACAACTTTCAGGCTATGGGGTTGATCGTGCTGCCGCAAGCGTTGAGGCTGGTCATTCCCACCATCGTGGGCCAGTTCATCGCCCTTTTTATGGATACCACCCTGGCCGCGATCGTGGGTCTCCTGGAACTGCTCGCTATCGGGCGGGCCGTCTTGGAGAGCAACGTGGAATGGAAACTCTTGAACATGGAAGTATATCTGTTCATCGCGGTTATTTTCTGGGTCTTTAACTATGCAATGTCTTACGCCAGCCGGCGGCTCGAGGTTGCCCTGGGTGTAGGAGAGCGTTAAAGGAGGATAACGTGGCCGAAGCAAACACTACACATTCACCTAACGACGATATCATCATCTGCCGTGACGTGCACAAGTGGTTCGACGACTTTCACGTACTACAGGGCGTCTCGCTGACCATTAAGCGGCAAGAGGTGGTCGTCATCTGCGGCCCGTCGGGATCGGGCAAATCCACCTTTATCCGCACCATCAACCGCCTCGAAGAGCACCAGCGGGGAGACATCATCGTGGACGGCATCGAGTTGAGCCACGACATCCGCAACATTGAGGCCGTCCGGCGCGAGGTGGGCATGGTGTTCCAGCAGTTCAACCTCTTTCCGCACCTGACGGTGTTGCAGAACGTCACCCTGGCGCCTATCTGGGCGCGCAAGTGGCCCAATGAAAAGGCCGAAGAGACCGCCATGCAACTGTTGGAGCGGGTCGGGATTCCCGAGCAGGCTCATAAATACCCGGGTCAGCTATCGGGCGGGCAACAACAGCGGGTGGCCATCGCCCGCGCTCTGGCTATGCAGCCCAAGATCATGCTCTTTGACGAGCCGACCTCCGCGCTGGACCCAGAGATGATCAAAGAGGTGCTGGACGTGATGCGCGAGCTGGCCTACTCCGGTATGACAATGATCGTCGTGACCCACGAGATGGGCTTTGCCAAAGAGGCCGCAAACCGGATCGTCTTTTTCGACGAGGGGAATATCGTGGAGCAAAACACGCCGACAGAATTCTTCGCCAACCCCGAGGAAGAACGCACCAAGCTGTTCCTGAGCCAGATTCTGACTCATTAGCATCAAATGGAATACGAACCCGTCATCGGCCTGGAAGTCCACGCCCAAATACACACCAAATCCAAAATGTTCTGCTCCTGCCCTGTGGTGGAGGATACCGGCGATTTAGCGCCCAACACCTACGTCTGTCCTGTTTGCACTGCTATGCCCGGCGCGCTGCCCGTGATCAACCGGCGCGCGGTCGAGATCGCCATCATGGCCGGGCTGGCGCTCCACTGCCAGGTTCCCCCCGCCACCCGCTTTGCCCGCAAGTCCTACTTTTACCCCGACCTGCCCAAAGGCTACCAAATTTCCCAGTACACGCCCGTATTCCCCCCGCTGACGGTGAACGGCTATCTGGAAATCGAGACCGAGGCCGGCGTCAAGCGCGTGGGCGTCAACCGCGCTCACCTGGAGGAGGACGCCGGCAAACTATACCACAGAGGCAGCGCCAGCCTGGTGGATTTGAACCGCGCCGGCGTGCCGCTCTTGGAGATCGTCAGTGAACCCGACATGCGCTCGGCCGAAGAAGCGCTGGCCTATGCGACCAAGCTGCACGCTTATCTGGTCTACCTGGGCGTCAATGCGGGCGATATGGAAAAGGGGATGATGCGCTTCGAGGCCAACATCAGTGTGCGGCCCATAGGTTCCGATGTGATGAACCCGCGCCACGAGATCAAGAACCTTAACTCCTTCCGCGCGCTGGCCCGTTCGGTGGATTATGAAATCGAATATCAAATCGCTACACTGGAAGCCGGCGGCGCCATAACCCAGCAGACAATGGGCTGGGACGACGCGCGAGGAGTCACCGTGCCCCAGCGCGGCAAAGAGTTCGCCGACGATTACCGCTACTTTCCAGAACCCGATCTCCCGATCCTGGAGATTGACCAGGAGTGGGTGGAGGGATTACGCTCTCAACTCCCTGAATTGCCCGACGCCAAACGGGCCCGCTTCACCGCTAACTATGGACTGAGCGATTATGACGCCAGAGTGCTGGTCGCCGACAAGCGCGTGGCCGATTATTTTGAGGCCGCCGTCGCCGCCAGCAAAATCGCCCCCAAGACCATCGCCAACTGGGTCACTGGTGAGTTGTTCCGCCTGATGAAAGAGAATGGTCAAGAGATCGGCGCGGTGAAAATCTCGCCCAGTGCACTGGCGGAACTGATCGGCCTAGTGAAGGATGACACCATCAACCTCAGCACGGGTAAAGAGGTGTTGGAAGAGATGTTCGCCAGCGGCAACAGTGCTCGCCAGATCGTGGAAAAACGGGGGCTGGCACAGATCTCTGATACAGCATCGCTTGAGCAGATCATTGCCCAGGTGCTGGACGAGAACCCTGAACAAGTGGGAAAATACCTGGATGGCAAGGTGCAGATCGCAGGCTGGTTGATGGGGCAGGTTATGAGGGCTACGCAGGGCAAGGCCAACCCACAGGTAGTGCAGGAATTACTACGGGCGCAATTAGAGATCCAACGAGGCAAGTAGGCTGCTCGTGCGGCTACTTTAAATACCCCACGGCCCGCTCGTGCTCTCCATCCATCACAATCTCCAGATAACGTTCTCCCGCTACGGCCGGCACATCAATGACCCGGACGTAGCGGACATACGGTGCATCGGACGGCAATAACTCGGCCAACACATCTGGAGACTCGGTAAGGAACTTGGAGTTGAGCATCGCGTCGCCTTCACCAAGGATGACGGGGAGAGGAAAAATGCCCGTCTCTACCAAATCCTGGAAAAAGTGGGTACCATAAGAAGCCTCAGCCGTGACCCCCTCCCTGACCAACGGAATCTCGACCAGCGCCAGTGTGTTGTAAATATCCGCATAAGTCACCTTGACGCCCAGGTCCAGGTTAGAGCTCCCCCAACGACCCGGCCCCATCAGAATGAACCGTTCCCCCTCCAGGCGCTTGTTGAGCCGCCCAATCACACGCGCCAATTCGAGCTTGGTGATGTAATCTGGCACCTGGCTATATTTTACTGGATCCACGTACACGATGTAACGCACTTCACTCACCACCCCTTGCGGAATCAGCTTGCACGCCCTCAGGATCAAATCCTGTTCAGAGATTCCCTCTGGGATTTCAATGTTCCCAACCCACTCCTGGCTAACCAGGGGGCGGCACTGGAGCAGACAGACCGCGTACTCGGCATAGGGATACCCAGGCTGAATGTCCACCGCGAACTCGATATCCACCGGCCATTTGTAACGACGCTCCAGTTTTGTCAGGATGGTCTTGATCAAAGTGATGAATTGTTTGTCTCGAGTCAGTTGTTCAAAAGTCAACACCAGATCATCGGCATTGCCTGCATCCATACGTGAGATGAGAGGAGCCAAGTACCCCCCTTTGTCCACCGAGACTATGTAACGGAGCGCAGGATAGTCGTCAGCAATCACCTCTCGGACCGGTAACGTCTTGAATACATCCTCTTTCAGATCCACCAAGTCAACAAAATGCTGCGAGTACTTGACAATCTTGCTTACACCAACTTCGGGCCGCAACTCGGGATGACTCAAGGCAATGGTACGGGGGTAATCGTTGTCCACCCGGTCCACCGCACGAGTGCCCAGCCCCCACACCAGCCGCAAAAAGCCATCCTCACGCCGAATTTTGGGATTCCAACGAAAGGGATTGCGACTATACCCCACGCCAGCGAGCGCGGGAAAGAAATAATCCCGATAGCGAGTTCCCTGCACCTCTTGGATCAATACTGCCATACGTTCGTCATAGTCCAATAGCTCCATGTGTTGGCGATACAGCAGCGCGTCGGGGTTCAAAGTGCTAGCGTACACCCGCTTGATGGCGTCCAGCAGCGCCGCCAAGTTGTCTTCGAGCGTACCCTGGTTGGGGCAAAAGAAACTGTCATACTTGCCCGCAAAGGCAGTCCCAAAGTTGTCTTCCAACAGGCTGGAAGAGCGCACAATCAATGGATTGTCCCCCATCTCTCCTAGCAACCGCTCGAGACTAGAGATAATATCGCCAGGAAAGTGTCCGTCCAAGTAAGCTGCGCGGATACTCGGATAGTCAGCCTCCATCTCTTCACGAGGTTTGTACTTTTGATTCAAATAACGGTTGAGGTCATTGGTCGAGAGAAAATCATAGAACACGTCAGCGCCGATAAAGTAGGATTCAGGGATAGAAATGTGTCGGCGCACATCCATCGCGTCTTGCTCGTGTAGCAATTGCAATATCTTCCAGGCCAACAGCATCCCAGCCGCCTTGCCACCGATCTTGCCCCGACCAATACGTCGCCGCCAGATATACTTTAAATCCTGGATGGTGAACAACTCTTTGGCCACCCTCACAAATGCCAATTGATCACTAATCATCCCCTTGATGAGCACCACGATGATCTCTTGTAGATGATGCCGCACCTGGGATTGCTCCTCCAGCGATAGACTCTCGAACTCTTCCCCTTTGGCAAACAACAAATCCCATGGAGCCAACTCGGGATTGAAACTCAGTACCAGGCCCTGCTGCACGCCTCTACCCACCAACACCGAATGGATAATCTCCTCCAAACGGCTATGAGGCAGATTGTAAGCGAAATAAAAGTCGGTGAGTTGATCCCGCACGAGAGCGAGACGCTCGTTCCAAAGTACTGCCGGCTCTTCCACAAACGGCTCCAACATTCCCTCTCGCTGCTGGGAAAGGATGGCCTTCTTCTTCGCCTCGGCCTCAAATGCCTCTGGTTCAACAATCCCCTTGTCGAACAATTCCTGCCGCATCCGCTCCCGAATCCTACGCGCCAGGATAGGGTATTGCGCCAACTCTAGGTAGATTCCCAGAACCTTATGCTGGTGCTGTACGTCAACACTCGACCTGCTTTGCGCATCCGGGGACATGATCCTCTCCTATTTCTTGCGCTATCCCGTTTCTCAACCTCGTACAGATTACCACGAAACGGATTGCAGAGCAAGTGTATCAGGCCCATTCACCTCCAGATAGACAACGACCCTGGCGCTGGCCTGAAGATTGTCATAGCCGAAACGTGCCGTGTATCACTGGTCATACCCTCACAAAGCAACTATACTGTCTATGCAAGTAGGCGAAAGAGGCGCGTAAAATCGCCTTTAGATAATCAGTTAACATTAAATGGAGGAACAAGCATGTCAGAAGAACTAAACCCATTTGCCATCGCGCAGAAACAGTTGGACCAGGCCGCCGAGATCATGGGCTTGGATCCAGCGACGCACGAACTGTTGCGCTGGCCGCTGCGTGAACTGCACGTCACGCTCCCGGTGAGAATGGACGACGGCGCGACCAAAATCTTCCACGGCTTTCGCATCCAATACAATGACTCACGCGGCCCGACGAAGGGCGGCATCCGCTACCACCCCGAAGAGACCATCAACACCGTCCGCGCTCTGGCCGCCTGGATGACCTGGAAGTGCGCGGTGGTAGACATTCCCCTGGGCGGCGGCAAGGGCGGTATCATCTGCAACCCCAAAGAGATGTCCCGGGGAGAACTGGAACGACTCAGCCGAGCCTACATTCGTCAGATCGGTCGCATCATTGGCGAGGAAGTAGACATCCCCGCCCCCGACGTCTACACCACACCACAGATCATGGCCTGGATGATGGACGAGTACTCCTTTATACGCGGCTACAACGTCCCCGGCGTCATCACCGGCAAGCCCATCCCGCTGGGCGGCTCTCAGGGTCGCGGCGACGCCACCGCTCGCGGCGGTGTATATTGCGTCCGCGAAGCCGGCAAAGTGCTGGGCATTGAACTGAAGGGCGCTACCGCCGCCGTCCAGGGCTACGGCAACGCCGGCCAGTTCGCTCACATTCTGGCGCAGGAACTGCTGGGAGCCAAAGTCGTCGCCGTCTCCGATTCCAAGGGCGGCATCTACAACGCCGACGGCCTCGACCCTGAAGCCGTCATCGCCCACAAGAAAGAAACCGGTTCAGTAATTGGTTTCCCTGGCGCAAAGAGCATCACCAACGCCGAACTGCTGGAACTGGACATGGTCGTGCTCTTCCCCGCAGCGATGGAGAACCAGATCACGGCTGCCAACGCCGGCAACATCCAGGCTAAAATCGTGGCGGAATTGGCAAACGGCCCCACCACGCCAGAGGCGGACAAGATACTCTCCAAGAACAACATCTACGTCATTCCCGACTTTTTGTGCAATGCCGGCGGCGTGACCGTCTCCTACTTTGAGCAGGTGCAGAACTCTTACGACTATTACTGGGATGTGGAAACAGTCTACGAGCGGCTCGATAAGAAAATGACTGCCGCCTTCCACGCCGTGCATGAAACGGCGCAACAGCACAAGGTCAACAACCGCATGGGCGCCTACATCGTGGCCGTAGCCCGCGTGGCCGAGGCCTGCAAGCTGCGCGGCTGGGTGTAAGCCGAGACCTATCCAAAACAGCAAGAGTAAGCCCCCGTCACGCGACGGGGGCTTTTTCCATTTGACTTTGCCTGGCTTTCGGGGTAAGATAATATCGTGCGCAACCGGTAATCACTCACAAATAGAAAAGGAGGCTACAATGTATCACAAGATCATCATTGCCGGGTATCTGGGCCGGGATCCGGAAATGAGGTACACCCAAGACGGCACCGCCGTCACCAACTTTTCGGTGGCGACCAGCCGGAAATGGACTCGTCCCGACGGCACCAAGATGGACGAGACCATCTGGTTCCGCGTCAGCGCTTGGCGGCAATTGGCTGAACTCTGTAACGAGTATCTACAAAAGGGCCGCCCCGTACTGATCGAGGGTCGCCTAAAGCCCGACGAAAACGGCAACCCGCGCGTTTGGACAGGGAACGATGGAGCTGCACGCGCCTCGTTCGAGATCACGGCAACGACCGTCAGATTCCTCGGCGGGCGCGGCGACACAAGCGCGGGGACTGACGTGCCCGACGAGCCGCCTCCACCGGCAGCAGGAGAGAACGAGATTCCCTTCTAGGTCATCCCTGAGCTTCGCTGCTGCCACCCAGAAGCCACACCGGCGGCACGGCCTCGACCGCCGCTATGAAAGCGGCGGTCTGTCTTGTACTTTCGATGTCATGGAATCCGCATTATCTCCAAAGGAGTCTCGCGATGGAAAAAACACAACAACGCCGACAAATCAACGTCCAAATCCCACCCGACCTGGACGCCACCTACTCCAACCTGGCCTGATCACCCATTCGGCCTCCGAGATCATCATTGACTTTGCCCGCGTGCTGCCCAAAACCCCCCAGGCCAAAGTCTACGCCCGCATCATCAACACCCCGCTGCACGCCAAACTCTTATTGCGGGCATTGAGCGAAAACCTGGAAAAATACGAAGCCCAGTTTGGCGAGATCAAAATGCCAACCGGCGGCGATCTGGCACAGCAATTCTTTGGCGCCGTCAAACCGCCCGGGCCTCCCAAGTCGTGACACCCCACTGGAACAAAATATGAACCAACTAGAAACCATATCCGAACGCATCCGAAACAACTTTGAGTCTCGCAACAGCGCCCGCGACGAGGCGCTGCGCCGCTCGCGCGAGCTGATCCGGCTGTGCGCCACCGCTATCCGCGCCAGCCACCGCGACGAATGGGACGCAGCCCGCGAACTGCTGGCCCAGGCCAACGAGGTCGCCGATGGCATCCGCGAGACCGTCGCGCCCTACCCCGACCTGTTGCACGCCGGCTACACCCAAGATGCGCTGAAGGAACTGGTCGAGGCGCACGCCACGCTGTCGCTGGCCCGAGGCGCCCCCATCCCAGAACCGGAGCCGCTCAAAGTGGCCTACCCGGCCTACCTGAACGGTCTGTGCGAGGCGGCCAGTGAGATGCGCCGTCGCTGCCTGGACGAATTGCGACGCGGCGACACCGCCGAGGCCGAACGGCTGATGGAAGCAATGGACGACATCTACGATATGCTGGGCGCCTTTGACTTTCCCGACGCCATCACCGGCGGGTTGCGTCGCCGCGTGGACCAACTGCGCGGCGTGATCAAGCGCACGCGCGGCGACCTGACCAACAGTCTGCGCCAAGATCGGTTGCTGCGCGCACTACGCGATTTTGAGGAACGGATTGGGAGTGAGTGAACAGCACAACCGCGTCATCCGCGCCAGCGAGATTGGGCAATACGTCTATTGCGCCCACGCCTGGTGGCTGGGGAGCGTGCAGGGGCTGCCCTCAACTCATCAACGAGAGATGGCGGACGGGGAAGCCGCTCATTGGCGACACGGGCAGAGAGCGAGAACCTCACTTGGGCTAGACCGCCTGGCGTATGTTGTATTGCTGCTGGCGGCTGTGATTGGAATTGTGTGGGTGATAGGTTGGTAATGGCAAAGTGGTTTTTCGGTCTGCTGGCGTTGGGCCTGCTGCTGCTCTGGCTGGCGCGACGCGGACGAACCAACAGCGGTTTACCCCAAGGGCGCGTGATCTATACCGACACGGGCGGCTGGAACCGGCTAGAACGTCCGCTCTTCTCACGCGAATTCCTCCTCACCGGCAAGCCCGACTACCTGGTGGCCGATGGGGCCGACGTCATCCCCGTCGAGATTAAATCGAGTCGCGCCCCAACCCACCCTTATCCATCCCACATCCTCCAACTGGCCGCTTACTGCCTGCTGGTCGAGGAATGTTACGGGAGACAGCCTCCCTATGGTATCATCAGGTACGCCGACCACGCCTTCGAGGTGGACTACACGCCCGAATTGGAGGAGGAGCTGTTGGCGACGCTGGACGATATGCGGGATGACCTGGACGGCAGGGAAGCGCCTCGCAATCACGACGAGCCGGGGCGCTGCCGGGCGTGTGGCTACCGCGAACGGTGCGATCAAACAATTTACTGACTCCCCATGTCCAAAACACTACTTGCCATCTTTGCTCACCCCGACGACGAATCCTTCGGCCCCGGCGGCACGCTGGCAAAATACGGAGCCGAGGGCATGGCCGTGCACCTCATCTGCGCCACGATGGGTGAGGCAGGTGAGAGCGACCCCACTGATCTGGGCGAGTGCGGGGACCTGGCCTGCCGGCGCGAGCAAGAACTGCGCTGCGCGGCAGATATCCTGGGGCTGGAAGAGATACATCTGCTGAGCTACCGCGATTCGGGGATGGCCGGCTCCCCGGCCAACCAGCATCCGCGCGCCCTCGTCCAGGCCAACTCGGATGTGCTAGCGGAACAAGTCGCCGATCTGATACGTCGCCTGCGGCCACAAGTCGCGCTCACCTTTGATCCCTTCGGCGGCTACGGCCACCCCGACCACATCGCTATGCATCGCGCCACCGTCGCCGCCTTTGAGCGGCTACCGGAAAGCAAGCGTCCGCAAAAGCTCTACTTCTCCACGCTTCCGCGAGCAATGTTGCGCTGGGCGGTGCGCTTGATGCCGCTATTTGGCCTGAACCCAGAGGCGATAGGCAAAAACAAAGACGTCAACCTGCGAGCCGCGCTGGAGCACGAACTGCCGATCACGACGCGGATAGACATCGGCGACTATTACGAAATCAAGCAGCGGGCGGGAGCCTGTCACGCCAGCCAACTTGCGGGACCGGGATCGTTCTGGGGACGGATGCCGCGCTGGTTGGTGCGGCGATTGCGGTCCACGGAGACTTTCTACCGCGCCACGCCGCCGTTCCGGCGGGGTGAGAGAATAGAGAGTGACTTGTTCGCTGATGTATAAGATGACTGTAAAGTCAGCTCACGTTCACATAGTCATCCAACAGCACAAGCGCGGGCTGCACCACTCGCCCCACCCAGCGACTGTCATTGGTGACGATACCGTCCGCGCCAGATAGCCTCGCCGCCGCGATCTGAATCGCGTCCGGCATCCGCAGTCTGGTGGCAGCTCGAACCCAGGCTGCCTCACGTGCCAGGGAGGTGTCCAGGGGCAGAATACGGAGGTTAGGGAAATAGGCGAGGTAAAGCTCGTACTCCTGCATCGCTCGCCGGTCATCGCTTTGCGCCGGAACAGTCAGCAACTCGGCCAGGGTAATTGTGGTGGTCAGGCCGACAACATTGCCAGACTCGACGGCTTCCAAAACCACAGCAGATAGAGGAGCATAACGCGGATGGTCGGACAGGTGATAGGAAAAGACCATCGTGTCCAACACGAGTAGCTTGTGCCTGGATACGGCCTGGTGCAGCTTTTCTACTCCTCCCACGAGGCCCGCTCCTCTTCCAGCCAGGCATCCGGGTCTGGCCATAGTTCCTTATGCAGTCCGCGTGTGGTTTCGGTAAAGCTGGCTGGCTGAGGGCGCAGGATGACGGTATCGCCATCAAGCAGGAACAGCAGAGTGCTGCGCGGCTGGAGTTGTAGCGACTCCCGCACAAGCTTGGGGATCACAACTTGATACTTGGCGCTGATTTTGGCAGCAACTGCTTGCATCGTCTTACCTCCTACTGAATGTTGGATATATCATAGCATCGTAAAGCGAATATGTCAAGCGTATTACTGCTAAGAAACAGCTCTTTGGAAAAACCCAAAACCCCGCCCTCGCTGTTTCTCGTAAAATGAAGGACACCGTAGGGGTTTTGGGCGCT
>Ga0164311_10000735_pt1 | contig 15011 bp, 7 predicted proteins | sample GuaBasSedimGuay2_FD_121796 | JGI IMG/M metagenome (GOLD analysis project Ga0164311, IMG submission 121796) | Subseafloor sediment microbial communities from Guaymas Basin, Gulf of California, Mexico - Guay2, Core 4569-9, 9-12 cm | ecosystem: Environmental > Aquatic > Marine > Hydrothermal vents...
CGGCACGACGAGCATCACGACCGACCTGCCCATCGTTGGCACCGCCACCAACTGCTCCTACGCAATCTATCGCGGCAGTGAGGTCCTGGCCGACCGCTTTTTCAAGGAGATCCCTTCGGTCGATCCCAACACGGCGGTCGAGCGGCTTCGCAACCTCGGCACGACGACCAACGCACCTCGGCTCGTCATCGACACGACCTACATCGACGTCGTGCGGTTCCGTTTCGGTGACTCCACCTTCTCCACGACGGTCACCCAGGTGGCCAACCCAGGAGCCTTCACCGCTCCGGCGAGCTTGCCGCAGGGTGAGGTCGAGATCGCCCAAAGCAACGGCGAGCTGAACTTCAGCCAGGACGACGTGGACGCTGGCCTCGATGTCTTCTGGGCCCGGACGCTGGAGCTTGGGACCGACTACCAGCTCCAGCCACCGCTTGGCACGGTGCAGTTCACCCAACGGATGCTGGAGGAAGAAGAGGTCTACCTGACCTACGCCGTGCTCGACGAGGACGACAACCAAGTGGTCATCGAGGAGCGGGGCACCTTCATCGTCCGCAAAGAGGTCACGGCCGACCATCCCGTGCAGACGAGCACGCTGTCGTTCAACCCGCTGGGCCGCGAGGTCGCTGCGAACCCGGCTCCGGAGGCCTTCCGTGGTGGTCGACCACAGGTGACGGGTCAGCAGGTCGAGTTCGATCTCACGGCCTCGACGGTGACGTTCATCGGCGCCAGCACGTTCACCGATGCATTGCCGTCTGGCCCTATCGTGAGCCCCGAGGAGCGGGTCTACATCGACTACTGGGTCTACGGGGCGATCGGTGGGGAGAAGACCCTTACGGTGCTCCAGCCGCCCATGGTGGGAGCCATCATCAACATCGAGGCCGACCAGAACCAGTTCGTTGTCCTCGGGGACCAGACAGCTACCTACCAGGCCAACCATCTGCTTCGGGTCGACTCCTCGGAGGTCTATCTCCTCGGCGCCTCGACCTACAACGCAGGCACCGACCTGACGACCGTTGTGCTGGCCTCGCCGCAGACTTTCCGCTCGGACTTGCTCAACCCGAGCTTGGAGATCACCTCGGGAGCTACCCGGACGGCAGGGTTCTTCTTCTTCCCCTCGTACTTCATCACCGAGATGAGCACGTGGGACACGCCGGCCCGAGGCGAGGCGAAGGTCTACATCAGCGGGGACCACACGCGCACCTACGTAGGGGGCACCGCCATCCTGTTCACCGATGGGGGCACCTTCCTCGACTTCAACCTCGTCGAGGGCTCGACCTACAGCGGGGGCAAGACCGAGGTGGTGCTGTCCTCCAACGGTGCCCGGCAGTACAACCCGAGCACCCACACGCTCAAGCACTCGGTGCGTCCCATCCTCCAGGGCCCCTCGGCGGAGGTTTCGACCAAGAACAGCCCTTGGCTGACGGAGCCCTACCAGGTCTTCCGACGAGTCGAGGGCGAGGTGGGCCAGATCCTCACCGAGCCCGATGACTTCACCATCACCGACGCCGGCCGGGTGAGCTTCACCGACCCCCTCGTGGACAACGAGGAGCTGGCCATCCTGTACGTTGGCTCGGAGCTGATCGAGGCGGGTCGACGAGTGCGAGCTACCTACACTCACACGGTGGTCCCGAGCGGGGACAACGGGCTCGTGGGCCAGGTCCTCAAAGCTGACTTCACGACCAATGTTCCCGACACCATCTACTGGCGTGTCGAGACGTTCACGAACTTCCGTGGCGAGCTGACCGAGCAGTACGAGGGTGAGGCCCAAGCGAGCATCCCGACGGGCGGCCCGGTGCTGGAGAACGCTGGCCAACCTCAGCTGTACGAGCAGGGGCGCGAATCGCTCTACTACGATGAGGGGCGGCTGTACAACGAGGACGAGGTCGCTCGACCAACCCTCAAGTACTACAACGACGGGATTCACTACCTGGAGGACTGCCTCCAGCACATGGACGGCCGCGTCATCGGTGACCATGATGGCCGTTTCCTGTTCGACGGCAGCATCACCAATCCGGTGCGGCCGACCTACGCCGACGTCACCAACCAGATCGACGACATCCTGAAGGTCGCTGAGCCCCCGCTCCAGTTCACCCTCTCGCCGTTCAGCTTCTCGTGGGTCGGGACTTACCAAGAGGCCTACAAAGCGGCGACGTTCAGCCGCTTCTACCCCCTCTACCGGATCATGTCCGGCCCCGTCATCGCTGGCGTGGAGACGGGTGACACCATCATGGACACGGGCTTCACCGAGCACCGGGCCGTGAGGGCCGTGTCGCGTCGGCTTCCGTGGGCCATCGTTCGTCGGCCGGCCAAGGCGGGCGACGTCGACCTCTACGTGGACTCGACCGAGACGGAGGACGACCTCGTCCGGCCGGAGATCCCGGACCCGACGGTGACCTACGACTTCATCGCGGTCATCCAGGACCGGGACGGCACCTGGCTTGTGCCCAACGGGACGCCGCCCAACACGGGACCGGCCGTGAACATCGTGGCCAAGACGGTGGACAGCGTGACGCTGTCGGCCCCCTTGCCGGTGGACGTGCCCGTCGGGGCGACCATCTACCACATCCCGAACTACGACATTGTCTTCTCGCCGTCACCGCCGTCGCCCTTCACGCCGCCGAACGTCCCCTACCTCAAGAACTACCGGGTCAACTTCGATGCCGGGGTGGATCTCAAGGGTGGTTCGCTGACGTACATCAAGCCGTTCCCGCCGCTCGATGGCTCGCTGTCGCCTACCCCTATTCCCGACGAGCTGGTTATCAGCCCACCGGTGCAAGAAGAGGTCCTGGACGTCTTCTCGTACATGAACAGCACGGTGACGTCGCCCTACCGCTTCCCAGCCCTCGATGGTGGGACGACCGATGACGACGGCAACCGGTCCTTCCCCTTGCTCAACCCCTCGCCCGAGTCGGAGCTGGGCAAGAGCAAGACCCTGAACGGTTCGCCGACCCCGGACATCGGCTACCTCGCCCGAGAGGACTGGGCGCTGACGAACATCCCGACCATCACAACAGACGGCTTCCTGGGCAACGGCGACCTCGACGCCACGAGGACCATCATCACCAACAACGGTGGGGCGTGGCCGGCTCCGGCCCCCAAGATCGGCGACCTCGTCGAGATCCGCGACGGGCTCAACGGGCCTTCGGGCTACTACTGGGTTTCGGCGGTCGGGGCGAGCACGCTCACCGTCTCGACGCCCTTCCCGGTCCAGGACACGGGCTTCACCTTCGCGGTGACTGTCTCGGCCTCCCTGGCGACGGGGGCGGCTTCCGGCACCCTCACCACGGTCACCCAGCTCGATGACGCAGGGGCCACCTTCCAGACCAACGGGGTGGAGCCTGGCCACACGCTCGTCATCCCCTCCCTCGGGGAGCGCCGGCAGGTCGTAGCGGTGCCCCTGGAGACGCAGCTCATCGTCGAGGCCTTCTCGGGGACGGCCTCGTTCCTGAGCTACGTGGTGGACGACTCCGTCCTGACCTACGGCGGGACCAACTCCCTGCTCGATGGTGACGTCATAGCGGGCCTTGACGGGCAGCTGGACGTCCTCCGAGACAACGCGGCACCTGCGAAGCCCTGGTCGGAGCTGGAGGCCTTAGAACGCTTCCTAGACCACGTATTCACCGACGTCCTCACGAGCAGCAACGGGAACACCACGGCGACCTTGCCCGTCCTGAACGACGGCACGGTGGACTTCGTGGCGGCTGGCATCGGTGTGGGCAACTACGTCTACATCCGGTCGGGCGATAGCGCTGGCATTTACGCAGTGGAAACGGTCCTCGACTCCAGCAACCTGAGCGTGGACACCTCGACACCCTTCCCGGACACAGCGGTGGGGATCAGCTACCGCATCGTCAGCTCGCTCGGGGCGACCATCACCACGTTGGGGGCTGTCTACACCGCCCTGGCGAACGTGGACCAGGCCATCCTGGACGTCACGGCCTTCCGGACCCTGGTGACGACGACGGTGACGGCCGTGACCGACCCGGGAGCGTTCGCGACACGGCTCCTGTTCTCGGACTTCGCCGCTCGGGCCACCCAGGTGGCGGCCCGCCTGACACAACTCGACCCCACGACGGGGGACATCGCCGAGCTGGAGGCGTCGATGTCCTCGGGGGATCGCTGGTACGACAAGAGGTTCACATGGATCGACGCGAGGACCAATCTGGAGAAGGGGATACTGCCGAAGAAGGACCGAGCAGTGGACAACCGGATCAAGGCGGAGGCGGAAGTGCTGAAGCAGCTGACGAAGCTCCTGACAGTGAGGGTGACGTGAGCGAGCCCGAGTGGGTCTACCGCAACCAGCTCCCCATCTACGACCGGATGGGAGAGATCATCAGGCTCACCATCAAGGCCACCGAGCAGCAGCTGAAGGCCGATCGTCGGAAGCTACGAAAGTTGCAGTACGGCAGCTAGGGACAAGCCATGGCCGATTGGAAGTCATTCGTCATCCAGGTCCCCGGCAAGGACTTCATGGAGCCCGTCCGGGAGATCCTGGAGACGCTGCTGATCTTCCTGGAGATCCTGAAGGCCATCCTAGAGACGATCAAAATCTTCCTCATCGACTTCGGCAACCCCCTCATCGCCCTGCTGGAGGCGCTGATCAAGCTCATCGAGGAGCTGTTCGAAGCGCTCAAGCAGAGCGGCTTTTTCATGTACCTCGACGTCCCGAACCCCATCGAGGACCCCAACTTCGACCAGATGCGGGGTGGGTTCGAAGCCTTCACGACACGGTTCAAGGCCAGCCTCTTCGACGTCAAGGACTTCAACCGCCCGCAGCCTCGTGGCTCCAACCGCGGTGGCTTCGTCATCCTCATGGTGGACGCTTCGACTCCTTGGCGTCTCATCCAGTACATCAAGCGGCTGCTCGCCTTCTTCGGCAAGGGCTTCGACGCTCCCCAATACGAGGCCCCCGAGAACTTCAAGGTCATCCCCGTGGGGGACTCTGGCGACCCCATCCTCGCAGCGGCCAAGGTGTTCACCGACGGGCCCATTGAGTCGATCCAGCTCCAGTGGACCCTCCCCTCGACCCAGGAGAGCCCTGACCCTGGTTTCAGCGACGTCCTGATGAAGGTCTGGACGGAGTTCGTGCCTCCGAGCTTCCTCATCGAGCGCTCGGTGGACGTCAACCCAGCGTCCCGGCGCATCGACGTCTCGGAGCTGACCACCGAGGGCTCGGTCGGCATCGTCGAGTTCGATCGCGAGATGGAGATGGAGTACCCAGCGGGCAACAAGCTTACCCGCAAGGAGACTCTGCTCGACGACAGCGGCGAGCCCATGATCAAGTTCGAAACCTACGACATCGTAGGGGCCCCGACACAGATCATGGGGCTGCTCGGCAAGTTCCGCTACATCGACAACGATGTGCAGGTGGACAAGGACTACTACTACCGCGTCCGAGCCTTCATCGGGGACCTCGACTTCGATGGGGGAGCAGCCGACGGCTTGGCCACCGGATCGATCAACTTCGACACCAACATCGAGCAGAACGGGTCGAGGTTCAGCGGCAACACCAGCATCCCGTCCCTGAAGTGGCCCGACACCGACGGCGACGGGGTCACGATGGGCAAGCCGACGGGCATCCTCAAGACTCGCATCCCACCGGACATGGGGGAGTTCGATGTCATCGAGGTCCTGAAGGCCGTGTTCAAGACGGCCTTCTCGCTGGGCTTCCACGAGCAGCCTCCGTTGGGGGTCGACGGCACCTCCATCTGGGAGTTCAACGACGACGGCACGCCCAAGGGTTCCACGCCTCCCTCGGCGATCGGTGACGGCTCGCTGACCAACGTGTCGGGCATGGTATCGGGTTGGGAGTCGGCCTCCATCCTCAGCTTCATGGCCGAGTTCGACACCATCCCCGACGCCTACACCGTCGACCCCATCACCGGGGTGCCTCCCGAGATGCCCTGGACGAGGTTCCTCATCGTCCGGCAGTCGGCCCGACTCGCCGACGGGGTAGCGACGGCCATGATGCAGATCGGGGCGGACGTCCTCTATTCCTTCCGGGACCTCATGCTGTCGCTGCCGAGGGGCACCATCGACTCGCCCAAGCTCGACACCTTGACCACGATGCAAGAGGTCGTCTTCCAGATGACCGAGGTTCAGGAGTCAGAGGGTGTTTTCAGCGCGTTCACCGAGACGGCAACCCTCGATGCTGTCTTCGCCTACCTCGGGGGGTACAACAACGCCACCCTGCGGCTCAGCGTCCTGGACATCATCAACTTCATCAAGAGCTTCACCCTCGGTGGCGTACCCCCCGACTGGATCAGCATCGTCCCGTTGCGGGACATCATCCCTTGGTCGGGCAGCTTCCTGTACGACCTGCTCGACAAGATCCGGGCCCTCATCGACGCTTTCAACGGCATCATGCAGGAGATCATCGACTTCATCGACTTGCTGATCCGCAAGATCGAGGTGCTGGAGGCCTTCATCCAGTTCCTCATCGAGCTGCTGAACTTCATCGAGTCGCTGGAGATCGGGGCCTACCTGCTGAGCGTTCCCCAAGTCGACGGCACCGCCGCGGCCTGGGTGAATGCGGTGGACTCAGCTGGCGGGATTCGGCCCCCAAGCGGCGCTGGCGGATATTCCGCTGGTGTTGCGCTGGCTTACGTAGCTCCCAATATCGACGCCTTCGTGACGGCGTTCAGCATCATCTTTGGCAGTTGAGGATCATTTGAGGCACCAGCCCTTGTAGGAACACCACACCATGCCCTTCGACTTCCTCGGCACCTTCAACCGCTCCCAATTCGAGCGGTTCCTCGTGTTCGCTCGTTCGCAGCTGCCGCTCGTGCAGGCTCGCCGGCTGCATCTGAACCACGAGCTGAACCGGGTAGGTGCGGTCGTGATGCAGTTCGACAAGGGGGTTCCACAGGGCTACAGCGGCACTCCAGAGACGTCCTACATCGCCAAGCTCCTGCGGGCCTACGAGGTCCTTGGGGGCGACGCTATGAAGGACCTGCGGCTACGGCAAAGGACCGACCCCATCTACATCATACAGGGGGACCTGCTGAGCGGGCCGCAGTACACCTCGGGTGGTGAGCCCATCGGCGGTCGAGGCCTGGCCGATGGCCCCACCGCGGTCCTGATGCAGCGGGCCAAGAGCTGGCTGGGCGAGACGGCCTACTCCCGGTTCGGGCGCCTGGAGCGGAAGATCCGGCGAACCATGGACTACGCCGACCAGCTCCAGCGGGAGCTGGATGCGTTGGATGTCATCCAGAAGGCCGCCGAGGTCAGGGGCTCGTTGGAGTTCATCGCGGCTCAGATCGAGCAGTACCTGGCGGACAACAACTACCGGGCTATCTACGACGACCAGGCGACGGGCAAGGAGGACCCTCTGGGCCTGCTCACCTACGCACCCCTCAGTGCCTACGACGTCGAGAAGCCGACGGACCCCAACGAGCCTGCTCGTGTGGCCACCGGGCCTCAGCGGCAGTGGGGTGGCGCCATCGAGGCCGGCGAGGAAGGGGGAGAGAGGACGGCATGAGCTACGACCGCAAGCTGGACCAGGTGTGCCCCCACTACGTCATCGAAGAGGCACTGTTCGTCAACGTCGACCACCAGACGGTCAAACCCATCCGTCCCATCGCCTCAGGGCCCTCTGTGATGGTCCGAGTCAACGGGGTGGCCCAGGTACCTGCCTATGGCTTGCACATCGCTGCGGAGGCTCTGGCGGCCAAGAAAGGGCCCTTCGACATCCAGGCGGGAGTCAACGACCAGCTCACCGTGCGAGTAGGGGGTGCGGCTGAGCAGACCCTCACGGTGCCCGCGGGTACCCAGCTCTCGTCTCGGCAGCTTGCGAAGCACCTCAACCTGAGCCTCCGTGAAGCCGCCTTCTCGGTGACGGACAAGCGCCGGATACGGCTCCGGAGTGGGCGGTTGGGGCCCAAGGCGTCCTTGTTCATCGAGCCGACGAGCACCATGGCTGACACCATCGGGCTGACGACGAACCGCATCTGGCGGGGTCAGACGGTATTCCCTGGCTGGAGCCTCGTTCGGGACCCCAACACCCTCGACGACCGCCCGACTCGCTTCGTGGTGTTCGACGAGCCCTTCGGGGGCGCCCAGGACTACGTCGAGTTGAGCTACACGACGGTGCGTGAGGAGTGTCGCCGGTGTGGCGGGCTCGGGGTCGAGAACGACTGGAGGTACGGCGCCAGCGGGGAAGTCGCCCAGGTGCGGGATGAGGCCTTGCTCATCCAAGAGATCACCAAGGCGATCTACACCATCCAGCAGTCCAACCCGTTCCACCTGTGGTACGGCTCGAATGTCGTTCGGACGGTCGGCAAGAGGCTCAGCAGCTCGGGCCTAGTGCAGAACATGATCGTCGCGGACATCCAGGAAGCCTTCCGGCGCTGGCAGGCGATCAAGCGCAAGCAGGAAGAAGAGGTTGGCCAGGAAGTCAGTGACGCGGAGTACCCCTTCCGACTGGTGAGCCTCATCCTGGAGCAGAGCCAACGCGACCAGACCATCGTGTTCGTGAACGCCACTGTCCAGAATCGATCGCGGCGAGAGATCCAGATCGAGCGGGGCATCAAGCTCCCTGAACCCTTGGACTTGATGGGGTCCACCGCTCAAGAGGGGGTCCTGCGCCAGTCCCTCTCTGACTACGTGCTCACGGGATAGTTCGATGACGACAGCACCTCAGATCACCCTTCGGGATGGAAGCGGCTCAGCCAGTGAGGTCGTGTTCACGACCAACCAGGCGTTCATCACCCTGGAGGGGACGGTGGACACCAACGCCGTCGACATCCAGGTGTCTATCGACGACGCGCCCTTCGTCTCGGACTCCACCCTGGTAGAGCTGGACGGCGTCAACTTCACGGTCCCGAACCCAAGCTCCTACCCCGATGGCCTGCCCCTCAACCTAGGACTGAACAGCGTCCGCATCCGGTCCATCGACATCGTCGGGAGCGTCAGCCCGAACGCCACGGCGAGCATCACGCGGGTTGCGGCCATCGAGGGTGGCGGTGCCATCCCTACCGGCATCAAGACCCGTCGGCGACGCAACGAGGTGGACATCCTCATCGCCAAGCTCACCCAGCGGTTCTCCGTGGACCGTGGTGAGTTCTCCGAGCTGGCCCAGGCGGAGACGGTTAATTTCGAGTTTCAGGGCTTCAACATCTACGCTTCGACCAGCCCAGGCGGCACCACGGGCTACTTCAAGGTCAACGAAAACCTCGTGACCGAGGAGTCCACGGAGGTCTTCGACGAGGCCCAGAACGGCCTCAGCGTCGAGGAAACCGAGTTCGAACCCATCGACGGGGCCAGCAAGCTCCGGTTGCGGCTCGTTCAAGAGGACGAGTTCGACAACGAGCTGGACGTCGCCCTCGACTCGGTTTCGCAGATCCTGACGGTCGGCACCCGCATTCGATTCACGTCGAACCTCGATGAGATCATCCGGACGGAGTACGCCGTCTTCTCGCACACTCGTGCGGGCGGCCAGGGGATCATCAACTCCGACCAGTGGGTGGACGTCGAGGACTCCGAACCCCTCTACTACGTCGTCACAGGGGTGTACTACGACGCCGGCCAGCGGATCGAGTACGAGACTCCCTACAGCCAAGAGGTGCTGAGCAAGCCCCTCATCATCGACACGGCCATCCGCGACCTGCCCGGCCGGACCCAGCTCCAGGTGACGCTCAACTTCGTCGATGCCATCCAACGGGTCAACGAAGAGGTGACCCTCGTTCCGGGCTCGACGAGCCGCGACGTGAGCATCGACCCGTTCGCTTCCGAGGCCGAGCGCATCTGGTTCATCCTCGACTTTGTCCACCGGTCACAGAGCTTCCTGACCCTCATACAGATCGACGACGCCAACGGTGATGAGGTTTCCGACCCGGTCGTGTCGAGCGCCTACAAGTCGGCCCTCAAAGCCGCCTTGGGCTTCTCGACGGATCTGGCTGTCCAGCAGCTCATCGACACCCAGTTCGACAAGCTCGCAGGCAACTTCCAGAAGACCCGACTCCCAGGCCGGCCCGCGGTAGGCCAGGCGGTCTTCTACTCGACGACCCGACCCACCCAGGACGTCACCATCGCAGCAGGCACGGCTGTGTCGACCAACGCCGACACGGAGAACAACCTGCCTTCTGTTCGGTTCATCGTCGGGGGGACCTATGTGCTGCCCGCAGCGGACGCCGAGGCCTTCTACAATTTCGAGACTCAGCGCTACGAGATCATCGCCGACATCACGGCCGAGTCGGCAGGGGCGGACGGCAACCGCTCGGCGGGCTCGATCAAGAACCTACTGTCGACGGTCAGCGGCTTCTCGGTGACCAATACCGAGGCAACGGTCTTCGGTACCGACCGGGAGAGCAACCACGACCTTGCGGTCCGGGCCGAGCTAGGGTTCGTCTCGGTCGACACGGGCACCGAGGGTGGGTATGCCTCGACCACGGCCGAGCAGATCGGCATCATCAAGTCCAAGATCGTCAAGAGCGGCGACCCGCTCATGATGCGCGACTACGACGACTGCCGACAGAAACACATCGGGGGCAAGGTCGACATCTGGGTGCAGGGGCTCCAGGAGCGCACGGTCACCGAGACGTTCGCCTTCACTTTCGAGGTCGCTCGGGACGTCCAGTGCCAGATCATCGACGTCACGAACCTCATCTTCCGGGTGCTTGACAGCCGCGTCACGCCGGACACCCCCATCGTCGAGATCCTGGACAACCTCGCCCAGGGCCTGGGCGTCCGCAACGCTACCCAGGGCCTGGACTACGACCTCACGGGCGTGACCCTCATCGACTACCAGACCTTCCAGGTCGACGCGGCCATCCAGAGCTTCACGACGTACATCGACGACGTCATCATCGCCGACTACCGCTACCGAAGCGTCAACCAGTTCACCTTCACACTCCAGCCGGTCAGGCGGGTCACCTCCGTCGTCGGCGAGGCCTCGGGAACGCTCAGCTCCACCGAGGGCTACGACCTGTTCAAGACCGAGGACCCCCTGTTGGAGGGCGAGTCGACCATCGCTTCGGACTACATGGTCATCAACCAGGTCGGGGGTGTCCCGACCGGTGACACCATCGCGGTCAACGACGAGCAGCACGTCATCATCGGCTTCTTCGAAGAACGCCTCGGCTCCATCGGCATCAACACGGCCACCATCCGTGTGTTCGATGAAGCCCGTGCGGTCGAGTACGCCGGCCCCGGAAGCTCAGCTCCCGATTTCGAGATCATCGAGGGCACGGCAACGACGCCGGCCCGGATCATCCGGTCCTCGTCCTCGACCATCGTGAGTGGCCAGACGGTTAGCGTCGACTACGAGCACGACGAGAACTTCACCGTCACCTACGTGATCAACGACCTGCTCCAGCAGCTCCAGCGGACCATCAACACGGACCGGCACACCACGGCGGACGTCCTCGTCAAGCAGGCCATCCTCAACAGCGTCGACCTGGAAACCACCATCCAGCTCGACCAGGGCGCCAAGAAGGACACCGTGGACCCAGCGGTGCGGAGCAGCGTCAGCCGTGAGCTGAACCAGAAGCTCATCGGTCAGGGCACGGCCCAGTCGGACCTGATCAACGCCATTGACTCGACCGAGGGCGTGGACTTCCAAGTCCTTCCCCTCGCGGTGATGGGCTACGCCGACGGCTCTCGCAAGATGCGAGCGAGCGTCCTGTCGACCAACGACCGGCTCAACAGCCTCGACGTGGGCGGCAATCGGGTGTTCATCCTGACCAACGCTCTCCAGTACCCCACCATCGACGGTGGGGGCACCAGCGTCGAGCACAAGGGCGTCTTCCAGGACGACATCGGGATGACCCTCTCCACCAGTCTCGCGACGGTGGGCCAGCACGAGAACGGGGCCTACATCATCGGCAACGATGGCGCCATTATCAGCGGCTACAGCGACGACGCTACCATCATCGCCGAGACGGGCCTGACGGACCCTGAGGACATCGAGACGGAGCGACTGCGCCGGACGGCCAACCATGTCGTGGTGAGCCTGTCGGGGGCGGACGTGCCTCCCGACGACCCCGAGAACCACGACTACGCTGCGAGCTACGTCATCCAGGGGGACACCGGGCCCCATGACCTTCAGGCCTCCGAGGTGGAGTTCCTTGACCTCGGCGCCCTCGTTCTGACCTTCCGGGAGGCAAGCACCTAGTGGCTCGTTTCAGCATCACCCCGGGCCGGATCAACTTCACGATCGAGCGCCGTGGCAAGGAGTGGAACCTGCGGGTGCTCCAGCGGGCCCAGAGCATCTTCTCGGCCCTGCTCGGCCTGTTGCCCTCCAACTACGTCAGCTCCGTCCAGGGCCCCAACTACACCCTGGAGCTGAAGGCCGTGGCGGTCGAGCTGGCCAAGATCGAGCTGGCCATCGAGGACGTCGACCTCGACCGGGACTTCAACCACACCCGAAGCGAGTTCCTGTACAGCGTCATCGGCTACCTCGTGTTCCTCAACGGCAAGCTGCCGCCGCTGGAGTTCGACGACGAGGAGTTCCGGACCTTCCTGCTCAACATCATCCGGATCTACTTCCAGGGCAGCATCCCCGACTCGATGCGGGACGCCACGGCCCTGTTCCTGGAGGGGGACTTCACCGTGGTGGAGAACTTCTTGCTGGAGCGGGCGGGGGCCAGCGGCTTCGACATCAGCGACCAGTTCGGCTTCCGGGTTGACATCCTGACGGGTGGTTCGTTCCCCACGGGGACCTTCCCGCCCAGCATTTTCGAGATCCAGCGGGCGCTCAAGCTGATCCTTGACGTCATCCGGCCCGCCCACACGCTGTTCCGCATCCGGTACATCTTCGAAGACGAGTACAACCCCAACGACCCGACGGGGCGGATTCTCGACGAGTACCGCTGGCGGATGGCGGACTACCACTACGAGGACTTTCGAGCCTACTGGTGCGGCATCAGGGACCGCGATCGGCTCGGTCGGAAAGAGAACCAACCCGTCGTGGCCGAGGACCACAGCGCAGACTTCTAGCCTACTTATGGGTAGGCCTGGACAGGAGATCACCATGCACATCGAGAGACTACAAGGCCCCAAGGCTCGCGTTCGCATCCACCACGAGGTCGCCTACGACTTCGACGAGGCAGCCGGTCTGTGGCTCACCAAGGCCATCGACGAGGACGAGGAAGTCGAGAACCTGCTTCTCGACGCTGCCCGCGTCCAGCTGCACGCCCAGTGTTACGAGACGAGCGGCCTGCTGACCAACGGCTTCAACTACATCGGCCTCAGCAACGACTCGGGAGCGCCGGCTGCCGGGGACACGACCCTGACGGGCGAACTATCCGCCGATGGGCTCGGCCGAGCCCAAGGCACCGTCACGCCTCCGACGGGCTCCGGCAACCAGACCACCATCCAGAAGGTGTTCACCTACACGGGCTCCAGCCAAGCCGTGCAGAAGTCCGCCTTGTTCACGGCGGCCTCCAGCGGCGTCATGGGCCACGAGGTCCTGTTCACCCAGCGAACCCTGGCGACGAACGACACCCTCACGGTCACGTACACGATCACCCTCGGGTAAGGGGGTCAGCGCTAGGGCCGCCTAGGTCCTAGGAGAGTTGCGGCCTGATGGTGAAGTTCTCGTCCAGATCGTGTGTCTTCGACGGCTCAACCGAGTACGTCTCGCTCGGGGATGTCGCTGCGCTTGATTTCGAGCGTAGCGACACCTTCTCGATCTCGTGCTGGGTGAAGTTCACTGCTGCCGCAGACGGCATGTTGGTGTCCAAACAGCTCTCGGGGAATCCCGAGGGCTGGAACCTCCAGGTGGCCGGTGGCGGGAGCCGCTTCGGCTTCTACATGGTTCATACGTGGGGCTCCAACTACCTGATCGCCCGCACGATCGACGGCAACTGGAACGATGGCAACTGGCACCACGTGGTGGTGACCAAGGCATCGGCGGCTAATGCCGCGGCCTTCACCCTGTACGTGGACGGGATCGACCACACCACCACGCCTGAAGCGGACGTCCTGACAAGCGACATCGCGACGTCTGCGGGGGTCGAGTTTGGTCGTCGGGAGCACGCTTCCAGTCATGTCCCGTTCAACGGCCGGATCGACGAGGTGGCGATCTACGATGTCGAGCTGGCCCAGGCTGAGGTCGAGGCCATCTACAATGGTCATGGCCCTCCCGACCTATCGCTCCTGTCCTCGGCAGGGGACCTCGTAGGTTGGTGGCGGATGGGCGAGGACGCTACTTCTCCGACGATTCCGGACGACTCGACCAACACCAACGACGGCACCATGGTCAACATGGATGCCACGAACTTCTCGCTCGACACCCCCATCGGGCGGTATTCGCTGGTGTCCTCCGACTTCGATGGTGGGGACGATTACGTCACGATGGGTGACGTGCTCGACTTTGATCGACTCGACCCCTTCTCAATTTCGTTCTGGGTCAAGACGACGGACATCGGATCTCCAGCGGCAGTCATCGTCGGCAAGCTGGACTCCGCTCCCGAGTACGAGGGCTGGGAAGTCTACATCAACAACCTCGGGGGGCTTGAACTCCAAATCATCAGTGACCTAACGACGACGAACTACCTGCAAGTGCGTGGCACCCCTACAACTTGGAGGGACGGCACCTGGCAGCACTGGTGCGTGGTCTACAGTGGTTCGGGTACGGCCGCGGGGGTCACGCTGTACCTCAATGGGGACTCTGTCAGTACGAGCACGAACTATGACGGCCTCACAGGCCCAACTCTCAGCAGTGGGGCGTTGGGCCTAGGGGCTAGGGTGTCAGCCCTAACGGCGCAGTTCGCGGGCAAACTCGACGACGTTGCCATCTTCGACGCCGAGCTGACCGCCCTGGAGGTCAAGCAGCTCTACGGGTGGGGCCAGCCCAACCACCTCCCAGACTACGCCACGTTCACCGACTGCGTGGGTTACTGGGAGATGGGGGACGACGCAACCTTCCCGACCATCCCCGACGATTCGACCAACAGCAACGACGGCACCATGACCAGCATGGCCGCCGACGACTTCGAAGCCGATGTGCCCGAGGGCGGGTTCTCGGCCATCAAGTCGGTCGTGTTCAATGGGACGACTCAGTACGCCAC
>Ga0164311_10000737_pt1 | contig 14998 bp, 16 predicted proteins | sample GuaBasSedimGuay2_FD_121796 | JGI IMG/M metagenome (GOLD analysis project Ga0164311, IMG submission 121796) | Subseafloor sediment microbial communities from Guaymas Basin, Gulf of California, Mexico - Guay2, Core 4569-9, 9-12 cm | ecosystem: Environmental > Aquatic > Marine > Hydrothermal vents...
GGTTTTCCAGCAGCCAATATTCCGTAAGTTGCCCTCGCGGAGCTGTCTGACCCAATCATTGAAAATGGACTTTTCAGCACTGTTTTCATGTCTTCCTCAGACATTGAGAAAAGCACAACTCTGGTTGAGGCTCTCTCCTCAATTATTAAATCGAAAACAAAATCGAAAGGATTGACATTTTTTTGTTTAGCAAGTTCAGAAATCATTTTTCCTTCATATTCTGGATGTCCCCTACCATAGGATATCATTATGTTTTCCCAGCCTATTACGCTTGCAACGCTTCGCCAACCTTCTATGCCTTTAATCATGTCATTTTTTAACTTTTGGCGAAAATTCGAGTCCTTCAGTCTTTCCAGCATGTTCTCAAGACCGCCTTCATGAGCATAGGGCGGCAGAACAGAATCCAGTCCAAAGCTTCCAGCCGTGTAGGGGTAAACGTCGCATGTTACTTCTATTCCGCGGCTACGTGCCTCTTCAATCAATTTAAGCGACTCTTTCACTTTGCCCCAGTTTTCCCTACCAGCCGCCTTATGATGAGAAATCTCAACCGGCACTCCCGCCCCTTCACCTATTTCTATTGCTTCCTTAACCGAATCTAAAAGCTGATGCTCCTCCCCTCTAATGTGGCTCGCATAGATTCCCCCATACTCTGCTACGACTCTGCATAACTCTACTATCTCATCGTTTTCCGCGTAGCAGCTTGGCGGATAAATTAAGCCTGTTGACATTCCAAATGCGCCATGCTCAAGCGACTCCGCAAGCAACCGCATCATTTCTTCAAACTCTTCCGCAGTCGGCTTCCGCTTTTCATATCCCATCACAAAAGCCCTTAATGTCCCATGTCCCACAAGCGGGGCTAAATTCAGCGAAACCCCGTTCCGCTCAATAGTTTCCATGTATTCAGCCATAGAACTCCATTCTAACTTTACATTAGCCTCCCTTAACATAGGCGAAGTTTCCAAAATTTGTTCGCGGAGGAAATCATTTAGCGGTGCAGCAGAAAAACCGCAGTTCCCAATCACCTCGGTTGTTACTCCCTGTCTAACTTTGCTCTCCATATAAGGATTAATCAGCGCTGCAAAATCAGAATGAGAATGCATATCAATGAATCCTGGACTCACGATATAGCCCTTAGCATCAATTACCTTCTCTGCTGTTTCAACGCCTAATCTGCCAATTTTTACTATCCTTCCATTCTTAATGCCTACATCACCATAAAACCAAGGATTTCCAGTTCCATCCAAAATTTTTCCATTCTTTACAACAATATCATACATGCCCTCAGCCTCAAACAGGCTAATTTATTAGCCTTTTACCGAAAAAATTTTAGGTTTCCATGTAATACAATGGAATCTTTGTTCGTTGTAGGGATTGAAATGAGCAAGACCATTGTGATTGCTCTTGGCGGAAACGCAATAAAAAAGGCTAGCGAGGAAGGAACAGCTGAGCAGCAATTCCGAAACGTAAAGGTCACATGCAAACACATCCTAGAAATAGTCAAAAGAGGATACAGGGTAGTCATAACGCACGGAAACGGCCCACAAGTTGGAAACCTACTCATCCAACAAGAAGAAGCAAAGGGACTCGTACCTCCACAGCCACTGGATATTCTAGGCGCCATGACCCAGGGGCAAATAGGCTACATGCTGCAACAAACTCTCACAAATTATCTAAAAAGGGAAGGACTAAACATACCCGTCATAACCGTCATAACACAAGTTCTAGTAAATAAGAATGACCCAGACTTTAACAATCCGTCCAAGCCTATAGGACCATTCTACACGCGGAAAGAAGCTGAAAAACTAATCAAAGAAAAAGGCTACAACATAAAAAAGGTCAAGCCTGGAAGAAAAGCCTACAGAAGAGTTGTTCCATCCCCAGACCCAATAGAAATAATCGAAAAAAACGCCATCAAAATGCTTGTCGAAACCGGAGCAATAGTAATCGCATCCGGAGGCGGAGGAATACCCGTAATAGAAGAAAACGGCCAACTAAAGGGAGTTGAAGCTGTGATAGACAAGGATTTAGCCGGAGAAAGACTAGCCGAAATAGTGAAGGCAAACATATTCCTAATCCTAACAGACATAGAAAAGGTCAAACTAAACTTTGGAAAACCAAACGAGAAGGATATAGACCAGCTGACAATAGCAGAGGCGGAAAAATACCTAGAAGAGGGTCATTTCCTACCTGGAAGCATGAAACCAAAAGTCATCGCATGCATAAGATTCTTAAAAGCTGGCGGCGAGAAAGCAATAATAACTAGCCTAGACAAGGCTGTAGAAGCCCTAGAAGGAAAAACAGGAACCCATTTCAGAAAAGATTAAGTCTTATAAGCTTGAATGCAGCTTACTTTCATCTATTAAAGTTACTACCTTCTCTCTGCCCTGCCTTCTCCTCTTTAGAATACCCCTCTTTTCCATTGAGGTTAAAAGTTGCGAAACCTTCGCTTTAGAACAACCAAGCTTTTCAGTTATCTTAGATTGAGTTAAGACCCCACCTGCATCCTTAAGCAATCTAACAACCTTTTGCTCATCGGATATCTCATGTAAAAGCTCCTCTTTGCCTTGTCTAGCTGGCTTATACTTTTTAAACCCGTGCTTTTTCACCTTGTAAATCAAGAAACCAATCAATGCTGCACTTGAAAACATTATAATATTTAGGATTAAAAAGAGGTTTTCGCGGAGATAATCCAGTAAAGTTAATTTTTCCCGTTCTAAGACTATTCTCGGCTGCTTTTCATCAAAATTTGCCGTACTAGTCCACATTAAAACCCCAGTCTCTACATTATCAGGGGAAGGGACAACTTCCCTAGCAATGTAACCTTGAGGACATTTGATTTTTAGTGTGCCATTTCCTAAGAGAAAAAATCCTTCAACAAAAATGTCGCCTATGACTATGTTAGTTTCGTTTATTTTTTCTGCAAACCCTATTAGGTCAAATGTATATTTTACAATGCCATAGGTTCCCTCCTCAGTTGATTTTGTTCCAGCAAAATATGTGACGGGAGACCTAGGACATTCTCTTCCCGTTTTATTAAAGATCAGGTTAATAAGTGCAGATACATTTCCGGAAAACTCTCGCTGTCTATCATTGGCTTCACTTATATAATAAAATTCGAAGTAGGATGTTTCGTTTTTGTCTTTCAACAACGTTATTTTTTCAATTTCTACTGTTGCCGAGCCATCTTTATATATTTCTACAGTGTATGTGATGTTCCACCGAAACGAGTTTTGACATGATCCATTACCAAAGAAAAGCAAAATCACTAAAGATAACAAAAGAAATCCAGTTATTGCCCCTTTTTTCATTGAGCCTCATCAAAATATTTAGAAGAGCCTTATTTAAGCTTGATTTTCGTAACTGTAATATTTACAATATGCAAATTAAAAGTTAAGGAAATTTATTGAAAATGAATAATAAACGATAATAAACCTTTTTTAACAGTAATGAACTTTTTTAAAAGATTTGAACTAAAAATAAACGAAAAAAGGTTTATTTTTGTGTTTTTCGTTAATTTTTTCGGTGAAAATATGAGAAAAGTCCTATCATTGGTAACAGTGACTTTGTTTCTACTGTTAACTGGTGCGCCATTTGCTGCAGCGTTTGAAATGCCCCCACCTCCGTCTCCGCCACCGCCTCCAGAGGAAATAAATTGGGTATCTTTGATGGGAATGGTGCAAACCTATAATGGAGAACCGGCCTATGGGTTACTAAAAGTAGAGGCAAAGATAGGCGAATGGGCTCGCGCATTTGCATTTATCGCTCCGGGAGAGACTGTGCAAACCATTAACGAAACCTGGCATCACGAATGGGAAAACTTCACTTATTCATTCATCTTCATCAAACTAGACAATGCCTCTATTGTAGAACTCAACTATACAGGTTTAGATGATTTTTACGTTGAAGGATTGTGGTCAGTGTATAGCGTAACAATAAGCTATGTGACCTGCGGTGATCTCAATATAACACTGGTTCCAATTTATGAAGCAGTTACTGGAAATCTGATAGTGTCTGGAGGCTGGTCTATATTTACAATGAACATTAGCGAAATAACCGTCGATGGAATAGTAATGCATGTACATTACTTCTCAGCAAAGTTTGTGCGCTGTGACTTCACTGATATAGGAGACGAAAATGGCGAGGAAGTTAATGTCTTCGACCTAATGGTGGCGGCTAAAGCCTACGGAAAAGTTCTCGGAATGTATGAATACGACCAATACTTTGAATGCGACCTTAACGGCGATTTCCAAATAGATATCTATGATTTGCTGGAAATATGCTCGGAATTTGAACAACCTTAATCAATTTCCCCTTTCTTTATATTATATACTGAAAGATGTGACTGATGTCCTATATAGGCTAGGATGACAATGAATAGGAAGATAATGATAGGAACTATCTTCATCATTGTTCTTGCAGTCTCCCTACTATCTTGGTATATACTGTTTGTTTTTCCTAGAATACATAACATAGCAGTTAAAAGGATAATTCCCTCAACTACCAAAATTTACGACAATAGTGCAGTTGAGATAAATGTAACCGTGGAAAACAAAGGAAACTTTTTAGAAACATTTAATGTCACACTCTACTCCAACAATTCTATAATCGAAACTCAACATTTTATTCAACTTAAACCAAAAACTGCAAATAACCTAACGTTCGTATGGGACACGAGCAAACTCCCTAATGGAAACTATTACCTAAAGGCTAAAGTTAGTATCATACCCAACGAAATAAACACTACCGATAATGTTTTGGTATACGGCCCAATCAAAATATTGCCCCGACCGGTTCTTTATGTAGATCCTTCTGAGAGCGTAGTCCAAGTAGGTGAAAACTTCAATGTAACTGTCAACATAAAAAATTGCCTTGATCTTTACGGCAGCGAATTTAAGCTAGAATGGAATCCAGAAATTCTTGACCTAGTTAAAATAATTGAAGGTGATTTTCTGAAAACTGGTGGAGAAACCCTTTTCTATAAAAATATTAACGAGACGGCGGGTAGATGCCACGTAGTCATTACGCTTCTCGGAGATATTTCCGGCGTAAACGGTAATGGAACCTTGGCAATTCTTATGTTCCGTGGGAAGCTAAATGGGGAGAGTGTTTTGCATTTGTATGATACCAATCTAGGCGATTCAAGTCTACAGGCGATTCCTCACACAATAAACGATGGATTAGTTAAGGTGTGCGCTGTTGTTTTTGTATCGCCAACAGTCCAGAAAGTTAGTGTCAATGAAGAATTTGTAGTTAGCGTGAGAATACAAAATGTAGTTAATATGTGTGGCTACGAGTTTAGAATAGGATATGCCGCTTCGTATCTGGAAGGAATTAATTCCTCTATTCCCGATGTATTTGGAACTAGCACGCAAATAATAAAGAACGAAATCAACAATACTATTGGCAGAATATGGATAGCTGTTGTCTCAGCGCCTTTAACCCCCATAAATGGAAACTATACACTTTGTCAACTAAGTTTCCGCGCGTTATCTGCTGGTAATGTCTCCTTAAACCTTTATGAAGTAAAAATCGGTGATGAAAACGCGGAACCAATTCCAATAATCATTAAGGATGGAGCAGTGGAGATAGATCCTCCTGATGGTTCTGGAGGTACAGTTACTGCCCAATCGGGATCTACAGTTATATTCGTCGATCCCGCAGAAGTTTCAGCGCAAGTTGGTCAATACTTTACTATTAGAGTCAACATATCAAACGTTGTGGACTTGTATGGCTGGGAATTTAAACTCTCATGGAATTCCAGTCTAATTGAGGTCGTAAATGTAATTGAAGGTGATTTTCTGAAAACTGGTGGAGAAACCTTCTTCTATCAAAGTGTAAACAATACCTCCGGAGCCCTTCACCTAACATGTACACTTTTAGGCGACATTCCTGGAGTGAGCGGTAATGGTACTTTAGCTGAAATAATATTTTATGTCAAATCAAATGGGGAGAGTGTTTTGCATTTGTATGATACTAATCTGGGCGATTCAAATCTGCAGCCGATCCCGCACACAACAAATGACGGTTATGCAATTCTCAGCAAATCAAATGCAGCTCCTTCGAAAGTAGATGCAGCAGGAATTAGACACTTATTAATGTAACTATGATACGGAGCAACCATTTCTGCAATACCATTCAGCAAATTTACGCAGTGCCTTTGCTCTATGGGAAAATTTGTTCTTTTCTTCAGTCTTCATTTCAGCGAATGTTCGACCATCTCCATCAATTGGAATAAAAATTGGGTCAAAGCCGAAGCCGCTTTTTCCTCTGGCTTCTTTGGCAATTTTTCCTTCAACTTTTCCATGAAAAATTTTCATTATGCTAGTAGCTGGGTCATGAAAGGCTACCACCGAAAAGAAGTATGCGGTTCTATCTTCAACATTTTTCATAAGCTTTAGAATCCCCTCAACACCTATTGTTTTGTTCACATAGGATGAGTATGGGCCTGGAAAGCCGTTTAGTGCATTGATAAATAAGCCTGCATCCTCAACTATAACTGGTAAATTGCATTTTGTCGCCGCGTCTAAGGCGCTTGTTTCCGCTATTTTTTCAAGATTCTCATCTTGGATTTCTATCACTTTAATCTTTATCATGGCTGTTGCAATATTGTATTCTGCCAGTATTTTCTTGGCTTCTTGAAATTTGTGAATGTTGCTTGTTGCAAAAAATGCCACTCGTCTGTATGGAAAACTCATTTTTCCTTTCCTCTTTCAGCTATATATCTGCCTCTAAGCTCAATCTCCCTTATTTTCTCTAAAACACTTTCCATATTCTTGTTGCCCACAACTTTCGCGTATCCATCCAGAATCGCCTTGAATGCTTCTTCAGCAAACCTATAATGCGTGCTTTGAAGGGCGCGCTTCATTAAGTGGAGGTCGACTCCCTTCGCTTCAAGTTCATTGGAAAATTCTCCTAAGCCAAAATCTACAAAGAATATTTTGTTATTTGACGTTAATATCATATTTGAAGTGGTTAAATCCCCATGTATTATTCCCCTTTGGTGTAATCGTCCAATTAATTCTCCTATTCTTTTGCAGATTCTGGCTCTCTCTTTGTTTGGAATCTGATTTAACAGCTGTTTTACTTGCTTTCCATTGATATGTTCCATTATTATTGATTTTTCAGCTAAATTTACCATATAAATTGTTGGAGTTGGGACTCCCGCTTTCTTTGCTTCATGCATAAGTTGAGGCTCATGTATAGTTCTATAAAGTCGAATTTGCTCGTCAAGATTTGGAACACGATATTTTTTCGGAATTCTCTTTTTAACTATAACTTTTCTGCCGTGCCAGTCTTCTAAGTAGAGGTTTGCCTCGGCTCCTTTTTTAATCAGCACCGCCGAAAGCCTCCTCAACCCATGGGACATCAACTTCGTCAAGTCTCCATTTACGCTTAACCATGCTTTTTTCGACCGGAATTGTTAATCCATGCTTGTAGGCTAATACGCCTGTCCACGCTATCATTGCCCCATTGTCAAGTGCATATTCTTTAGGAACAACGCAAAAACGTGCATTATGCTCTTCTGCGATAACCTTTAGCATTTCTTGAAGTCTCTTATTGGCTGCAACTCCGCCCGTTAAGAGAACTTCAGGTTTTTCAGTGTGTGCAAGCGCCCGTTCCGTAACTTCTGTAAGCATTGAAAATGCTGTTTCCTGTAGGCTATAACATATATCTTCAAGTTTATGCTTTCCCTCCTTAAGCAGTTGTATGGCGGCTGTTAATAGTCCGCTGAAGGATAGGTCCATACCCTTAACAGAGTAGGGTAATGGAACAAGTTTCTCTCCTTTCTTGGCTAGTTTCTCAACTATTGCGCCGAAAACTAGGCCTTTCTTCTGTTTAAGTCCGGCGCTTCTCGCGAAAACGTCTAGACAGTTTCCGACGGCTATGTCTAGGGTTTCGCCGAAAATTCTGTATCTTCCAGCCTCATAGGCGGCTACGATTGTGTTTCCTCCTGAGACATAAAGTGTAACGGGGTCTTTAGCTTTTGTTACAAGTTTTCCGATTTCGATGTGGGCTACACAGTGATTTACTCCGACGAGTGGAACTTTCAGGTAGGTTGCTAAGGCTCTGGCGGCTGTTGCACCTGTTCTTAGGCATGGCCCCAATCCTGGGCCTTGTGAAAAGGCTATTACTGTTATGTCTTTTGGCTTTATTCCCGCTTTTTTGAATGCTTCCGCTATTACTTTGGCGGCTACTTGGGAGTGATGTTGGGCGGCTTCTCGTGGATGTATCCCTCCTTCTTCTGGTAGATAAGCGTCCATGACGTTAGCTAGGATTTCTCCTTCGAATGAGGCTATACCTACGCTAAAGTCGTCTGCAGTGCTTTCAATCCCTAGGCAATACTTCACGTCTTAACCCTTCTCTTAAACTTGGGTACCGACGAATGTTCGCGTTTAATTATGGAAGGTTGAATGCATATAAATTAAATCAAGATTTTTATCTTAATTTTGCCTAATATTTATTGGAGAAGGTTTCAAGGACAGATAACTATGCCTAAACACAATGATTTGGAGCATAAGGCACTCCAGTATATTATGAATGTTGGCAGTAAAGGAGTGCTTCAGTCTGAACTTTGGCGAAAGTTGGGCGCAAGTAGTAGAGAGGGGTCTAGAATCGCTATAAAACTGGAAAGTAAGGGGCTTATCAGAAGGGAGAGGGAGCTCCACAATGGAAGGTGGACTTATAGGCTTTATCCGAAAAGGCAGCCGGTAACCGTAGACTCGATAATAGATTGTCCATGCTTCACTTGTTCAGATAGCTCTCGATGCGAAGCTTGGGGGCAAATAAACCCTAATGAATGCGAAAAACTAACAGAGTGGCTTCTAAAATTGGCTGAAGAGGAAAACAACTCAGCTCCGGAGCAACAGCCCGACCCTGGAGAAGGCTAAATTTGCCTAAATCATGGATAAAACAGCGAAAAAAGGACTATTATTATCGGAAGGCTAAAGAAGAAAAGTTTAGGTCGCGGGCAGCCTACAAACTTCTACAAGCAGTGAAAAAGTACAAGTTTATGAAACGCGGCGATGTAGTTGTAGACTTAGGTGCAGCGCCGGGCGGATGGATACAAGCGTCAAGAAGAATAGTTGGCAAGGAAGGTTTTATTCTGGGGGTCGACCTAAAACCTATTGAACCGTTTGATGAAGACAACATTCTAACCATAGTTGCCGATATTACCGATTCTAGAACTCCGGAAAACATTAAGAATCTTTTGCCTAGACCGGCTGATGTGGTAATATCAGATGTTTCTCCTAAAATTTCTGGAATTTGGGAAGTTGACCATGCCCGCCAAATAGACCTTGCGCTCAATTCATTGAAAATCGCATGCAAAGTTCTAAAGAAGGACGGAAACTTTTTCGTTAAAGTTTTTGAGGGAGACATGCTAAACGACTTCATGAATAAGCTTAAAGAAAACTTTTCATACGTGAAGCTTGTTAAGCCAAAAGCAAGTAGGGCTAAAAGTTCTGAGATATATGTTTTGGCTTTAGGGCTAAGGAAGAACAAAATCTAAATTTATTTTTGACAATTTAATTTCGGTGGGAGCTTTGAACATAGTTGCAGCTGATTCTGCAGCCGCTATTCTGGATGAAAATTTTCATCCGTTGAAGATAGTTGCATGCGCCGCGGTTTTAGTTACCCCTCCATATAGAATGGCATCCGTAAATATTGCTGAACCCTTATTTGTTAATGTTGAGGGTGGGCATGAGTTAGTTGTTCATGAATTGGAACTTTGTAATAAACTTCTGAAAAGTGTAAAAGCAGATGTTATTCATCTTGACGTTTCTCTGGGAGGAATAAATGTGGAAGAACTTTCGGCAGCGCACCTTTCAAGCATAGTTTACGGAAAAGCTAGAAGCCACATCTTGAAGATTCTGCCTAGAATTAGGAAAATTTCTGATGATATTCGACGGGCATACAAGATTGATGTATTGGCTATAGGTAAGGAAAGTATTCCGGTGAGAATAGCGGAACTCACAGCAGGAGCCTACGCTATTCTTTTTACAGCTAAAAAGTGCATAGAAGAAGGGAAGGAACTTTTTTTGGGGCTTCCGGCTAAATGCCAGCCTAGAAAAAGTGAAAATGGAATTTATATGCATTCGCTTATTCCCGCTGAACACGATATAATTGGCTTTGCGGAAGATAAAGAAAGGATTATGGAGAAAGTTATTTTTCATGAAATCTTGAATCCATGTGCAAGAGGGTTTAGAGCGGTAAAGATTCAACTCAAATAATTGAAAGGAGAGAGTTAAATGGAAGAGAAGAAAAAGGAATTTCCCATTCCCAGACTGTACCTGATACTTATAATGTTGGCTGCAGCAATAATTGTTTGTGCCATGGGCACTTTTCTTCCGGTTGACCAAGAAACATTAGCTAATGTAAGTCAGCAAATAGAAGAGACAAGAAATCTTGTAAAGAGTTTAGATTATCTTTCGGCTTCGCTTTACATTTTTAGCCACAATTTTGTCTTATGTCTAATAATGTTCATTCCACTTTTTGGTGTAGGTTTTGGAATGTATGTAATGCTTTCAACTGGCTATGCAATAGAGATAGATGCTTTGGCGCATCAAGTACCCCCGCCACTCGCTTTCATATCGTATTTCTTACTGCCCCATTTCTGGATGGAATTCATTTCGTATGCATTGGCCACATCTCAGAGCATTTTAATTACATGGGCATTATACAAAAGAGAGTCTGGTGATTCTCTTACTGAAACCTTAAAAACTGTAGGAATAACAGCGGCTTTACTATTCGCTGCAGCGCTTATTGAAACTGCCCTCATTTTCGCTTTTTCATAACCATAACGAAGAAATCTTCACATTTTAGAATCAGTTGTTAATTTTGTTATTTCTAGGCTTATATCCAACGCCTTAACGCTATGGGTTAAGCTTCCTAAACTTATTATGTCAACTCCAGAATCTGCAAACTCTAAAATGTTTCTCTCATTTATTCTCCCACTGGCCTCTATCAAAACCCTTTTTCTAAGCTTCTCTTTCTCCAATCTCTGGACTGTTCTCTTTATATCTTTAGGTGCGAAATTGTCCAGCATTATTATGTCTGCTCCCGCCTTCGCAGCTTCAACGGCATCATCAACGCTTGAAGCCTCAACTTCAATCTTCTTAGAAAATGAAGCTTTTTCCCTTGCAATTTTTACGGCTCTCTTTACATCTCCAATTATGGCTATGTGATTATCTTTTATTAGAATCATATCGTCCAAATGTAGGCGGTGTGTGTCGCCTCCGCCAAGTAATACGGCCTTTTTATCGAAGTATTCTAGTCCAGGCGCTGTTTTTCGTGTGCATGCTATTCTCACCTTATAACCCGTACTTTTGACTTTTTCAATTATTTTGTTTGTAGCTGTTGCTATTCCGCTCATCCTAGAAAGCAGATTCAGCAATGTTCTTTCAGCAGTCAGGATTGTTCTCGCGTCCCCTTCAATTTTCATAATTGTTTTTCCACGGGATACTTTTTGGCCATCCTTGACTAATTCTTTTGCCTTTACTCCTAAGCTTTCAAGTAGAATTTTTGCTTCTTCTATTCCGGCGACTACGCCGTTCTCTTTGGCGATTATTTCTGCCTTGACTTTAATATTTTCTGGGATTAGGATGCTTGTTGTTATGTCGCCTTGTCCTAGGTCTTCTTTCAAAAATTCATGAAGTTTTCTCTCAATTATTTTGCGAGGTAAGAACATTTTCTTCTCCTTCCGCTATTCTCAAAATTATTTCTACAGTTTTCTTTAATCCATTAATTTTTAACACTTCCTTTTGGACTTGGCATGCTCTTTTATGAATTTTCTCATCTTCAAGGATTTCTTCAATGTTTTGAAGAAGCTCATCCTTTGTGAGTTTTGGTTGTTCTTTTAGTTTTGCCACGCCTATTTGGGCGGCTCTTTTCGCGTTATTTTCTTGTTCGGTGTGGCTTGGTGTTGGCACCAGTATCATTGGTTTGCCGTAATACATTGATTGGGAGATTGTACCGTGGCCGGCTCTGGAAACAATTAGGTCGCATGCCTTTAAGTATTCGAATCTGGTTTGGTCGTTCATCCAGCGATATACCCGTAGGTTTCCGTGCTGTATTGGGTTTGTAAGCGCGTTTGGGTATCCGAGCGACATAACAATCTGATATTTCTGTGGGAACTCCATGAAAAACTTCCTTAGCAAGCCTGTAAAATACGCTCTTTCCTTTATTGGTCCGCTTATTGGCGCAAAAACAACTGGCCTATCGTCTAAATTCAACTTTTTTCTCAGCTCTTCCTTGCTTGGAAGCTGTTCCGGCCGCATATGAATTATTGGTCCTATAAGCTTAACCTTCTTTCTGTAAGATTTTGGAATGTTTAAATTTCCCAAAGAAATTGTGTAGGGCGGCGGAAAATCCGGGATTAATGTTAGTCCAGAAGTCCAGATTTTACCTATAAACGTAAGTGAAATCATGTCTGCAAATTTTGCAAGTCTTAAAAATCTTCTTCGTCGGGGAATTATCACTTGAAACTGGTTTGTTAGGCAAAGATGCGGGATTCCCAGCAGCTTCGCGGCAATGATTGGCGAGGCTCTTGCATCAGAGACAACTATGTCCGGTTTAAAGGCTTTCATGTACTCTATTTCCGCAATAACCTGTCTAGTGAGAAGATATGATGCGATAAATGGTCCTGGATTAGCCGCTGTCCGCGCGAAGTCTATTGTTCCATCTGGCTTCACTTTTACAGCCACTGGAGGCGCTTCGACAACCTTGGCCTTTTCCTTTTTCAAAAATTTTAAACCTTCAAGGTAGGTTGAAAAAAGGGTTTCTGCCCCTCTTTTTTCTAGCTCTTTTGCTATTGGATAACATCTTCCAACATGGCCTAGGCCAAGACCGCATGGCGAGAAGTAGATGCGCATTTGCTTAGTTCCCGCCAAGTTCTTTCCTAACGATTTCCCCTTTAGGCGAAACTTCTTCAAAAATTATTGCTTGAAACTTATAGATTTTAGTTCCTTCAAGAAGCCAGCAATCCGGTGGGAGTCCCGCCTTAATGCAGCATTGACATAAAAATTCTTCCTCGTCCCAGTTCCATTCAACCGGAACTTGAGGGAGAAGGAGTCCCTTAAAAAATCCTCTTTCAACTATTAATCCGTCTCTTCCAACCTTAATTTTTGAGGGATATTCCGACGGCTTTTCAACCTTGACGAGTTCAGGCGGAGTTAAGACACTTACTTCGAAAACTGCCTGGTCGAGTTCTTCAATCGACATTGGATAAAAACGCGGATCTCTCGTTGCAGAGCTTATCGCCGAATCTATCACGGCGTTGATTAACGGTTCAGTTGGATATGGATATCCTATGCATCCCCTAAGCTCCTTGTGGCCATTTCTGACGATGTTTATGGTTACGAAGACTCCGCATTTCTCTTTAAGCTTTTCAGGAATGTTGCTGGGCGGCTTAATTGTTTCCCTAGTTTTCAGATAAGTTTCAACAGCCTTTCTAGCCAGAGAAACTAGGAGTTTTCCTTCTTCAAGGGTTAGGTCGAATGACACAGTTCTTCATCTCAAAAGGGAGACTAGAACTTTATTGACTCTTCTTTTATTCCCTCGCTGGTTATTATCATGAAGTCTATGCCGTCTCCACTCATTGTATCTCGGCTCACAGCCGACTTAACTGAACGAATAACCAGGTTCTTTGCCTCTTCAACCGTTAAATTGTCTCTATAGCCTTCTTCCAGTAGGCCTATGGCGATTTCGGCTCCCGTGCCGACTGCCGCAAACTTGTCGGGTATAACTGAACCTAGGGGGTCGAGCGTATAAAGCGAACTTCCCTCATCGTCTATTCCGCCGACAATTGTTTGAGTGATCAGCGGGAACAATCGCCTACTAAAGAGAAGGTTTGAAAGCACCTTTGCAGCCGACCTAACCGAAATTGGTCTTCCATAATCAAGTCTATAGAGATTAGCATAGGCATTAAGTTCTCTTACGAGAATCTGCATGTCTGAAATTAAGCCGGCGCATGCAGCTCCTATGCGATCCGTTATTTTGAAAACTTTTTTTCCGCCTCTGCTCATTACGAAATAGCCGTATGAAACCCGTTTTTCAGCCGCTAGTACCACTCCTCTCTCGCAGACAACGCCGACGGTGGTTGCTCCAAGCATGTAGTAGGGTGGATATTGCATTTCCTTATCGTCCCTTTCAAACAAGGCTTTGCTCCTCCTGTCCGCGGAAGCATATGCATCGAGGAATATCTAAGTGTTTCTATTCAGTAGACTTATATAAGGCCATGTAATCCACAGATATTTTGAGTTCTAAATGAGGGATTCTATGAGTTTCAAGATTGGCGAAGAATTTAAACCGAATCCAGAATTTAAGCAGCTATACTATATTTACTTGCTAATTCTGGTATTGACGCATCTTGCTATACTAATTCCTATATCAATAGCGGTCTTCATGCATTCCACGGCGGAAATTGGCATCATATTCACTTCTTCGGTTTTTCTCTTATTCTTTATTCCCGTAGCCTTCGCAGTCTATTGGATTGGAAAATATTATGAGTCTATAAGCTATAGGCTTACCGCCAGTGAAATAATTGTAAAACGTGGAGTCTGGTGGAAAAAGGTAAAATTTGTCCCATACAACAGAATAACTAACCTAGAAATACATCAAGGCCCAATTTCGCGAAAGCTTGGGCTGGCAAGAATTTCGATTCAAACAGCAGGATACTCATATGGCGGCGGACAAGGCCGAGGAGCCGAAGCATCTATCCTTGGAGTTAAAAATTATGAGGAAGTTAAGGAGGCAATATTAAAGTTTGTTAGAAAATTTAAGCCAGTTGCAGTCGAAGCTGAGGAAGCTGAACCCGAAATGACAGCAACCCTAAATCGGCAAGTCATTGAAGAACTCACAAAAATTCGTAAACTTCTAGAAAAAGTCTTAAGGAAAGCGGAAAATGATTAACCTTTATCACGCGAAAATTGGAAATTATTGGTTTGCAGTTGCGTTAGAGAATGAGAAGGTTGTGGCTACTGCCTTCTCGCAGAGCAAAGAA
>Ga0164311_10000738_pt1 | contig 14975 bp, 11 predicted proteins | sample GuaBasSedimGuay2_FD_121796 | JGI IMG/M metagenome (GOLD analysis project Ga0164311, IMG submission 121796) | Subseafloor sediment microbial communities from Guaymas Basin, Gulf of California, Mexico - Guay2, Core 4569-9, 9-12 cm | ecosystem: Environmental > Aquatic > Marine > Hydrothermal vents...
CCCTACATCCCGCCGCATTGGGATTTAAAGGGTTTTTAGCCTTTTAAATCCAAAACCTTTGCTTCCAAAAAATTTATGAAGAAATTCAATACGTTAATTTACCTATTACTCTACCGAGACGTATCGCTATGAGCAACAGGAAAGAGAAAGACATTGAAGGCATTATATACGAGAGGGAACTCATACGCCAGCTCGGGCTCCTAGACGCGGTAATGATAGGCGTCGGAGCTTCCATCGGTGCGGGTATCTTTGCCGTATTGGGTATAGCTTATGGAACCGCTGGCCCAGCTGTCATCTTTTCATTCGTTTTTTGTGGTATAGCAAGTATTCTAACAGGGTACAGTTACGCCCGTCTTTCTCAACTCTTTCCTGAGAGCGGGGCCAGTTACACCTACGTTGCTAGGGCGTTCAAACAACCGACCATAGGTGTGGTTACCGGCTGCACCTTGTGGTTCGCGTACCTCGTCTCCTGCTCAACCTACGCTGTAGGATTTTCCAACTATCTTAGCTACTTTGTGAATAGCGACCAGAGAACACTGGTAGAACTCATTAGCATGGTTTACGGTTTGGATACCTCGTTTGTTGCTCAGGTTATCGGTGAAGCTTTTCAGCTCATCGATAAGAGAATAATCATTGTCGCCTTGGTGGCGGTCTTCGGATTGCTGAACTTTGCAAGCGTGTCCGAGACGGGTAAAACTCAAACCGTAATAGTCATGAGCAAAGTCGCTATTCTGATTTTTTTCATAGTAGTTGGCTTGACCTATGTTCGGGAAATGCTCACACCCAAGATTGGCATCGTAGACTCTACCTTAGGCATCCAGTACACCAATAACTTTTCCCCCGTTTTTTCACCGACAACCTTTCAGAATCCCGTTCTGCCGATAATGACCGTTGTGACCATCATTTTCATCGCTTTTGAGGGTTTCGACCTGATCCCCACGACCGGGGAGGAGCTGAAGAACCCGAAAAGAAATATCGGTAGAGCGATTTACATAACCATCATAACTGTTAACATAGTGTACCTGTTCACTGTTGTTGTTATTATCGGCCTGATTCCTTGGTACCAGGCCGGGGCGAGTGAAGCCCCCTTGGCCGAGGCGATAAAGCACACCTGGATCGGTCAGTGGGGCGAAATCCTCGTGGGCCTTGGAGGCATACTGTCCACGGCTTCCGCTTTCAACGCAACTCTCTTCGGCACTAGCAGATTGGCTTACGTTATGTCTCGTGAGGGTATTTTTCCCCGACAGTTTATCAAGCTTAGCAGGAGGTCGCATGTCCCCTACATCAGTTTAATCGTGGCTAGTGTTATGTCTCTGGCACTAGCACTAACCGAAAACCTTGAGTTTGTAGCGAGTATTGCAAGCTCATCCTTCATACTGATATTCTTCTTGGTAAACGTTTCCAACTATAAGCTTCGAAGCAAAACCAAGTCTCGCTGGATAATACCCGTTCTCGGCGCGCTGATGACTTTCATTCCCATACTCTTTATGAGCCCCGCCTCACTTGTAACACTGGCCCTATGGGTAGGTGGTATCGCGCTCGTGTACCACGTGGTTTCAAAATTCAGGGAAAAACAAAAACCGCAGGGCAGCATAGGCGATCAGCCAGAGATTCTACGAAACGGGCGTGAGTCCCCTTAAAAATTTTGTATAAAAATCTAGGAGCATAGTGTTTCCTCTCAGCTCCCATAACAATGAGTTCTGCGTTCACGTTCCTCGCGAAGCTGCCTATTCCCCCCGCTCTGTCTCTTGAAACTACCACTTTTGGAATGATGTTGACTCCTGTGGATATTATTTGTTTACCCGCCTCTCTCAGGAACTCGAATTCCTCTTCGCGTATCTCTGGAGACTCTATCGAGGCGTCGATGGGCACTGTTGAAGGAATCTCGGTGACGTGTACGAAAATTATTTTCGCGTTCCTAGCAACCCAGGAACTAGCTATAGTGGAGATGGTTTCTAATGCAATCCTGTCGAGATACTCCGATTCCTGGGGGATGATTATAGTGCTCAGCTTCCTTGGAAGAACCGTGTACTCATCTGGATTGTAAACCAGGATTACTCTACACGGAGCGCTTCTAACAATTTCACGTGTCACACTACCGAAGAACTTGGACAAAAATTTCATTCTAGCGGTGCAGATGCAAACGTCGTATTTCCCATTTTTTAGTTCCTTCACGATCTCGTGAGCCACCCTACCCCTAGAGATGCGGGACTTGATTCTGAAATTTACCTGGAACTTAGAGGCAATGTTTATTATGTCCTCAAAAAAGTGTTTGGCTTCCGCCTTCACAGCATTGGACTCCTGAACATGGAACCCGACAACCTCTCCTCCCGTTTCCATTGCCAAGTGGAACGCGATCATCGCCGCGTTTACCTCCCTGCCAATACCTCCAAGTGCAAGAAGAATCTTAGGGTAAGGCAAAATCCAGTCTTGCACCTCGTTCACTCCTAAACTAAATTCTCCTAAAAGTGAAACTCCTAGGCGTCTCCTCTTCCTTAAAAAGGAACTCATCATCCTTAAAGTTTACGGAGACATAAGAGAAAACCGTCACCAATCACAAAAATGAAATCCCCAAACAACCGGGTTAGTACCCTTCCTTTCTCACACGGTGTAGCAATCAATACATTATGGAAATTTGAATGGTCAAGTTGATTTTACGTTTGCCATGAACGTCAATTTTTAAAGGCTCATGCATCCCTTTTAGCTGCGGAAAATAATTTAATAGAGTCTGTTTATGGTATTAACAACAACTTAAGTAAATTTAAAAGAGTACAGGTCATCTACTAGTTACCCGTATTCGACTAAGTGTGGCGAGCTGGAAGTTAGTATCTATCATTAATCGTCTGAGTTGATCAACTTTGGAGAACGAACAGGCATGGCACACTATGAGCGTTGGAAGCGTTGAGGCCGCTTTAGAAACAGGGCCGTCTGGATTAAGTAAAGATGAAGCTAAGCGCAGATTGGAAGAATTTGGCCCGAATGTTTTGCAGGAGAAGGAGGGGCCTTCCGCGTTAAGGATTTTTGTGGAGCAGTTTAAGAATTATCTAATTCTCATTTTAATCGCCGCAACCATAATAGCTGTTTTTCTAGGAGACTTCACCGACGCCCTCGTAATCTCTGTAGTAATCATCCTGAATACACTCCTCGGCTTTTACCAGGAGTACAGAGCTGAAAAATCCATAGAGGCTCTCAAAAAATTAACAACACCCAAAGCGATTGTGATTCGCGGTGGGCACGAGGAGGAGATACCTGCGAGCGAGTTAGTCCCCGGGGACCTAGTGCTTATCGAGACTGGTGCACGCATCCCAGCGGATATGCGTCTCTCTGAAACCACAGGTCTGGAGGTAGACGAGTCCATACTAACCGGAGAATCCGTTCCTGTGAAAAAGAGGGTGGGGCGATTAGAGGATGAGAAACTTTCCGTTGCGGATAGGATTAACATGGCTTATATGGGCACAATCGTAACCAGGGGAAGGGGGAGAGGATACGTTGTGTCCACCGGTATGAAAACTGAGATTGGGAGAATAGCAGAGCTGATTCAAACCGTTGAGAAGGAGGAAACTCCCCTACAGATCAAACTAAAGGATTTGGCGAAGAAGCTGACCTATGCTATTGTAGTTATTTGTTTTATCGTATTCTTTACGGGGATTCTCAGAGAGGGAAACATTTTCGACATGTTCCTGGCCGCTGTGGGTTTGGCCGTAGCTGCGATACCAGAGAGCCTGCCCGCGGTTGTTACCATTACTCTAGCTCTCGGTGTTCAGAGAATGGCAAAGAGAAACGCTGTAATAAGAAAACTTCCCGCGGTGGAGACTCTGGGAAGCGCCACGGTTATCTGCTCTGACAAGACCGGGACCTTCACCCGGAACGAGATGACCGTCCGCAAGATATACGCAGATAGCAGTATGTTTGACGTAACGAACCTGGGCTACGAACCTAAGGGCGACTTCTACTGTAATAACGAAAAAATCGACCCGAGACAGGTTCCAAGTCTCAGACTCCTGTTGACAATCGGGGCCTTGTGTAACAATGCGAAGTTGGAGAAAAACGAGAATTGGCACATAATCGGTGACCCGACCGAAGGAGCGCTTATCGTTGCGGCGGAGAAGGCGGGAATAGAGCACGATGAGGTTACCGAACAGTTCCCGCGTATCGGCGAGATACCCTTTGAGTCTGAAAGAAAAATTATGACTACTATTCACAAAACACCAGAGGGAAAGAAAGTAGCTTACGTCAAAGGAGCTGCTGAGGTAATATTGAGCCTAAGCAGTAGCGTGTACACCGAAGGGCAGATCAGGGAGCTGGACGATAAGCGGCGGGAAGAGTTCTTGAAAATCAACGAGGAAATGGCGAGTAACGCTTTACGCGTTTTGGCTATGGCTTTCAGGGAACTGCCAGACGATTGCGAGGAGTATACCCCTGAGATTGTGGAGAAGGATCTGGTTTTCGTGGGCTTCGTGGGTATGCTGGATCCACCGAGGGAGGAAGCCAAATCCGCTGTTCAGACATGTAAGAAGGCTGGCATTAAAGTGATTATGATTACGGGGGATAACGAGTTCACCGCTAGGGCCGTGGCGAGGGAACTGGGCCTTCTGGAGGGGGATGGACGGGTGCTCACCGGAGCGGAGCTGGAGAGTATGAGTGACTCTCAGCTCGATAACTTGGTTCAAGATGTTACTGTTTATGCGCGTGTCTCTCCCGAGCATAAGCTCAGAATAGTTAACTCCCTTAAGAAGAAGAACCACATAGTGGCTATGACTGGCGACGGGGTTAACGACGCGCCCGCCCTCAGAAAGGCGGATATCGGGGTTGCGATGGGCATCACGGGTACGGACGTCGCCAAGGAAGCCTCGGAGATGATTCTCACGGATGACAACTTCGCATCCAGCGTGGCTGCGGTGGAAGAGGGAAGAACAATCTACAACAACATCAAAAAGACCATATACTACCTACTCTCCACAAATGTAGGCGAAATATTAACCATCTTCATAGGGCTGATTATTGGGCTGCCAATACCTGTTGTGGCTGTTCAAATCCTGTGGATCAACCTCGTTACAGACAGTTTTCCCGCGCTGGCTCTCGCGGTCGACCCCGAAGAGTCGGATATTATGCTCCGTCACCCGAGGGATCCCCAAGAACCCGTGATAACGAGAAGAATGTTTTATAACATGGCCGCCGTGGGAACCGTTATGTGTGTTTCCACTCTTCTTCTTTATGGTATGTTTCTGGGCGTTTTCTCTCCCTTCGGAATCTCGTACGCGAATCTGGACACTGCTCGGACGATTGCTTTTACAAATCTTGTCTTTCTTCAACTCTTCAACGCGTTTAACACTCGTTCAGCTAGAGAATCACTCTTTAAAATCGGATTCTTCTCAAACAGGTACCTCGTACTGGGAACAATAATCTCAGTGGTTCTCCAGTTAGCGGTTGTATACCTCCCACTTCTTCAGACCTTGTTCCACACCGTATCTCTATCCCCTATCGAGCTGATTATCATAGTCCTTGTCTCTAGCACGATTCTCGCCGGTGCGGAGGTAATAAAGTTCTTTGAACGGCGTGCACATCGCCACCAAAAATGAAAAAATAAATGGGAAACGGTTGTATCTACCCCTGCGTAGAGGAGTTGTGTTTTGGTTCTCTTAACTCTAAATGTTCTTGTAGATGTTTTTCGCTGTGTATTTTGCGCTTGCCATTTCTTTTTCGATCTGGCTTAGGAGGAGTATTCTCTGGTAGGTGGGGGGGTGTGTGGAGAACAGGTTGTTGAGGCTGTTCCACTTGGTTCTCTTCGCTTCCTCCTCCATGGCTAGCTCGAGTTCCTTCTCATCAAGTGTTCCATCCTTGTCAAGATCATACTCATCCATTCTTCGTATGATTCGTTGTACTTGATCCACCGCGTTCGCGGGGTCTTCTATGAAAAAGGCTCTCGCACCATGGGTTTCTCGTGGATTTACTGATAGTCCGTATGCGATTTTTGTGAGGGCGCTTTTCAGTCCTCTGGGGTTCCCAGTCAGGTAGGCGGAGTACGCGTCGGAGTAGAATTCCCTCTGCCTGCTCAGCGTTCTGACCACTGCCAGTGTAATGATGTATACTACAAACGCTAACGCTGATATGGCTAAGAGAATAATTGAACCCTTCCCCCGCCTCTGTCCGCCGGAACCGTAGAGTGCGAATATTGCGATCATATAGCAGAGGATTGGCACGGCGCTTAGGCATGTCATCACAATGTAATCTTTGTGCTTCAAGTGTCCAATCTCGTGTCCAATCACTGCTCTGACCTCCTCCTTATTTAGGAACCTTAGTAACCCTTCGGAGACGGCGAGGGTGGCGGTGCCCGCGGATCTCCCGAACACGCAGGCGTTTGGCTGCTCGGTGGGCCATATGGCTATTCTAGGCGCAGGCAATCCACTCTTTTCTGCTAGCTCCTCGACTGTTTTCTCGAGCCATGGATTATCCTCCTGCCCAATGTATCGGAGTCTAAACGAACGCTTCACTATTGCTGGTCCAATGAAAAACTGTAACAGTACGAAGAACGCTGTAAACACAGCGATACCTGACGCCATTGCATAGTAGTCCACGCTTGAGAGTGTGTAGCCAAGAAAATAGGACCACTGATATTGAAGTAGCGTGAACGTGTACTGGAGCTGTAGGAGTAGATACGTCCAGTCTTCTGTTTCAGTTTCTAGAAGCTGGTCGAGCGGATATTTGAGCGCTGGAAACTCGTTGAGTAGGAATAGTATCAGGAAACTCAGAGCGAATATGAAAGCGAATAACACAGCAAACATTAGTACAACGGACACACTCATTCTTGCCTTTAGAAGAAAAAGTCTGCCCAACGCGTATACCTCACTTGCCTTTAGAAGAATGGTTTTCCTCAAATAATAGAGGGCTCTCCCAAATAAATTAACTTTATCTCCTGAAAATACTTTAAATGATCTTTTCTTGCTCCAGCCCTACCGTTTAGATGGGTGTTCTCCACTCTTGACGTGTTTTTGGAAAAAGGTTGAGGTTAGAAAAAAGGTTGAGGTTAGAATATATGTGGCGTGAACAGTTTTCTAAATGTGTTTGTATATGTTTTTCTCGTCGTATCGTCCTGTTGCCATTTCTTTTTCGATCTGGCTTAGGAGGAGTATTCTCTGGTAGGTTGGAGGGTGCGTGGAAAACAGGTTGTTTAAACGGTTCCATCTGCTTTTTTTCGCCTCCGCTTCCATGGCTAGCTCGAGCTCTTTTTCGTCAAGAACCCCATCCTGGTCGAGGTCGTACTCGCTTCCGTGTTTCAGAATATTTTGAATCTCGCTTTTCGCCCTCGCGGGGTCCTCTATGAAGAAGGCTCTTGCCCCATGGGTTTCTTTCGGCGATAGGGAGAGGCCGTATGCGATTTTTGTGAGGGCGCTTTTCAGTCCTCTGGGGTTCCGGGTCACGTAGGCTGAATACGCGTCGGAGTAGAACTCCCTCATTCTGCTGAGTGTCCTAACAATGAGCAGGCCGACTATGTACGCTACCATGGCCACAACGGCAACCGCTATGATTAGCAGTACTATGGCGCCTGCGCCTCCTTCTCTCCTACGCCTAACGGGTCTGTGGGCGAATTTCAGGCTATGAAAGGCAACAGTTGCTATCAGGAAACAGAAGAGTGGTATGGCGGCGAGACAGGTCATAACAAGATAATCCTTATGTTTCAAGTGACCCATCTCGTGCCCGATCACCGCTTCCACTTCACTCTGGTTCAGCTTCTCAAGCAGCCCCCTTGTAACCACAAGGCTTGCGCTCTTCGCTGTTCTTCCGAACACAAAGGCGTTTGGCTCATCGTCTGGTGTCACCGCTATTCTCGGCGTTGGAAGCCCGCTCTTTTCCGCTATCCCCCTCACCACGGATTCAAGCCACGGGTTCTCACCGTGTCTCAGATAGTACAGGTTCATAGAGTGCTCCACCATGGATGGGCCTATCAACCACTGGAAGAGTATGAACACTCCGGTTACTCCCGCTAGAACAAGTGAAGTTATGAGGAGCGTCGAAGTATCTACTCCCAATATTGCGCTCGACCAGTTGAAGAAGTAGAAGATCAGAGCCGACATGCAGACCAGGAATCCGAAGAGAACAATGAACATTAATCCTATCGATAGAGCCATTCTGGCCTTTAACGCTGCTAGTCTTCCCATTTCTTGGTTTCCTCCTAATTATCACCCTTTTTAATATCTAGAAATAAGCTTTCCTTTGTGTGCAACAAGATTATATTCCTCAAAACGAATTTAATAACCTGATCTTGGTCCAGAAACGGTGATTTGAATGGTTACTCAGAGAATCTCGTGTAGCAACTGTGGAGCCCCTCTGAAGTATTCGGCGGGCGAGATTGTTGTGACATGTTCTTACTGCGGATACACCGTTGTTATTGATGTTGGTAAACCGTTTACACTGGAGCATTCGCTTCTTCCCAGCAATTTTGATGAGAAGCGTGCGGTAAAGTACGTTAAAAGCTGGATGAAATCAAGCTTCATCGCTCCTGGCGACTTGTCATGGAGAGCGAAGTTCACCGAGGTTCAGTTGTACTTCTTGCCCTTCTGGGTAGTTCCCCTAACTGCCAGTAGCACTTTCCGTGGATTGTTTGAACGCATGGGACCCCCCATAGAAAAGAGAGGATCCATAAACAAAAAGTATAACTGGGTGGTTTATGGTCAGAGGCGAACCGAGTTTCCAACGCGGGAATTTGACATTCCCTTGGAGGGGAGAATGCCCTACGACTTCCGAAAGATCCCCAATGGGGCCAAAGTTTTGAACAGTGAGATAGGGGAAAACGAGGCTATAGAGATTGCTAAGCAGCAGGTGAAAAATGATCACCGATTTCTAGCCCAACAGGACGTGGATAGAATTATTGAAATAGAAACCCAGTTCAAGATCGATGACGTATATTATCTTCACGCCCCCGTCTGGATTATGCGTTACAAGTACAAAAGGAAATTCTACCAAGTGCTCTTGGACGGATGCGAAGGTGAAGTGATTAAGGGAGACATACCCACTGACTCGGGCTTCTTCTAAAAAGTTTTTACTTTCTGTTGTATCCGTTTCACACTCGTGAATTGGCCTCTTTCAAAACACTATTAAGTCTTGTATCAGTTTAATAGATATTATGTGGTTTTAGACGCTGGAGGGTAAAAATGGCTGGGCTTGATTTCCTCTTCTCCCCGAGTTCTGTTGCGGTGATTGGTGCCTCGAGACATGAGGGAAAGGTTGGCTACGATGTTCTTAAGAACATCTCCTCCAGCTTTTGTGGAAAGATTTACCCTATCAACCCATCGGCGGAAGAGATTTTGGGCTACAGAACTTACAAAAGTGTACTGGACGTTAACGACAATATTGACCTCGCGGTAGTGGTGGTGCCGGCTGAATCGGTGCTCCGGGTCGCCGAGGAGTGCGGCAAGAAGAAGATAAAGTGTATGGTGGTAATCACTGCTGGATTCAAGGAGTCCGGTCGCAAGGGTGCGGAGCTGGAGAAAGCTCTAGTGGAAACCGCCAAAAAGTATAACTTTCGAATACTCGGCCCTAACTGCCTGGGTTTTGTTGACACGTTCACACCAATTAACACCTCCTTCGCCACAACCACACCCCTAAGGGGGAACATCGGTTTCGCCTCGCAGAGCGGGGCTATCCTGACAGGTATTCTCGACTGGTCAATAGAGGAGGGAATCGGCTTCAGTAAGTTCATAAGCTTGGGAAATAAGAGCGACCTAGACGAAACCGACATGATTGAGGAGTTGGCAAACGATCCCCACACTAAGGTGATACTGTTGTACCTAGAGGCTGTCAAGGATGGCACTCGGTTCTTCAAGGTTGCGAAAAAAGCATACCGCACCAAGCCAATAGTGGTTCTAAAGTCGGGAGTGAGCCCAGCCGGTGCGAGGGCAGCCTCCTCGCACACCGGGTCCCTCGCCGGAAGCGATAAGGCCTACTCAACAGCGTTCAAACAGATAGGGGTACTCCGAGCAAAAAGCATAGAAGAGCTTTTCGACTGTGGAGTAACTTTCTCCCTACAAAATGTTCCCAAAATCAGTCAGGTGGCTATAATCACCAATGCCGGCGGACCCGGTATAATTGCAACTGATGCTTGTGAGGCTGAGGGCCTCACGATTGCAAGGTTTGAGAGCGAAACCGTGGAAAGGCTCAGAACCCATCTGCCAAGGGAGGCATCGATCTACAATCCGGTTGATATTTTGGGTGATGCTCGTGAAGACCGCTACAGGTTCGCTCTGGAAACCGTCCTGTCTGATTCCAACGTTGGCTGCGTCCTTGTTATACTTACTCCGCAGGCAGTGACTCCGCCTATGAAAGTCGCCGAGTCTATCATTGAGGTTTCCAAAAAACACCACGACAAGGCGGTTGCCGCCTCTTTCATCGGAGGGGAGAGCGTCGGTGAAGCTTCCAAGACTCTTATGAATCATGGCATTCCCTGCTTTGAGTTTCCGGAGCGTGGCGTGAAGGCCCTTGCGAGTATGGTTAGATACGCGTCTTTTTCTCGGATCAAGTTGGACGAAGAGATTCCTCGTTTCAAGGTTGATAAGGGTCGCGTGAGCGAGATTTTCACAAATGTTTATAATGATGATAGGGTGGTTTTACTTGGCCACGAGGCGGCTGACGTCGCCAGAGCTTATGGAATACCCGCTCCTAGGGTTGAGCTCGCGAGGAACAGGGAAGAGGCTTTGGAAATAGCTGAAAGGATAGGGTACCCTGTGGTCATGAAGGTTTCAAGCCCACAGATAATGCACAAAACGGATATTGGGGGCGTAATAATGAATCTTGAAAACAGGGAGGAAGTATCCAACGCTTACCACACGATACTCTCAAATGTCTTTAAGTACTTTCCACAGGCGGAGATTTACGGGGTTTCCGTGCAGCAAATGGTTCCACAGGGAAAGGAGCTCATAGTGGGAATGACCAGAGACCTGACGTGGGGTCCAATGATAGCTGTGGGTTCCGGCGGAATCTACGTGAACCTGTTTGAGGACGTCTCTTTCAGAATATCCCCCTTTTCAAGGAGAGAAGCGTTTGACATGCTCAGCGAAACCAAGGCTTATCGGCTACTCAGAGGCATCCGCGGTGAAAAGCCCTCAGACATAGACGCGGTTGTGGACGTTGTTTTGCGTGTTTCACAACTGTCCCAAGACTTTGAAAACATAAATGAATTGGACATAAATCCCCTATTTGTTTACGATAAGGGGTGTTTAGCGTTGGATGTTAAGATTACACTCGAAAGTGGTGGAAAGAGTAAATCAGAAACCCAAAATCGTAAGAGTTGAAAAAAATGAGTGATATGAAAAAATTGCTTGTTTCGGGTGTTCGGCAAAGCGGCAAAACCGCCTTCTGCCTATCCTTGGCGCTCATACTGCGAGAGCAAGGGTTCCGAGTCGGATACTTCAAACCAGTCGGGTGGCAAACTCTCGTAAAGGAGCGGTTTCCATCCGGAAAACATCTCGGATATTTTGGAGACCCCGACGCGCACCTGCTGAAAGAAGTACTAGAGCTAGAACAACCCCTTGGGGAAATTGTTCCTGTTCTAACCGACTTCCACTACCTGACTTCGCTGGCTGGAGAAACCGACGAAGCCCTCGAGAAGAGAATCATTGAGGCCTATGGAAGGGTGTCGGAGGGTGTTGATGTACTACTTATAGAGGGAGGTCACATACCTCCGCTCCTTTGCAGCAGAGGACTCTCAAACTACCACCTAGCAAAAAAATTCGATGCCAAGTATCTTATAATGGGCCGTATTCGCAGCGACCTCTACGTTGACGACCTTGTTTTCAGAAAAACCATACTAGACCTTCTAAAAATTAACTGCGTAGGAACGGTTCTAAACAATGTACCAAGGATATCTCTACAGAGGGCGAAGGGAATAATCAAACCCATCCTCGAAGAGAAGGGTCTTAAGGTCTGGGGAATAATCGAAGAAAAAAAGGAACTAACAGCCCCCACGGTAGCCGACGTACAGGACCTGCTGGAAGGAGAAATTCTTGAGGCGCCCGAAAACTTGGACAATATCTTGGTGGAGGATATTCTCGTAGGTTCCATGACTGCGGAGAGCGCGATCAGATACTTCAGACGCAGTGTAAACAAAGCTGTGGTAGCCGGCGGGGACAGAGACGACATAGCCCTAGCGGCGCTCGAAACCAGTACCTCGGTGCTAATCTTAACCGGCAACCTCTACCCCGATGTACGAGTCCTATCAAAGGCCAGAGAAAAAAACGTTCCGGTCATCCTGGTACCCTATGACACCTACACGACGATAAGCAAGCTGGAGGGGCTAACTGGAAAACTGAAGCCCAAAAACATGGAACGAATTGAAAAACTAAAAAACACAATAAAAACAGAGGTGGATTGGAAAGGGCTTTACGAGACTCTATAAAAATCACCCATAGCAGGGCTATTCTTTCACTTATCTCCTCAAAAATTTAGTGTCCCTGTGGAGCATTTGCAAGCACTCTTCTTCCACCGACTTTCCAAAATCTGCGAAAAACTTAGACTCAACACCTCTGCGTTTCGGCGCACTTTGTCTTCCCCGTTTTTCAAAAAGGTTTAAACCTTTAGAGAGAAAAGATATTCTTCAGTAAACTTCAGTAAATTATTTCGTTGAAGCTACATCTCGACCAGAATGGTATTATGCATTGTTTGTAAACAAAAGGAGGAAGCTGATTTGAAGTTTACTATTGAAGATATGACTTGGGTTGAAATTGAAGAAGCCTTAAAAAGGAAAAATTGTGTCATAATTCCCTTCGGTTCGGTTGAGGAGCACGGTCCCCACCTTCCAATATCAACAGATAGCGACCTTTGCTACGCAATAGTCAGAGCCGGAGCTGAAGGCACCGATTTCCTCGTGGCCCCTGTGGTGAACTATGGTTTGTGCCGCTCAACCCGAGAGTTCCCCGGAACGGTGTCTCTCAGCTTTGATACACTCAAACAACTGGCTAAGGATATTCTATTCGAATTCACAAATCAGGGATTCAAAAAGATTGTACTTTTCAGTTTCCACGCGGGATCCACGCACCTAATCGCGTTGAGGGAGGCTGCCTTCGAATTCACATTAGAGAATAAGAACACGAAAGTCTATATGGTGTCAAGCGTTGACTTGGCAGGAGAGGAAGTCCTGAAGACTCTGGACACGTTTCCCCACCACGCCGCGGAGCTTGAAACCTCCCTCATGCTGTTTCTGAAGCCTGAAGCGGTTAAAATGGAAAAGTTAGTCGAAGAGCAGCCACAGGCTCCCCCCTTTCTCGTAACGCCTTCCGGGAGGAAATGGATGAAAACAGGGATTATGGGCGACCCTCGAAGAGCCTCCGCGGAGAAGGGAGAAAAAATATTCAACCTGATGGCTAAAAAGCTGAGAGAGATCCTCACCTCCATCCAGCGCGACTAAGAACCAAACTATTTTGCTCCTCTTTTCGCCGCCTCAATCTGGTCCTTCATTTTGAGGAAGAATTCCGGAGTACATATCTGGTAAGGTATGGGGTAGCGGCTTCCTCCCTTGTGTGTTCCCTCCAGCCCTTCTATCACCGAATCAACAATTTCCAATGGTATGGAGGCTACTAGGTCGCTGTCCATCGCGAGTCCGAAGCGTCTGTCGCCGAGGCACGGCATGGCTATTTGCAGTTCACCTGTGAGGTATGCGTTTGATATGGTGTCTGCGCAGACGGCGTCGCCAAAGGTTGACATGGTGATTCTTCCACCCGTTTTCCAGAGTGCGCCCTGTATTATTCTCAACATTTGGGCTGTGTTCCCGTAGATCATTATCAGGTCTGGGTCGTACTCTATTCTGCTAAGAGCCCCGGAGACTATGGCGGAAAATTTTCCGTGGGGCATCTTGGGAATCATTCTCGCGGTTTTTTTGGCGCCCTCCAGCGTTTCGTTATATCTTCCAACGAAGAAGTATCCCTCTAGGAATATGTCGTAGGGTTCAACGAAACCAACCGCAATCTCCGCCAAGGGGCAAACGTTGTCCTCCTTTGTGATGCCCATCGTCCACCCGTAGTACCTTGAGTAGCTGAATATTTGGCAGAGCGCTATCTTCTTATCTGGTCTTTTCAGTCTGCTAATGTTTTTTAGCTCCTCTTCATTTTCTAACAGCTTCACCCCAATGGGAAAGGTTGCTAGTCTAAGATACCTGTTTAACCTCTCATCAAGTTCTTTCCATTTACCCATAAATCTAACCACCTTCACGACAGTAGTTTTAACCAGCTCCTTTCTGGGAGGCACCTTTTTCTGCTTCCACTCCATATTGAACGCTAACTCTTTAGTATCTCCTATTTAAATGATTTCTCCCAAAATGTTCAAATAAATTGAAAAAAGCAGGCGTTAAAATTAACTGTAGGGTGGTTTGATGTCTAAACTGGACAAATGGATGCGCTACTATAGGGAACACGCTGAGGACGCGCTGAACGCTGAGGACTATGCCTCCGCCTCCGACTACTTCTCACTGGCTTCGTTCACATCGATTATTGCTGATGATATACCTCAGGCAAAATACTTCTCAGACGAGGCGCTAAACGCTTGCAGGATGGGTAATTTGACTGATAAGCACCTAGAACTGGCAAGGGTGGCTAAGGCGTTGTCTTCGGGAAATCGAGAAGAAGCTGAGAAACACTGGGAAAAAATTGGAGACAAATTACATGATGAGGTTGTGAATCTGTATCGGGGAGCGCTCAGAAAAGTGTAACTTGAAAACAGAGCCCTTACTAAGATTCAAGCATTAAGTCCATTAGCACCTCGTCCTTGTACTCCTCCCTCATTTTAAACTGTTTCTTTCTGACACCAATTATTTCAAACCCGTGTTTTTTGTAGAGTCTTATCGCAGCCAAGTTGTCGCTAAATGTGCTCAGACAGATCTTCTCAAATCCCTTCTCACGCGCCCTGCGGATAGCCTCAAGCATTAACGCGTTTCCCACACCCTTCCCCCTGTGCCTAGCGGCGACCATTATTCCCAGGTTGCCCACGTGCGC
>Ga0164311_10000743_pt1 | contig 14946 bp, 13 predicted proteins | sample GuaBasSedimGuay2_FD_121796 | JGI IMG/M metagenome (GOLD analysis project Ga0164311, IMG submission 121796) | Subseafloor sediment microbial communities from Guaymas Basin, Gulf of California, Mexico - Guay2, Core 4569-9, 9-12 cm | ecosystem: Environmental > Aquatic > Marine > Hydrothermal vents...
CATACCGTGGAGGAGGACAGGATATTGGTCGGGGCCTGCGGGTACGCACCCTTCGGCCTTTGCGACGGAAGGCCGAAGGTCGGCAAGACCGAGGTCCTCTACGAGGGGGTGGCCAACTGTAGCTTATACAGAGAGGGAAGGGTCACCTTGGCGAGGCTGGGGTATAAAAGGGACAGGTCCCTCAAGATGCACATAGTAACCGGTGAAGCAAAAAAGCCCAGGCCATTCAGGGAGGTGGGATGTCTCCCCTACCCCTCCATGGAGGTGGTACTGGACGGAAACGGGGACGACGTGGCCCAGAACCTCGCAAGCCAACATTATGCGATAGCCTACGGCGACTTTAAAAGGGAACTTCTGGAGCTTTGTGGGCTCCTTTCCATAGAGCCCAAGGTGACTTAGAGATGAGGAGCTACCAGATCTACATAGTGCCGCATTCCCACATAGATACGTGCTGGTACTGGGACTACCCCAAGATGAAGGTGTACGCAAGGAGGGTGCTGAAGAGCGCCCTGAGGCTTCTGAGGGAGGACCCGGGCTACGCCTTCTGCCAGGACCAGGTGACGGTGCTGAGGGCATTTTGGGAGGTGCTCGGCGATGAGGACAGGGAGTTCCTCAAAAAGTGTATAAGCGAGGGGCGCTTCGAGGTCGTCGGAGGAATGTACGTCCAACCCGAGATCGCAGAGCCGGGCGGAGAATGCCTCGTCCGTCAGATCCTGGTCGGCAGGAGGTGGATGGAGGAGGTGCTGGGTGCGGATTCCGTCTGCGGTTGGAACATAGATACCTTCGGACATTGCGGACAGATCCCCCAGATACTCGCCAAGTCCGGGATGAAGTATTACGTCTTCTCCCGTGGGGTGCCTCCGGAGCTACAGGGGCAGCGCTCGGAGTTCTGGTTTCAGTCACCGGACGGCTCCAAGATCCTGGCGCACTGGATGTTCGGCCATTACGGAGGCGGGGAAGGGAATGTAAAGGAGTTGCTGCGCAAGGCCGTCGAGCATGCATCTGGGGATAAAATTCTTATCCCCTGGGGAGGGGATGTGTACGTGCCGGACGAGGATTCGAAGAAGATAGAAAAGATCGTCCGCAAAGCGGCGGAGGAGCTGGGGATATCGGTCGAAAGCGTGAGGCTGGCAACCCCCAGCACGTTCTTCAGGTCCCTCAAGGGGGAAAGCCTTCCTACCTACAGCGCGGATTTCAACCTACCATTGGCCTTCGGGGACCTTCGGGGAACCTTCAGCAACAGGATAGAACTTAAGAAGCTGAACAGACTGGCCGAGGTCAAACTTATGACCGCTGAGAGACTGGCAGCGCTCGGAAGCTGGTTCGGCGAGCCGTATCCAAAAGGGAGCCTCGACGGAGCCTGGGAAAGACTTCTGTTCAACCACTTCCACGACATCGTGGGAGGCAGCCACACGGACGACGTGTACAACCAGGCCATGAACCGCTATGCTTCCGTGGTATGCACCTCGGACGAGGTCGCAGAAAGGGCGCTGGACGCCATCTCGAGGAGGATAGATACCTCCGGGTTGAGGTATCCGCTTTTGGTCTTCAACCCCCTGTCCTTCTCCCGCACGGACGTGTGCCGTTACATAGCGGTCTTCAGGGAGCACGTGGAGGATTTCTCGGTGTACGACGACCGGGGAGAGGAGGTGCCCTGTCGGGTTCTGGATAAGAGGCTGAGGGAGAACGGGGGGATAAGGACAGTGCTTTTTGAATTTCTGGCGGAGGACCTGCCACCTTTGGGATATGCGGTCTATTCCATCGTCCCGAAGGAACCGAAGGAAGCCTTCGGGCCCTCCGAGGGAACCTGCATAGAGAACGAATTCTACCGGGTGGAGCTCGAGCCCGAAACTGGCTACGTAAAGAGCATCTTCGACAAGGTCAACGGCCGGGAGGTGCTCGACAGCTCCGATTTCCTCGGAAACGAACTCGTAGCGATAAAGGAGGAAGAGCCCGACCTGGAGGGAAGGCTGGGCCTTACGGATAAGGTCTTCAGGGGGAAGGACTACCCGGGATGCACGATAACCTGCGAACGCACGCCACTTGCGTCCGTCCTCAGGGTGGAGGGCAGGTTCGAAGGGTGCAGGAGGGTGCAGGAGGTCGTGCTCTACCGCAGAATTCCCAGGATAGACTTCAGGACGACCTTGGCCGATTTTAAGGGGAAGGACCTCTTCGTCAAGCTCTGCTTCCCGCTGCGGCTGGATTGGGGGAAGGTCAGCATCAAGCACGAGATGCCGTACTGCGTAAGCCCAAGGCCCGAGGGCTACTACTGCGCCCAGACCTTCGTGGACTGCTGCGACGGGAAGTACGGCGTGGCGCTGGTGAACAAGGGCACGGCCGGGTACTGGGTGGAAGGTGGAAAGCTTGAGATGGTGCTCCTCAGGGCCCTCTCCGATTACAAGGGCTACTACGCTCCTCTGGCTGCCGAGGAGGGCACCCATGAGTTCGAATATTCGCTCTATCCCCATCCTGGGGGTGGGACCAGTTTCGATGTAGTTAAAGTCGCCCACGGGTTCAACAACCCCATCCTCGTCGTGGGGACGGACGAACATCCCGGGGAATTGGGAAGGCGCTCGAGCTTCGTTTCGGTCGCCCCGGAGGAGTTCGAGGTGACCGTGGTCAAGAAGGCGGAAGATGGCGAGGGCATCGTGCTCAGGGGATGGGAGACCACGGGGAAGGATGCTCAAGTGACGATGGAATTCTCCCGTCCCATCGGTGAGGCATGGCTGGTGAACCTCGCCGAAGGGAGGATATCCCCGCTTCGGGTGCAGGGCAACGGGGTGACCTTTCCGTGTAAGGGGTTCGAGATAGTCAGCGTGATGGTTATCCCGTAGCTCATCTTCCGCATGGTCGAAGCGGAAATATGGCAAGTATCGAAGGAGGATACTTCAGGACGGAAGGGGAGTTCTTCTTCCCGGTCGGGGTCAATTACCTTCCCTCAAAGCACGACTGTCGGATGTGGCGGGAGTGGGACCCACAGGAGATAGAGAGGGATTTCCGAAATATGGGAAGGTTGGGGATAAACACCGTCCGGATAATCCTGCTCTGGCCGGATTTCGAGCCCGAGCCGGGAAGGTACGACCAAGAAGCAATAAGAAGGCTCGAGGAGATGGTGGAGATAGCCAAGAGGAACGGAATTAAGCTTCTACCCACCTTAGTGACCGGGGACCTGGCGGGTGTGAAATGGGTTCCCTCCTGGGCCATAGGCAAGAGCATCTACTCGGCCGAGGTCATAGAGAGACAAAAGGGGCTCGTGAGGGAAATAGCCGGAAGGTTCGGGGACGAGCAGGCGATCTTCGCCTGGGACCTGAGCAACGAACCTTCCTACTGGGAGGAGCCGGACGACCCCGGATGGGCTGCAAATTGGACGAGGTCGCTGGCCGAGGCCGTAAGGGAGGTGGACCGGAACCATCCCGTAACTGTCGGACTCGATCAGCACAACATCGCTGGCGAAAGCCGGTTCCGGATAGAGCCTGTGGCCCCATACCTGGATTTCCTTTCCATACATACCTACCCAAAGTTCCTGCCCCAGGGGGAATCCCCCTTGAGCTTCAGGGGAACCTATTTTCCTGCCTATTGCATAAGGTTCTGCCGGCTGGGGAAACCCGTGCTTTTGGAGGAATTCGGCCTGAGCACGGGCACGTTCTCCGAGGAGGATGTCGGGGCATATTACGAAGTCGTCATGTTCAGCGCACTTGTAAACGGCGCTGCTGGGGTAATGAGCTGGAGCTGGTCGGACGAAGCCAGGGCCGACCGGTGCCCCTACGACGAGAGGTTCCCCATGACCTGCTACGGCATAACCAGGGCCGACGGCACGGAGAAGCCGGCAGCCCTCAGGATGAGGGATTTCTCCAAGGTGATCAAAGATATATCCCCCTTCGAGCTCGATGAAGGCGAGGTTGGGTTGCTCCTTCCGACGAACGTGTACAACCAGGATGTCGGGAGGGCTACATTTAACTGCTTCGTAGTTTGCAAGATGGCCGGACTTTCTCCCAAGATCGTCAGGAAGGGCGAGGACCTGAGGGCCTTCAAGCTGCTCATAGTTCCCTTACTTTTCAGCCATAAGTACTCCTTGGAGGACCTCGGTGACTTCGTGGGGGCCGGAGGGACCATGCTCTGTTCGTTGGGGCCGGGCTACGTGCCGTTGGGGAGGCTGGAGGAGTTTTTAAGGGAGGTCCTGAGGCTCGAGGTGGAGCCGAGGGCGTCACATGTGGAAGGAGAATTGAAGCTCATTGCATCCTCCGCGCTTCGGAATCTGACCCTGTGCTACGATGCGGAAGGGGGCATAGCGTATCACCCCATCAGGTGGACGGAAGGGGACGTGCTCGCCGAGGACTTGCGGGGGAATCCAGCCATAGTCTACAGCGAATACGGCAGGGGAAGGGCCATCACCTCGGTGCTGCCCTTGGAACACCTTCTAAGCAGTAAGGTCCATGCCTACGAGAGAAGGGATGAGACCTATAAGATCTACCGCTATGCCGCCGACTTAGCAGGTCTTGAAGTTCCGATCGTCGAAAGTCCGTTCGTAGAGGTCGGGACGCTGACGAGCCGTGCGGGACGGTTGATGGTCTTCGTAAACCACCTCGGCGAGGCGGTATCTGCGAATGTGAGGACGAACTTCGGAGGGGCTTGCCTTAGGGAGGTCTACAGGGCAGAAGGAAAGCGGACGAAGGCAGGAGCCGATGGGAGCTTCAGGCTCGACTTAGGACCTTACGAAGCCAAAGTCTTGGCGATCGAAGAAGTATTGACTTTTCGCCGACGATGCGCTATCTTCCGCTGTCAAATGTAAAGCAACAAGCGCCTTAAGGGAGGTCGAAAATGTGCCGAGGACAGGTCCCCCGTCCCGAACATCCCAGGCCACAGATGCGCAGGGATGAATGGCTTAACCTCAACGGCGTTTGGCAGTTCGAAGTAGACCCAGGTCTTTCCGGCCAGGAGAAGGGATGGACGTCGGGGAAGGATTTCTCGGGAGAAATTTTAGTGCCCTTCCCTCCGGAAAGTTCGCTTTCCGGGGTGGGGGAGCGGGACTTCATGCCTTCGGTCTGGTACCGACGGCACTTCGAAGTTCCCGAGGGGTGGGAAGGAAGGAGGGTGTGGCTTCACTTCGGCGCGGTGGACTACGAGGCCACGGTCTGGGTCAACGGCCACCTGGTGGGGAGCCATAGGGGGGGATATACGCCCTTCGCCTTCGATGTCACCGAATTCCTCAGGGCCGGGGAAAACGAACTCGTGCTCCGGGCCCTCGACGATACCCGCAGCCCTGCTCAGCCCACAGGAAAGCAGTCGTCTAGGTTTCGCTCTTACGGCTGTTTCTACACCCGGACCACGGGAATATGGCAGACAGTCTGGCTGGAGGCAGTGCCGGAGGTACACATATGCTCCCTGCGGATGGTCCCGGACTTGGACTCCGGCAGACTCTTCCTCACGGTCGGCATCGGCCGTCCTTCCGCAGGCTTAAAGCTCCGGGCCGTGGCATACGCAGACGGCAGGCCCGTGGCCCGGGCGGAAGCGTCGGCCTTTTCCCAGTCGGTCGCATTGGTGCTCGAGCCGGAGGAGGTCAGGCCTTGGTCTCCCTCGGATCCTTTCCTTTACGATCTGACAGTAACCCTGGAGACGGACGGCACCGTGGTAGATCGGGTGGAGAGCTACTTCGGGCTTCGCAAGGTCCACATCCAAGGTGAGAAGGTCCTCTTCAACGACCGGCCGCTGTTCCAACGCCTGGTGTTGGATCAGGGGTTCTACCCAGAAGGAATTTACACCGCTCCTTCGGACGAAGCCCTGAGGCGGGATATCGAGATCGCAAAGGGCTTAGGGTTCAACGGAGCACGGCTTCACCAGAAGGTGTTCGAACCTCGCTTCCTCTACTGGGCCGATAGGCTCGGATATCTGGTCTGGGGGGAGTATCCCAACTGGGGTATAGACCACAGCCGGCCCGAATCGCTGAAGTACGTGCTGCCGGAGTGGCTGGAGGTGCTGGCCAGGGACTTCAACCATCCCTGCATCGTCGGCTGGTGCCCCTTCAACGAAACCCCGAAGGATCAGGACCCCGAGCTTATCCGCACCGTCTACAGGGTCACAAAATCTGTGGACCCCACACGTCCCGTAATAGACACATCTGGATATATCCACGTTGAGACCGACGTCTACGATTGCCACAACTACGAGCAGGACGTGGAGAAGTTCGCCGCCTTCTTCCGGCCGTTCCGGGAGGGGGGAAAGCCCTGGCGCAACTTCCCGGAGGAAAGCGCCCATTGGAAGGGACAGCCTTACTTCGTCAGCGAGTACGGGGGCATCTGGTGGAACCCCGGCCAGCGAGACGAGGAGGGCTGGGGCTACGGCAAGCGGCCGGAGTCCGAGGAGGAGTTCTTAGAACGCTATCGTGCTCTGACCGAGACCTTGCTCTTCCATCCCAGGATCTGCGGTTTCTGCTACACCCAGCTTTATGACGTAGAACAGGAGGTCAACGGGCTTTATACCTACGATCGTAGGCCTAAGTTCGATCCGGAAAAGATCCGGGCCATCAACGCCCAGAAGGCAGCTATAGAGGATTAAATGGACGAAAGGTACCTCCTCGGGGTGGATGTGGGTACTACGGCCCTCAAGGTCATCCTCTTCGCACGGAACGGGGAGATAGTAAAGGGGGCCGTGAGGGAATACGAGCTTTCCACCCCCTCCCCACATCATGTAGAATGCGATCCCGAAACGTACTGGGAGTCATTAAGATCTTGCATCCAAGAGGTCCTAAAGGATGTAGCTTTAGAAGATGTGGTGGCTTTGGCGATCTCCAGCCAGGGGGAGACCCTGGTCCCTGTCGACCGGGAAGGGAGCCCCCTAAGGAACGCCATAGTCTGGCTGGACGACAGGGCCGGGGACGAGGCCGAGGAGATAGGTAGGGCCTTTCCGCCGGAGCAGATCTACCGTACCACAGGACAGCCGGAAGTGCTTCCCAACTGGCCTGCATGTAAGATATTATGGCTTAAGAAGAAAGAGCCCTCGGTCTTCAGGAGTGCCCACAAGTTCCTGCTTTTGGAGGATTACCTGATCCTCCGCCTTACGGGCAGGGCGGTCGGGGACTATTCCCTGTACACCTCCTCCCTGATGCTTGACATCGTGAGGAAGGGGTGGTGGGAAGAGATGTTGAAGCTCATAGGAATATCGCAGGACCGTCTTCCCGAGCTGGCCGAGTCCGGGACCTACGTGGGGAGCGTGGCGAACGAGGAGGTGGGGCTGAGCCCGCGCACGGCCGTGGTTACGGGAGGGATGGACCAGGTCTGCGGCATGGTGGGTGTGGGAAATATAGCGCCCGGGATCGTCAGCGAAACTACGGGAGGAGCGCTGGCGATCTGCGCCACCACCGGGAAGCCGATCTTCGACCCCCTAAGGCGTATCCCCTGTCACTATCATGCCCTCAGGGACACATATTTCCTCCTCCCCTGGTGCCAGACGGGAGGGATGGCCCTGAAGTGGTTGAGGGATAACTTCGACTATCCTTCCTACGACGAGATGACGGCTGAAGCCGGGAAGGTCCCCCCGGGCTCCGAGGGCCTGATAGTGCTGCCCCACTTGGCGGGGGCGGGCTCGCCCGATTTCAACCCGAGGGCGAGGGGAGTCTTCTTCGGGGTGGCCCTGTCCACCACCAAGGCCCACTTCGTAAGGGCGACGATGGAGGCGATAGGTTACATGCTGAAGCAGAACGTAGAGGTACTTGAGGGGTTGGGGGTGAAGGTGGAAAGGGTCTACTCCATGGGTGGGGGCTCCAGGTCGCCCCTCTGGAACCAGATAAAGGCGGACATAACGGAGAAACCGATAATCACAGTACAGAACGAGGAGACCGCCTGCTTAGGGGCGGCGATCCTGGCGGGGTTGGGCGTTGGAGCCTTCTCCTCCCTCGAGGAGGCCTGCAGGAAGATGAACAAGGAAAAGGCGAGGTACCTTCCCAGGCAGGAGAACGTCCGGACCTACAGGGAGGCATATAGGAAGTACCTTGAGATCTCCGAGGCTTTACTTCCCCTGTTCTGACCGCTTCCGCCGATCGTATCCTCACCTTGACGGTCTTGCAGTTTCAACTTCCAGGGGAAGGAGACCTCGGCCGTGCATCCCTCCCCAAGGAAGGATATTTTAATAAGCCCCGCAAGGGGCTTTTTTTGTCGGTCTTGACAAAGGCTTCGGGTTATGGTAGATTACAGAAGCCTGAGGAAAGTTGCGATCGGTGGAGATATTTGTTATCTTAATTCGAAGGACCTATGATAAAGAGTATGACGGGGTTCGGCTTCGGGGAGGCGGAGGAGGGAGGGGCCAGGGCCTCTGTGGAGGTCAGGTGTTGGAACCACAGGTTCTGCGATGTGGGGGTGCACCTTCCCAAGGTCCTGGCGAGGTTGGAGCCGGAGGTCGCAGAGCTCGTGAGGGGGAGGATATCCCGGGGAAGGGTGCAGGTTTCGGTGACCTGGGAGGAGGAGAGCGCTGGCACACCTACCGTGGACCTGGAGCTTGCCAGGGCCTACAAGGAGAAGTTGGAGGAGCTTAGGGAAATACTTAAGCTAAAGGGTGAGATAGAGATAGGCCTTATAGCAGGGCTTCCGGAGGTCGTAAGGTGCGAGAGGGAGGAGGTGGACTTAGAAAGGGCGTGGAGGTTGATATCTGAGGCGTGTTCTAAGGCCCTGGAGGAGGCGGATGCGATGAGGGAGAGGGAGGGGAGGAAGCTTGGGGAGTTCCTTTCGGAGAGGCTGGGAACTTTGGAGGAACTGGTGGGCGAGGTGGAGGGCCTCGCCCCACTTCAGGTGGAACGTATAAGGGCGAGGCTTCAGGAGAGAATGAGGGAGATGGAGGTGAAGGTCGACCCCGACAGGATCGCCGTGGAGGCGGCCCTCTTGGCCCAGAGGAGCGATGTGACCGAGGAATGCGTCAGGCTCAGAAGCCACATATCCCAGTTCAGGGATTCCCTAAAGCGGGGAGGTGTGGTGGGCAGGAGGCTGGACTTCCTCCTCCAGGAGATGTACAGGGAGGCCAACACTATAGGGGCTAAGGCTGCGGATGCGAGGATATCCAACCTGGCCGTATCCTTGAAGGAAGGCGTAGAACAACTAAGGGAGCAGGTCCAGAACGTGGAGTAGACGTTATGCCCTTTATAAACGTCGGGTTCGGCAACCTCGTAGCCGTGCACAGGATCGTGGCCATCGTGTCGCCTAACTCCTCCCCCATAAGGAGGCTCAAGGCGATAGCCGAAAGGGATGGGAAGCTGATAGATGCCTCCCAGGGCAGGAAGACAAGGTCGGTTATAGTCTTAGACAGCGACCATGTGGTCCTCTCCGCCATAGGGCCGGAGACGCTCCTTCAGAGGTTGGAGGATGTTTGAGAGGTCCGGGAGGGGGTTCCTGGTGGTCTTCTCCGCGCCCTCGGGCGCGGGCAAGAGCACCATAGTCAGGGAGGTCCTGAGGAGGAAGCCGGTTCCGGGGATGGAGCTTTCGATCTCCGCCACCACCCGGCCCAGAAGGCCCGGGGAGGAGGAGGGAAGGGATTATTATTTCCTCTCCGAGGAGGAGTTCGAAAGCAGGAGGGAAAGGGGGGAGTTCGTGGAATGGGCCGAGGTCCACGGCCACCTCTACGGGACTTTGAGGAGGACGGTGGAGGAAGCCTTAGAGGAAGGTAAGGTGCTGCTTTTAGAGATAGACGTCCAGGGGGCAAGGCAGATAAGGAGGGCTTTCCCTGAGAGCGTTTCGGTGTTCGTAGCTCCCCCCTCCCTCGAGGTCTTGGAGAAGAGGCTGAGGGAGAGGGGGAGGGACCCGGAGGAGGACATAGAAAGGAGGCTCGAAGCGGCCCCGAAGGAGCTTTCGGAGGCAGGATACTACGATTACATAGTGGTCAACGAGGACTTAGAGGAGGCCGTCCGGGCCGTGGAGGCAATCCTCGTGGCAGAGTACCACAGGACCTGTAGGTTCAAGGTAGGAGGGAAGATGGGGTGAGGACGGAGGTGTCCTTAACTTTCAAAGATGGAGGGAGTATGGCCTTGGTCCCCTTAGAGGAGCTGGAGAAGAGCGGGGCGAACCCTTACGAGGTCGCCCTGGCGGCGGCGAAGGAGGCCAGAAGGCTGAACGAGATAAGGAGGTTGAAGCTCATGCAGGGAATAACCGAAGGCGAGGAGATAAGGGAGAAGGTGACGACTTTAGCCTTAAGAAGGATAGCCGAAGGCAAGGCCAAGGTGGCGTACAGGGGGAAGGATGTGGGAGGGTAGGAGGATTCTGGTAGGTGTGACGGGGGGCATAGCGGCCTACAAGGCCGCGGAGCTTATAAGGGCCATAAGGAGGAGGGGGGCGGATGTGAAGGTGGTGATGACCGAGGCTGCGACGAAGTTCGTGTCGCCCCTCACGTTCGAGACCCTTTCGGGGAACGAGGTCTCCTGGAAGCTCTTCCCCGAAAGGAAGTGGGATGTGGGGCACGTGAGGCTCGCCGAGTGGGCAGAGGTCTTAGTCGTGGCCCCTGCGACAGCGAACTTCTTAGGGAAGGCCGCAGGGGGCGTGGCGGACGACCTCCTTACGACCGTGGTCTTAGCTGCGAGGTGTCCCGTGGTGGTGGCCCCGGCCATGGATGCCTTCATGTGGGCCAACCCCGTGGTGCAGGAGAACGTTCGTAAGCTTAAGGATTTGGGATATAAATTTGTAGGGCCTGAGGAGGGGGAGCTCGCCAGCGGGCTTACGGGCAAGGGCAGGCTGGCGGATTTGGGAAGGATCTTGGATGCTATAGGCGAAGCTTTAGAGGATGTAAGACTTCTGGCCGGGAGGAAGGTGTTGGTGACGGCCGGGAGGACCGAGGAGGACATAGATCCCGTAAGGCTCATAACGAACCGCTCCACGGGGAAGATGGGGTACGCCTTGGCCGAGGCGGCGAGGACGATGGGTGCGGAGGTGGTGCTTATAAGCGGACCTACGGACCTCGAGGTGCCGTGGGGAGTCAGGGTGGTGAGGGTCAGGTCCGCCGAGGAGATGAGGGACGCTGTCCTGGAGAATTTCGGTTGGTGCGACGTCCTGGCCATGGCGGCAGCCGTGGCGGACTTCAGGCCTGCCAGGGTCTCCCCTAAGAAGATAAAGAAGGAAGAGGGGCTTGTACTCAAGTTCGAGAGGACCCCGGACATATTGGCCGAGGTGGCCAAGGAAAAAGGGAAAAGGTTCGTATTAGGGTTCGCTGTGGAGACGGAGGACGAGGTGGAGGGGGGGAAGAGGAAATTGAGGGAGAAGAACTTGGACCTTATCGTGGTGAACAACCCTACGGTAGAAGGAGCGGGGTTCGGATGGGATACGAACGTGGCCACTTTGATAGACAGGAACGGAAGGGTGGAGGAGCTTCCGAGGATGTCGAAGAGGGAACTCGCAAGGAGGATATGGAGGAAGGTGGCGGAACTTCTGTGATGGACTGGATAGAAAGCACGAGGAGGCTTCTGGAAGCCCAGAGGGATATGGGGATAAGGGAGTTCTGGGTGAGGCCGGATGCTTGGGACCCCTGGAAGGTCCTGAGGAGGGAGGTCGAGGGATGTCGGAAGTGCCAGCTCTGGAGGAGCCGGAGGAAGGTGGTGTTCGGGGCCGGGGACACCGAGGCCGGGATCATGTTCGTCGGGGAGGCGCCTGGCGAGGAGGAGGACCTGAGGGGGGAGCCCTTCGTGGGGGCCGCAGGGGAGCTCCTCACGAGGATGATAAGGGCCATAAGGATGGAAAGGAGGGAGGTGTACATAGCCAACGTGCTCAAATGCAGGCCCCCCGGCAACAGGGACCCGCTTCCGGAGGAGATCGAGGCGTGTAAGCCTTATCTTTTTAGGCAGATAGAGCTTGTGAAGCCCAAGGTCATATGTGCGTTGGGAAGGATAGCTGGGGGGACCCTCTTGGGGACGTCCCTTCCCCTCTCCCGGCTCAGGGGGAAGGTCCACTTCGCTCTCGGGACCAAGGTCGTAGTTACGTTCCATCCTGCTGCTTTGCTGCGCAACCCAGGATGGAAGAGGCAGGCGTGGGAGGACATGAAGCTTTTGAGGAGGGAGTACGACGGGCTGGAGCTACGGAGGTGAGGCTATATGGCCAAGGATGAGGTCCTGACCCGTGTTCCGCCCCAGGCCGTGGAGGTCGAGAGGGCGGTCTTAGGGGCCATGCTCTTAGAGAAGGAGGCGATACCCAAGGTACTGGAGATATTGGACGAGGACTGTTTCTACTTAGATTCGCACAGGAAGATATTCTCGGCCATAGTGGACCTCTTCGAGAGGAACGAGCCTGCCGACGACCACACCCTCTTGGAGGAGCTCAGGAGGCGCAAGGAGCTGGACAAGGTGGGGGGGGCCGCATATCTGGCCCAGCTCGCCACCGAGGTCGCCACGGCGGCCAACGTCGAGTACCATGCGAAGATAGTTCTAGAGAAGGCCCTCCTGCGGAAGCTTATAACCCTCTGCACGCAGACCATAGAGGAGTGTTACGCAGGGACCGAGGATGTGTTCGACCTCGTGGACAGGGCCGAACAGCGGATCTTCAACATCTCCGCAAGGAGGCTTAAGGGGGGATTCGTGCAGCTCTCCTCGGTCCTGCACGATACCTTCGAAACTATAGAGCGGATGCACCTCAGGCCTGGGGTGAGCCCCGGAGCCGTCCGCACGGGGTTCCACAAGCTCGACGAAATGACGGCGGGCTTCCAGCCCTCCGACCTTATAATAGTCGCAGGGAGGCCTTCCATGGGGAAGACCTCCTTCGTGCTAAATGTCGCCAGGAACGCTGCGGTCGAGCAGAAGGTCCCCGTGGGGATATTCAGCTTAGAGATGGCCGGTTTCCAGCTCGCCCAGAGGCTCCTATGTGCCGAGGCTATGGTGGATTCTCACAAGATACGCACGGGGAGGCTTCCCGACGAGGATTGGAGCAAACTTTCTACCTCGGTGGGGAAGCTCGCCGAGGCTCCCATATTCATAGACGATACCCCTTCCTTGAGCGTGCTGGAGCTGAGGGCCAAGGCCAGGAGGCTCCAGAGCGAGCACGGGGTCGGGATGATAGTAGTGGACTACCTCCAGCTGCTCAGGGGCGTCGGGAGGGCGGAGAACAGGCAGCAGGAGATATCGCAGATATCCAGGGCCTTGAAGGCCTTGGCCAAGGAGCTCAACGTTCCGGTCGTGGCGTGCTCCCAGCTCTCGAGGGCGCCGGAGACCCGTGGGGACGACCACAGGCCGAGGCTCTCCGACCTGAGGGAAAGCGGGAGCTTGGAGCAGGATGCGGACGTGGTCCTCTTCATATATAGGCCGGAGGTGTACAAAAAGAACGATGAATCCCTCAAGGGCAAGGCGGAGATAATAATAGCCAAACAAAGGAACGGCCCCATCGGCACGGTGAACCTGGTCTGGCTCGGCCAGTACTCCAAGTTCGAGAACCCATATTTAGAGGAAGATGAAGGAGCACCGTTCTGAAGGACTCATCGTCCCCCCTCGCAGGGTGGCGATGGACCTTAAGGCCAAGGACAGCTTCCGGGCCATAAGGGAGCTTTGTGAACTTCTGGAAGATGACCCGGAGGTTTCGGACATAAGGGCACTTCGTTCGGCCTTGATAAAGAGGGAAAAGGTAGAATCCACCGCCGTGGGAGGTGGAGTCGCAGTGCCGCACGCCCACAGCGAGGGGGTGAGGTCCTTGATAGTTTGTTTGGGGATTTCGAAGGAGGGGATAGAGTTCTATTCCACCGACGGCGGGCCGGTACACACAGTGGCCATGGTGTGCGCTCCCGACAGGAACTTCGAGGATTACCTCGGGTGTATAGGGAGGTTAACTAAGATCTTGGGGAGAAAGGACATAAGGGAAGCACTGTTGAAGGCAAGGGACCCGGAGGAGGTGACGGAGGTGCTCAAGCTGAGGAAGGAGGGAAGGTGTACCGCATAGCCGTCATACCTGGGGACGGTACGGGGCCAGAGGTGGTGAGGGAGGGTCTCAAGGCCCTCGAGGCAGTGTCCGAGAAGGTTGGGTTCAAGTACGAGGCCGTGGAGTACGACTTCGGGGGGGAGAGGTACTTGAGGACCGGAGAGACGCTTCCGGATTCGGCCTTGGATGAACTCAGGAGGTTCGACGCCATCTTCTTAGGTGCCATAGGGCATCCGGAAGTGAAGCCTGGGATACTGGAGAAGGGGATACTTCTGAAGCTCAGGTTCGAGCTGGACCTATATATAAACTTAAGGCCCGTGAAGCTCTATCCAGGGGTGTACACCCCCATCAGGGACAAGGGACCGGAGGATATAGATTTCGTCGTGGTCAGGGAGAACACCGAAGGACTCTACGCAGGCACCGGGGGGTTCCTGAGGAAGGGGACCCCCGACGAGGTAGCCATACAAACATCGGTGAACACCAGGAAGGGCGTCGAAAGGTGCGTGAGGTTCGCGTACGAATATACGAGGAGGAGGAACAAGAAGAGGAAGCTCACGCTCTGTGGGAAGACCAACGTGCTGACGTATGCCTTCGACCTTTGGGAGAGGACCTTCAGGGAGGTGGGGAGGGAGTACCCCGACATACAGCAGGACTACGCACATGTCGATGCCATAACCATGTGGATGGTGAAGAACCCTGAATATTTCGACGTCATAGTTACCGACAACATGTTCGGCGACATAATAACGGACTTGGGGGCTATGATACAGGGAGGTATGGGGATAGCAGCAGGAGGAAATCTGAACCCTCAGGAGCACATAGGGATGTTCGAACCCATAGGGGGTTCGGCGCCCAAGTACGCCGGAAAGGGTATGATAAACCCCTTGGCCGCCATCTCGGCCGTCCAGATGATGTTGGACTTCTTGGGGGAGGAGGAAGGCTCCGAGGTCCTGGAGAGGGCCGTGGCGAGCGTGGCAGGAACGTTGAAGAGCTTGGCCGCCGGGAGGATGGGCTACTCCACGAGCGAGGTGGGGGACCTGGTGGTGAGGGCGGTGGAGGAGGGGTGATGATAAGGTCGTGTATAGGG
>Ga0164311_10000744_pt1 | contig 14932 bp, 16 predicted proteins | sample GuaBasSedimGuay2_FD_121796 | JGI IMG/M metagenome (GOLD analysis project Ga0164311, IMG submission 121796) | Subseafloor sediment microbial communities from Guaymas Basin, Gulf of California, Mexico - Guay2, Core 4569-9, 9-12 cm | ecosystem: Environmental > Aquatic > Marine > Hydrothermal vents...
GGCACATTTCCATGCATTTTCCGCAATTGGTGCATTCATTGGGGTCAATGATTGCTTTTTCGCCGCCCACAAAGTCAAATTTATTGACCAGTGATGGCTGCAGTAGTAGTTCGAGGTTAGAAGCATCCACATCCGCGTCAACCATGATTGGGTGGCAAATGTTGTTTTCTTTGGCTATGAGATGGCTGAGAGCTCCCGTGAAGGTTGTTTTTCCAGTACCGCCTTTTCCACTTATGACGACCAATTTGATCATTTCCCCACCTTGTTTGCCTTGCGATAAATCTCGTTGATCTTCTGGAAGATGTTTTTGAAAGCGGCTTGAAACTTCGGGAAGGCAGAAACAAGTGTCTTTCCTGTTGACAACGCGCTGGCAATTTCACGTTCCATCGGGATTCGTAAAAGAATCGGAATTTCTTCTTCCTTGCCCAGCTTATCAACATCGTTGTTGCCGATTCCATCCCGGTTGACGATTATCCCGGCCGGAAGATTTAAATCCTTGATCAATTTTATTGCGATACGGAGGTCGTGCAAGCCAAAAGGTGTTGGCTCAGTCACAAGCAAGACAAAGTCTGCCCCCCTGATTGTTTCGACAACAGAGCAGGAGGCGCCGGGCGGTGAATCGAGAATGATGGTGTCATAATGAGAATTTCCCTGCAATACCCATTTCTTTAAGGCATGAATGACCGGTGCAGCATCGGGTGCACCAATATCCAATTCGCCGTTGGCGAAGTCCAATCCGTCAACGCTGCTGCCCTTGGAAAGCTTGCCAATTTTCTCCGGTTTTTCACTAATCGCGTTTTGAGGACAAATATATGAACACACCCCGCATGCGTGGCATAAATTTGGAAAAACTAAAATGTTTTGATCGGAGGAAGAGCTTTGTTTTATGACGCTGATCGCATTAAATTTGCATGCGTCACTACAAAGTCCGCAATAATCACAAAGGGACTTGTCTACGACAGGAATATTCTTGGTGACTTCCTTTGTTGCGGTGAAGATTGGATTGATGAATAGGTGTGCATTTGGTGCTTCAACATCGCAATCAACGAGGAGTGTTTTGCCTATGGGGAGAACTTGAGCCAAACTTGTTGCGATTGTAGTTTTGCCTGTTCCGCCTTTTCCACTGGCGACTGCGATGTGAAGCATTAATTATCCTTACTTACTTTCTTCTGAAAGAGTTGTCACAATATGCTGCATTATTGTTGAATAAGTTTTTGATCCTGGAAGTCTTGAACTATGTCATCCAGTTGATTGCTATTACCCGTCGGAAGCAGGTATATTTTGATGTTTGCGGCCCTTAGTACTTCAGCTGCATTGGGACCAAATTTGTCGCTGATGACAGCATTGACGCCATTATCTATCATTAACTGCCCTGCCTGCACGCCAGCGCCGTGAGCAGCACTGATTGCAGAATTCTTGATGAATTCTTTTTGTTTGTTTTCAAGGTCAACCAGGCAGTACCAAGATGCACGTCCAAAACGTGTATCTATTGTTGTCTGTGGTGTGTTTCCTGTGGTGGGTATAGCGATTTTCATTAGTTTCCCTTATTTTCCTTTTCTTCTTGGATACCAAGCTTCTGTTGAATTGTTTTTAAGGTATTTTGTAGAATTGAGACCTTTGATTTTAGATCATTAACATCAGAGTTCGCATAATCTTCTGGATACGGTTGATAAAATCTTCTGCGCTGGTTGAAACCAAATCCCCGCCATGACCGTCCAAAACCAAATCTTCGGCCAAGGAAGCGTCTTGGTGGTGTTTGTGTGTTTGTTGAATCATCCCCGCAAGGGCCTAAACCCCTACCTGTTTGTGGACCTTCTCCAACTGGACCTGTATTATCATAACCTGGCATAATATTATTCTCCTTTTCTTAAATTATTTAATTATTCTTGGCAAGGTTTTCATACGCTTCGAGTAAATTATTGATTTCCTGGCGAGCTTGACGCAAATCATTCACCCATTCTTCCAGATGACAAATTCCTAGCTCGGTGATTTTATAGACTCTTCTTTGTGGACCGAGGCTGTCTTCATCCCACTGAGAAGTAACAAAACCTGTCTCTTCCATTCCTCTTAGATCGCGGTAAATCATGCTGGGATCATACCGATCGGGATTGAAACCGAATTCCTGCAAACCTGCTAAAAGGTTATAACCGTGTGCTTCTTTGCGTTGAAGCATAAGCAACAAACAGGGGCGCAGGAAATTAATGATTCTGCGCTGACGCCTTCCTCTGCCTTGCCTCATTCCTCTGCCAAAACCTCTTGGCATCAATGACTCCTTCTTTTGATAAGATGTCCATATTATACATGTCTATAGACAATATGTCAATAGATGGAAATATACTATTATGGGGTTAAAAACGGTCATTTGCCTGATAGTAGTATTGGTGTAACTATCACCTGTGTTAAAGTTATTGCCTTTTCGGCGAAATCAAATATCAAAAAATGCTTGGATTTATCTCACAAGTATCATTATGGACTGAAGCGTCTCATAGACTAAAGCGCCTCGGAGTGCACATAGTACCCTTGTGGTATCAGTCGTATGCCCAACGCTCATGCGTGGGTGAAACCCCCAGTACCCCTTATGGCAAGGTACCATTTAAGGTACAGAATCCGCATTAGGGGGGGTGTGTAGAAATCCTTGCGATCCGAAGGATGTGCCAACTCTGGACACGATACTGCGAAAACTACCAACAGTTTTGCTGATAAAGACGAGTTGTTTATGCACTCAAACTTTTTACTCAAACTTTTTACCCCTTAAGTGTGGACTTGCCCCAAAAAAGTGGACACGATTAATGTCGTAAAGTTTGCTCGAACTCCACCGGGCTGAGGTAGTCCAGGGAGGAATGCAGCCTTTGTCGATTGTACCAGCTCTCGATAAATTCGAAGATGGCAGTACGTGCCTGAGCACGAGAAAGAAATTGAGACCGGGCACACTCAGCCTTGAGGGTAGCAAAGAAACTTTCCATAGTGGCATTGTCATAGCAATTACCGGTCCTGCTCATGCTGACTGTACAGCCCAGGTCGGCTAGATAGCCTTGGTAGGCATCGCTGGTGTACTGACTACCTCGATCTGAGTGATGCAGCAAACCTGGTGAAGGCCGCCGAGTGAGCCAGGCCATCTTCAACGCCTGGTCCACCAAATAGCTATCTATTCGCTCTGACATTGCCCAACCCACTACACGTCGCGAATACAGATCCAGAACGATGGCCAGGTAGAGCCAGCCTTCGGAGGTGTCGATATAGGTGATATCAGACACCCATTTTTGGTTGGGAGCCAGTGTAGAAAAGTCCTGGTTCAATATGTTGGGAGCAATTCTTGCCCCTGACCGTTGCTGTGTAGTTATTGGAAAATGCCTGCGGACCCTTCTGGCAACAAGCTGGTTCTTTTGCATCAGGCGTGCTACCCGATTTCGGCCACAAATCACCCCTCTCTGCTGTAAATACGCGTGAATACGTGGGCTTCCATAGGTTTGACGACTGCTTTGATATGCTGCCCGGATAAGCTCCAATAATGCCTGGTTGGCTTGCTCCCGTTGACTAGCTGGCCGATGTCTCCAGGCATAGTACCCACTCCTCGCAATCTCCAGCACCCGGCACATACGTTTCACCGTATACTCTCCCTCATGGGCTGATATGAAAGCATATCTCATCCGCTTATCCGGGAGAAAATGGCGACTGCTTTTTTTAGGATCTCTTTTTCCTCCTCAACCTCTGCCAGTCTCCGTTGTAAGTGACGGATCTCGGCTTTGGCCCCTTCAAAATCACTGGGGCCTAACCTTACCTCTTGTTTCTCATTCTCCAAAATCTGATATCGAGTGCGCCACTTCAACAATAATCCACGCGTAATCCCCAATTCTCTTTCAATTTCACTTGAACTCCTTCCACTCCGCTTGAACAACTCTAGTGCCTCCAGCTTGAATTGTTCTGTATACTTCCGATTTCTCCGTGTGTCCATCGCTTTTCTCCTGTCGCTTGTAGTCTACTCCATTTACTACATTTTCTGTGTCCACTAAATCGGGGGAAGTCCAAGTGCGGGTAAACAGAGTAAAAAGTTTTTCCATAATGATAGTTCAGCGACTCATCCTACACCTATCAAACTTTTCCCCCATTAAGTGCGTGGCAAATTTGACAGCTTGAAACTCAGAAATATGCAAGCTAGTTCAATTTACAGGGATAGATTTATTACAGTGTATGCTTAATCCGCTGGGGCTGCTGAAGTAACAGCGCCCAAACCATTGACTTTTAATATCCATTGACTGCCTGGGAAGGCATAACTGTAAAGGCTCAAATCGCTGGTGGTATAAGTATACTGTTTTCCAGAAGCATCAAAAATAATCGCGTAATTTTCTGCTTGCTTACCGAGACGTTGTTCTGTGGAGAGGGATAAGTTCGGCCATTGGGGTTGGAGATCATTTCCTGTAAGTGTGATCTCATCCACGACTGCCCAAGTCATAACGATATATTCACAGTAATCATCGTAAACCTCATATGTGCAGTCTTGCACCACCTCGCCAACGCCAGTGCCGGTATCCACGGTGTAAGGTTCGCCGCAGACTTCCGTGGCATTGGCTTGGGGTTCGTCGGAGCTGTAGCGGAATTTCATTGAGCAGGAGACAATATCAGCGTTGCTGGGAATCTCGTCATACCAATCCTCAGCGCTTACAGGTCCGTAGGCTTCAACAGCGATGGAACGTGACCAGTTGACAGCGTCCACAGTTGCATTGACTGTGTCAGTTTTAAGCAGATTGATCAAGAGAATGATCCCAAGAATGACGAATATCCCGATCACGACCGCACCGATGATGCAGCCGGTTTTATTCTTCTTTTTTGGCGTTGTCGGAGTCGAGGGTTTTATTGATTTAGCTCCAACTTTTTCCCCGCTCTGGCGCGCTTTTGCACCGATGCTGATATCAGCACCGCATTTCTTGCATCGTTCAGCTTTGGAGGTATTGCGTGTCCCGCAGTAGGGACAGTGCTTATCAGGACCGGCTTTTGCCATGCGAATGAGCGCTTCATCTTTGATGAAGTCAAAATGCTCCTGGTCGATCTTTTCAAATTGGATGTCGTCTGGTTGTGGCGCGCCACAGCTGGTGCATGATTTTATTGGACCGGGGTTTTGCGTATCACAGGAGGGACAAGTCCAGATAAGATTGACGAAACCTAAAGATTTTCGTGCCATAATTCCTCCTGAAAGAGCTTAAGTGAATAAAGATTCAAGATTTTCATATATTATATATAAAAAGGCAAGTTAAGTCTACCAAGGCAAAAGACATATAAGCACATATTTTCCCACCCTTAGGTTGTTGTACATAGGCAGGTATTATTTTACATTCACTGCTTGGGAGAGACGGGTGATGGCATTATCGACATAGTTCTTGTCTTCGATGATGAGCTGTATCGCTCCCTGAGGGCAGATTTCGACACAGACGCCACAACCGCGGCATTCATCACTGATAATAGCCCGACCCTTCTCGATCTTGATCACATTGATGAAACACACATCTTCAGCACATACACCGCAGCCGGTGCAATTATCAGTAACAATTACACTCACGCCGGGCATGCGTGTTATTTTAGCACGTAACTTTGGTGCAAGGTTTGGGAGAAACTTAAACAAGCAGCAACAGGGACAACAGTTGCAAATGGTCATTAATTTTGTGCTGGGTGTCACACCCATCCAAACCGCATCGATCTTGTCGCGACCGATGAGGTGTACTAAGCCCTCCTCCTGGCAACGAGTTTCATGTTCGAGAGCTTCTTCCTTAGTGACCATACGGCCAAGCTTGGGATTGATATCAAGTACACCTTCGCCGAGGAAAAGGCAGCCTAAGTTGTGCGGATAATCCTGACAGTTGTTAGCAACACGGCAAATACATTCATTCATCAGGAAGTGGTAACTGGATTGTTTGATGAAATGCTTAACAACTTCTGATGGAATAACTATGCTATCTTCTTCTTGAATTTGCTGATTGATGACAATGTGGTCTTTGGGAAGGTAAAAAAGCGTGTCGCCGGTATTGTGACCATTAAAAAGTGCTTTTTCCATGATATATCCGATGACCGGCCATTTTGTTAGTTCAGCACCTATGTACCTGAGATTGAAGTGGCGTTTTAATATTTCTACAAACCACAAGGGTCGTGCCATGAAACCTCCACCGCCAAGAAACTGATAAGAGACTTATTATTAAAAAACGAGACCAATTGGGATCGTTAAAAGGATTTTCCGGATGTGGTCTCTCTATAAAAACGAATTGGTATTATTATAGGTGCTAAAATCAGAATCTGCAAACACATATGACATTTTTGGTTAAGTCTGATTTCGAGATAGCGAAATGTCTTGTACATGTGATCATATGAATTTCAATATATTGATCATATCTGACTTTTATTTTTGTAATTTATTTTTCTCTGTAGAGGAGTTTATGCCGTCATTTTCCGTTGCTTCGCGCTGATGTACCTGATAGACTTCAAGCCTGTTTTGTACGGCAAGCAAGCTGAGCAGTGCAATCAGGGAGGGGGTTCCTACGATTAGTGGCAAGACCAAACCAAGGCTGATAACAGAAATCAGCAGTACAAAAAAACCAAGCACCAGCGTGAAAACAGGCGCGGCCAAGATGGTAAGAAACCCGTTGCGCCAGGCAAGGAAAACCGATTTTTCTTCCTGCTCAAACAGGTAGCCCAAGGTATAAAACTGCACCATGAACCAGAACAGAGCCAGAATGATGAATAGAACGACTAAAAGGGGTGTCCAAATGCTTTGGATGTTGCTATAAAACCAGATATTACCGACCACAATCGCTATTACGAACAGGTTAATGCTGCCCCATAGTAAGCTGTGCCAGAAGTAACGCTTGAAGCCCTGCCAAAAGCCAGCGATGCCTGTGCGCACTCCCTTGCTTAAGTCTTGAGTCTCCTGAAAAATGCCAAGTAAGGCAGCAGGCGCCAGAATGATGGTCATGCTGCATAAAAGAGCTGCCAAGTTGGCTAAAACCTGATTGACCCAATCATTCCACCAGATGGAGAAGGTTGTACCGATTAATTTAAATGCGGTGATGAAATCTTTTTTCATGGTTATCGCCACGATGATTATAATATAGACTGAATTGGTCGTCGGAAAAATCAAAGTCTGCAAGTACCGTAAAATCTATTATTGCTGAATAGTACAGCTGATCAGGTTTGTACCAGTGCATGCGTGCGTAAGCTTATTAAGGAAGGCAAGATAGAACCAGATAAGTGCACGGCAGCTGCTTTTCCACCAGGAGAAAAGGCTGTTTATCATATATTCAATTTCAGTTTCATCATGGAAGAAGCTGTGCGATGGTACTGGGCACAGTATGGGTTTTATTTCAAGAGGAATATCAGTTATGTTTAGGTGAGTTATTGACTTTGAACTATTAACGCTTACAGAATTATCCTAAATGAAGATGTCAATATATCGACGCTAGCTTTAGCTCTGAATTGACATGTCTGTGAGTGGACATCCTGACGTATAATTGTAGGCAGCAATAATATTCTGGAGATTAAAAATGCTGAATTCTGAGGAATCTGTATTAGCGGTGATTGATGTACAGGGTAAATTAGTACATGTTGTTGAGGACAGCTCATTAATTTTAGCAAATATTCAAAGGCTGATTATGGGTGCTCAGGCTTTGAATATTCCGATCATTGTGACAAATCAAGTACCCAATAAGTTGGGCACAACAGCGCCAGAAATTACCGAGTTGCTACCCGCGGCTGAACCAATCAGCCGAACTTCATTTAGCTGCCTGCGCGAGGTCCAGTTCATGGTCAGATTAAATGAATTAGCCCGCAAGCAGATCGTCCTGTGTGGACTCGAAGCCCATATCTGCTTGTATCAGAGCGCTTTAGACTTATTGGAAGCTGGTTATGAGGTCTATTACGTCGTTGATGCCGTATCTGCACGCGCCGCGGTCAATAAACAAACCGCTATCACACGTGTGAAAGCGGCTGGGGCCAAGCTTACAACTGTGGAAATGTTGCTTTTTGAGATGCTACGCGATGCAAGGCACCCGGCGTTTAAAGCTGTCTCAAAGATTATAAAATGATTTAAAAAATAACCTGGTTCCGCTGAAAGTTATCAGTGCCTGAAAATCCTTCATTCTTATACAATAATCTCTAATTAAGAAGTCAACTCCCCCAAAATATATGTTTTGGATGATTTTTGATTATTGGTACTCATGTACCAAGTTCAAATAGAAATCGGTATTGGTGGCAGATGCAATTAAGCTGTAGAAAGGATATAACAGTATTGAACGATTATTTGGATTTGAAAGGAGCAAGGCGATGAACAAATTTTTTATATCCTCTTTATCTTTGTATTGAGTGCATTATTAACGGGTTGTTTCCCGTTGGCGAATATGAATAAGCAGCCTGATGGGTTGACTGCCGAAGAGCTAGCATGTCTTTATGTGGCTCAAACGATGACAGCTATAGAAGCTGAAGGTCAAAACAATGGTAACTTGACTGTAGCTGATTCTGGAGGAATGGCATCTGAGAATCCGGAGCAAACTCCGCAGCTGCCCGCAATAGCCACTGTGACCCCTACGCCAACAGTAACCTTGATGCCAACGCTTGCTGTGCCGATGGCAAGGGTGAGTGTGGATACAAATTGCCGCACAGGGCCAGGAAAAATCTACGATTGGATAGGTGCTTTGATGGTTGGCGAGAGGGCGGAAGTAGTTGCACGGTCAGCAGATGGTCTGTATTGGGTAATCAAGAACCCGAATGCAGCGGGTGAGTGCTGGATTTGGGGACAATACACCACTGTAGAAGGTCCAATGGCTGGTTTGACTGTTCGTATACCGCCAGCGACCCCTACGCCTACGGTCAATTGGTCAGGCATATGGACGGCATACTTTGGTATTGTTCCAGGATCCCTCACAAGTGTTACATTGACCTTGACTGTCTCAGGCAACAATGTATATGGATTTTTCTTATACATGAGCGATACGATCACTTTTCACGGCACTCTCAGCGTAGATAAAATGACAGTGACTGGAACATGGGAGAATCTCCCAACAATTGGTACATTCGAGTGGCGCATGCTTGGAATGGATCAATTTATTGGCAATGCGGATGTGACAATGGCTTATTGCGCTGAACGCAATGGTGCTGGCCAGCCCTCACCATGTATGGGATCTTAAGGGAAAGACTGTAAATATAACAGAAACGAGGAAGATTAAGTTCTTCCTCGTTTTAGATTCTTGGCAAATGAGGTGTGTGCTGCATGTGCCTTACAAGCTGATTGGTGTAGAGAATTACTTGTCTTTCGCAACCAACCCGTAGCGCAGGGCTAAAACGGCTGCCTGAGTCCGGTCTGAGACATTTAGTTTTGCAAATATTGCGCTGAGGTAATTACGCACTGTCCCCTCAGTCAGGAAAAGCTGCTTTGCGATCTGTGCATTTGAAAAGCCCTTTCCAAGCAAGTTGAGTACTTCAAGCTCTCGTTGACTGAGTTTCTCGGCAAGATTGCTTTTTGATCGTGGTGTGGATTGTGCCACTTGACTGAAGAGCTTTCCCGCAACTTGCGGGTCAATAGGAGTTTTACCTTCATAGACATCATAAATTGCTTTGACAAGTGTTTCCTGATCTGTATCTTTGAGCAAATATCCGGCTGCACCAGCGCGGATGGCATCAAAAACCCATTCGTCAACATCGTAAGTTGTCAGCACCAGGACACGCACATTGGGATATTCTGCAAGGATCTTGCGTGTTGCTTGTACTCCGTTCATGTGGGGCATCTTTAGATCCATCAGTACTACATCTGGGTGGGTTTGAGAAACCAGATCAAGCGCATCAGCGCCATCAGTAGCCAATCCCACAATTTCAAGGTTGGCATTTGCTGAGCTGAGTATTGTATTTAAGCCCTCACGTACTACTACCTGGTCATCACAGATTAATATGCGGATCATGTTAAACTCCTACAGTAAAAATAACGCTTGTGCCACTGTTTGCCAGGCTTTGAATGGTGCATTGCCCACCAACTAGCTCGGCGCGTTCTTGTAGACCTCGCAGCCCAAAGGAAGCATCTGTATCGACTTTGGAAAGATCAAACCCCTGACCATCATCAGTTATTATTAATGTGAGCAGATTATTTTTCTGTTGCAGAGATACATGAATTTGGGAAGCCCCCGCGTGGCGTACTATGTTTTCCAGAACCTCTTGAGCGATACGGTATGTGGCTTGAGCTTTATCGGAAGTAATATTGGTCACAGTCTGGGGCAGGTCAAGCGTTAATGCTGCTCCACAGCGTTCAGCAGCATTAACAGCTAGTTCTTTCAGTGCCAGGCATACCCCTAAATCTTCTAGGGGTGAAGCACGCAGTGCCTGAAAAGAGCGGCGTGTCTCTGTTAGCCCTGCGCGTGTTGTCTGGATGGATTCCTCAAGTTTTAGTTTCGCCTCACTGGAATTATGCTGCCAGAGAGATCGTACAGCTTCAAGTTGCACAGCCAGGGCGCTCAGCGTATGGGCGACGGTATCATGAAGTTCGCGCGACAAACGGTTGCGTTCACGGCTGATTGTCAATTGTTCCAGTGTAGACGCATAGCCAATCAGACGCTGATTGGCTCTATTTAGATCCGCGTGTTGTTTGCGTTGCTCTTGCATCATATTTGTTACCAAATAACCAACAAGCAAAAATGATGCCGTGCGGATAAAGATTACCGCTAATAGACCTAGTATGGGTATACCATATTGGTATGTAATAAAGAAGCCTATGGCAGCATCAAATAGAGCAGTTGCAAAACAATAAATGATCACTTGTTTATAATGGTACTGCCATGAAATAAGGATCAGCGGTATAAACAGGATTGGAATTAACTGCCAGGATGTCAACAAAAAATTAATGTTTATAAAGTCAAGAGGAATTGTTAAGTTTTTGTTTGGAGCATTCAATATCAGTAAAAAATTTAATTGCGGGTTGACCCGCAGGAGAGTTGTATAGTAAAAGCGTAGGATTGGACCGAGCGATGCCAGAATCAGTGCCAAGCTAAAACAGACTTTATTGAACCTAACTTGGAACCAGTCCCAGTATAGGATTAGTAATACCAGCATTAGATCAAAGGGGATGACCCAAATATGAGAAAACTTAAATTCAGCAAGTCCCTGACGGATCAAGAAAGAAACACTGGAGATGAGCATGATAAAGAATTCCAGCCAGGTTAATCTGCGGAAAGTATGTATAAGACCTGGTTCGAGATTATTTTGTTTTTTCATGCTCTCATATTAACATATTTTCTCTTGAATCGAAGATGATTGCAGTTATTAGCGTGTATGACAACTGTCATCTATGCATGTGATTATTCTCATTATGTTTAATTATTTATAACACTTGGTAACACAAGTATAATTTGTTATGATAAGTAAAAATGGAGGTAGAAATGTCAGAAAAAACAAAAGGTAAAAAGACTTGGCTGTATATTGTCTTTACTATTTTGGCTGTAATTATTGTTACAGGCGCAATAGCAGTATATTCAAGAATCAGTCAAAATGCGCAGGCCAAGACAACAATTCAAGACTTGGATACGGTTGTATATGGCACGGGTTCCTTAGCTGCCAGTATCAGCGGGACTGGTACTGTGCGAGCTGATCAAATAGTGACACTTACCTGGAACACAAGCGGTACGATTGGAGATGTTATGGTGACTTTAGGGCAGCCAGTAAAGAATGGTCAAGAACTGGCCGCTTTAGATGAAAGCTCTTTGCCTATAGATATCTTGCAAGCTCAAATAGATAAAATCAATGCTGAGAAGTCTTTGGAAGATCTCTATAATAACGCTGGTTTGCAATTGGCGCAGGTTCAGCTCGATCTCATCACGGCTGAAAAGAATCTCGATGATATGACGACTGATCGTGCGATTATGAATTATCAGCGATGCACGGATGAGCGTACTGAAGAACTTCAGGATGAATATGATGACGCATTGTCGATGCATGATCGCTTTCCCAATGCTCAAACCCTCCAAGCGGTTGATACTGCGTTGGCAAACTTGAATTACTGCCTGGCGGGTTATACTGAAGAAGAAGTCGCAGAGGCTGAGGCCAGGGTAACCCTGGCTGAGGAAAGAGTGGCTGACTTGAAGCTGAAGATCAAAACCCTGAAAGATGGCCCTGACCCTAAGGATGTTGCAGTGCTTGAAACACATCTGGCGATTGCAAAAGCACGGCTTGCCAAACAAGTGGTTGAAGCACCGTTCGATGGCATCGTTACAGCGCTTTATGTTCAGCAGGGAGATGTCATCTCAGCTGGTATGAAGGCAGTGCAATTGGCGAATCTATCTGAGCTGTATTTGGATGTTCAAATCTCGGAAGTCGATATTCCATTGGTAAAAATCGGTCAGAACGTAGAGCTGGTATTTGATGCCTATTTTGAGGATACGTATAAAGGCGAAGTGACTGAGATCGCCCCGATTGGTACGGAGATCCAGGGTGTAGTGACTTACAAAGTGACAGTTAAAATGCTTGATGGAGTTGATACGATTAAGTCCGGCATGACCGCAGCTGTGAACATTATTACCGAAGAGAAGACTGGTGTTTATATTTTGCCTAACGAAGCTGTTACCACGGTTGATGGCATTGATACAGTTTATGTGCTGCGGGAAGGTGTGCCTGTAGCCGTGAAAGTTACAGTTGGTGTGTATTCAGATACTGATATAGAAATTCTTGCTGGTGATATTCAGGATGGCGAATTAATTGTGATCAATCCTCCTACTAGCCTTCTCAGTTCTATGACAGAAGGTGGATTTAATGGGGCCGGTTCAATGCCCGGATTCATAGGAGGTCATTAGAGAATGTCCAAGGAAACAAGCGTCATCCGTGTGAATGATCTAAAAAAGGTTTACCAGATGGGGGAGATCGAAGTACATGCCCTGCGCGGGGTAAGCTTCGAAGTCAAAACCGGTGAGATTGTCGCTATCATGGGGCCCTCAGGCTCTGGTAAGTCCACGCTGATGAATATGATCGGATGTTTGGACTCTCCGACCAGTGGTGAGTATTATTTAGACGACGAATTGGTCTCTGATCTCAAAGATGATGAACTCGCTATTGTCCGTAATCATAAAATAGGGTTCGTTTTTCAGACGTATAATCTTTTGCCGCGGGCAACGGCATTAGCAAACGTTGAACTACCGCTGCGTTATGCCGGTGGCAATGGTAGCCGCAAGACGAAGGCACGAAAGGCGCTGAAAGATGTTGGTTTGGAAGATCGTATAAATCACAAACCCAACGAACTTTCTGGTGGGCAGCAGCAGCGTGTTGCTCTTGCCAGAGCGATTGTCAACCAACCCTCGATCATCCTGGCGGATGAACCGACGGGTAACTTGGATACAAAGTCTGGTGAGGAGATCATGGAGCTGTTGTTGTCGCTCAATAAATCGCACGGTACCACCTTGATCATCGTGACGCATGACCCAGATATTGCAAAACACGCTGAACGCATTGTATATTTACTTGATGGGCTGATTGAGGGCGAGGAGCGTGTAAAATGAAGCTATTGCAAGCAATCAAAGAAGCTTTTATCAGCATTAATGCAAATAAAACGCGTGCTTTTTTAACAATTTTGGGCATAGTTATTGGGGTTGGATCAGTGATCGCGTTGCTCTCTATTGGTCAGGGGGCGGAAAACGCTATTACGGGTCAGATTGAAGGCATCGGTACCAATGCGGTTTATATCATGTCGGGCAACGATACTGAGGATGTAAAGAATCCAAAACCGTTAACCTTAAGTGATGCTGATGCATTGAGCAACCGTAATCGTGCGCCCTCGATCGCTTATGTATCACCGATTGTGATGGGGAATGCTGAGTTGACTTACAGCGGCGAAAGCATCAATACATCTGTGATGGGTATAACGCCAGCGCATAGCATCGTGCAGAATATCAAAGTTTCGGAAGGTTCATTTATTAGTCAGACACAGGTCGATGGACGCTCGGCGGTTGTAGTTGTTGGACCTGATATTGCAGATGAGATTTTTGGAAAACATACCGGTGTGGTTGGGAAGACCTTGCGAATTAATGGTTATCCCTACCGTGTGATTGGTGTAACCGAGGCTAAGGGTGGAAGCAGATTTAATAACCCTGATACAAACGTATTCGTTCCCATCTCGACAGCACAGATGCGCATTATTCGCAGTAACACGCAAAATGAGGTTAGTTTTATCATTATTCAAACAAAAGACAGCGATAGTGTGGATGCCGCGATTAAGGAAACTAACACAATTTTGCGCGAAACGCACCATATTCAAGTGCGAAAACCAAATGATTTCACTATCACTAATCAGCAAGATTTCCTTTCTGTTGCGCAGTCGATCACCGGGATTATGACAATTTTCCTCGGCGGCATCGGGGCAATCTCCTTGCTGGTTGGCGGAATTGGGATTATGAATATCATGTTGGTCTCCGTAACGGAGCGCACGCGTGAGATTGGGCTGCGGAAGGCATTGGGAGCCCGAAAGTCTGACATCTTGATGCAGTTTTTGACTGAATCCGTATTATTAAGTTTAATTGGTGGGGTTATTGGAATCCTTTTCGGCTGGCTAATTTCAATCGTGGTTGGTGTGATCGCAGTCAATGCAGGTACGATCCTTGAGCCGCAGGTGGGCTTGGATTCTATTCTATTAGCGACCTTGTTCTCAGCCGCGGTGGGCATCTTCTTTGGCTGGTATCCTGCCAGTCGTGCTGCAAATCTGGAGCCGGTGGATGCCCTGCGCTATGAGTGAGTATTTACTCAGCCTTAGTCTCATCACTAATCAATGTAGGGCGATTAGTGGCCAATGGGAGGGAGAGCGTGGGATAAGCGTCAGGCAAACGATCAAAATTTGATGTAGACTTGCTCTTGAGCACTGTTTTCTCCTCTAACTTACGAGCTGGGAATATCATTCCCAGCTCGTGATGATTTAATGTAGAGGAAGCAATTATGA
>Ga0164311_10000745_pt1 | contig 14928 bp, 11 predicted proteins | sample GuaBasSedimGuay2_FD_121796 | JGI IMG/M metagenome (GOLD analysis project Ga0164311, IMG submission 121796) | Subseafloor sediment microbial communities from Guaymas Basin, Gulf of California, Mexico - Guay2, Core 4569-9, 9-12 cm | ecosystem: Environmental > Aquatic > Marine > Hydrothermal vents...
ATCGGCGACGGGCGCTACGGCTATGACGATATTGACCCGCCCTCATTCGACATCGAAACCAGCTACTACGAGTCGGATTACCCCGTCTCCCAGAGCAGCACGGTGCACCAGCACGGCGCCGACTATATCGAACTGTACGGCGAGCGGCCGCTGACGCTCCGTTTCACCGGCTCCGCCCAGGTGGGCCTGGTGGATACCGTCGCTCATAGCGGGCAGTACGTCTGGTGGTCGAACCGGGGCGACGATTCTGATATGACGCTCACGCGGGCGTTTGATCTCTCCGACGTGAACCAAGCCACCTTGGAGTTCTGGGCTTGGTACAGCATCGAGGAGGATTGGGACTATGCCTACGTGGAGGCCAGCAGCGACGGAGGCGCGACCTGGGAGATACTGACCACTCCCTCTGGCGTCGGCACCAATCCCAACGGCAACTCGTTCGGCTGGGCCTATACCGGCAGCAGCGGGGGGTGGATTCAGGAGCAGGTGGACATCTCCGCCTACGCCGGGCAGGAGGTACTGATCCGCTTCGAGTACGTGACCGACGACGCGGTCAACCGGCCCGGCTTTGTGGTGGACGACGTCGCCATTCCAGAGATCGGTTACTCTAGCGACTTTGAGGAGGGGGAGGATGGGTGGGAGACGGCCGGCTTTATGCGGCACGCTAACGTACTACCGCAACGCTGGCTGGTGCAACTGATTCTCTTTGGCCCAGATACGACGGTGCAGCGGTTGGAACTGGACGAGGACCAGACGGGCGAGTGGGTCATTCCGTTGGATGGCAACACAGATCGAGCCGTGATCGCCATCTCTGGCCTGGCACCGGTGACGACGGAGATAGCGCCATACAATTACGAGATCAGCGAGCAATAGGAGATAACTTGTCCCACATCCGGGTGCTAGTCATAGACGACAGCCACGAGATACGCAAATTCGTCGTCCAATACGTTCTGGAGCCGCACGGCTTTGAGGTCTTGGAAGCCACCGACGGCGCCGAGGGGTTGCGTAGAGCGCTCGAAGAAGAGGTTGACCTCATCCTGCTCGACCTCGAAATGCCCAAGATGAACGGTTTCGAGGTACTCGACGGTTTGCGCGAGCGACGCTCCGAGGTTCCCGTTATCCTGATGACGTCTCACGGGTCAGAGGCCATCGCCATCGAGGTGTTCCACAAGGGCGTGCGGGATTACGTCATCAAGCCCTTTGCGCCCGCGCATATGCTAGAGACCATCGAACGAGCGTTGACCAGCGTGCGACTCCAGCACGAAAAAGAAGCCCTCACCACCAAACTGGTACAGACCAACCGTCAACTGGAGCAGCGGCTGCGCGAATTCGACATACTCTACCAAATCGGAAAATCGGTCACGTCGCTGCTAAAGATCAACAAGCTGCTAGAGCGCGTGGTAGACGCCGCGCTCTACGTCACCGGCGCTGAGGAGGGCGCGATTCTCCTGGAAAATGGAGGGGAAGGCGACCTGCGCGAGTATGTACGCAAGCAGCGCGTCGCGGGGCAAAAACAACAGGTAGCGCGGCGTAGCGAGAGTCAACTGGCTGTTGACGCTATGCGTAAGGGCGATGCCACTATGACGGGCGCGATGCTCTACGCGCCGCTAAAGGTCGGCCGAAGGACCATCGGCGCGCTGGGGGTGAATAACAGGGTCACGGCCCGCTTCTTTGACAATCACGACCGGCGATTGCTTATGGCGCTGGCCGATTATGCCGCCATCGCGATTGAAAACGCCCGCCTGCTCCAACAGACTAAACAGGCCAAAGACAAAGAGAAGCAGCAGCTACTCTCATTGTTCGAGCGCTACGTCGCGCCCAGCGTGGTGGAAAAGCTCGTGGCCCAACCCGAGGCCATCAAGCTGGGCGGCGTGCGCCAGATAGTGACCACCCTCTTTGCCGACATCCGCGGCTTTAGCAAATTTAGCGCCCACACCACGCCAGAGGTGTTGGTGGACGTTCTCAACCGCCACATCGCCGTGGCTGCCGAGGCCATCCTGGCCGAAGCGGGGACGCTGGACAAGTTCTTGGGCGATGCGGTGATGGCTTATTTCAACGCACCGCTTCCCCAACCGGACCACGCGCTGCGGGCAGTGCGGGCGGCGTGGCGGATATGCCGGGCGGTTGACCAATCCCGCTCCCTCCCTCCGGCCTCGCGACTTCAGTTCGGGGTGGGGATCAGCACAGGAGAAACGTTGGTTGGCAACATCGGCACATCGCAGCTGATGAATTTCACCGTCATTGGCGACGCGGTAAATATGAGCCGGCGGTTGCAGGAGCAAGCTCAGGGCGGGCAGGTATTGATCTGCCAGCAGGTCTATGGCCTGGTGAAGGGTTACGTCGAGGCGCGGCCGGTGGGCATGGTAGAGCTCAAAGGGCATCAACAGCTCGAACCGGCGTTCGAGGTGCTGGCGGTACACGTGTGAGGGTTGGCGAGCGTCACTTGTTTTCTTCGGAAGCGGTCAGCCCCACCGCTCGCGCGAACAGGGCATAGAGCAGCGCCAGGTAAGCCACCGCCAGCAGGATGTAGAAGCGCTTATCGCCCCAGAGCGAGGGTTTGTTGGCCGCCAGGCGATTCAGCAAAATGCTGGCCTTTTCCCCTAATGGCGGATCGTACCCCAGGCGAAAGGTGAGGTCGCGCACGCCGCGATTCTCTAGTGGGTCACTTGGGACGCTTATCTCCATTCCTGCTTCGCGAAAATCACCCATAGATATGGGATTTTCGCTGAAATGACGACATTTGAACCATATATGGGGGTGTGTAAGCATCCCTCGCGTTGCCAGTTAATGGCTATATCCGTGACAAGTGACCCACTAGCACTGCCTCGCCACCTGAGCAACCATCACTGCTCATCTCAATTCATCAACTTGAAACAACTCTATCGCATTGATAGTCACTTTGACATTTGATGTGTCGACGGGGTCAAATCGCAACCCAGTAATCGTATCACACCAAGCCCAACCAGGAAACGATGCCAGACGGAGTAAATAGACATGATCTTGACCATCGGGAACAACATTAAAGAGAAGACTATGCTCTTCTGCAAATGCTTCGTTACCCGAGCGCCAGAAAAGCTGGGCCTTAATTTTCCCTTCAGTTGTTCCTTTCGCCCGCATCTGTAGCGCCAAGTAGGTGACAGAACGAGGATCGAGAATCAGATCAAAATTCTGTAGCTGGGCATCGGAACCCTCTGTGAGAATATACCACCCTTTTTCACTCACTTTAGACAGGGCAATGTCATGGGCAGGTTGCCATCCATCCATATCACTCATCGGGGAGAATGACCATCTCGTCACACTGGCAGGATAAAGTGTCTCTAGATCGTGAACGCGGTCTCGTCCCCAAAGGAACGGTACGTATCCCAAATCAACACGGAAAGCCAATGATTGGGAAAAAGAGATACGAGTTCCTTCCTCTAGAACGGTGAATCCGCCAATCTTCTGTTCCACAAGATGATAGTTTTTCAGCAGGTATTCTGAAACTAGAAAACTCCGCAGGGTACGATCTATTCCCGCAATTGCGTCCCACCCGGTGCCTGAACGGAAAAGCACATACCGGGGAGGAGACTTTGTTAAACTAGCAATTACTTCCTGTTGATTCTCTCTTGTGATCACGTGGTGCGTGGCATAGAAACGTGTCGGGCTCAAGTGATTGCTCAAAAAGTACAATGCGCCATGATCGGTGAAATCCCAGAAAGACTCTGCACTGCTGAGAAAACCCGTGATCTCTGTCAGCGAACTCGCCTGGTGTGGAGGGAGAAAAAGAGGGCCAACCCGCTCAATGTTGGGTTGAACCCAGTCGGCAGGGATATCCACCCGCACTTTTTCTGGTTGCCAATTTATCACTTGCAGCAGGTTTCGACCAGTCAAAGAATTAGGGGTGGGAAACAACAATACCAAGCTTAGAACGACAGACGCGAATATCTCAGCAGGCCTTTTATGAACAATAGAGGAATGGCTAGGAAAAAAAAGAGCTAGCAAGAGAAAAGGAGCAAAATGAGAACCCGCCTTCAAAGCCGATCCATAAACATATCCGCTGACCAATCCCCGGTTGAATAGGGCAAGATTGGCTACCAGCAGTAAGAGGACGACCCAACTTTGAGCACTCCATCGCTTTTTGATAAAAGATAGCGTCAAAGTTATCATTGCCGCTACGCTGACTAAGGGAGAGAACAACGACCACCAGGCTTGGCCCAACTCGCCAGGGGAAACTGGAAAAGGCATACCGTTCCAATCGCGATATACCGTCAGGATTTGCCAATGCCAACTCCACAGCCAGTCCAAGGCTCCCGCAGAAGTAAAATATATCACAACACAAGCAATGCCCAAGGACAAAGGAATAAGATAGGCCAAAATTAACATCAACTTTATCTTCCGCCACTCACCAAACGAAAGGGCTACACTCAGTGCCATGCAGGCAACCAGAGTGACTATCCCTACGTCAAACGAAACGAGCAAAGCCAGAAAAGTAAAAAGACCTCCACCCACTGCCCAGATCAAGCGACGCTTGTATATGTATAAAACCAGGCAGGTAAGAGTAATGATGGATGGAACAATTCTCCATTCATAGAACGTGTGCCAAAAACCTGTAAAGACAAGGAGCGAGTACAACAAAGCCCATTTGTTTCCCAGGCATACTGATGCTAGATAGTAGGTAACGACGAGCACCAATGGCGACAGTAGCTGTTCTAGCATACGCAGTCCTGCGACCGAGGGGGCAAAGAGTCGAAAAGCAGCCAGAGCCACACCAGGATCACGCAAGAATCCGTGAACAAAGACAATGTCCCGGTAGGGAATTCCTCCTGCCATTATAGCGTGAGCCGGAGTAACGCGTTCTCCCTCGTGAAACAGATCCAAAGGTCGGTGGATGTTGGGACTATAGGCCAGAGCATAGAGCAATAGCGGCACTGTCAGAAGCCAAAACCATCGCCCAAAAAGTGTGCCCCACGCTATGTTTCTGCTCTTGTTGACCAGAGAGTACAAAGCCCAAAACATTGCTACAACAACCACCATCACTGTCGCTGGGAAAAGCAAGATTGCGACTTTTGAGAAACCATATCTCGCTATTTGCTGCCCTCCTTGATACACTTCCCACCACAGAATACTCTGAACGGGCAAGATGGACAAAGGGAGGCATCCTACCGCTATGCACTCCGCTGTGTTCCGCCAATCACGACGCAGGGTTCGGTTGAGCAGATGTGTCCCTCCCAACCAGACCCCCCACAATCCGATGGCCATTCCCAAGACCGTCTGCACTGGCATTTTCAAGAATGGTGTTTCGATGGGAGATGTGAGCAGCGATATCCCGATGATCGCGCCTAACAAGGAGATTGCTCCCTGCAACCCAAGCGTGGGGGGGGCGTCCGTAGGGTGGGAGAGAGCACGACGTTGAAGCCAGCGCTGGGCAATAAACACCCCGTTTCCCAACACAAAAAGCCCACCTATCGCATAGACTGACACCACGCCAGGTCGGTGCGAGTATGAATACGTCAGCGGGAGCACCCACCACAAGAGGTAGGTCAATGTGATAAATGCAACATCGGACTGCCCATCTTGCCCCTGTATTTTTTGAGCCAACATAATGTGACCAACCCAGATTCCACGACCTAGGAGCGTGAACACAGGGATGACGGTTAACCCCAAAAGATACAGCCACAGATCCTGGCTTTCTGGGTACAGGACAAAGGCAGAAGTAGCCACAATATCTTTGAAGGAATAGTACTCAAAATGGAGCCGGCTGGCGAAGGAAAAGAAGGCCGTTAAGCCTAACCCCAAGCTACCTATCCAGGCCAATACATGCCAGACAGGCGGAACTCTGTGTATTCTGGACACGCACATCAACTTTTTACTCGACAACAACTTGATCATGTCTCTTGCTGGGCCTGATGGATGCAATCTGATTGTACATTCTCAATATCCTGGGGCAGACACCACTTGATGATTGTCACGCTCGCGATGAACGGTCAAATCTATCACACGGAGACTTTTCTCAAAAGGGTCCGTAAAAGTATAACTTCCCGCATTTGATGCGGATTCCCCTGGGAAAACAGGGTAGAGAGCGGGAACTTGTTCTTTTATGAACCCTAACGACCAATTTCCAGGTAAACGGGCGATATACCAATAGCAACTTGCCCATTCTCTACTGGTAACTGATTCCCATACCTATCTGATACTTTTAGTACGTCGTCTGGAAGAGTTAATGTGTGTCTGGCTCCATCCGCTGACCACAGCACCTGGACGATACGATAATCCCTGGCGAAGGTGTATCCTTTGATGCCAGGATAACTTGGTGGTTCTTGATACCGAGCGCCGGAGAGTTGGGAGGCCGCTGCGCTATACGCCCAGTAGGCCGGCTTGGGCGTGAGATCGTGCAAGAGCAATCCAGTGTGCCGCCAGCCCTCGTTTATCGTGGCAAAGTACACTTGGCCCTTTAACCCCACTGCTAGCGCATCGGCGTAGACTCGCGGGATGTATATTGCCTGCGTTTCCAGGCAATCGGGCGTGGACTCGGAGCACAACAGCGCCGATTCCGTGTTCATCAGCGCCTTCCCCCCATATCCATACTGCTCCAACACTCCTCGCAGGAAGGCAACTTTCTCCGGTACTGCCGTCACCGCCCCCGGCCAGTTCCCGTTCCCCATCTGTCCCAGACTGCCGCCATAGTAGCTGTAGGCGTGGAAACTGACGATGTCAAAGTAAGGGCCTCCACCCCCAGCGAGAATCCCTTCAAAAAAGCGTGGATGTGTATCCGAGCCTCCCGAGGCGCGGTCCAGCAACAGGCCGCCGAGCAACACGCGCGCCTGGGGATCAGCCGCCTTGATGGCCGGATAGGCTGTCTTCAACATCTCGGCGTAGTAGCGGCCACCGTAGTACTCGTCGCTATTGTCTCCCCAGCAGCCAAAGACGCTGTTTGCCGGCACCAATGATGGATCCACGTCCGGCTCGTTGCCCAACTCCCAGTACCGCACGTTGTAGGGAGGCGCGCTGTAGCGGCTCACCAACGCCTGCAGGAATTGAGCGAATTCGTCCAGCGCATCTTGCTTGATAGGCCCACAATAGGCGCCGCCGATCTTTTGCGCCCAATCTGGTGTGAACTGCACGATGGCGATAATCTCCATTCCGTTGGCCGCGGCGCTCTGTAGGCTATCCTCGTCCACCACTTCCCAGTGATAGGTGGGCGGTTCGGTGCGCACCGGTTCGATCTTGTCCCAATGAAAAGCGCTGAAACGCACCCAGTATGCCCCGGCCTGAACCGCTTGCGCCAGCCCCTGAGAGTTGGTCACAGCAAACATCTGTACGCCGAACACAGACGGCCAGAGCGGCGGGACGGGTGTGGAGGTAGGCGTAGGCGAAGGTGTGGATGTTGGGGCAAGTGTTGGCGCCGAGGTTGCCGTGGGTGAAGGCGTCATCGTAGCAGTCGGCGTGGACGTTGGAGATGGAACTAGTGTCGCTGTCGGCGTCAGCGTATTGGTAGGCGTAGAAAGGCTGGTCGGCGCAACCTCCCCCCGACACCCAGTTAGAAAAAAAGTCGCCAGCAAAGCAACGAGCACAAGCGAATATATTTTTTTCACTATCATGGCCTGGTCACATATACCGGACTGTAGTCCACCTGAATCGTACCGGATGAGGCAACAAGGGTACCATACTTGTCGTAGGCAGAAGCGCTGCCGGGCAAGGTCACACTGCGGGAGTTCCCATCTGATGACCAGATGACGTCCACGTGTCCGGCGCCATCGTTCCGGCGGAAGGCGTATCCCGCCACGCCCGCAGGATAGCCTGTTGCTGTTCCCTCGTACACAACTGATGTGAGGAATGAGGAAGCGGCATCGTAGGCATTGTAGACCGGCTTGGGCGTGAGATCAGATAGGAGCAGGCCGGTATGCCGCCAGCCCTCGTTTATCATGGCGAAATACACCTGCCCTTGCAACCCCACCGCCAGCGCATCGGCGTAGGCCCGCGGGATGTACATGGCCTGCGTTTCCAGGCAATCGGTCGTATCCTCACCGCACAGTAAAGCGGATTCTGTGTTCATCAGTGCTTTGTTCCCATATCCATACTGCTCCAACACCCCACGCAAAAACGCCACTTTCTCTGGCACCGCCGTCACCGCCCCCGGCCATTTTCCGCTCCCCATCTGTCCCAGGCTGCCGCCATAGTAGCTGTAGGCGTGGAAACTGACAATGTCAAAGTAAGGGCCTCCGCCCCCTTCGAGAATCCCTTCGAAAAAGCGCGGGTGTGTATCCGAGCCGCCGGAAGGGCGGTCCAGCAACAGGCCGCCGAGCAACACCTGCGCCTGGGGGGCAACCGCCTTGATGGCCGGATAGGCCGCTTTCAACATCTCGGCATAGTAGCGGCCGCCAAAGTACTCGTCCTCTCTATCTCCCCAACAGCCAAAGACGCTGTTGGCCGGCACCTGCGATGGGTCCACGTCTGGTTCGTTGCCCAACTCCCAGTACCGCACGTTGTATGGAGACGCGCTGTAGCGGCTCACCAACGCTTGCAGGAATTGGGCGAATTCGTCCAGCGCGTCTTGTTTGATAGGCCCACAGTAGCAGCCGCCTGTCTTTTGCGCCCACAATGGCGTAAACTGGATGGTGGCAATGACCTCCATTCCGTTGGCCGCGGCGTTCTGTAGGCTGTCCTCGTCCACCACTTCCCAGTGATAGGTGGGCGGCTCGGTGCGCACCGGCTCGATCTTGTCCCAATGAAAAGCGCTGAAACGCACCCAATGCATTTCCGCCTCAATCGCCTGCGCCAGCCCGCGAGAGTTGGTTATGGCGTCCATTTGCACACCGAACACGGGCGGCGGCGGGGGAAAGTTCCGCGCTACCAGCGGCAAGTATACCGTCATTGAGCCAGAAGCCTGGATCACGGAAGAGGGTGGGTTGGCGTAAGCGGCTGCGCGCTCCCCGCTCTCTGTTGCAGGCAGCGCCGCGCCTGCCTGGCTTGCCAGCAACCAAAAGATCAACAGCCCTCCCGCCAATCCCAGTGTGAGCAGCGTGTGGAGAGATTTCCTGCGCAAGTAGAGTTCTTTTTGAAACATCATTCACCCTCCGTAGAATGTCCAGATTGTGACCAATGAGACTGTGTTCAACAACATCATACCGGATAGCAACCCGGCAGCGACCCATTTCCTCGCCCGGCGGGGCGCACACGCCAGCAGGCCGGCCGTCAACATTAGCGTGGTGGGAATGATGACCGGATAGGCGTAGCGCGCGCCAGGGATAAATGGTTTGCCCACGATGGGGTGGGAGCGCAAAAATGCATTGCCCCACACCAACAACCCAGATGCAATCAATAATACCACAGATCGCTTCCGGGGCCAGGAGCTATTCCGCCACTGCCTCACCAGAGTCACCAATGCTCCAACAATCCCAATCACCGTGACCACGCCCAGCCCCCAGTACCATCCATCGGCCAGACCAACGTGGTTCCAACCGAAGCGGGCCCAAAAACTTTGGAACAAGTTGAGTCCCGAGGCCCGCCAGACCCACCCCGTGCGCTGCCAATCCAACACCGAACCCAGGAACTGGGCCGGAGAACGGCGGGCGTACTTTCGCAGCGCTTTGTCCACCCACGGACGCACCCAGGGCCAGGCTGCCTCGGCTGAGCCATTCCGCACAAAGTTGACGAATGGCCGTCCGCCCCACGTCCCCTCCCGCCCCTGCGGATCGTCAAAGGCCGGGAGGGAATCCGGCGGTTGCTCCCCTGCTACTAATACCAGCCCATCGTAGTAGACGGTGGATGTTACTTGTTGCTCCCGGTTCAGCAGGGGACGCAGAATGATCCGAGCCTGATTTGCGTCGGCGTTGGCGGCGACGGTGGCGGTGAAGGCGTGAAAGGTAGGCGCGGCGTCAACCTCCACAGCCTGCCAGACGCCCCGTCGCCCGTCGAAGAGCATTGGCGAGCGGATTTGCACCGGATGGTCGGCCCACATCCAGGCTCCCAGCGTGACTGTTTGTCCCCGTAATGTTTCCACGTCCTCCTGCAACAGGAGTTGATTTACCTGTCTCTCCGGCTCGTCGGCCATCGTCTCTAATGCCAGAGCGCGCCGGCCCAGAGGGGGCGACTCGGTTTCTCGACCGGTCGGCGTTTCCTGAACCGTGCCGCGATACCACAGCGCAGCGTCGCCCCAGGAGAACAGTGCCAGGAGCGCCATCACTGTGGCTGCACCGATCCCAATCCATCCCCAGTGGTTCCAGCGCCCGCGCGCCAGAGCCAGGATCAATGCCAGTGGCGCCAGCAGCACCGCCACTGCCGCCGTGTTCTTGGTCCACACGCAGAGGGCCGCCGTTATCACAATCCAGAGCAGGCGAGGAAAGGAGACACCGCGCACAATCGTCCGCACCGCGCCCCACAGAAAGAGCGAAAAGAGGACAGTCGCTCCTACGTCGTTGTTGACCGCCGTCATCAGATCGGCGTAGGCCGGCAGGAGCGCCATCATCCCCGGTACGGCCCAACCAAGTGGATGCCCGGACGGCAGTAGTTCTCCCACCAACTGACCAGCGATTAGGATGGAGAGCAGGTATAGGAGCAGAGAAACGGAACGGGCGACGTAGAGTTGAAAGGTGATGTCGCTATGGCGAACCAGGCGCAGGGGCAGAGCTGCCAACAGATAATAAAGGGGGGGGTGATGCAATTCGGTGATGCCGATCCAGACCGGCTCGTTTTGAGCGAGTAAATTGGGGCGGAAATCGAGATCGCGGAAAAAGTTACGCTCCAGCATCGAGGCGGCCACGTCGCGCCGCATGGCCTGGTCATAATCGCCCGACTGCGGCAACGCCTGACGGTTGGCGATCAGCCAGGCGTACTCAAAGTGGGTTGGCTCGTCGTAATGTTGCCAGGGGGGGGCGATAAACAGATAGAGCAAACCTTGTAGCAGCGCCAGGCTAAACAGGAGGAGAGCAACGGGTCGTCTCAATAGGCGCCTCTCCCTTTCACCACTACCAATGCTGTTTTCCAGAGGATCAGCAGATCCAGCAGCAGGGAGTAATGCTGGATATAAAACAGATCGTCCTCGGTGTGCAGGTGCATGAGCTTATTGCTGCGGCCATTGACTTGCCACCAACCGGTGATGCCCTGGGGCACGGTGAACCGCTTGCGCTGCCAGTGCTCGTACTTTTCCACCAGCCAGGGCAGCTCTGGACGCGGGCCTACCAGACTGATATCTCCCTTTAACACGTTGAATAACTGGGGCAGTTCGTCCAGGCTAAAGCGGCGGATAAAATGGCCCACGCGGGTCACGCGGGGATCGTTCTGCTGCTTGTGGATGATGTTGCCATCCTCGTCCACGTTGTTGATCTGCGCCTGCATCTTTTCCGCCCCCACGACCATTGAGCGGAACTTGTACATCGCGAACAATCGTCCGTTCTCCCCCACCCGCTGCTGGCAAAAGATCACCGGGCCAGGAGAATCCAATCTGATCGCCAGGGCTACCAATCCCATTACGGGCAATGCCAGGAGTGTGAGTATGCTGCCGACGGTCAGGTCAAACAGTCGCTTGAACAGCCGTTGGACGTCGTTGAGCGCGGGATCGCGCAGGTTGATCATCGGCAGGCCGCCAAAATCATCTACGGTGGCCCGGAAGAGGGCCAGACTAAAGTAATCTGGCACCACCCGCACGTAGACGGGCAGGTCGTGCAGCGCCGCCACCAACTGATTGACCCGCCCATAAGCCCGCCGGGGAAGCGCTACTACCACGTCGTCAATTTTCTCCCGCGCCACTACCTGGCGGACGTCGTCCACGCTGCCTAAAACCGGCAGGCCATTCTCTCTCTTGCGCGAGTCATCGTCCAGGTAGCCTACCAGGCGCAGGCCGGTCCAGGTGTGCTCGCGCACCATGCGGGCGATCTGTTGCCCCACTTTGCCAGCGCCTATGATCAATACCCGCCGGGGCTTGTATGCCCGGCCGTTCGTCAGACGAAAGAGAAGGCGAGCCAGGACGCGCCACGTCAGCAAGGACACGAGATCTAGTACGGCAAAAGTGATAAATAACCAGCGGGAGATGTCCCGATAGCTCAGGTACAAGAATCCCGCAAAGACGAGCACGGCCAGGAGCACGGCCACAAAGACGTTTTGGAACTCGTCCACTATTTTGTAAGTGCGTTGGGGGTCGTACACTGAGAGAACCAAAAAGACGGCCAGCCAGATAAGGCCAACAGCCAGGTACAGAGGCGGGGGCGCGAGCGTGTCTGGCGATGATGATAATTGCCTGGCCCACTCCCAATTGCTCAAGGAGGGGCGAATCAGGGCGGAGATGTAAAGGGCCTGGAGGGTCAACCCCAGGTCTAGCGCTAGAGAAAATACGGCAAAATTGGCGCTAAAGCGTTTCAGCATGGGTACTCTTTTCCTCGCGTTGAACAAGTTGTGTCATAGGGAGCACAGACGGTGTCTGCGACTCTCGCTTTTGCAATCATATCACGATGGCCCAATTTGGCAAATGGGGAGGGGGGCTATTTTCAGTTGGCAAAAACACCGTTCGGCGGGGAAATCTTTGAGGCGACCAATAGCGGCTATCGCTCCCTGCGGACGTAATCGAGATCATGCACCGATAAAAATGTCAACCTGTGCAATCAAGATTTGCGTCGCGTACCGCACGGCGCTAAACCGCCGTGCTCATAGCCAAACCCCGCTTCGCGGGCTTTCCGCAGCCCCCGCAGGGGGCTTGAGCTTTGAGCCGGGCGGTTCAGCGCCCGGCGAGACGGGCAGGGTTCTCTTCAATTGCACAGGTTGAAAAATGTCAGAGCAATGCCAGGAACTCGTCTGTGGAAATCTCGGTCTCCCGTATGATGCTGCGTAAAAGCCCACGTCCTAAATCCTCTCCCCGATGCGTGGGGACGACGGTTGACCGTCCGTCGGGATGCCGGTAAAAGATGTGACTGCCTTTTTGCCGGATCGGTTCAAAGCCCAATTTTTCCAGCACGCGGCACACTTTGCGTGCGGATAAGGTGGGTAGCCGGCTCATATTGTCACCGGATTGGAATAATTCGCTTCCACCTGTTGCACGCCCACGAATTGCATAGCAGGAGCAACTTCTCCCGCTCCCACTTCCAGGCACAGTTCAATCGCTTCCCGAACACGAGGAAGTAATTCCTCTATGCTTTTTGCCTGAGTGTGGCACCCTCTCAACGCCGGTACCGTCGCTACGTATATTCCATCCTCGTCTCGTTCGATCAAGGTAAGGAAACGGTAAGGGTATTGCATCTCACGTTCCTCCTCCCAAGTTCTATCCGCCATTATCCCACTCCTTCAGCAATTCCCGTTATGACGCTCGTAGTAACGACCCAATCTCTAGTTCGTCGTCAGCGGTCAGCCCGATGATGCCACGTAATATAGTCTTCATGCATCTCGTAATCGGCATCGTCCGGCAGTCCTTCGGCGTCCAGATCTTGCAGCGTGGTGTGATACTTTTTCTCAAATTGCCGCGCCTTACTCTCGGCCAGGAAAAGCCGCTTCCAGAGATCCGATAAGCGCAGCGCGACGCCATAGCTGATGACGCTGACCTTTTCTTCAGGTACCAGCGAGGAGAAAAGCCCCTCAATCCGTCTGCTCATAATCAATCCCATCGTTCTTCTCCAAGAGTTTCGATTTCCCAGCGGGGCAAACAGCAATTCCCGTTTTGTAGCCGCGATTTCGTCGGATTGAGACAATCCGCAATCGCGTGTATCTTCCCGCGTAAAGCGCCCTGCGCGATTGCGAAATCGCGGCTACGACTTGACTTTTCACCCATAACGGGAATTGCTGATGTTCGAGTAGATCAATCCTCGCTGCTCAAAATCGCCTGCAACGCTGCTATCTTTTCATCCTCGTCAAAGATTGCGCGGACTGGAACAGCAAAGCCCCCGAGAACGACGCTCCGTATCGTACCGCTATCGGTCTTGATCCGCAATCGATACGTCTCGTCTTCCAACACGTACTGCTCGAACATCTCCGCTTTGGGATCAATGATCCAATACTCTGCTATGCCGTGGGCGGCATAGTCCAAGAACTTTAGACCGCGATCGTTGCTCTCTGTCAAAGGGGACAGCACTTCGACGACGATATCCGGCGCGGGGAATTTCATCTGCTCCGGTGTGAGTCGCCGCGCCTTTTCCGGCCCAAAATAGACAATGTCCGGCTCGTAATCGTTACGCGTCAGGGTGACGAGTATCTTTTCGTAGCCGACGCAACCCAGACCGTGCTTTGAGACGTAGGTATCCAACAATGTGAGCAAGTTTCGGCCTGTCGTTGTATGTCGCAACTGCGCCGGTGACTGCACGATGACCTCCCCATTAATGAACTCTACTTTTTGCTCCTCGGACATTTCCTCGTAGAATCGCTCGCGCCTGATTCGTTCTTCTTGCAGTCGAGATTCGAGTTCCTGCACGGGCAACAGGGGCGAACGGAAAAGTTGCTGCATAATCACAGTTACCGGCGGATGATATGCTGATTCGTTCTGCCAAGTCCCCGTCGCTTTCATAGTTCACCTCATCTCTCTCTTGCCTCGTGGCTCGATAACGCCCCTTCACCCCCGATTATACCCCACCAACCCCCAAAATACAATCGCGCAATTTATGGCGGATCATCGCCAGGGCGCAGATAATCTCTTCTCACACCGGGCCGATCATTCCCCGTCAAAGCGCAGCAAGCCCATCTGCTGCTTGAGCGCGCGCTACAGGAAGAAGGGGTTGCTGGCGAGGATGCGGCGATAGAGACGGCGGGGTTCGATAATCAGCCACCCCAGCCACTCCGGGCCGTGGTCGCCAGGTGGCGCGTCATCCAACGGGGGTCACGGCGCAGTTTGCCGAAGGTGGATGAACAACAAAATAGACAACTGGAGTCTGGCAAATTTTCAGAATGCCCACATCTTGGGGTAGGCAACAATAAAGGCGCTAGATATGGGGGTTCGTAGTAGCGGCTTTAGCCGCTTTTGAGCCTTTTGGACGGCTGAAG
>Ga0164311_10000747_pt1 | contig 14888 bp, 13 predicted proteins | sample GuaBasSedimGuay2_FD_121796 | JGI IMG/M metagenome (GOLD analysis project Ga0164311, IMG submission 121796) | Subseafloor sediment microbial communities from Guaymas Basin, Gulf of California, Mexico - Guay2, Core 4569-9, 9-12 cm | ecosystem: Environmental > Aquatic > Marine > Hydrothermal vents...
AAGGGTATACTTTTGTATGGTCCTCCTGGTTGTGGTAAGACTTTACTTGCTAAAGCAGTAGCTACTGAGAGTGAAGCTAACTTCATAGCCGTTAAAGGACCAGAGGTATTAAGTAAATGGGTTGGTGAGTCTGAGAGAGCTATAAGAGAGATATTTAGAAAAGCAAGACAAGCAGCACCATGCATAATCTTCTTCGACGAAATAGATGCGATAGTCCCAATAAGAGGAACAAGATTCGATAGTGGAGTTACTGATAGGATAGTTAATCAACTACTTACAGAGCTTGATGGGATAGTTCTCCTTAAGGGTGTCGTTGTATTAGCCGCGACCAATAGACCAGATATACTAGATCCTGCTCTCCTAAGGCCAGGCAGATTCGACAGAATAATATATGTGCCTCCGCCTGACTACAAAGCCAGGTTAGAGATATTCAAGGTGCACACAAGAAGGATGCCTCTTGCAGATGACGTGTCTCTAGAAGAGTTGGCCAGGGCAACTGAAGGATATACTGGTGCTGATATAGCTGCGGTTTGTAGAGAGGCCGCTATAACCGCTCTCAGAGAGACCGGTAAACCAACCAAAGTGAGCATGAGGCATTTTAAGGCAGCTATGAGCAAGGTCCCTCCGAGCTTAACCCAGGCTGACATTAAGGCTTATGAAGAAATGGCCAAGAAGTTGAAACGTATGGTTGGTCAGGTCAGTTAAAGCATACTATATATGTATATCGATAAACCTTGGTCTTAAACCTAAACTCTTTATAATCTTAACCAAACCTTCCTTAGTGATTCTACCATCAGATCCAACTACTTCCTCACGTAGAGGAACTATTACTCTGTTCTTGTACATTCCGCTGATATTTGCCAAATAGAAAACCTGTATTACAAATATTAGTAAGTTCAATTGCCTAGTGGTATAGTTACTCTCTAACCCTCTTAGATCCTTCCAAGAGATGTTGACTCTTTTTAAAATACTCTTTTCAAGGAGTTCTGGAGTTTCGTCCATTGCATCAAGTACGTCGTTTATGGTTAACCCTTGTTCTTTTAGGAAATCTCTGAGAGCCTCCCTAAGGCTTATATAACCAATGCGACTTGGGATCTCCATTTAATAGCACCTTCACTATCTTATTTTAAACTGCTTCTATGCCTTTAAACATTTTCAACTTAGCTCTCCTTGGAGGTGTATGAAGTGAGGATGAGTTGTAAGTCGAAAAATGAGCAAAGGAGTTATTAGGAACTTTTCATAGTTTAGTTTATCTCTTAGCTTCGACGACCTCACGTATATATTAATATACTGAGATTTAGTTTTACTGAGTAGTAATCAAGAAGTGATAATATGGGCGCAGCCTATTGTCCAGCTCTCTACCGCGTTGATGATAAGTTCATGTGTAAATTTACTAACTCTGAAGTCAACCCTGTTCTACTTCCTTGTCTCTCAGATTACACGACATGTCCTGTATACCTCAGAGCTATGAGGGCCAAACCAGCTGAAGAAAAAGTTGAAGAGAAAGTTCCTGAAGTCAGCGAAATAGTACGAGCAGAAATTCCTCCAACAGAGGATATATTTAATAAGTTGGCATCTATCGAGAGAGAGCTAATGAAGCTCGATTCACACTGGGCTAGTTATGAAAGCGCAACTAAAGAAGTGCTAAAGAGATGGTTAGAAACTCGAGAGGACGTCTTGAAGAGGCTATCTAGCATAGATCAAATGATACAGAGTCTTATGAATGAACAGAAAGAGCTCGAAGCATGGAAAGAGATTGGACTAATATCCGAAGAGTATTATGAAAAAGAAATTAAAGAGTTAGAAGATAAAGTCAATAAGTTAGAAGAAGAGAGAAGTAAATTGGTAAGCTATTTAGAGAAACTAGAAGAGTCCACTGATGCGCATCATAAAAGAATAGTGGTTGCTACTGCTCGAGCTGAAATTAGTAAGTTGAAGCTATCTTTAGCTAAGCTAGATCAACTCTTCGAGAGAGGAGAAATAGACAAAGAGACGTATGAAAGAGTACGGAGTGAAATTGAGGCAAAAATAAAGAAGCTCGAAAGGCTCTTGTAATGGAGGTGATCGAATATGAGTAGTTTACTTGAGAGAATTAAAGAGTTTAGTAAGAGATTAAACACGCTTGATACTATGTGGGATGAGTACCACAGTAATGTTATCAGAGCTTTAGAATTATGGCATGACTTAAGAAGGGAAATACAGGGAAAGATAGCAGAACTTCAAGGATTGATAGAGTACTGCCAAGAAAGATTAAAAGAGGTAGATATTAAAGCCAAAATAGGACTAATAGAGGAGAGAGAAGCATCCACAATCAGCAAGGAACTTCAAGAGACTATCGACAAGTCAAGCGAGATGTTATCTAGGTTACAGGAAGAGCTAAGTAATGCAAATGATAGAGTTGAAGAGCATATTAGAAGAGTTGCTCTTCAAATACTATTAACGAACGAAGAAGAATTCAAGGAGAGAATGGCAAAACTAGAATCTCTTTATAGAGAAGGAAAGATTAGTGAAGGACTATATAAGAAAATACGGTCGCTAATACTCCTCGTTAGAACCTCACATGAGGAAGGCGCATAAAATACTCGGAGAACCTTTTTCTGCTACTTAACTTATCTCTCTAATTTCATCATTATTCATTAAGCTCTTTATTGCACTTCTATCTTAACTCTGCCACTCCTAACCCTAACTAAGGCTTGTTCTATATTAGACGAACCATGTCGCATTGCTATAAGATAGAGTACTTCCTGTAATTTATTAAAGTGTTCTTTGCAAAGATAGATGATCTGACCCTTATAGGTCAATGAGATCGCTGCTCGTCTGTTACACTTAACGTGATCACATATCGCCTCTAGACTACTCATATCGACCACTTACTTGGAGAAGGAGAGACCTATAAGCTTATTGGACTATATATTAATTAAGTGCTTAAAGGTGATAAAATGAGTGTGAGGATAGAAGTTGTACCAATAAAAGTCCCTAAGGGTACTAATGTGATAATTGGGCAAGCCCACTTCATAAAAACTACAGAAGATATATATGAGGCATTAATAACCAGCGCTCCTAGTATAAGGTTTGGATTAGCCTTCTGTGAAGCTTCAGGAGAAAGGCTAGTTAGAATTGAGGGTAATGATGAAGAGCTCAAAAAGTTAGCCTCTGAAATGGCTCTTAAAATCGGTGCAGGGCATACCTTTATCATTTACTTAAAAAATGCCTGGCCCATAAATGTCTTAAATGCAATCAAGGCTGTTAGCGAAGTCGTGACACTTTATTGCGCTACTGCGAATCCTGTTCAAGTTCTCGTAGCAGAAACCGATCAGGGCAGAGGGCTCATTGGTGTAGTAGATGGGTTTAAGCCTATTGGTATAGAATCTAGCGAAAATATTAAAGTTAGACGTGAGTTCCTTAGGCGGATAGGCTATAAGCTCTAACCGATGGTTATATGGACTACAAGCAAGTGATTGTAGTTAGAACTGATATCAAAATGAGTAGAGGAAAAATAGCAGCGCAAGTAGCTCACGCCTCACTCTCAGCAGCCCTTAAAGCTATGAAAGAAAGACCTGAGTGGTTTAACATTTGGCTCGCACTTGGGCAAAAGAAAGTAGTTCTAAAAGTTGAAGGTGAAGAACAATTAATTAAGCTTTATGAGAAAGCAATTAAACTAGGCCTTCCAGTAGCGCTAATTGAAGATATGGGATTAACAGAGATACCCCCTGGTACGAGGACAGCCATCGGCATAGGTCCAGCGCCCTCAGAGAAGATAGATGAAATTACTGGAAAATTGAAACTTCTAAAATGAGGGGGCGTTTAGGACAAAAATTAAGTTCAGTGAGAGTGAATAACGAAGTGGTAGTTAGCTCGGAGTAACGCTGTACAGAGTGAAGAGGTATTGAGTGTCTTACCATGCTGAACGGCGGGAGATTGTAAAGCACAATAGTACTGACGCGCTTGTCTTCCCCGCCCCCCTTATAAATATTAAGGAAAAGCAGTATTAAAAGCTTTCCTTGATTATTATGGTGATGTTTATCTGTGATGTTCCTGAATTAGATAAAGCTCTAGGTATGGAAGTATACGTCACCCAGACGCCTGGAATAGGCGGAAGAATAAGAGTAAAGCTAGAGGACTTCATAGTAGAGGAAATAAGCAAAGATAAGAAGAGAATTCATACATCAATCACTGGAGGAAAACACAAACCACCATTAAAGGGATCCACTGAAGGAGACTACATATGGTTCGTATTAGAAAAGAGAAACCTTGACACAATATCGGCCATTAAGATAATTGCTAAGTCATTAGGGTTAAGATATGACTTTTTTAGCGTAGCTGGGCTTAAAGATTCGAAGGCCATAACAGCACAATTAGTTTCGGCTTTCAACGTGGACCCGACCTTACTTGAAAACTTTAGAGACAAATATGGAAATATTAAAATACGTCATTGCGTAAAGATGCCCTTTAGAATAACTCCTGGAATGCTCTATGGGAATCATTTTATAGTAGTAGTTCGCAACATTCTTCTCCCTGAAGAGGAAATAACTCAAAGGATCCAGTGTATAACAAGTGAAATAAAAGAAAGGGGACTACCAGCTTTTTATGGTTATCAACGCTTCGGCACTATAAGACCTAATACTCACATAATTGGTAAGTATATCTTGCAGGGCAAGTTTGAGGAAGCAGTAATGGAGCTTGTAGCTCATCCCTATCCAAATGAAACCCCCCAGGTTATAGAACTTCGTGAGTATATAAGGAACACCGGAGACTATAAAGGTGCACTTAAGAAGTTTCCAAGAGCGTTAAGCCATGAACGAATAGTATTAAAACACTTAGCAGTTAGAGAAAGAGATTATATAGGAGCTCTCAGGAAGCTTCCAAAAGGTATTAGGAAGCTCTTCATTAGCGCTTACCAAGCCTATCTCTTTAATAAATGCCTCAGCAAAAGGATAAAGAGGGGAATTCCAATAAATGAAGCTATAATAGGTGACCTAGTAGCTGTAAGACTTAAGGACGGATCTCTTGGTGAAATAATAGTGGCTAATGAGCACAACTTAGACTTCTTAAATGAACGAATAGCGAAAGGAGAAATGGTCCTAGTATTGAATGTCTTTGGATATGGGACTGTCATTCAAGAAGGAGTGCAAGGGGACATAGAAAAGGAAGTATTAAAGGAAGAAGGCATCTCTTTAGACATATTCAGGTCCAAACATATGCCAGAAGTTGCTACTCGAGGAACATATCGTCGCGCTAGCTTTTATCCAGAAGATTTGGTCATTTCAGAAGTTCATGAGGATGAGCTCAATGTCGGGGCTAAAAAGGTGACATTCGAGTTTACTCTTGGTAAGGGTCTCTATGCTACAGTTCTCTTGCGCGAGTACATGAAACCTAAAAACATCATCACAGCAGGTTTTTAAGTGAGCGCATCCACCTATCTGTGGAGCACGATTTCAAGTTAAGCTGTTAGGGATGTATCATGCCTCTCTCAGAAGAGGTTACACGTCTATTAACCCTATGCATAAGGCAAGCAATAGTGAGTAATCACAGGAGGCTTATAGTTCTCTCAGGTTCTCGAGATGAAGATCTAATCGAAGCAGCTGCTCATGTTCTAAAGGCTTATGTTAGAGAAGCCGCTCCTGGTAGAGTACTTAGCATGCTCTATGCATATCACGCATTTTATAGCGATGGTGTCAGGAGGAGAGAGCTATTTGATAAGGTAGTTGAAGAAATAGATAGTCGCTTCAACATAGAATTCATTCCTTACCATGAGAGTGTTAGAGCCATGGGTGCCACTTATGACATAGCAGTATTAGACTTGATCAACAATCTAGAGCCAAATGATTTAGGAAAGCTTGTTGGAGTGGTTAGAGGAGGAGGGATCCTAGTGTTCTTAACGCCTCCTTTAAGTTCATGGGAGAATGTAGTGACTAGGTTCCAAGAGCTGTTACTAACTCATAAATATGGGGTTGAGTCGCTAAGGCATATATTCGTTAGACGCTTCATCAAGAAATTAATGGAGCATGATGGAATAATGATATATGATGTAGATAGTCATAAACTAATAAAGGCGCCTAGGATATTCAAAGAAGTAAAAAGATTTAGAGGAAGGACAATAGTCATTCCCGAGAGGACGAAATTCCCAAAGAAGGTATATGGACTAGCCCTAACTCAGGATCAGGTTAATGTTCTTCGAGTACTTGAAGGGCTTTACAGTAAGCTCGAGAAGGGCGAAAGACTTTCAATAGTAATAACAGCGGATAGAGGCAGAGGTAAGTCCTGTGCCGTTGGGATAGGAATCGCCACCTTAGCTCACAAGTTAAGGAAAGCCAAAGGCAGAGCAAGGATTATCGTAACAGCTCCTAATGAGGCTAATGTTCAATCCCTATTCCAGCTAGTTGTGAAGACCCTCAAGACTTTGAGATACAATGTCGATGTAGAGGAAAAAGATGGAATGATGGTTGGAGTCAAAGCTAAAGGAATAGAGATCATCTATCTAACTCCTCTTGAAAGTGTAAGGAGAAATGCTGATATAATAGCAGTTGATGAGGCAGCTGGACTTCAAGTTCCGATGTTGTACGCTATCCATAGAAGGTTCTCTAAAGCCATATTCTCCTCAACCATACATGGATACGAAGGAGCTGGCAGAGGCTTCTCTGTTAGATTCCTAGGACTTTTGAGAAAAGACCCAAGCACAATTGTCATAGAATATGAAATGGAAGAGCCCATAAGATATGCCAATGACGATCCTATAGAAAGATGGTTATTCGATACACTATTGTTAGACGCTGAGCCTGCACCACTAAACAAAGAAGATTTGGAATTCGTGGATAAGATGAAAGTTGAGTATTATGTACCAAGGCTCGAAGAGTTCTTCCTTGAGAAAGATGATGAATTAAGACAATTCATCGGAATTTACGTGATGGCTCACTATAGGAACAATAGTAATGACCTAGGCATGATGATGGATGCTCCACATCATACTGTTAGAGCTCTCAGATTGCCTACAGGAAAGATAGTCACATCAATAGAGTTAGCGGAGGAGGGAGAGATTCCTCGAGACATGGCCATAGAGCTAGCTAAGGGAGCTTGGATAGCCGGCAACATAATACCAGACCGTTATATTAAACATTACAGGATATTAGGGTTCGGAGAATTAATCGGTTGGAGAATAGTGAGAATCGCTACACATCCTAGCGTCATGAGAAGGGGGTTAGGCTCCTATGCTCTTAAGAAAGTAGAAGAGGAAGCCTCCCGAAGAGGCTATGATTGGGTTGGAGCTGGCTTTGGAGTAAATAGAGAGTTACTTAGGTTCTGGTTAAAGAATGACTACGTGCCGATACACATAAGCCCTGATAGAAATCCTGTGAGTGGTGAGTATACTGTCATTGTTGTAAAGCCCTTAAACGAGACAGCTAGGAAGTACGTAACGCGCGCTAACAAGGAGTTCAGAATAAAACTAATAAATTCACTCCATGAGCCATATCATGACTTGGACATACATGTAGCTCGAATGTTATTAACTAGTATTGATAGTGCAGTAATTGAAGGATACAAGCCCAACTTAACAGATGTTCAAATTGGAAGGGTGATAACGTATGCCTGGGGGCAGATGACAGTTGAGAACTGCATGGACGTAGTGACAGAGCTAGCAAAAACATATTTTTATAGAGCAGCTAATGATAGGCCCCAACTCTCTGAAATTGAAGAACTAATACTCATAGTTAGGGTTCTTCAAGCCAAGTCGTGGAAGGTCTCATGTCAACAGTTAAATGTGGCTCCACCCTACATGATGAGTGAACTGAGAAACATAATTAAAAAGCTAGCAACTCACTTCTTAGGAGTTAGTGAACGGGACTTTAGCAAGTATTTTGTCACTTCACTATAATCATTCAACCTTTAGCTCTAAGGCCAGTCTAATTGCACTTTTAGGACATAGTGAAACGCATAGGTTACAACCAGTGCAGTTGCCTAGGGTCTTCGGGAGCCCTTCCTCACCAACTGTTAATATGCCCTCGGGACAAACTTTAACGCATAAATACTTACCATTACAGGTATCACATCTCTCAGTAAGTATAAGAACCATTGTACCCTTAGTTAAAATCTCTGGAACTTCTACAACAGTTTTAGACTTAACTTCCTTAACTCGAGTCAAGAATTTAGGTATATCCAATATAAACGTTGAAAAGCCAAGCTCGAATGCCTTCACACCCATGCTTAGAGATTTAAGAAGAAATTCCTCATTAAGTGTTTCTATAGAAAGTACTATATTAACATCTTGAATAGCCCATGGTTTAGTCAGGGACAAGGCAAGGTCATTAAATGATGAGTCCTTACAAAAGGCCTTACAGACCACCACTTCCTCATTAATAGATAAGGTCTTATAGCACAAATAGGCGCTTGAAATGGATACAAATATCACGTTAAGCGTAGCTAGCTTCTTTAGGAGTTCCTGTAATTCCGGCATGAACAGAGGAAGCCTGATAGCTACTGGTTTAGAGCTCATGGATGTAGCATCGTAAACTATCTCATATAAAAGCCTGCTAAAGTTGTGCTTCTCATTAGAAATTAGATATGGAATTGAAAAGTCCAATTCAACGAAGTCTACGCTCTCTGGTACCAATTGAAGTAATTTCATCCAATCTGAATACTTAATCGCAGAGAGTCTAAGCGCTACTAACTCTATGCCTACCTCCTCTTTAGCATACTTCACTAAGTCACTAACTCTATTCACATCTCTTAGCGGTATGCCTCTCGAAGGGTATAGCAACTTAACGGTTTCCCTGTCTATTGTAACCTCATATTTTTTCACCGTATTCCTTAGCGAATCTATAACCTCATCACTGACCAGAGGACCTAAGATTAATCCCCCGATTTCTAAGTGCTCAAGCCTTCTCAATTCTTGTATGGTACTTGCCCCAATATCAGCATCAAATATTATCGGGCTACGTCTAACTAGTGGGTCTAGAGCTCTATAAGCCATGGAGTCCACCGTTAGTACATTCAAATTAATATATCAGTCCTCGCTAAAAATTTTTAAGCAATTATCAGTAACTGAATTAGGGATATTACATGACTAAAGGAGTGATAGCCTATGTTCTTGTGACCACTAAAGCAGGTAGAGAGTATAATGTCTATGATGAAATCAAGAAGATAGAAGGCGTTGTTGATATATCGATAACCTATGGGGCCTGGGACTTAGTCATTAAAGTGCAGGTTAATTCTTTACCCGAATTAGATAGAGTGATCTCTCTCATCAGGCATGTCAAGGACGTCGAGATGACAACAACATTGATCGGTGTGTAAAATGCGAAAGGTTAATAGTGCTCTCATAGACTATGTTCTAATGGCGCTAAGTGCTCTTAAGAGAATGAAGAAGACTCTAGTCAGGTCATTGCGAATATGTATCATGCCAGTCACCACGTTTAAGGAAATCGGAGAGGAGCCAGATTTTGCTGGCCCGTTCCTTCTTATGCTTTTATGCGTCATCCTTTCAATATTACAATACAATTTCGTATTCTCTAAGGTGCTAAAAGTCGAAGAAGGCAATCTAGTTAGAGTGATCAAACTCGAGAACGTAGTTCATATTTTACTAGCATGGCGAGTTTTTTCACTAATCATGGTTTGGATACTATTGTTCGCCCTAATGTGGGCTTTAATAAGAATTTTTGGAGGAGACGTAGATAGTTATACACTATTCTCAGCAATAGGCTACGTATTCACTGTTCAGCTGTTTCTTTCATTAATTGACCTTGCCTTTATACTATATACGCTAAGTCAAATGCCCAACGTAATAATAACTCCCCTTAGTGAAGTGAAAAGCGAAGTTCAAGCTAACTTAGGAATTGATGTGTTATTTAGTATTTATAGAGAGAAATTCATGATTAAAAGAGTTTATCACTGGTTCTTTAACCTATGGTCTCTGGTGCTCTACTCAACGATAGCCTACTCTGTGGGAAAAGTCAATTGGATTAAGTCGGTGATAATTGGAGTAACTGCCTACTCCACAGTAATGATTGTATCAGTGTTCATAGGATTTTGAAGTTCTCGTGAGAGCTACTACACCATGTCTTGTCTAATATAGGTCACCAATGCGTAGTTCAACTTCTAGTAAGACAGCAATACACTGGACACATTATGCTAGGAGTTGGCGAAATCTAATTAAGACTATCAACTCACTTTTCATGAAGGCCGAAAGGGAGTGGCCTGTGAAGCTCATGTTCAGAGCAGTGGTATTCGATGTTGATGGGGTCTTGACACGTATAAATAGTATATGGAGATTCATACATGAAGAGTTAGGCGTATTTGATAGAGCACGTGAAAATGCGAGGAGGTACTATGCAGGTAAGATAACTTACGAAGAGTGGGCTAAGTTAGATGTCGAGCTATGGAAGGGGCTGAGATATGAGAAGTTAATTTCGATAGTAAATAAAGTGCCGCTTAGAGGGGGAGCGAAGGAAGTTGTAAAAAGACTTAAGAACCAAGGTCTCATCACTGTAGCTATAAGTGCTGGCCTAAGCTTGATCGCTAATCGTGTTGCAAAAGAGTTAGGAATGGATTACGTCTTCTCAAATGACATAGTAGTGAAAGATGGAGTTGTCACAGGAGAGGTAGTCATCCATGTAAAGGCTGATAACAAGGACAAGGTTATGGAAAATTTCTGCAAGCTTAAGGGACTGAGACCTATCGAGTGCATAGTAGTGGGTGATAGCTTAGTTGATGTACCAATGTTCAAAATTTCAGGATTGAGCATAGCTTTTAATCCTACAAGGGAAGAAGTTGCCGAAAGTGCTGATGTAATAGTATTCTCAGAGGATTTAAGAGCAGTACTCCCTGTAATCTTCAAGGCTTTAGGAAAAACTCTTTCGGAGTGATTCTAACGTGTTCGAAAAGTTCAAACATGAAATATTTTTTCGTAACTCTAAAAAAGTTTAAATAGCATGAAAATTCTTATCATATCACGTTGAGGTGATAAGCATGGTCAAATGTCCAAAGTGCGGCTCTGAAGATGTCACCTTGGTGAAGAAATGGCCACTGGCGCCCAGAGGAAGAAAACCAGTCATAATCGGCCTCTATAAGTGTAACAGTTGCGGCTTCTACTTCAGGAAAGGAGTCAAAGAGTGAATTCATTATAAATTTTTATCTTTTTTTATATGAAAGTTTTTCTCAAACTTTGGAGGTTAATAAGTCGTAGCTTACGGAAATTCTCCAATTTTTAGTACATGTTAATTCTTATATATGATATAACGCTCTACAAGAACGTCGCGAAGTAAGGGGTTGTAGGTGAACATAGGTATGCGTAAAAGAATAATACAGTTGGCACTTGTGGTATTAATACTATCCCTAACTGCAACACTAATCTCAACAGCTACTGCAAAGCCAGGTCCAATATTCATACTGACGCTGCAAGATAAAATGGGCGCTCCAGTCAAGGATAAGACCTTCATAATTGCCATATTCGATATTACGGATAACGAGAGGATAGCTGGAGTTGAGGTAACCTCGGACACCGAAGGTAAGGTAGAGTTTGAACTAGCTGAGGACCTAGTTGATACTCATGACTATAACATCACCATAGTTATCGAAGAGTATGGTAAGACCTTCGCATTCTACTACGCAACATTAACAGGAAGCGCACTTAGAGCAATTAACGAGACAGCAGTAACAGGCACTCACTACTGGAACCTATACTTCTATGCTGGCACTGATTTAGCTACCTACCCACCAACTACCTGCGATGTCCCAGTTTACTTTGTTGACCCCGAGGATCCAAGCGTGGTTGACGCAGCTGAAATAAAGGTATACATAGATGAAACAGAGGTATGGTCTGACTATGTCGAGTCAAGCGGAATTACTGGGACGACGTTCAACGTTTCAGACCTGATAGTAGAGGTTGATGAAGAGTATCACGTTAAAGCTGTTGCTAACACAACCTTCATGGTTCAAGCTCTTTGGACTGAGCACAAGCTTATCGTAGCTAACCAGACAGTATTCTTCGAGAAGGATGGCGATGTACCTACTCTAGCTGAAGAAGCTAACGAGATCGTAACCTATGACGACGTTAGAGACGTTTACATAACTTGGACAGCCGACTGGACTGTTACTGAAAGTACCACGAAGGCCTCCATGCCATTAACCAATAGTATGGAAGTCTTAGCTAGGTCATACACCAGACTACTAGTAGTTAAGATTAAAGATTGGGAGGGCAATGATGTATTTGTAGGAACCACTCCAGTAAAGGTCTTCGTAGAGTATGGAACTTAATAGTTAGGTCTGGAGTACCAGTGGACGTAATAGATCCAGTTACAGGAGAGCACCTATTTACAGTAGCACCAGCTGAGGGCTTCTCCTACGCAGAAGTCAATTGGTTCTGGCTGCCTGACGTAGAAGCCGTATACGGTGGAAAGTATAGCGTTGAGATAACTTACATGAAGGTACTAGTATTCAACAAAACTGTTGAGTTTCCAACAGGCGCTGTCCAATATCAGTATGATGCTGAGTGCAGCCTAATCAGAACGGCAATTGTTGTAAAGGATATGGAGCCAATAAGGCAACCATTAGAGAGTAGTGTAACTGTCAAAGTCAAGGTAACCATTACCGGACCGATAACGCTTGAAACTTACACATCAGAGGGAGGATTCGTCACCTTACCACCTTACGAAATAGGCATACTTACTGAGGGTATAGGTTTTGCCCAGTACTGGCCATTCGGATACTTACCGATACCATGGGGTTGGGCACTGACTGGAGTTGAGGCCACTTACAAGGTTAAGGTTGAGTGGAAGACAGTCTGGATGGATAAATACATAGACATCACGCATGCTGGTAACGAGACGATAGAACTTGGTGTTGACGATTACGACCAGGTATTCTTAGTACTGGGTGAAGTATATCAGGTAAAGTTAAAGGTAGTTGACCTATGCCAGCAACCACTCTATGCTGCCGACCCCGAAACTGACCCAGGCGCCTATCCATATGCTTACGTTGACATATACGCGCCTGATGGTACATTAATAGTGAAGACAACACCAACGCTGAAGACCGGATTGATACCCATAGACAAATTGCCAGCCTCAACTAAGGTAGGTGGTCCATACACCATAAAGCTCTACTGGAAGGGCTTCACGCTCGACCCAATAGCTGTTCCAGAGATTTCAAATGTGACTGAGTTAGAGGTAACTGACAACGTAGATGAAGCAGTAGTTTTTGTATTCCCAGTCAGAAACATAGAAATAACAATAACTCAGTGGGATAACTCAACTAGAGTACTAGAGGGCCTGAACGTTACATTAACATATCCAGACTGGAAAGAGCCATGGGCGACCACTAACAGTGAGGGCAAGGTCAAGTTCTATAAGGTACCAGTCACTGAGATTACCGGAGTATCCTACAAGATACAGGCCTACACGACAAGCCCAACATATGGTGCTGCTGCTAAGACTCCATATATAAGGGATAAAGATGCTAACCTGTTGGTATTAGATACAGAGATATCTGTTCCATTAGATACTTGTACCTACACAACCACTTACCCAGCCTGGATTTACAGCTTCTATATACAGGCTGTCGATACTGCTGGCAACGTATTGAAGAGCTTAGAAGTATGGGAGAGTCCTGAGGGTATTCTGTACTATAACGTAACATTGCTATTCGTAGACGAAGACCCGAACTTCCAGATAATTAACATAACTTGGATAGGCAATGAAGATGTAACACCTGAGGCATATCTCGACCCAGTACATGGTACAACTGGCCCAGAGGCAATATACCTAATTAACTCGAACCAGTCATCCACGTATCCACACCTATTCGTAGCTGGAGCTAAGTACTACATCAGAGTCTTCTATGGAGGAGTCATGGTCTACAACTACACCATAGAGTTACCAAGACCTGACATAGATGTCGAACAGTACTACAATGAGACGGAGTTCTGTGTCTACTTGAACGAGACTCTAGTAGACACGCCATACCATCTGATACTTAAGTCAACTGCCACGTCGCCAGGTGAGAAGCCAGTAATCAAATTGTACACTTGGGTAGTACCTACACAACTCTACGCTCTGACTAATGGAGAAGAGAAAGTAGTATCAAAGGTCGGCTTCGCTCTAGGAGTAGAGAAAGTACTAAGTGCAACCCTCACTGGAAGAGCTACAAACTACGCCATATTAGCTGACATAACTGAATCAACTTGGGCAACATACGAGACGAGCTACGTCTATCGTGGAGTAGACACTGATGGAGACGGTAAGGTAAGCATGCTCGTACCAGTATGGGTACCAGCTAACGTATGCAGAGGATGGAAGCACTGGAACGATGTATGGTTCGGTTCAACCATTGAGAGTATTACCGTCATAGGTTCAGAGGATATAGGTACGCCAGGAATAGTGACTGATGGAATATATGCCCTCAACTATAAGGTAGTAGACGACACTGAGTACATAGGCGTTGACGCAGCCGCGATAACTTCATGGAATGTGACGAACTGGGAGAAGGACTGGACCACTGTAAGGACTCTCGTGCTAGACTGCATTGAGGTGCAGATATACGGCCCTGACTTAAGAGGAGAATACAAGCCTCTAGCTTGGCAATACATAGCAATATACGTTGGAGACAAGGTGATAACTACAGGATACAAGACCACAACTGATCCCTATAAGTTCGAGCCTCCAGTAGTGGGCAGTATAACGCTACCAGATGGCACTACAATGTCAGTCATCGGTGAATGGTATCTCTTCAAGTACACGAACCACGATGAGATTATCTACAGTGACGCTACAACGTTCATCTACACATTCAAGGTCAAGCAAAACTTTGATGAGCACCCAGTAGACAAGGCATTAGGAGTCACTGGATTCACTGACAGGTACTTCAAGGTTGAGGAGCGAACTACGAGCTTAGAGCTCACT
>Ga0164311_10000749_pt1 | contig 14880 bp, 21 predicted proteins | sample GuaBasSedimGuay2_FD_121796 | JGI IMG/M metagenome (GOLD analysis project Ga0164311, IMG submission 121796) | Subseafloor sediment microbial communities from Guaymas Basin, Gulf of California, Mexico - Guay2, Core 4569-9, 9-12 cm | ecosystem: Environmental > Aquatic > Marine > Hydrothermal vents...
CAATGCGTATCCGCGTGAGCGCCGCCGCCTCCGGCTGGTTTGTCCTCGTAAACCAGTGAATCTGATGCTGCTTTGTAGACGAGGATTCTGTCGTCGCCTATGCTGGAATCGTCTACGAGTTTTCCTTTAATCTTCTGCGCGTCGTGGTCGAGGTCGGTTATGTCCGCTTCCACATGCGTGTGCACCTCCTCGGCGAAGTCCGGGGTATGCCACTCGTTGCCGTGTTCCCGCATGCCTCCGCCGGCTACGGGTGCCATTGCGCGTATATGCCCAACTTTTGTTCTGGCAAGCTTTTCAACGGTTACGGTTGTGCTGCGCATACCGTAAAGATAATCAGCCAGCAGCGGTGGAGCTTTTCCAAGCTCAAGGGTTATCTCAAGCGTCTGCGTTCTTGCGTCTACACGGTATTCGACGCTTTCAATGCGGAAGTCGCTGTCCACATTCTCGTTTGGCAATGTTACGTGAATCTTGTCCATTGGCAATAGCGGAGTATTGCCGTAGTCGATAACCGTGCTTCGCACTCGCAGGTATTCTGCTGGATTTTTCAGATGATCCAGCAAGGCTTTGGCTCTTCTTTCGCAGGCGTTGTCGCTGTGAAGCTCCTCATCAACTTTGACCAGTTCTCTTAAGCCTTAATTGTTTGGGCTTCCAGTTTCTTCTTGGGTTGCTTCCCAACGGCGTCCTCCGCTGAAGAGGTTGTCTATCCAGAAGCTTCCGGTGCCTGTTCCTGGAAAGTGGCAGTCCCATCGGATCTCATTGATCTGGCTCCAATCAAAATCTCCGTCATACTGCCAGTTGTCGGCGTTTTTCTTTCCAACTCCTATTTGGATTATGTGCCATTTTTCGTCTGCTGGCACGTTAAACCAGCGGTGCGCCCAGTTGCCCCAAGCGTCTTGGATGGCTATGTAGCAAGTGTCGCTGAAAGAGGTTGTTTTTCTTATCTGGAATTGTAAGATTGGGTATTTGTTGCAGTTAACAATGTTGTTTGAAAGGTATAGAAGCAAGGTTGAGTAGTAGTCTGCCGTGGAGTTGCTGTGTTTTATGCTGTAAGAGCCAAGGATTTTTATAGAGGAGTCAAGGGAAACGGTTCCGGTTCCTGTTCCGCTTACCCAATCATTTACGCCGTCATCGTCTATGTCTAAGGTTTCTGTCCAAGCATCCTTGTCTTCCGGCTTAGTCTTTTCAGCCGCGCCGTAGACTATGATTTTGTTTCTTACACGGTGAATATCCTTACGGTAAGAGCTAACCTCAATCTTCTCGCTAAGGCTAACAGGCGAAGTTTTGCTGTTTTTGGGGAAAAACTCAAACTTGCCATCTGGGGCCACACGGAAATCGTAGCCTATAACTCCTTGTTTGTCAGCAGTTTCAGCAATAAACTTGAGGATGTCAAAAACAGGCGTGTTCTCATACTCCAGCTTCGTGTAAGTCGTATCCGTGTTTTCTATGAGCTCTACTCCATCACGCGTGTGGCTTAAACCCACATAACTGTCGATGATGTCCTTAACTATTTCCTCACCCTTCTTGTTTTCGTAAGTTTTCGTGACCACTCTTCTGAAGATGCGTTCTCCCCAGCACCTACCGCTAACACGCACATAATTCGCAGTTGGCGAACTAAGATATTCAACCTTTTCCACACGGCAAGTAATGATTTGCGGAACATTTGTGCCTCTGCCAATATCGATGTGGCCGTCCATGCCCTCTTTTATCTCATTAGCTGAGCCTGGACTATACTTCTTATCCCAATTCTGCAGGACACATTCAAAGCTGCTAACCTCTTTCGTTCCACCCAAGTGAACCCGCAAATCGAGAACATCGCCTTGAGGAGGAGTAACACCGCCAAAAACAATGGCGCATTTTGGAATTTCAACACTCACGGCTCAACACCTCTGCGGTAAAGCTCCTCTTCCCCAGCACGGATAACAGAGCGGGTGTGTGCTGACGATTCGGGCATAGCCCTCAACTGCTCGTTGTATTCCGCCTGGGCTGCTGCTGCTTCACGGGTTGTTGATGCCAGCCAATGCATGTACGCAGCAGTAGCGATAACCAAGCCTACTCCAAGCGTGAGCAGGCTGATCTTCATGGCTAAACTCGCGTTCAAAATCCATGTGGCTGCTGCAACAATTTTTGTTGCAACAGCAGCTTTAAGCTCAGCCATAGACGAAACAATTGTGGCGGTTACATTAGCTCCTTTCACTGCTGTGAGCATGCTGTAAACGGCTTTCAAATTGCTTATGCCCGTGATAAGCGTAGGCACTACGGTTGCAGCAGCGTAAATGTAGCTTCTCGTTACGTCCCTCTGAGCCATGGCAAGCCTGTCTTTTTTAACAGCCAGCAACTCTTCGGTTACGCTTATCCTCTGCAGAATAAGGTTGTATTCCTCTGTTCCAGCCTTTCCTTCAGCCATAAGCTTGTTTAAGCGTTTATGGTATTCCGCAAGCGTAACTTCGCTTTCATGCACCTCTTTTGTTGCTGCAGCCACAGCTACTTGAGCAGACTCGACGCTTCGCCACATGCCATACAAAGCCAAACCGCTTGTTACAACACCAGACATTTTAACGGCTAAATTGCTGAGGCTTATATTCAGCTTTTCAGTGTCAGCGACAACACGGTTGATTTCCGCACTTGCACGGTTGTGGGCTACGATGTTTACGTTTATCTCCCTGAAACTCATTCTAAACCAGCCTCCGCCTTCGCTTGGTCGATAGCCTCGAGAATGATAGTCTCAAGCCTTGGAAGATGCTGTTGAATAGCAGGGTAGAGATACGGGCGTGCTCTCATGTAACGTGTGCCAAGCTCCACAAACAAGGCGTAAGCTGCTTCTGCCCCTATCTCGGCAACCCAATCTCGGATTTTCGTATAAATTGTGCTGCGTAAGTGTCCAGTGCGAACTGGAACAAGCTGACGGGCCAAGGCTTTAACGTCTGCAACCCAGCTTGCCAACTGACGGTGCACATACTCTTGCATGGCACTTTCAAAGTTTCGCATAGCCTCTTGGAACTCTCGAACGCCTTCAACAGCACATGTTATTTCAATGCTCATGTTTTCTCAAACTCTCCTCATACGAGCCTCCCGTTTTGCTTTTTCAATCTCCTCTTCCGTCTGCCTGTCCAGCTCGTTCATTATCACAATGAACTCTTGGATTGTTTTCGCTGGCTGCCTCCGTAGCTGCGTGATTGTCCACCCGAACTCCTTGCAGAGCCTATATTCCGTGAGGCTTGGATGCGGTTTGCCTCTTCGGATTTGTCTGACAAAAAACGATGTTCTTCAGCTGTCAGTCCGCACAGCCTGTTTGCTATTGTGCTGAACAATTCGCCTAAGCCTACGGGTATGCCGTTTTCCTCGTCCAACAGCTTCTCAAGAGTTATGGGTTTGTGTTCAGGCTGCTCTTTAAGCGAAGCCATTATAGTTTCAGCTTGAATCGCAACATAATCGCTGCTTAACACCTGCCCTGTGAACTGGCTGTATTTCGTGTTGCGTTGAATTATTCTGCTGCGTTTAGCCCAGCTTATCTCCTGGAAAACGTATTTGCCCTTATACTGCTCGCCGTATTCGTCTCCGATTTCAATGACTTCTTTTCGCATGTTGAATCATCTCCATCGTGGCTATTCGGTTTCTAATCGCAGTGTTCACATCTTCAAGCACAATTTCCTGCATCCACCTCGGCATCTTCAGAATACGCTTTCCAAGATTCTCCCACATGCGCATCCACTTCTTTTTCAACTCTGCTTCTCGACCGAAATTTTCCAAAACACTGACTTTCACAGCCATTGATACCACCTTTAGCTTATGCTCACTGGACCTTTAGCCACGAAACTCGCTTTCAAAGCGATTAAGTCTTCAATGCGTGTTGGCGTAGCAACATTCTCCCATTTGCAGTCAGTGAAAACAGCTTTGTTGCTGCCTCCAAGCCCGAACTCCAGGTCAAATTCAGTGTCATTAATGACGTCTTCAAACTCTTCTTTGCTTTCAAACTCAAAAGTCAATTCGCCAGTTAAGCTTCGATGTCGATAAGGCAAATACTTCAGCAGATATCCGTTTGTGGTGCGGATAACAGGCACTCGTTTAAGATTGTTTTCGATGGTGAAGCTCCAGTCTGTTACTCGGTCAAGCGTAGATGCTCCCTTTTTGACGTAGCTTTCATAGAAGGGAACGGCGCCCGAGTGGTCGGTGTAGGTGGCTCCCGTTATCTTAGCTGTGCCTACTTCAAGGTTTTGACCTATAAGCTCCCCGCTTGCCTTTACCACGTCTTCAATGTGACATTCAACCGTTACTTTCTGGAATTTGCAGCCTTTATGCAAAAGCGAAATGATATCTGTGGCTTCGGCGAAAAGCCCCTTGTAATATAAGGTTTGAATGCTCAAGGACTTGTTCAGGTCAGCCTTTGCGTATTGCAGAAAGTCTATGGGTGCGGAGCTGGGAAGAGGATAGGAAACTTTTAAGGCTACCTGCCTCAAGCCCTTTTTAACCGCTTGCAAGTCTATGCTGCCTATTCCTCGAAGCTTAATGTTGCTTGGGTTTATGGCTGGCTCAACGCTTTCCGCTGGAACACCGAGCATTAAAGGGTTTGCCGGCGTCTCTCCATAGCTGGTTTCTTCCACGTAGTAAAGCCTTGTTTGATGTGCTCCATACGTTTCAACCATTCTTTCACACTTCTACATTCTCAAATGCCCATGACTTCAGAACAAACTCAGTTCTGAAAATGAAGGGTTTAACATCCACACGGTCAACATCCCGAAAACTAACCACATCCAGATAGGTTATGCCGTTCACGGTTACGGTGCATTTTACATAATCGCAATAGAGAACTGCAGCAGTTGTTCCATCGCTTGCGTTTGTCGTTTTTGCTAAAAGCCAAACATAGCCGCCCTCATCAATGTAATCTGTAAGGTTTGAAGTTAACGTGACAGTGATTGTTTCGTCTGCCCCGCCAACGCTCGTTTGAGCCTGCTCCCAAACTTCGTTAACGTGCTCCCAAACCTTCACGGTTACACCGTTGCCACCGGGAGCGGTTCCGTAACCCTCAAACACTAAAACAATTTTTTTAACGGTTTTCTGACGGCTTTCCACCTTGAAGCGGAAAAGCATAAGCGCATATTCGCCGTTAACATTGTGGCTTTTAGAATAGCGTGTGTCATCACTATACCAAATCTTCTGATACTCCTCATTAGTAAGCTCGGTCCAGCCCGTGTTTCCAGGAGCCAACTCCGAAGAGGCTCCAGCTTGGAAAGCCTTGTGCGGGTCGCCCTCTGGATAGCCCAACCCAGCAAAGTCGTAAACCGTCTGGTTTGGAACTGTACGGTTCTCTCTAACAATGCGGTTAACTTCTTCCACCATTTTCTGACGCATGAGACTTCCAGAATCGCTTGAAGCTGCCCTATCCGTAGCCCAAACATTAACTCGTAAAGTGCCGAGGCGTCTGCGAATCCGCCCAGACATTTCAACCTTCGTGTCTCGGCTTTCCGCCAAGCCCACAGTTATTTGCCCGTCATGGTTTTTGAAAAGCTCACGGTCATACCATTCACGGCTTACGTAAACGCTTGCGAGAGAACCGTCTTCCTTCACAATTCGCATGTTCTTGCTGAGAAGCCTAATCACGGTTGTTACAGGGTCTTCCAGTTCACTCATTGCCCAACAAGCCTCCTACAATTAGCCTTGAAATAAGCAGTTTCACCCCTGAAGTCGAAAGCCTGAACTCCTAAAACCTCGTAGTCCTTGCCTTTACGCCTAATCTTGTCATGCTGCCTCAATGGTGCGAAAGTGTAAACCGTAATGTAATCGTTTATCATGTAGCCGGGCTCAATGAAAATCTCCTCAACACGTGTGGGGCTAACAATTGCTTGGATGTCCAAGGGCTCGCTGTATGCGACTTTGTCCTCTGCCTGCCTTATAGGGTAAAGCAGCACATGTTCGCCTTTGCTGCGTAAAATTCGTGTGAAAGGTGTTAGAGGCTCCTGGTAGTTTAGAAATAGTTGTGCAAGCCAGCTCACGTTCGCCATAGCCTTCTGAGGCGTAACAGGCGAATAATCCGTGAATTTTGGTCCCCAATACATGAACTCTTCCTGGTATTTGTCGATGATTTGCATGCTGAAGGCGAGGCTTGGCTTGTCATGGGCAGCTCTAATATGCCACAGAATACCGCTTGTTATCGCATCATAATATGGGCATGCTGGAAAACGCGTTACAACATCGATATAACCAGGCCAGCAGATGGCTGGATGATAAGCTGGATACTGGGCTGAAGCCCTAATTGTCTGAATAAAATTGTAGACTCTTTGGCATGTGAGGCTCCAGCCTTCATAAGTGTATAAGCCGAGCAACGCGAAGCTTATCGAGTCATCGTAACATTCTGTTTCATTAACGCCTACACGGTGCCATTTACCGTCTCCATTAGGCTTAGGGTCAAAATAAAGGTAAAGCTGCTCGAAACCTTCACGCAGAAACTCTGCAGCATCACTCATCATGGTTTCATACTTGCTCTTGTTATCCGTGTCGTAGGTTTCAGCAAGCATTTTCAAACCGATAAAATCGTAGAGGTCTTCAACCATCATGAGGTGGCTCCAGTTGTCGTTTATGTCCACGTAGCGGGCGAAACCGCCATAGTATTTGTCGTGCACATTCTCTTCAGCAGGCTTATGCTGCATGTTATAGAGAAAAGTGGCTCCAGCAAGCTTAGCAGCGTTCAGATAACCAACCGTGCCTGTTAACTCGTAAGCTTTCAAGAGCGGAGGAATACATCTGCCAGCGTCAATGCTCCAATGTTCCGTTCCAGTTTCGCTGTTTTTGAAGCCGCCATACGCTTTTTTCGCAGGGTCCATGCACTGCTGTGCGAGAATGAAGTCTGCAAGCTCCGTGATCTTAGCGAGGATATCCGACTTTTGGCTTTCAAACTGTTCAGCAGAATAGGCTTGATACAGAAAATCGATTGCGAAGGCTGCTGGGAATGCTCCTTTGCCGAAATCCGGGTCTGGGCCTTCAAGCCTACCGTTTTTGTTAACGTAGTATGTGTATTGCAGATTGTTTTCCATGGTTAGGGTGTTGCCGTTTACGGCTGCAACCTTGTTCCACTCAGCATGAGCATCATCCTTAATTTCCACAGGATATCCGACTTGAAACTTTGAGCCGTCCTCAACTGTAACATTCCTTTGTCCTGCGGGCGGGTTCTGAGCCATGGCTGTGGCTATCACATAGAAATACGGAGCGTAATGCATTATGAACTGGTAGTAGGCTTCTGGAACCTTACCCATGCTTAGGGAGCCTCCGAGAAGATTATTCCGAACCTTTTGTGGCGGGCTATGAACCGTTCAACTTGCCCTTTCAAAAACTCAAGCTGTTTTCCAGCGTTTGGAGAAACACGTAAGTCTCCAACGCTGAAGTCCAGTCCGACTGCAGAGCCGCCTGAAACTTTACAGTAACAATAAATCGCAGCCAGATTGCGAATGGCGTTAGCCTCGGCTTCCGTGCAGTCTTCAGCGTTAAGCGTCTTATCGATTTCCTCGCTCAGCCAAGCGGCAGCCTCATCCCTGAACGCTAACACATCTTCGTCGCTGATGTCCGCTGCTGTTAAGCCCAGCCTTTTGCGAATCTGGTCTGCCGTAACTGAAGGCATAAGCGTTGTTCTCCAAAAGAAAAGCGTGAAAACAAGCTAAAAAGTAAATCTGAAACAGAAATTTAATTAATTTCTTGTTTAATTAAAGCAGACATTCAGATTTGTTTAAAACTCCCTTTTTCTTCCTTTTTATTAGGTTATGGGTATGAACAAGAAGGTGCTTAAACAGTTAAGACGGTTGCAGTTAGGCGACTTAGTCGAGGTTACGTGGCTTGACGCTTCCAGAGGCAAGCTTGAAACTGTTGAGGAGCTACGGGAGGCTGGGGCTGCTGGGGCGGAGATAGACTTGCCTGTAACCAGCTACGGCGTTTACATTGGAGCTTTTGGGAAAAGGGCTAAACACATAGTGCTTGTTGCGAGCCAGTGGCTTTTCAGTCAGGGTTATGGGCAGATTGACTGCACAATAATTCCTGTGGGCACTGTTGAGAACATTCGGGTTTTAATGCCTAAACTTATGGAGGCTGAAAACGTGCGTGTTTGTCAGCAAGCTTTCATACATGGTAGAGCCAGACGGCTAATGCGGAGAATAACGATTTTTGGGGATGAGCAATGAGGAATCCGTTGCGGAAGGCTTTGACGAAGACCATTCAGGTGAAGAGGGGACATCGAGTTGAGGTTCCGCCGAGCGAAAGACTGCTTTACACTGTTTACTTCAGCCTCGGCATGGTTGGATGTTTAACCGCTTTAGAGGCTTTGCACCTGATTGTTTTGGGAAGGTGGAACGCTGAAATTTTCTCGGTTATCGCGGGTTTGGTTGGTAACATAACTGGAATCTTTCTGTCGCAAAAAATGTAGGGGGATAGGGGTAGGTAAAATGGCTAAATTTTCACGTCCATTTTTGCTGTTGAAGCGTATCGGCAAAATACAGAAGAGAGTCAAAGTTGACACTCAAAAGCTGAGGAGAAAACTTCTGCGGGAGCTTGAGCAAATCTTTAACGAAGCCGTCAAGATGGCGAGGGGTGAAGTTACGGTTCAAGGTAGAGAGTTAACGGTTAAGCAGAGGCAGCTTTGGGCGAGGGTTGCTGCCTACACAGCTCAGGTTATGCAAAGCATAGCTAAAGGCTTTGATGAGCGTGAAATTGACGTGCAGTTGAGGGAGTTGAGGCGGCTGGTTGATGAGGCAAAGGCAAAAGCAGGAACTGGCTACACTGCGTGAAGAGCTTAAAGCCTTACGGCGGAAAATCCCAGAAGACCCGGTTGCCTTCATGCACGAATTTTTAGGCTTCCACCCCACGAAGTATCAGCTTGACCTAATCGAAAAGTTTCAGAAACACCAGTTTGTTGCTGCAAGATGGTGCAGGCAAAGCGGAAAAAGCCACACCATAGCAGCACTGCTGCTTCACTACGCTTTAACCCATCCAAACACAAACATTGGCGTAGTAGGCCCTTCATGGAGGCAGACAAAACTTGTCATACGCCGAATAAACCAGTTCCTGCGTAAGCTTCCGAAAGGCTATTATCACAAGCCCCAACACACCATAGTCCGCCTGAAAAACGGCAGCATAATAGAGGCTTTTCCCAATAATCCTGAAACTATAAGAGGGCCAACGCTGAACGTGGTTTACGCGGATGAGTTTAACTTCATAGCGAATGATGAGGAGCTTTACGATGCCATACTTTTTACGCTCGGAACAACCAACGGCAAATTCATATGCACAAGCACGCCCTGGAGCACAGACAGCATTTTCTACAAAATCTTTTATGACGAAGCTTACAGCGATTTCGCAAGAAGCCACATAACATATGAACAAGCCTTAGAGCCAAACGGCCCATTAAAACGGGAAATCCTCGAGAAGATTAAAAGGCAGTTGGAAGGCAACTCATGGCGTTGGCGTCGTGAAATGCTTGCGGAGTGGGCTGAAGACGAAAGCGTGTGGCTTTCGCAAGCGTTGATAACAAGCTGCATTGACCATGAGCTGGAATATTGCAGGTTTGAGGATTACGCTAAAGGCGAGCTTTACGCTGGGCTTGACCTTGGCAAATACCGAGACTTCAGCGTCTTATCAGTTGTTGAAGTAGAAGATTCTTCTATAAAATTAATCCACCTGCACCAATTCCCGCTTAAAACGCCTTATGCAAGTGTGATAGGCTATGTGAAAACGCTCTGCGACAGATGGAACAGAATTAACAAGGTTTTGGTGGATATGTCAGGCGTAGGCGACTACATAGTTGAAGACATGGTTAACGCTGGAATAAGCCGAACGGAAGGCGTAAAATTCACTGTTGAAACCAAACAGAAGATGGCTCAATGGCTCAAACAATGCATGGTGGAGGAAAGACTTAAAATCCCCTATGACAGCGACCTGATAGCAGAGCTGAACATTGAACGGTTCGAACTGTCAAAGGATGGAAAAATCAAGTTTTCGCATCCTGAAGGCACACATGACGACCGCTTCTGGAGCTTAGCCTTAAGCGTTTACGCAGCAAGAGAACCGCCAAGAAAAGAGCCTGTAATCATTTTCAGATGAAAAGCATGTTCAGGCGTCAGATAAACCTTAACAACTTTTCCTGAAGCTTGGCTTTCTCATTTGCGAAAATGATTTAAGGATTCTTGCGTATGTTTAGTTTTGGTGTTTGGATATGTATTCTGTTGGTGCTGTTATTTCACGGTTTGAGGATAATGCGAAGTGGGTTAGTAGACACTATGAAGAGTTGAAGAAACGGTATGTAGATGAGTGGATTGCTGTTTTGAATGAAACCGTTGTTGATCACGATCGTGAGTTGGGTAAACTTGTTAAAAGACTGCGGAGGAAACATCCTGAAAATTATAGTGAAATCGTTGTTGAGTATGTGACTGCTAAGGAAATAGAACTAATCCTTTAGAAGTGGTTTTTTGCGGATTCCTTGCTTCTTTAAGCCTGGAATTTTTGAAGCGGCTTATCTTGTTGCAGTTCTGGAATCCAAAGCTCTTGGAATAAATGGGACAGTTGAGTTTCTCGTTGATACGGGTGCGTCGAGAACCACAATATGTGATAAAGATGCTGTTAGATTAGGAATAAATTTTGAGAAGTTAGAGCAGCTTAGGGAGGGCATGCTCGGAATAGGCGGACTGGTCGACGCCTATCTACTGAAGAGTGTTAAGCTGACCTTTCGAAGAGAAGACGGAAAAACCCATGTGGAACATCTTGACAAAATATACGTTTTGAAACACGCCGTCTTGGATGAGCGTATAATGAGAGTTCCAAGCATTCTCGGAAGAGACTTGCTTAACAAGTACGCGTTTGTCTACGACAAAAGATACGAAACAGCATACATAACCGATGAAAAGTTTCTGTTAACTACACGCTAACAAGTTTAGGCTGTCAAGCCAAGAAAAAAGCCGATAATCATTTTCAGATAACGTCTTCCTTTACCTTGTTAAGATTTTCGCTTACCTCTTTTAGGCGAGTGGCTATTTCAACACCTCTCTCCGTGAGCCTGTTTATGCGTCTTGGAGGCTTAAACTCGCTTTCAACCAAGCCTTTCCTATGCAGGCGCTCCATGATTTGGCTACACCACTGCTCTGTTATGCCTACACGCTTGGCGACGTGGCTATTCTGCAACGGCCCATCGAGAAGCGCCACCAAAATCTTGTGTTCAACCGTTAGCAACATAGTTAACCATCATAAACATGCCAGTTTATAAATGATAAATCCTTCTGAAACGGCACTTTAAAATTCCATAAGATTGTGGAAGCTCCTCTTTTGACAGTTAAAAAAGGGGAAACTGGAGCTTTTAGGCTTACAGGGCTACTACTTTTTGGGTTTTTCAAGCTTTTTAGCTGGTTTAGGCTCTGGAACAGGTTTAAGATAGTCGCACGGCGTCAAACGCTTCGCGTCTGCTTCTGAAAGCTCAACAACGTCGCCCTCAGCGTAGTCCTTGCCCTTGTACGTGAATGAGGATACTTTGACAACCTTGAACTTCATGTTAACCGCCTTAAGTTATGCCTGTGATTTCGCAGATGGCTTTGGGCCGCTTTATTCTTGGCACAACTGCTTCGTAGACTTTGAAGTGGTGGTTCATGTCAAAGGTTTGCATGTAGAAGGTTTGGAGGTCTTGAGCCACGCATAAGTCCGCGTTTTCCGCTCCGCTTTTGATTAGGATGGCGCTGTCTGTTCCGCCGTCCGAAGCCTTAAGCTGCGAAGAAACGTAAATGTTTCCTTGGATAAGCTCCCTGATTTTCTCAATTTGGCTTATGCCCGTATTAGCGATACGCGAATGTGCGTCCATGAAGGCTGACGGCTGAACAATCAAATCGTAGGGTGGCGGAAAATACGCGTCAAGCAGTTTCTTGGCTGCAGCCCTAACATCGTTTAAAGCGTTTGGAGCGGTTGCCCACGCCCCTCCGCTTGCTTGCGTCTGTCTTCCCGTAGCAGTTGTTAAGCCTTCAATACCCAGCATGAACTCGCCAGCTATTTCGCCGTTAAGGATTAGGCGGTCTTCTTTTTCCGCAACCACCAAAGCTGCGGATTCCGCGTTAGCCGTGTCCAGGGGTGTTCCAAAACGTCTGCTGGCTTCTAAGTCTCGCCAGTGAATGCGGAAGTCCTTGTGTAGGATGGGCACGTTGAGGCTTTTGCGTGTGTAAACGATTATGTCTTCTGCTGGGGTTTCGCCGTACATGCTTATTACAGCTGGGCTCATCTCCGTCAATTCGTCCCATTGGACTTGCATGACGCCTACGCCTGCAAGTTGTTTAACAGGCAAGACGCGTCTGCCCACCAAAACTGGGCGAACAGCCCTGACAACAGCCTCGTCAAGCTGCTTCCACTCTTCTTCGCGTAACGGTGCTTGGGCTCTTCCAACAAGTGTTAATGGGTCCATTTTAGATCACCAATCTCACCATGATGGGCTTGTCCTCGGCAGAAGCGTCCACGCTTTCCTCGGCGAACCCCACGATAACCCCGGAGGGTGGAATGCTTCCAATCTCTGTTAGGTCTGGTTGAGCAGCGTTAGACGTTACGGTTGTGGTTCCGGAAGGCACGCTGACGGATATGTCTGCGGCAGCCTTCAACTTTCCATTCGCAGCGCAAACCAGTGCTGCGCCTTTATCCACGTTGTTTCCGCTTGCCAAAGTAGCCACAACCACGATAGGTCCCTTTAAAACCCGCACGGGATGCTTGTCAGGAAAAGCGTCTGAAATCGGATACCTTGCATCATAGTCGGCTACGCCTAAAGGCTTCTTTTCTCCGTCTCCAGCGAGCGTTACTTGATGGTCTGCTGTGCCTTTTTTCAGAAACAGCCCTGGCTTAACCGAAGTGCCTTCGGTTACAAGTTCCTCAACAAGCGGCTGACCAGCCACCAAAATCTTGTTTGAAGGTCTAACGAAAGGCATGGCTCATCACTCCTTATGGTATAGGTTGCCAACAGTTAGTCCGCTGTCTTTGCTGTTGCCTGCTGCAGCACTGCGAATGTTTTTAACTGTGCCTTTGACGCTTGCGATGCCCTTCTGCAAAAGTTTAAGCTGTGCAAGGTCAAGCTGTTTAAGCTCGTCTTCGCTTAGGTTTGCCTTTTCCAGAATCTCCTTAATCGCAGCTTCCTTCTCCTTCTCAACGTAGACGCTTAACGTTTGCATTGCCTCTGCGATGGCTTGTTTAAGCTTTTCGTTTTCAGCCTCAAGCTCCGCTATTCTCGCCTTTAACGCTTCAACATCTTCTGTCGGCTTCTCTTCACTCATGTTTCACACTCGAAAAGATGGAGCGCATGATACGATATTATTTCACTTGATTTTGACACATCAAAATCCTTATGGAATTTATATTTTGACTAATCAAAATTTTCATGGAAAAACATTTTGGTAAACCAAAACGGTGCCAAAAAAGGGGTTAGATAGCGACTTTCAACTGTTTGACAAGAGCGTTTACTTTAGTAATTAAAGAGTCTGCTGATTCGTAGCCTTCAAGCTGTTTTTTAACGTTTTCAGGTAGGGCTTTGGCTTCTGGCAGTTCTGGGTTGTAGCGCACGGTTATGCCGTAGCGTAAGGCTCGCTTGACAATGCGTTCGTAGATTATGTTGCGTTCAGGCTGCGTGTATTCTTCTCGGAAAGCTCCCCAGCGGGCTAAAGCGTTTCTGCAACGGTCTTCAGGCACAAGCGGATAGGCATAGTTCACAGGGTCAGCGTAATCCTCTTCATTCTGTGGATAATCCTTTGGCGGAGTTAAATGGCCTTTGTCTTCACGGAATCTTATACCGTATTTCTCTTCTCTGCGCTTGGCAGCCTCATGCAGCTTCTCCCTTTCACCCTCGTCTTGAGCTAAGTCTTCTCCTCTCTCTGGCAGCAGCTTGTAAATATCTTCACCTATCCAATCGAGAATTTGGTCCATCTGCTCATCGGTTAAGCCGTAATGTTCCCTGAAGCGTTCCCTGTCAGTTTTGGGCTCTCCTTTACGTTCTTCTTGATTTTTATTTTTCAAAACATCACCTTCCTTCTTTTTTGCGGGTTCAAACGTTCCACCATGAGCCTCACAGTGTTTACGGGCTTCAGATTCATTCCATGTTTCAACGGGATAGCGGTAAGCCTGTTCAACTGACCCTGCTTTAGGTTTTCCTTTGGGCTTGCCGAAAATCACGCGGTAGGTTTTGCCGTTGTGTTTGCGTTCTCCACTGCCAACGATGTCAAGCGTTTCTGGGTCTCTTAGGCGGCAAGCGTGCTCGTTTGGGTAGGGCTTGGCACCCAAGAGTTTTCCGTTTATGCCTATGCCGCAGAAGGGGTAGGCGCATTTTCCTTCCCAGCTTCCGACAGCAACGTGGTCAATGAACAAGTTTGTGATTACGTAATCGTAACGTTGCCCTTTAAACTCGCCTTGTATGGGCGCGACATCGTAGAAGAAGCCTATGCTCACGCTTTTCGCTTTGCCTTTTTTAATGTCTGCCAGGTATTTTGGAGAGCACAGCCTTTTATCGAAGACAAGGTCTGCTTTGATGCGGTTTTCCACGAAAGTGCAGTTGCGGGCTGAACCCCTAATCAGCTCAGCGTTATCCAAAATGATGGTTGGCGGGTGCTCCTCGCACAAGGGTGGAACAGCATGTCTTGCAGCGTAGGCAGCCTTCTCAAGGATTTCAGCAGGCTCATAAGTGAGCATGTCGCCGTATTCGTAGACGCCTTCCCGCGTGATGACGGCGGGAACAACCAGCGATTCCTCATCCTCTTTTATTTCAAACTCTGCAGCTTCAACAGATTTTAAAGCATACATTCTCACGGTTAACCAACCCTTGCCTCACGCCGAAACTTGACGGGTTTGAACCCGACTTGAAAGGTTTAGAGGCTACTCTTTGGATGGGAAGGCTAAGCTTACGCC
>Ga0164311_10000751_pt1 | contig 14876 bp, 14 predicted proteins | sample GuaBasSedimGuay2_FD_121796 | JGI IMG/M metagenome (GOLD analysis project Ga0164311, IMG submission 121796) | Subseafloor sediment microbial communities from Guaymas Basin, Gulf of California, Mexico - Guay2, Core 4569-9, 9-12 cm | ecosystem: Environmental > Aquatic > Marine > Hydrothermal vents...
GTGGTGTACACCAGAGAGGCGTCGTCCCAGTAGGCGTCATTGTGCTTGTAGGCCCACGTGGCGGTCGCCCGCAGGAAAACGGTGACCGTACCGGCGTCCCCCACCTCCGCCTGTACAGGGCCGATCAAACGGTATTCGTCGTAGGAGTAACCGCTGGCCCAGACGATGTTCGGGCTCCAGGGATCGGTGCCGCCGTTGGGGTCAATGCCTACCCGAAAAAGCATCTGGTACGTATCGCCGCAGGAGTAGGGACCGCCCTCGTCAGTATCGCAGGCCCAGGCGTGTGCATAAGCGGAGAACTGAACAGTAGCGTGGGGGGTCAAGCCGGTAACGACCTGGTAGAGGCCCGAATCAATGGCGCGGAAGAAGCCGAACTGCATCACGGCGTAGTTGCCACTGTGGATGCGGGCTGGTGGCCCTACGAAAGGTGGCTGGTTGGGGATGACTTTGCATTCCGGTCGGCCATAATTGCGGCTGTCCGCAGGGTTCACTCCCTCGCTCCAGAAAGTGACCCATCCCTGGGGAGTGAAAATTTCCGCATAAGGGATGCCGTTGAAAGTCTCGCGCGTCCAGTTGTCGTAGCACCACCCCGCCGGTGAGTCGGAGCGGCAGGTAATCCCCTCGAACCCGGGGTTCTTCAGCAGGTTAGTCCCTTCCTGCGCTGGCTGTGACGGGTTCGGCGCGGCCCAAGAGAAGGCCGAGACCGTCCCCAACAATACAACCACCAGCAGGACACCGATCAAAGTACGCTTGTAAATCATCAGATCCCTCCCTCAAGACATCTATTCCCACATAATGTACGGTGTGTCTTCCAGGCTGCTTGGGTCATCCTTCTCCCCCCAGCGCCTGCAGGAAACGCTCCACTAACTGCGGGTCTACACCAGCAATTTGGCCCAGGACTCGCAGAGGATGCGGCAGCGGTTCCTGCCACAGCCACTCGACGCGCAACCAGAAGCCGGGCAGGATGTGGGAGTGGTACTCCCCCTCGGTGCCGGAAAAGACGGTACGATATCGCCCATCCTCTCCCAGGTGGTAAAATTCCGTCCACTCCACGTCGGGGTCAATAAGCCAGTATTCGGGCACGCCACCCTGAGCGTACTCGTAGAACTTCTCCCCGCGATCCCGTGCAACGCTATCCGGCGACATCACCTCCACCACCAGATCGGCCGGGCCGTCCAGGTATGTCTCCTTCAGCCGTTCCAGGTGCTGGCGTGCTACAAACAGCAGATCTGGCTCCCGCCCTCTTTCCAGCTTCATCTGAAAGGGGGCCTGGATGACCTCTCCCAGGCGACGCAGCCGGACGTAGGCACGGAGCACCTCGTACAGAAAGCCTCCAATGTCCTGATGTCGTCTTGATGCCGGAGTATACATTATCACCTCTCCGTCCACCCACTCTGCCAGTGTATCTTCGTCCGCCCAGGCCAGGAATTCCTCGTAAGTCATCCTAGGACGCCCTTCCGGTGCCAGCAGTACTTCCAATAACCGGTGGCGCAGGTCGTCATCCCGCACGGCGGGCACCGCTCTTCGCCATAAAGCCTCACCCGGTAATATCACGCCCCCCCGCTCACTCATTGGTCCTCCTGTTACCTGCCAGGTGCTGTTCCTAATTATACGAGTCTGGCTAAAATTCGTGGGGAGAAAAGGCCGGAGGCCCCGCTTCAGCGGGGATTTTCCGACTGAAGCCGGACGTCCCACTGATTTTAGCCACACCCTAATTATACCACAGTTGCGCTTCCCTGCGTCACGGTTTCGACAGCGCGATGGGCAGTGCTAACTCATCCCCCAATGGTTCCCCATCTGGAGCCACTGCCTCCAAACGTTCCATCGCCGGCCAAAGGTAAAGCCCTACGACTAACCGGAGTTCGTGCTCCCACTCTTCGGGGGGTGCCAACACGTGGGTGTCCACGACCACGTCCCCGCCACGCCACAACCGGGTGGGGTAATATCCCCCTGCCGGCTCTCTATCGTCCTGTGCCACCAGCCGCTCACCGTCGCGCAAGTGGACGAAGACGGTGTAGTTCTCCAGGGGAGACGTAAGTGCCTTCCACTCCAACTGTACCCGCCACTCCTGGTCGCCGGTTTCGACTGCATAGTCGGCCAGGGCGATTTGGTCGCCGAAGCGAGCCAGGTAGTCCCTCGGTCGCTCCGCTTCCGGCCTGGCGACGTAAGCGACGTAGGCTGTGTAGGGGATGTCCTCCAGATCGCCCCGCGTCAATGGCCCTGCGTGCGCCTCGATACGGGCGTTGCGGGGCAGCAGGTCCAGGTAGCGTTCTATTCCATCGTAGGGCCAGAGCAGGAGCAGCACCTCCCCCTCCTGCTCCGGCTCGCCCCCCTCGGAGGTGGAAAGGGGGAGGGTGACCACTCCTCCGGTTTCCGGCACGAGAAAAGGGAGCGCCGCCCACTCCTCCCACAGCCGATCGTCCACGTAGACCCGCCGTCCTGGCTTGGGGTTATTCTCCCGCGCTATCAGTCCACTCCCGTCCCATCCGACGCCGGTGAAGCGATTGGCCTCGGCGGCCAGTTTGGTGGCGGCGTCCTCGAAGGCGTAAGCGGTCTGCGGATCGGCTCCGTAGCGGACGAAGTAGTCCCGGCCGGTCGCGGCCAAACTGACAGCCAGGAACACACAGGCCAGCGCGATTGCCCATCCAGGCTGCCCGCGTTGCTCCAGCCAGGCGACGGCAGCATCCAGCCCTAGTGCAGGCAGGATCGCCAGCAAGGGCAACACACCCACTGCCCGCAGGAAATGCGGCGCGTCCTCGGCCAGCCAGGTGGGCACCAGCATCAGCCCCACCCAGATTAAGGTGAAGGCCGGGGCGATTTCCCGTCGCGCACGCAGCGCGGCCCGCGCCAGCCCCCCCACCATCAATGCCCCCAGCAGAGGGTCGAAGACCGGGCGCCCGGGCAAATTGTGGCGCGGGATGGTGTCGCCACGGACGAAGAACATCCCCATTGTGCCGGTCAGTTGGCGGCCCAGTGTGCCCCACAAGTCACCACCGTTGATGAGGGGATTGAAAACCGAGACCTGTCCAGGTCGCCCCATCACCACATCCCAGTGGCCCATAGCGTAGATGGACAGCGGAGTCAGTGCCGCCAACGTCCCAACCGCGAACCACACGCTCTCCGGCCACAGTCGGCGCCACCGTCCGGTGAGCAGCAGGTAGAGGGCAAAGGCGGTCAGCACGAGGGGAGTGAAGCGTATGGGCAGGTAAGCGTAGAAGCAAAGGCCGTACAGAAGCCCGGTCAGCAGCCAGTCACGCCGGTGGTGCGAACGATAGGCCCGCGCACCCAGCCACAGCGCCAGCGCTGCCATCAGCGGCAGCGTGACGGCGCGGAACCCGATGCGGCTGAGATGCACGTGCCATAACATAATCGCCAGGATCGCCGCGCTCAGCAGAGCCACGCGCCGATTGAACCAGGCACGGGCCATCAGGTAGGTAGCAGGAATTGTCAACGTGCCACATAGGGCCGCTGCCAGGCGCAATGCACCCGGCGTGCGACCCAGCAAGCCCACTGTGGCGGCGATGAGGTAGATAAACAAGGGTTCGCGGCCACGATTGGCCGCGAAGTAGACCGGCCAGTGGCCCGCGAGAACGCGCAGGGCATCGAGGCCGTTGAATGCTTCGTCGTGGTAGAGCCCTGGTGGAATCTCCCCCAGAGCGAAGAATCGCAGTGCTGCCGCCAGCGCCGTCACGCCTGCTATCAGGGCCCACTCTTGCGCTCGACCGCGCCAGCGGCCTGATGGAACCTCACCGCTCGCCGAACTTACCAAAGCGGGCGCATTATAGCATAATGTGGGGGCTTGTCAAAAAACCAATGACCCCACCAGGCAGGCGTTATTTCCTTGAGCGCCAGATGGAGAAGATGAGCCACAGGCCCAGCAGGCTGGCGCCGGCAAAGCCCGCGACGATCAGTATCGTCGCCAGTCCCCATTGCTGGACCAGATTGAAGGCCGGGACGAGCAGCGCCAGGCCGACGATAAGCGCGGCCAAAAGCACGCTCAGTGAGAGACGATTGGCCAGCCGATCCAACCGCGCCAGCGCTCGATCCAGTTCCCTGATGTTGACGGTGAACTCCAGGTCCCCTTGCTCGGCGCGGGTCAGGAGTTGCGAACCGACGCGCGGGATAAGGCCCAGCAGTTCCGCCCAATCGCCGGTTCCCTTGAGCAGTGACGGCCCCCAGGAGCGTGGGGAGGCCATCTGCCACATGAAGCGTCGGACATAGGGCTCGGAGACGGCGAAGACATCCAGGTCGGGATCGAGTCTCAACCCTACTCCTTCCATCATCCCCAGCGTCTTGCCCAACAGCCAGTACTCCGGAGGCAGATGCAGGCGGTGGCGGAAAGCGACGGGCATGACCTCCTCGACTATTTCTAGGGCGCGAATCTCCTTCAGCGATAGTCCGTGGTACTTACGGAGCAGCCGCGCCACGTCCCGCCGCAGCCCGGCCCGGTCCACCCGCTCAGTCGTGGCTCCCATACGGATCAACTGGTCCACGATGCCTTCCTCGTCCAATTGCACGGCGACGATGTAGAGGCGGATCAGATTAGCGCGCTCGCGTCGTCCCAGGTAGCCCACCATCCCGAAGTCCATTGCGCCGATGACCTCACCTGGCATGACGACGAAGTTGCCCGGATGGGGGTCGGCGTGAAAGAAGCCGTCCTCCAGCACCTCCTTAATGATCATACGGATGGCGTGGAGCGCGATGCGGTGACGGTCGTAGCCTGCTCTATCCAGCGCCGCGATGTCGTCAATTTTGATGCCGTTGATGCGCTCCAGTACCAGCACTCGGCGGGTAGTGAAGTCCCAGTGGACCTGGGGGATGTAGAGGTAGGGCTCATCGGCGAAGTTGGCGCGAAAGCGGTCGGCGTTGTGCCCCTCACGGTAAAAATCCAGTTCGGCCCGCAGCGTGGTGGCGAACTCCTCGGCCATACTCGGCAGGTCGTAGAACTCCCCCAGCACCGTGCGCGCCTGGAGCAGGCGGGCCACGTCGAAGAGGATCTCCAGGTCGGTTTCAACGGTCGTCTCGATGTTCGGCCGCTGTACTTTGACGACGACCGCTGAACCATCGGACAAGGTCGCGGCGTGGACCTGGGCGAGCGAGGCGGCGGCGATGGGTATGGGGTCGAAGGTAGTGAACAACTCCTCCGGCGGCGCTCCCAGTTCGGCCTCGATCTGCGCCCTGATCGGCTCCCACTCCGCTGGGGGCACGGTGTCTTGCAGTTTGGTGAGTTCGGCGATGTAGGCCGGTGGGATCAGATCGGGGCGGGTGCTGAGCATCTGGCCCAATTTGACGAAAGTGGGGCCGAGTTCCTCCAGCGCCAGGCGCACCCGTTGGGGAGCGCCCAGTGGAGGAGCCTCTCGACGCCAGCGACGCAGCAATCGCCGGGGCAGTGCCAGGTAGGGCTGCAGTTCCAACAAGTCCACCAGTTCGCCGAAACCGTGGCGAACGAAGACCCTCACGATCTCGCGGTAGCGTTGCAGATGTCGGACTCTGTGGATGGGTGAGCGAGCCATTGATTTTATTTTACCACAGGTAGGGTGCAAAGGGTATCACGGGGTGGAGGAAGCCAGCAGGGCTCGGATGCGTGGTAATTCTGCGCTGGTCGCTTCTTCGCCGGCGGCGATGATCTCGGCGGCGCGGGGGAAGCCGGTGAGCACGGTCACGCCCGGCGGGATGGCGGGCCGGATGATGATCTCCGGCCGCGCCTCGGCCAAGCGGCGGCGATTGACCTCCGCTGTCAGCACTCCCAGCGAGCGGTACAGCACCTCGATGGTGTCCACCAGCCCGTTGGGGACATAGCGGCGCTGGTGTAACGCCTCGACTAGGGAGGAGATAACCCCCTCGTCCGTAGTAACGTCCACGGCGATGGCGACGTCGGCTCCCATGCGGCGTACCGCGTCGGCGGGGAGGTTATCCAGCAATCCGCCATCAACGAGCGTCTGCCTGTCCCGCTCCACCGGCGTGAAGACGCCCGGTAGCGCGATGGTGGCTCGCACGGCGTCCACCACCGGCCCTTGATTCAGATACACCGCCTGGCCGCTGTTTAGATCCACAGCGACCAAGGTCAGCGGGACACGCAAGTCGTCGAAGGTGCGGTCGCCCAGGTGACCGGTCAGGTACTCGCGCACTTTCTGGCCCTCAAAGAGGCCACGTCGGGGCAGCGATGGGTCGGCCAGGGCCAACAGGCGGCGGAGGCTGGCCATGCGCAACGCCTCCGATTCCATAAACTCAGGGCTCAGCCCGGCGGCGTACCCTGCGGCGATGAGGCCGCCCATACTGGTGCCGGCCAGGCAGTCAATTGGTATCCCCTCTCGCTCCAGCACTTTCAGCACGCCGATGTGGGCCAGTCCCCGCGCGCCGCCGCCGCTGAGGGCCAGCCCGACTTTGCGAGTTGAAGTTCTCGTATCAGCCAACGCCTCCTCCTAATCCACGCACGAGGTGCAGGCCGGCCGCCAGCATTCCCCATAGCCAACCGCCGCGCCGCATCCACGCCGGCGGGAAGGACGGCGGGGGCGCGGCAGCGGCCTGCCGGTAGAGCCGCTCGTATTGTGCGGCGATCCTCTCCAGGCTGTGTCTTTCGGCCAGGCGGCGCGATGCCGCTCCCATGCGATGCCGCAGGCTGGCGTCGGCGATCAGACACACCAGGCGCTGCGCCAGTGCCACCTCGTCTCCGGCCGGCGCCAGGAGGCCGTTGACGCCGTGGTGCACCACTTCAGGCAACGCCAGTGCATCCACGCCGATCACCGGCAGGCCGCAGGCCATCGCCTCCAGCACCACCAGCCCCTGCGTCTCGATAGTCGAGGCAGTGGCGAACAGGTCGGCGGCCCGGTAGAGCGCCGGCAGTTGCTCGTGGGGCACGAAACCGGTGAAGCGCACGCTCTCGCCCAGCCCCAATTCGCCGGCCAGCCGGGCCAGAGCCTCCCGATCGGGACCGTCGCCAACGATGGTCAGACGCGCCGTAGGATGCTGCTCCGCGACCCGGGCGAAGGCGCGTAACAAGAGATCCACGTTTTTCTCGTAACTCAGCCGCCCCACGTGCAGGACCGTCACGCTGTCTTTGCCGCTTATCTGTGGGCCGGGGTGGAACAGGCGGGTGTCCACGCCATTGGAGACAGCCACCACGGGCACGCGCAGGCCGTGGGCGATCAACTCCCGCGCCATCACCTGTGAAGGGGCGGTGACGAGGGGGAAGCGGTTGAAGAAAGTGACGGTGTAGCGCCATGCGGCCTCGTCCATCAGTGGCACCCGGTCCAGTGGCAGCGGCGCGTACCCGAGGAAGCCGGCCAGGTAGATGTGGCAGGTGCCCAGGATGGGGACATCCAGCCAGCGGGCCGCCGCCAGGGCCTGAGTGCCCATCGCGGCCATCGAGTGGTTGTGGATCACATCGGGCCGGAAGGCGGCTAACTCCCGTGCCAGGCCGACCGGCGCGACGACGACCCGGCCGCCGGGCAGCCGTTCGTAGCGCAACGCCGGGAACCCGGCCACGTCCAGTTCCAGTGTGGCGTGGGAGGGGTCGGCGGCGGTGAAGATGCGCACCGTGTGGCCCGCCGTCCGTAGCGTGCGGGCCAGCGCCGCCACTGCCGTAGCCACGCCTCCCAGCCCATCACGGAAGGAGTCGGTAGTAATGGCGACGCGCATCGGCTACGACCTCTCCCAGTCCGGAGTCTGGGGGCCTTTGAAATCGGCAAAGGCCCCCAGGATGTCTATGTCCTCCAGCGGGAAGTGGCGGGCCAGCAGCGGCAGGAGATTGTTCATCAGCGTGGCCCGCTCCTCCCGTCCCAGTCCCTGCAGGGCCGCGCTCAGGTTCTCCTCCACCAGCCGGCTCAGGAAGGCCGCCCGCTCATCCACCGGCATCCGGGCCATCCATTCCCGCACCGCCTCCCCGGCCAGGTCGAGCACGTCCTGTGGGCTCAGGCGGCGGACGAACTGCCGCGTCAGTTGGGTTTTCAGGCTCATTTCCCCACCGCCTCCCAGAGCGGGTGCACCTCCGCCACCCACGCCTCAAAGCCGGCAGGCGTCTCAGGGTAGCGCTCGTAGGCAGCCCTTAGTTTGCCGGAGACCGACATTGCCCTTAGCAGCGCCTTGAGACTCGCCGCCGAGAATTGCCTGCTGATCACGCTCCAGATCAGTTTGGCCACCAGAGAGAGTACCTCGCCGGCGGATCTCCGCACTTCGAAATCGCGGTTCATCTGTGTGAAGTCTTCACCGCTGAAGATGATGTCTTGCCTAAAAAGGTAGTTCACGTCCTGTGCCCAGGATGGCCCCATCGCCGTAACTGGGGTTGCAGAATGCTTTGTGAAACGGGTAGAAGTTCAGCCCGGAATGTTTACCCCACGAGTGTAGCAGCAAGAGATCAGGTCACTCTTTGCGCTCGCCGAGGCCAGGGATCTTCACACCCAGGTAGCGCAGAGCCATCAGGGCCAGGTACGCGGCTACTCCTTCATCCAAGTTCCCGATGCCAGGCACGTTATCCAGGAGCAGTTCCACCACTCCACCGGTAGGATTACCGATGTAGATGAGGCTCAGGACGAGGACGAGGCCGGCCAAAATGCGAGCCCACAGCGGGTGCTGGGGTGATCGGGTTTGTTCGGTCATCGAATTCCTCCTGGTAATTGCTTACCGCGCCGCTTCCAGAACCGCTGAGACACTGAAGCCCTGATTTCACCGAACGCTCTACCTGGCTCCAATCCGTTCTCAACAGAATCTCAGCGGATTCGGTGTCTCAGTGATTTGACGGCATCCCTGTCCTACGGAGCGGGGCCGAGGGAGCATCCGCACCTTGTACGGATTATGCGCAGGCGCAGAGACGCTCCCCGGCCCTACCGAACGCGACGATGCGGTCAACTTGTCTGCCTTTTTGTCGTCCTCTTGCCTGCCAGTTCCTCGACCTTGGCGGCCAGTTCGTCAATCTTCTGGCTCAAATCTTCGATGTCCTTGCGAGAGACGACGGGCATACTGGCGCGGGCCTTGTCGAGTTCCTCGCGCACCAGTTTGCGCAGTTCCTCGCGCTCTTTCTCGCCCCGTGCTACCAGTTTGTCAATGACGCTCGGGGCCTCCTCCGGCCTGACCTCTCCCTCCTCGACCAGTTTGTCCACGAACTCCCTCACCTTGTCGCGAGTCAATGTCAGCACGCCCAGGCCCAGCAGCAGGCTCCTTTCGAGTAATCCAGTCATCCTTTCACCTCCCTTTTTTGCATTTGACGTTTCACGTTTGCCGTTTCACGTTCTGCGTCCCGCGTTGTTCACATCACCCCCTTTCTCACAATCCAACGGCCCGCAATACCTCGTAGACAAAATCGGACAGGCGCGCCTTCTCCCCCCCGGTCAAGTTGTCTAGATGCTCGCGGAACTGCTGAGAGTAGGAGAGTAACAGCGATGTGGCCCGGCGATTGGCCTTTTCGACCAGCGAGAGGGCCAGGCTGAACCCGACCAGCGAGTACAGCGCCGCCCACCCCGGCGGGCCAAACCAGCGCAGGTAGGGGAAGAGCCGTTTTGCGGCCGCCGTGTCCCGCAACTCGTAGAAGACCAGGATGGTGGCCGTAATCATATCGGCGGCGAAGAGGAGCGGGGATTTGCGCTCCGGGATGCGCAGCAGGAGTTCGTTCAGCAAGCCCTGATAGTCGGTGCCCCTCCCTGCTTCCAATGCCTTCAGGATGCTCGCTTTGGCTTCCTCCCATTCCTGATCGCTCAGAGTACCGCCTGTCAGTTCGGACAGTAGGGCCGTCGCCCTCTCCGTAGGGGAGAAGACGACGATGGAGCGCCCCTTGTGCCCCTGGGGGCGCACCGTCTCCGAGCGCACCAGCCCTTTGTCCTCCAGCAGGCGCAGCATCTCGTAGGCCGTGACCGGGCTCACCTCCAGCGCCTGCGCCACGTCCGCGTAGTGCACCGGGGCCTCGGCCTCGCGGTAGAGGTCGAGCAGTCGGCTCAGAAAGTGTCGTTGCCTGGAAGATAATCTCATTGCCCTCTCTCGAATGTATAAAAACTGCCTAATCTTCCGAAAGTTCCGAAGAAATTATACCACTGAAAGGCGGCTTTGTCAAGAGAGGAGCGGCGATGTTTCATCCCGACTTACCCGCGCGCGTGCCGCACACTGGCGGCCCCGATGCTCAGGACGACCAGCGCCAGAAGCGCGAAGATGCGTCGGAGACCAATGAGGTCCGCCAGGCCACCCGTAAGCGGCAGGGGCAGGGTGGAGACGATGTTGCTCAGGAACATCTGGGTGGAGATCACCCGCCCCCGCATCTCGTCCGGCGAGCGTTCCTGCACGACCGTGCGGGCCGGGACAATGACCAGCGCGAAGCCGGCCCCCACCACGGCAGAGACCAGCAGGAACAGGGGGACATAGAGGCCACGCAATGCGTGCAGGGCCGGTAACAGGGCCAGCCCTCCGCCGACGGCCAGGAGGCCGGCGCTGATCCAGGCTTTTTCTTTCAACACATGCCCGCGCTGTCCCACCAGCCACACACCCAGGCCGAAGCCAAAGCCGCCGGGCACGGCCAGGTAGGCCACGTACTCGACCGGCACTCCCCAGGTACGGGTTGCCAGGCCGGGTATGAGCGTCGTGAGCACAAGCGAGAGGGCGGAGACGAGCACCTGGCAGCCGATAGCCTGGCGCACAGACGCATCGCCGGCGACAAAGCGCCACCCGGCATGCAAGTCATCCCGCAGCGAGGCCCACGTTCGGAGTGCTTGCTCTCTGCCCCCCTTTCCCAACTGGGCAGGCAGCCGGGCGCACATCCATCCGGCCAGCGCGAACAATGGCATCGCCGCTACCCCTGCTGCCGGCGCGCCGCCGAGCCGGAGCAGCGTCGGGGCCAGGAGCACCATCCCCGCCCCCTGCGCTCCCAACGTCGCGACTTGAAAGATGGAATTGGCCGCGAGTAGCCGTTCCTGTGGCACGGTGTGGGGAATGAGAGAACCTTCGGCCGAGGTGGTGAACTGCGCGATGGCTGACAGGAGAAAGTTGCAGGCGTAGACGGCGGTTAACAGCGGCAGCGGGTTGCTAAGCCAATGCGCAGCAGCCGCGAAGCCGGCGGCCACGAGCAGGCGCAACAGGTTGCCGATCACCAGTACGCGCCGCCGGTCGTGGCGGTCCACTACCACCCCGGCCAGCATCCCGAAGAGGAAGCCGGGGAGGGTGGAGGAGAAGATCATCAATCCCATCTGCGCGCTGGAATGGGTCTTCTCCTCCACCAGCGCCATCGAGGCGAAATAGATGGCATAGGTCGCTGCCAGCGCCACGAACTGGGCCACGCTGAGGCGGCGTAGTGGCATATTCTCTCTAAGAGAGAGGGTGCGGGAAGCCCCCTCCCCCCGGCCCCCTCTCTTAACTCCGGGAGAGGGGGAGTGGAAATCCATCATTGCACCTCCGATTGTTCGTAGTGACGACTTTATCAGTTCATCCGCCACGGCGGCCGGCTCGATGCGCAGTTCACTCACCAACACTCCGCGCTCCCCGGCCGTTGCCGCCCAGGTATTCCCGCTCCCAGATTGGGTCCATCAACTGTGCCAGGGCCTCGTCGTATTTGATGAGCCCATCGCGGTAGGTTGGATCCATCATCGCCTGCAGCGCGGCCTCGTCCTCCGGGTCCGGCTCGGTCGCCTCCAGGATGCGCCGAAAGTCAGCGTGGTGATCGCGGATGATACAGGGCATCATCCAGTTCTTGGTTTCCTCCGGCCTGGTCGCTGCATAGCCGTATCTGTCCTGCCACTGGCGGATGGCCTCGAAGAACGGCTCCTCCAGGATGTCGTTCAGCGTCTTGCCCTCTCGGTAGGCGTCGTTGATGTTGACCGGCGAGTAGGGGACGAAGACGCAGGGCATCACTTTTCCATTCCAGTCAAAGTAGAGGTAGCCGCCCTGTCGCCCGGCCGAGATGCAGCCATCGGAGACGGTGCCCAGGTTCCAGAAGTCGGGCAGGAAGTACTTTTTCTCGCGGATGACCTGCCAGGCACGTTTCCACATCCACACCCGCTGCTCCGGTGTGGGGAGCATGTCGAGTGTGAAGCCCCGCCCGATGGGCATGTACTGGAAGATCCAGCCGTAGACGGCCCCCTGCTCCTCGAAGAAAAAGTCGAGGAACTCGTCGGAGAGAATCTCCTCGCAGTTCTCGCGCGTGGCGGTGAGTGAGATGCCGAAGGGCACGCCGACTTCGCGCAGATTGGCCATGGAGCGCAGGACGCGTTGGAATACGCCCTTGCCACGGCGGGCGTCGGTGCGCTCCTCCCACCCTTCCACCGAGATGGCCGGGGTGAGATTGCCCACTTCGGCCATGCGGGCGGCCGTTTTTCTGTCAATCAGCGTGCCGTTGGTGTACATCAAAAAGAACATATCCTGGTGCTTGGCCGCTGCGTCGAGGATGCCTTTGCCCCGGCAGCGATAGGCCAGCGGCTCGCCGCCGGAGATGACGATGAAACCCGAACCCCAGAGAGTACGGGCCTCGGTGATGATGCGGTCGAAGACCTCCCAGTCCATTTTCTCGCTGTCGTTGCCGGAACTGGCATAGCACCCCTTGCAGTGCAGATTGCACAGTTTGCCCGGCGAGATGACGACGAAACTGGGCGGGTTGCGGCCATCGTGCTCCTGGCGGAAGCGTTCCCAGGCATCCTTGTGCTCCTCGCGCAGAAAAGCGTTCAGCACCAGGCCACGCAGCAGGCCTTTCACCACGGCCTCGGAGATGTTACCCTGTGCCAGAGCGCGGTCAATCGAGTGTACCATGGCGCGGATGATGTACGCCTTGTCCTGGATGACGTGGGGCGGGCGGCGCTCGTTGACGTCGTAGGCCTCCTCCAGGCGCCGGTTGATGCGCCGGTCCACGTAGCCCATGAGCATGCGGCGCACCGGTGCGCGCTGTATTGCGCTGGCGGTGACGTTGGCAAGCGTTTCGGCCTGCCCGGTGGATGCAATGGTGTGAACTATGTCTTCCAGTTTCATGGTTATTTCCTCCTTTGTTTCTCTCGTAACTACCTGCTCATCTACTCCGCTCCTCAGAATGACGCAGCAGCGGCGGGGGCTGCCGGAAGGACGAGTCCGCAGTTTTATATGATTGATCGCACCGCCGTAAACAGGCGGTGCTGGACGATTTCTCCCACCCCAAATCTATCTAGCACCGGCTCTTCAGGCCGGTGCGGCACTCTCCTGCCAGGCCCGGATGGCCGCCAGGAGGTGCGTTTTGTCAAAGTCGGGCCAGTAGACAGGCGTGGACCAGAAGAGGGCGCCGGTCACCTGCCAGATGAGGAAGTTGCTCAGCCGCATCTCCCCGGCCGTGCGGATGACCAGGTCAGGATCCGGGAGCCCGGCGGTGTAGAGAAAACGACCGAACACGGCCTCGTCCAGCAGAGCCGGGTTCAATCTGTCCTGCCGGACGGCGGTCACCACTGCCCGTGCCGCGTCCACGATCTCCGCCCGCCCCCCGTAGTTGAGGGCCAGGTTGAGCACCAAACCCGTGTTGTGCGCCGTGCGGCGGGTTCCCTCATCCATTGCCCGCAGCAACGAGGCGGGCAGGCCCTCGCGGCGGCCGAGCATCCGCAGCCGCACGTTGTTCCGCTCTAGTTCGTCCACCTCCCGGCGGACATAGTCCTCGGCCAGGTGCATCAGAAGAGCGACCTCCTCCTCAGGGCGTCGCCAGTTCTCGGTGGAGAAGGTGTACAGCGTCAGCACCTTGACGCCCAGATCGGCGCAGGCACGGACGATGCGCCGCACGGTCTCCACGCCCGCCTTGTGGCCGGCCGTGCGGGGCAGCCCCCTCTGCTGCGCCCAGCGTCCGTTGCCATCCATAATGATGGCGATGTGATCTGGGATGGGATCACCTTGCTGTTGTTCGGTCATGAACACCTCTATGAACACTCTGCCCCTGGTCTCAGCGCCGGGGCAGAAAGTCCCGTTCAAGCCACCAACTCAGCAGTGTGGCGATGAGCAGTATGACAAGAACTTCCAGTAGATTGAGGGTCATCGCTCAGCGGATGTCCGTCATCGGTAGCGGCGGTGGGCGTCGCAGCAGGAAACGGCTCATCGCGTTGACTGTCGAGCGCACGACCACGCGATGCCACCCCTCACGGACACGGCGGGGAGAGGCGTGGACGGCGAGGTCGGGATCGAAGCGGATCGGCGCGATGCGGCTCACCCGCAGCGAGAGGTCGGTGTCCTCCCCCGAGGCCCAATCCACCGGGAAGCCACCGGCCTCCCGGAAGACCTCCCGGCGCACGGCGAAGTTGCTGCCCCACCAGAGGCTGCGCCGCACGCGGTTGCTGGCCCACAGGACCCAGGTGACCGGGTAGCGTAGCCACAGTTGCTCCACCGGCCGGCCGTCGGGCCAGTAGACCGGGCCATAGACAGCCCCCAGGGCGGGATCGGCCCAGAAATGGGCGGCGATGCGGCTCACCCAGAAGGGAGGCACGACGGTGTCCGCATCGGTGGAGGCGATGACCTCCCCCCGCGCCGCCTCGAAGCCGGTCTGGCGAGCATAGGCCACGCCCTTGCGTGGTTCCGCGATCACCCGCACTCCATACCGCCGGGCCAACTCCGCCGTGGCGTCGGTCGAGCCGTTGTCCACCACGATGACCTCGAAACGGTCGGCGGGATAGGTCTGACGTGCCAGGGCCGCCAGGCAACGGCCCAGGTAACGTTCCTCGTTGTACGCTGGGACGACGATGGAGACCCTTACGCCTCCCGAAGGTCCACCTGCAGTCACTTTCATCGGCTACGCCTCACTTCTTTCTGCGGTGTAGAACGCCACCCCCACCGTTCCCGGCCCCACATGGGTGGCGATAACGGGGCTGAACTCGACGACGAGCAGTTCCCGGCAGTCGAAGTGCCCGGCCAGGTATTGACAGATGCGTTCCGCTTCCTCGGGCGCCTGGGCGTGGACGATGGCGGCATGA
>Ga0164311_10000752_pt1 | contig 14873 bp, 15 predicted proteins | sample GuaBasSedimGuay2_FD_121796 | JGI IMG/M metagenome (GOLD analysis project Ga0164311, IMG submission 121796) | Subseafloor sediment microbial communities from Guaymas Basin, Gulf of California, Mexico - Guay2, Core 4569-9, 9-12 cm | ecosystem: Environmental > Aquatic > Marine > Hydrothermal vents...
AAGATTAGGAAATGGGGAACAATAGAAGAAAAAGGGGGACTAAAACAAGTTCCTTTGGTTCTCCTGGCAGAATAAATCATGATTCTACAGTCTTCTACACAAGCAAGTTATATGAAGGACTACCAAAGGAACAGAAGGTTAAATATGTAGAGAATTCCGTCCCTGCGCAGTTCTTAAATAAAGTATTTTGTAAGTCCTCCGAAAAGATGGAAGAACTACCTGATGACAGCGTTCATCTAATGGTAACTTCACCACCCTATAATGTAGGAAAAGAGTATGATGCGGATTTCACCCTAAAAGAATATTTATCGTTTCTAAAAGCGGTCTGGAAAGAGGTTTACAGGGTTCTTGTGCCCGGAGGTAGAGCATGCATCAATATAGCGAATTTAGGAAGAAAACCTTATATCCCTCTTCACGCATTTATTGCCAAAGATATGTTTGAGTTAGGTTTCCTGATGAGAGGAGAGATTATTTGGAATAAAGCATCTTCTGCGAGTCCTTCAACAGCGTGGGGTAGCTGGCTTTCTCCTGCAAATCCTACCCTGCGAGATATTCATGAATATATATTAATCTTCTCAAAAGGAACATTCTCAAGAAAGAATATGGATGAAAGAAGAAGCACAATCTCAAGAGAGGAGTTTCTTGAGTTTACCAAAAGTGTATGGTCATTTCCAGCAGTATCGGCAAAAGAGGTTGGCCATCCTGCTCCTTTTCCTGTGGAACTTCCTTATAGATTGATTCAACTCTATACATATGAAGAGGAAGTTATTTTAGACCCTTTTATGGGCAGTGGACAAACAGGTATTGCCGCAATAAAAACAGGAAGGCACTATGTGGGGTATGACATAGAAGAAGAATATGTAAAATTAGCGGAAAGGAGAATAAGAGGATTTTTAATAGAATATAAATCTCCAAACTTGTTTGAATTTACTGAGGGAAACAAATGATGGGCGAAACAGCGTATAACCCCGAAAAATTATATGAAATTGGTGAATAAATTGATTGGAAATAAAATGGGATATAAATTTATCCAGCCAGGCGAAGCAAACCAAAACAGAATTGGAAGATATTAATTTATATTTTCCTTTAAGTGAATTCTGATTTTTGATAAAGGAACTCCAAAAGAGGATTTCAGGTGTAAGCAGGTTAGAAAGGAGATAGAGATGTTGTGGTCAAAGTCCTTTATCTTTACCTCTAAAGAAACACCTCAGGAAGCAGAGGTTAGAAGTCATCAGTTAATGCTGCGCGCTTGCTTAATCAAGAAGATAAGCACAGGGGTCTATGCTTATCTTCCCTTAGGGTTAAGGGTTTTAAGAAAGGTGAAGGAGATAATTCGCGAGGAGATGCACAGAGCAGGAGCACAGGAACTTCTGCTTTCTACTCTCCAGCCTTTTAGCATCTGGAAGAGGTCAGGGCGAGATACAGTTTTAGGCAAGGTAATGATCTCTTTTATAAACAGGCATGGAAAGAGAATGGTCTTGGGTCCTACCCATGAGGAGATAATTACGGAATTGGTTGCTCAGCGAGTAAAGTCATATAAAGACCTCCCCTTAATCCTTTATCAAATCCAGAGTAAATTCCGTGATGAGATTCGTCCGCGTTATGGAGTAATTCGAGGGTGTGAGTTTACAATGAAAGACGCATATAGTTTTGACCGCGATGAAGATGGGCTTCAGGAAAACTATCAGAGGATGATAGAGGTATATACACGCATCTTTTCTCGGTGCGGACTCTCTCATTGCCAGATGCGAGAGGCAGATTCGGAGATGATGGGAGGAAAAAGTTCGCACGAGTTTGTGCTCTCTTTGGCTTCGGGAGAGGAGATAGAGTTGGGGCATATCTTTAAGTTGGGCACAAAATACAGCGAGATTTTTGGTGGCGTTTATTTGGATAGGGAAGGGAAGCAGAAGCCTATAGTAATGGGTTGTTATGGGATTGGAGTGGATAGAATAATCGCTGCTTGCATAGAGAAACATTCTGATGAGCATGGTATTATTTGGCCCATTTCTCTCAGCCCTTTTAAAGTGCTTATCATTCCTCTTGGAGGAAGTAAACAGATAGAAGATTATGCCTTTTCTGTTTATCAACGGCTGGAAAAGGAGAATATAGAAGTGCTTTTAGATGATCGGCAAGAGAGTGCAGGAGTGAAGTTTAATGATGCAGATCTAATTGGTATTCCTCTTAGAATAATAATAGGAGAAAGGAATTTTGCGCAGGGAAAGGTGGAGATAAACTTGAGGAAAGGAGGTAAGGTTCAGGTGGACAAGGAAAGATTGGTAGGTAAGGTGCAGGAGATGGTAAATGGAGAGGTTTAAAAAGATTAGTATTATAGGAACAGGATTAATCGGAGGTTCGTTAGGGCTAGCGATAAAACAAAAAGGCCTATCAGAAGAAGTTCTGGGGATAGATATATCTCCCCTTAGCATAGAAGAGGCAGTGAGAATGAAGGCAGTAGATAGGGGATCTTTGAGGATAGAGGAAACGAAAGGAAGCGAGTTAATTCTTATCTGCACACCCATAAGCGACATTCTTCCCGCCCTAAAGACTCTCATTCCTTTTTTAGAACCAGGAAGCATCATTACTGATGTGGGCAGTGTAAAGAAAGAGGTGCTCAAACAGGCGGAGAAGATTCTTCCTTCCTCTGTTTATTTTATAGGAGGGCATCCTCTGGCTGGTTCAGAGAAAAGAGGAGTTAGTTTTGCCCACGCAGACCTATTCAAGGACTCTTTGACTCTTTTAGTAGAATCAAAGAAAGCGAATGCGCAAGCCTTGGAGAGGGTAAAAAACTTCTGGGAAGGAATAGGGAGCAAGGTGAGAATAGTTTCTTTGGATGAACATGAGGAGATTGTAGGAATGATAAGCCATTTACCCCATATTGTTGCCATCTCCCTGGTAAACTCTGTTCCCCGAAAATGCTTCTCTTATGTAGCCAGAGGCTGGAAGGACTCTACACGAATTGCTTTAAGCCCTCCCGAACTCTGGAGAGATATCTGTGTAAGTAATCGTAAGCAGATTGTAAAGGGGCTCAACAGGTTTATAGAGGTTTGTGAGAAGGTTAAGAAAATAATTGAAAAGGGAGAGAAGAAGAAGATTGAGAGGGAGTTTAAGAGGGCGAGAGAGAAGAAGATAAGATATGAACCTATGGTGATTGCCATTGATGGTCCAGCAGGAGCAGGGAAGAGTGTGGTAGGGAAGGAAGTGGCAAAGAGGCTGGGATTTGTTTATCTGGATACAGGAGCGATGTACAGAGCAATTACCTTGAAGGCAATAGAGGAGGGGATCGATTTAGAGGATGAGAAGGCGCTGATAGAGATGTGTAGAAACACAGATATTAACTTTGAGTCTGCAGAGGATGGAAGAATAGAGGTGCTATTGGATGGGAAGAGTTTAGGGGAAAGGATTAGGGATAAGGAGATAACCAGAAAGGTGTTTTATCTGGCAAGGATTCCCGAGGTAAGAGAGAGGATGGTGGAGTTGCAGAGGAAGATAGCCGAAGGGAAGAGCATCGTTGCCGAGGGAAGGGATATGACCTCGGTGGTATTTCCTCAAGCAAGAAAGTTTTATCTGGATGCCTCCTTACAGGAGAGAGCAAGAAGAAGATACAGACAACTTCTTGCTCAGAACCAGAAGGTTTCTTTTGAGGAGATAAAAATGGATATTCAGATAAGGGACAGAAAGGATAAAAAAAGAAAGGTAGGACCTTTACGCAAGGTAAAGGATGCTCTTTATATTGATAGCACAAGGATGAGCATTGAGGAAGTGGTGGAGAAGATTCTCAAATCCCTGTAATGCTTTACTCCTTTCTTCGTTGGTTAACTTCCATTCTGTTTAAGATATTATTTAGGTTGGAGATTAAAGGTATAGAGAACATCCCTAAAAAAGGAGGATGTATTATTGTCTCCAACCATATAAGTTTTCTGGATCCAGTAGTTATAGGAATTGCTTGCCCGCGCAAAGTAAGTTTTTTAGCCCGCAGGGATTTATTCAGAAACTTCTTGTTTGCAAAGCTTATTACTGCTCTCGGAGCCATTCCTCTCTCTCGCGCCAGTTCCGACTTTAAGGCTTTAAGAAAAGCAATAGGTATTCTCAAAAGAGGGGAAATAGTTGCTCTTTTCCCTCAGGGGACACGCAAAGAAGACTGGCAGGGAGTTAAAGGAGGGGCAGGGTTTCTATCCTATAAGACAAATCTTCCCATTATTCCTGCTTATATAAAAGGCACAGATAAAGCCCTTCCGCGTCAGGCTAAGTTTATCCGACTCTTCCCTATTTCTATTTACTTTGGGAAGATGATATTCCCCACTAAGGTTAAGATAGTAGATAGAAAAAAAAGGTTTTCAGATATAAATCAGGAGATAGTGAAAAGGATAAAAGAACTTCAGGAGCAGATAGAGAGAAGAGATTGGCGATGGGTTATGAGATAACACTGGCTAAAGAATATGGTTTCTGCTGGGGAGTAAGGAAGGCAATACAGAAGGTGGAGAATGTTTTGGGCCAGAGGAAGAGGGTTTATTGTCTTGGTCCGTTGATCCACAATCCTCAGATTAATGCTCTTTTAATCCACAAAGGACTGAAGATTATCAGGAGTTTAGAGAAGGTAAGAAAAGGAAGTAGCCTCATCATCCCCTCTCATGGGCTTCCTCAGGAGATACTGAAAAGAGCAGAGGAGAAGGAGATAGATTTAGTAGATGCCACCTGTCCATTTGTGAACCGGGTGAGGGAGATAATCTCCTCCCTTTCTCAGGAGGGTTATCATATAATGATTATCGGGGAAAAGGAGCATAAAGAGGTGAAAGGGCTGGTGAGTTTTGCTCAAGATGGGGAGGTAATAGAGGATATAGCGGAGTTAAAAAGAAGGAGTTTTCCCCAGAAAGTAGGCATAGTTGCTCAAACCACTCAGAGAAAAGAAAGGTTTATGAAGGTGGCGAAGAGGATAGTGGAGAGAAGCAAAGGAGAGGTGAGATTATTTAATACCTTATGCAAAGCAGTGCAGGAGAGACAGAAGGAAGCGCGGCGTTTAGCCAAGAAGGTAGAGGTGGTTTTAGTGATTGGCGGAAGAAATAGCGCTAATACTTCTCGCTTACAGGAGATCTGTGCCCCTTTTGCAAAAACCTATCATATCGAGAGCCCGACAGAAATCAACCCTTTATGGTTGAAAAAGATAAGAAAAATTGGTATAATTACAGGGACATCTACACCTACTTATTTGGTAGAGCAGACGGTTAGGAGAATAGAGGAGATAGAAAAAGAGGGATGAACAAAAGGAAGGAAAAGGAACTTTTGGAGGCAGGGAAGTTTGCTTTCCTTAACGAGAATTATGAGGAGGCAATAGGATTTTTTAGGAAGATTCTGGAAAGCGACCCCAGGAATGCAGAGGCTTACTACAACTTAGGAGTTGTCTTTGAAGCAAAAAATATGCTGAAGGAGGCAAAGGAGGCTTTTAATAAGAGTCTGGAGATAAATCCAGAGTATAAGTTAGCCGAACAACATTTAGCCAAACTGGTAGGAGAGTAGTTTAGGAGGAGATAATGAAAAGATATTCGCCTTTCCTGATTATTGTTCTGTCTCTGTTCTTGAATGGATGTGCAACTACAGTAGACTTGAAGAAGCAAGTGGAGAAGCAGGCTACCATCATTAGAAATCTGAATAGGACAATAGAGGAACTTAGATTTCAACTTCAGGAGATGAAGAAACCGAGAGAGAGGTTAAACAGATTGAAACTTGCTTTAGAGCAGAAATTAAAGAAGGAACTTTCCGAGAAGAGTTTAGAGGTCCAGATTCAGGAGCGAGGGGTAGTAATCACTGTTAGTAACAAGATTCTTTTTGATCCGGGGCAAGCATTTATTAAATCGCGGGCAAAGGAAAGTTTGAACAAGATTGCCAAGGTGATTAAAGAAATCTGTCCCAATAATCTAATAAGAGTAGAGGGGCATACGGATAATAAGCCTATTCGCTATTCAAGAAGATATCCTTCCAACTGGGAACTTTCCGCAGATAGGGCGGTTCAGGTTGTTCGATATCTGATTAAACAAGGCATCTCTCCTTATCAACTTTCCGCGGTTGGTTATGGAGAGTATCATCCTATTGCTTCCAACGACACTACTTACGGAAGAGCAAAGAATAGAAGGGTGGAGATAGTAATCACTCCTCAGATTATTTCTGCAGGAGAGAATTTGGAGAGAGAAGAGAAGTGATGGGTTCCTTAAAGCAAAGAGAACTTTTTGATATCCAGAGATTTAAGAGAGATAAGAGTTTCTGGGCAGAGAGCGAAAAAAGAGAAAAACTTATCTTTTTATTTATCGTCCTTTTTCTCACCTCTATTTTGCTCTTCTGCTTAGGGATTGAGAGAGGGAAACGAATCACCTCAGGCAATTTGCCCCCTTCTGTCTCTGAAGTTAGAGTCAAGCAGAGAGAGAAGGTAAGCAAGCAGGAAGTAAAAGAGGAGAAGAAGAGCAAAGGTGGTTATCCGGAGAAAAGAGAGCATAAGGGTATTCAGAAGAAGAGATTTTTCTATACAGTGCAGTTAGCCAGTTATAAGACTCGCAAGTATGCGGAACGGGAACTAAAGCGTCTGCAAGATTACGGAGGGTATCTTGAAAGACAAGGGAGGTTATGGGTGCTCTATGCAGGGAGATTCGAGAGTTTACAGGAGGCTCGGCAGATGCTTCAGAAAATAAACAGGAAGAATCGCTACCCAGATGCCCTGATAAGAAAGATGCGCAAGGAGTAAGGAGAATCTAAACGATAGTGAAGGGAAAATTTTCTATTCTATCTTTGTTTTTGGTAATCAATACAGTAGGTTTATGTTTTGCTCAATCTGAATACTCCTCTCCCTCCACTTCCTCCCTACTCAGACTTCTCTACAGTAAAGATAAAATCAGCAGAGATAGAGCCGCTTATCAGTTGGCAATAGAAGGTGGAGAGGAAGCAAGAAGGGAGTTTATTCATCTGATCCAAACTGGTGATGAGGCGCTCAAGGAAACAGGGATTATTGGATTAGCCACCCTTGAAGCAAGAGATCCTGCGTTCAAGGAGAGAGAAGAAGAGGTTTCTACTCTTTTCTATCAACAACTGAAGGATAAAAACTGGCGAATTCGCCAGGCAGGGGTTATTGCCCTGGGGATTATAGGTGATGAGCAGGCAATTCCTCTCCTTGAAGATATAGCCCGAAATGACCCTTATTACTTAAAGAAGGAGAATATCTATCCGGTGCGCAAGAGCGCACTCTCATCACTGAGCAGGATTCGTAAACAGAAAGAACTGAAAGAGATAAAAGCGGTTTGGAGAAAGGCAGAGGAGGCGATAGGAGAGGAAGAGTGGGCGGAGGCTATTTCTTTTTTCAACCAGATAATAGAAAAGGATAAAACCAACAAGTGGGGATTTAAGGATGATGCAAGTTTTGGTATAGGCTATGTATATGCAAGGGAGGGGAAGTATAGAAAGGCTATCCGTGTATTCAAGAGCATATTAGAGGACTATCCAGACTTTGAGAAGAAAGAAAAGGTGCTTTATTGCCTGAGTTTATGCTATTTTTACCTCCGAGAATACAGACTGGCAAAGGAAAGTTTACAATTGCTGGAGAAAGAGTTTTCCGATACCCCTGTAGGAGGTAAGGCGCGAGTATTATTAAAGAAATTGCAGGATTTATAACCATAGGTGAGCAGATGAAGGGAGGAGATTTATTGAATACCGAGAAATTGCCTGTGGAAGTGAGAAAGAGGGTTATCGCTTATTGTCATCAACTCATCTCTCTCTACCAAGATAATCTAAAGTCTATCTTCCTCTATGGAAGTGTGCTTCAGAGTGAGGATTTTATTCCTAAAAAGTCAAACATTAACTTGGGAGTAATATTATATGATTTACAACTCTCCGAATTACGGAAAGCCTTAAAACTTGTGGCTAAAGGCAGAAGAAAAGGGATTGTTGCTCCTTTGTTTCTTACTGTGGAACATATGAGAACATCTCAGGATTCCTTCCCTATAGAGTTCTTGCAAATGAAGGAGAATTATTTGCTTCTGTATGGAGAAGACTTCCTGAAGAATTTGGAGATAAACCGTGAGAATCTCCGTCTTCAGTGTGAGCAGCAACTCAAAGGGAAGTTGATAAAGATAAGGCAGGCTTATTTAGAGTTAGGCTTGAGAAAGAAAGGGATAGAGAAACTTTTGCACAACTCTTTTTCTTCCCTTCTGCCCACTTTCAGAAATCTTATTCGTCTTAAAGAGAACAAGATTCCTCCCGTAAGTAAAGAAGAGATTATTAGAGAAATGAGTAGTTTATATGAGGTAGACGGAGAGACTTTTTTGCTTATTCTTAGAGATAAGCAAGGTGATGAGAAGATATGCAGGATAGATGCTCATCTCTTTCTTGAAAGATACCTAAAAGAGATTGAGAAGTTATCTATTGCTGTAGATAGACTATAAGGATACAAGTTAGATGAGAAGTTTTTCTAAGTTATTCCTTCTTCTATGGATTTTGCTTGCTCTGAACACCTCCTTCGCTCTTTCTCAGTCTATCCCCTCAAAGCCTCAAGGTTATGTAAGCGATTTTGCCCATCTCCTCCCACCCGCACAGAAGGAGGAGATAGAGATATTAGGCAGAGAGATAGAGAGAAAGACAGGGATAGAGATAGCGGTAGTTATAGTAAAGAGTATCGCTCCTGAGAGTATAGAAACCTATGCAGTCCATCTGTTTGAGAAATGGGGGATAGGAAAGAAAGGAAAGGATAATGGTTTGCTTATTCTTCTCTCTTTAGCAGAAAAGAAGGTGCGTATTGAGGTGGGATATGGTTTGGAGGGGATTCTTCCCGATGGTTTATGCGGGAGAATAATCAGAGAGATAATGGTCCCTTATTTTCGTCAGCAGAAGTGGGGAGAAGGGCTTTTAGCAGGAAGCACAGCAATCGCTCAGATAATTGCCAAGGAGTATGGGGTAAACATCTCTCCTCCTTCCTCCCTCTCCCCTAATGCCTACACCCTGCATCCTTCTTCCGGGAGAGGAATAGTTAGAGTAGTTAATAGTTTGTTCAGCCTTTTAATCCTCTTTCTTTTTCTAAGTGGGCGAATTGGTTTTCTCCCTTTTCTGTTTTTAGGAGGATTGAGAGGAGGATTTTGGAGTGAGGATAGTTATGGAGGAGGGAGTTTTGGAGGAGGTTTTGAAGGATTTGGAGGCGGGCTTTCTGGCGGAGGAGGTGCCAGTGGCTCATGGTAAGAGGAGGGAGAAATGGAAGAGAAAAAAGGAATATTTAGAGAATTTGCCCAAGATTGGAAGCAGGTATTTAGCAGACCAAAGGAATTCTTCCTGAACACACCAATGGAGTTTGATAGAACCTTAAGGTTCGCTCTTATTAATATCGGTTTTTATAGTATTGGCGTGCTCATCCTTTCCCGTTTTCTTGAATTGCCTCCCAGAGTTCATTTCTTTCACAATCCTTTTATCATCTTTATCTATACATTTATTAACCTCCTTTTAGGCTGGTTTATCTATAGCCTTCTTCTCCACTGCTTTTTTAAACTCTTTCGAGGTAAAGGCGGTTTTAAGCAAACCCTATGTGTGCGTGGCTACTCTCTGGCTATCTCTGTATTCTCTTGGATTCCTGTGATAGGTATTATTGCTGAGATCTACGGACTGTATATTACTATTCGAGGGGGAGAAGTTAAACACAACATCTCTTTAGGGAAAGCAGTATCTGCAGTAGTTCTTTCTATTTTTATTCCCCTTCTCCTTATCCTTCTATTCTCAATCTCAATATTAAGAAGGCTTCTTTAACAAAAGAAAAGTGCTTGTTTCATCGGTCTACCAGATCCAGGGCGCATAGCTCAGTTGGTCAGAGCGTCTGCTTGACGTGCAGAAGGTCAGAGGTTCAACTCCTCTTGCGCCCACCAGATTAATTAAATTCGCCCAAATAATAAAGAAAAGAGTTTAGAGCAGATCATAGGAGATAGATAAGTGGAGATAAAAGCGCAGATCAGGGTTTTAGAAGAGATACAAAAATTAGATAAGCAAATCTATCATCTGAATGCAGAGAGAGAGAGGATACCCAGAGAGTTAGAGAGGTTAAGAGAGAGGTATGCGGATGAGGAGAAGAAGGTGAAGGAGAGCGAGCAGAGGCTGAGAAAGAGACACTTGGAGATTAAAGAGATGGAGGGGGAACTGAAGAACAAGGAGCAGACAGTTAAGAAGTATCAATTGCAGTTATATCAAGTGAAGACAAACAAGGAGTATAGTTCATTAGAGGCAGAGATTGGCAATCTGAAAGCGGATGCCTCTGCTCTGGAGGATAGAATCATTGCCTGTTTGGATGAACTGGAAGAGGCAGATAAAGACCTGCAAGAGGAGAAGAAGAGGTTAGAAGAGAAAAGGCAGGAGTTTAAGGAGAAAGAGAGGGAAAAAAAGGAGAGATCTGAGCAAATCAACAGACAAATAAGAGAGTTAGAGGAGAGAAAAAAACCTCTCCTTTCTCAGATAGACCCTTCGGTGCTCTCTCAATATAGGAGAATATTGGAAAGAAAGCAAGGGAGGGCAATGTCTGCCTTAAAGGATGGTGCGTGCGAGGAATGCGGTTTTATGCTTCCTCCTCAGGTTATTGAGGAAGTCAAGATAGGAAAGGAATTGGTTTTCTGCGGCAGTTGTTCACGAATACTCTATATCCGCAACGAGTAATTGGCTATCCTTTGCAGAGAAAGTAGCGGGAGGTAACTATGGGGATGTGGGTTGGTTATGGTAGAAAGGCAAGACGATGCTATGGCTTTGATGAGATCTCTTTGGTGCCTGGAGAGGTGACCATTGATCCTGAGGATGTAGATATTTCTTGGGAGATTGGGGGAAGAAGGTATGCTATTCCTATAATCGCTGCGGCGATGGATGGGGTAGTAGATGTCAGGTTTGCCATTGAGATGGGCAGATTAGGAGGGTTGGCAGTTTTGAATCTGGAGGGGATTCAAACCCGATATGAGCATCCTGAACAACTCTTGGAGAAGATTGCCCAAGCCTCTGCAGAGGAGGCAACAGAGTTGGTGCAGAATATCTATTCCGAGCCCATCAAGGAGGAGTTAATCGTTAAGAGGATTAAGGAGATAAAGAAAGCCGGTGTGCCAGCGATAGTGAGTGCTATTCCTCAACGCGCAGAGCGGTTTGGAAAGATTGCTGAGGAGGCAGGAGCAGATATATTTGTAGTGCAAGCAACCGTTACCACTGTGAGGCATATCTCCTCGCAATATAAACCTCTTGACTTCCACAAGTTCTGCCATCAGATGAACATTCCAGTGATTATAGGAAATTGTGTTAGTTACAAAACCGCTCTGGAGTTGCTGGATACAGGAGCAAGCGCCTTACTGGTGGGTATTGGTCCGGGTGCAGCCTGCACTACCCGCGGAGTTTTAGGAATAGGTGTTCCTCAGGTTACCGCTATCTGCGATTGTGCAGCAGCGCGCGATTTCTATTATAGACAGAAAGGAAAGTATATTCCTATCATTGCCGATGGAGGAATGGTGCGTGGGGGAGATATATGTAAAGCCTTTGCTTGCGGAGCAGATGCGGTAATGGTTGGTTCTGCCTTTGCTCGGGCGAAGGAGGCTCCGGGAAGAGGATATCACTGGGGAATGGCAACACCTCATATCAATCTTCCGCGCGGGACACGGATTTATGTGGGCACTACGGGCAGTTTGAAAGAGATCCTTTTTGGTCCCGCACATCTTGACGATGGTTCGCAAAACCTTATCGGGGCTTTAAAAACCTCTATGGGGAATGTAGGGGCAAAGAATATCCGCGAGATGCAACTCGCCGAGATTATCATTGCTCCTTCTATCCAGACAGAGGGCAAGATTTTTCAGTCAGCACAAAGATTGGGGATGTGGAAATAGATTATCCGGATGGCGGTGTAGCTCAGTGGCAGAGCAAACGGCTCATACCCGTTGGGTCATTGGTTCGATTCCAATCACCGCCACCAGTTAATTTTTTAAGAGCAGGCTCAGGACTAAAGAGATAAGCGAAGGTGAAGGAGGATTTGTTTGTGCGCAAGGTCAAAGAGACAATAAAAAGACATAGTTTGTTTTCAGAAAGGGAGAAGATAATCGTTTCTGTCTCGGGAGGAGCGGATTCTGTTGCTCTTTTGTTAGTTCTTCACTCTCTAAAAGAGGAATTAGAACTAACCCTGTGGGTGGCACACTTTAATCACCAGATTAGAGGAGAGGAGGCAGAGGAAGATAGAAGGTTTGTGCTCAATCTTGCCCGAGACCTAAACCTTCCCTTTGCAGAAGGAGAAGGAGATGTTTGTGCTTATGCGGAAAAAAAGAGGATGTGTTTAGAGGAGGCGGGTAGAATCTTGCGTTATGAGTTCTTTCTGCAAATGGCTAAGGAGAAGGGAGCGGGTAAGATTGCTTTAGGGCATAATAGAGACGATCAGATAGAGACAGTCCTGATGCATCTAATGCGGGGAGCAGGTGCGCAAGGGTTAGGAGGGATGTTTCCCAAGCGGGTTATAGACAGAGAGGTGGAGGTTATCAGACCTCTAATAGAAAACTCGCGCGAGGAGATATTAGGGTTTTTGAAAAGGAAGGGAATGGGCTACAGAGAGGATAGGAGCAATAGAGATACTCTCTTTTTAAGAAATAGAGTCCGTTATCGCCTACTTCCCTATCTGAGAAGGTATAACCCTCAGATTGACCAGGTTTTGTTTAACCTATCAGAGACTCTGCGTGAGGAGAATGACTATCTGCAGAAGGTAAGCGAGGATCTATTTTCTCAGATAGCCTATCGAGAAAAAGAGAAGGTTTTTCTTGATCTGAGCAAATTCTATTCCCTTCATCTCGCTTTACAAAGAAGGCTTTTTCGCTTGGCTGTGGAGAGGGTAAAAGGAGACTTAAGAGGGGTTGAATATCAGCATTGGCAGAGTTTAAGCAACCTGATAAATAAAGAGAGGAAGAGATTTTCCCTCTCTCTTCCCGGCGTGTGTATAAGAAGGGAAGGGGAGATGCTTGTTTTTTCCAGGGAGAAAGAGGAGAAAGGTAGTTTTTTCTCTTTCCTGATAGATGCACCAGGAAGGAGAATAATACCGGAGATTCAAAAGGAGATAATAGTCTCCCTCTTTCCCCGAGAGAAGGGTTTTGCTTACAAAGGTGATAAATATACTCAATTCTTTGATGCCAACGAGATAACCTTTCCTTTAGAAGTTCGCTCTCGTTTGCCCGCAGACAGAATTAATCCCTTGGGAATGAAGGGAAGTAAAAAACTAAAGGAGGTCTTTATAGAAGCGAAGGTTCCCCAAAGAGAGAAGGATAAGATCCCTTTAATTCTTTGCAATGGAAAGGTAATCTGGGTATGTGGACTGAAGAGGGCAGAGCAAGGAAAGATAAAACCTCAGACAAAGAGAATATTAAAGATAGAACTAAGGAGTAGAGATGGAAAAGAATATTAACGAAAGCAAGAAAAATAAAAAGGAAGCAGAGAGAAAAGCAGAGTGGAGGATGTTATTTATCTGGCTACTTATAGGGTTTTTTTTTATCTATCTCTATAAATTCTCTCCTTTCGCTGAGAAACTTACCTCCTATCCTCTTTCTTATCCCGAATTCTATGCTATGGTTTCTCAAAACAAAGAGAGTCCTCAGATCAAGGCTTGTTATAAGACAGGGGAACTTATTCAAGGAGAGATGCACGATGGTAGGTTTTTTAGGGTCTATGTGCCCGAAGATGATCCGGATCTGATAAGGGCTATCCGTGAGAATGTGCCGAGATTTGAGATTAAGCCCGAGAGGACTTTTCTTTCTGCCCTTTTCTTCTCTTTCCTTCCCAGTTTTCTGTTTATTGTTCTGATTTGGTATCTGGCGCATAAAGGGATTCAACAAGGAGGAGCGAAGATATTTTCTTTTGGAAAGAGCAGGGCAAAACTTCTTCAGGATACTACAAAGGTGACCTTTAAAGATGTGGCAGGAGTGGATGAGGCAAAAGAGGAGTTGAAAGAGATAATTGAGTTTCTAAAAAATCCTAAGAAGTATCAGAAGTTGGGAGGAAGGATTCCCAAAGGTGTGCTCCTGATGGGTCCCCCGGGTTGCGGCAAGACGATATTAGCACGAGCAGTGGCGGGAGAAGCAGGAGTGCCTTTTTTCTCTATTAGCGGTTCAGATTTTGTAGAGATGTTTGTAGGGGTAGGAGCGAGTCGGGTGCGCGACCTCTTTGAACAGGCAAGGAAAGCAGCAAAAACAGAGAATAAGGGGTGCATCATCTTTATTGATGAGATTGATGCTGTAGGAAGACAGAGGTTTGCGGGAATAGGAGCGGTGCATGACGAAAGGGAGCAAACTCTAAATGCTTTATTGGTAGAGATGGATGGGTTTGATACGCGCGAGGGAGTGATTCTTATCGGTGCGACCAATCGCCCCGATGTGCTTGATGTTGCTCTTTTAAGACCAGGGCGATTTGACCGCCAGATTGTAATTGATAAACCCGATATAAAAGGCCGAGAGGAGATCTTGAAGGTGCATATCCGCAAGGTTAAATTGAGCGAGGATGTGGATTTGCACTCTATTGCTTGTCAGACCCCGGGTTTTTCAGGAGCAGATTTAGCCAATCTGGTAAATGAAGCCGCTCTGTTAGCGGTGCGTCGGAATAAGAATGCAGTAGGAATGGAGGAACTGGAGGCGTCTATTGAGCGGGTAATGGCTGGTCCAGAGAGAAAGAGCAGGGTGATCAGCGAGGAGGAGAAAAAGATTGTTAGTTATCATGAGTCCGGACATGCCCTTCTTTCTCTACTCATCCTCAATGGAGAGCAACTGCATAAAGTCTCTGTGCTTCCGCGAGGAACAGCAGCACTGGGATACACAATGCAGATGCCTTTGAAAGACCGCTACCTGATTAGCAAGAAGGAGTTATTGGATAAACTTACG
>Ga0164311_10000753_pt1 | contig 14871 bp, 16 predicted proteins | sample GuaBasSedimGuay2_FD_121796 | JGI IMG/M metagenome (GOLD analysis project Ga0164311, IMG submission 121796) | Subseafloor sediment microbial communities from Guaymas Basin, Gulf of California, Mexico - Guay2, Core 4569-9, 9-12 cm | ecosystem: Environmental > Aquatic > Marine > Hydrothermal vents...
CGAAGATCTACGGGATAGAGCTCGGAAGGGCAGAGGTGCTGTCCGGAGGGAGTATGGTGCCAGAAAACCTATGAAGGCTTTAAGGATAGAAAACCCAATAACTAAAAAGGGGAGGGGTTAGGGGTTTGAAATTTCGTTCTGCCATTAATTCCTTTTCAATTCATTCTTATCGTTTCGTTAATGGAATCTGGAAAAGAAGTGTCAGAGCTGCGGTTATAAAGGGCGGTGTTATGATATTTATAATATGAGGTTTTCGATTCTTTTTTTGGTTTTAATCTTTTTTCTATCGATCTGTACTGCAGAGATAACCGATCCATCATCGATATCCGAGATAGGGCTGAAGATAGTTCATAACGGTACCGTGGAGACTCCCTTCAGATTGGAGAAAGTATCTATCGACCTGATAATGCCACAGAGAGATGAAAACCAGGTTGTAAGATTCGATGGTGAAATGACCAGGGATAAATTCGGGAATTCGTGGATTCATATAGAGGAGAGAAACCCACCGAGGGTATTTCATTATTCCAGAGAGTTTCTGGTCAATATATCCGAGAGAAGAACGATATCGATTCCCTCGACATACGAAATCCCCGATGACGTAAAGATCTATCTGAAACCCACAGAGAACATCCAATCCGATGACTTAGAGATAAGGGAACTGTCGCGGTCTATAGTAAATAATTCAAGAAATGACTTCGAGAGGATCTCAATGCTGGCTAGATGGGTTCATGACAATATTAGATATAAAAAAAGCCTGGGAAACGAGTCCAAGGATGCCAGATGGGTTCTCGAAAACAAACTCGGTACCTGTGATGAATTCTCCACATTATTTATAGCTTTATCGAGATCCATCGGAATCCCCGCCAGATTCGTTGCCGGCTATTCCTATGGGGATAATGGGTGGGAGGAGCACGCATTCTCCGAAGCATACCTCGGAAAGTGGATCCCAGTTGACCCAACAAATCTGGAGATTGGAAGGTTGGACGCAGCACATATAAAATTTGCCGTGAGCAATGAAAACCTCGTCGGGAGCAGGATAAAGGCCTATGGAATCAAGGATGGTATCGAATGGGAATCCAAAACAGACATATCAATTCTGGATTATAAGGAGGGTAAAAGGCTTAACTATGAATTGATGATAAGCTCGGATGAATTCGTTGCTGGCGATTCTGCAGTAGTTATCCTAAAAATCAAGCCAGAGGAATATGCGTTTCTCAGGGTAAATCTACAGCCATGTGTTAGCGATTTTCCATTTATCGAGATTAATGACACGGGGAGGGATGTGATCTTGGAGCCGGGCAGGGAAAAGGTCATCTTCTGGAGGCTCAAGATATCAGAAGATCTACCGGAGAACATGTTCTATACTTGCCCCTTGATATTAAATTCGAAATTTCTGGAGCCAAAGGAGGTCGTATTGAATGTTAATACACAAAAATCAAAGACAAAGAGAAGAGACGAGGTAGAGCTCAAAGCAGAGCTCAGCGACCCCGTACTGGGTTATGGTAGAAATGAAACCATATTTCTGCATGTAAAAAGGTTAAAGGGCTCCGGTCCGGTAAAGATCGGTTTTGTATCCGGAGATTATTTCAAGGAATTCTATGTGGATGCGGAAAAACACGTAACGCTTTCCTTCAAACCGGAACAGCTGGGGGAGCAGGAAGCGGTAATCTATAGTTCAACGGGTTCTGTCTTGGTTCTAAATTACGTGGTCAGAGAGGTTGAAGAGATCTATATAGACGGGATCGAAATGCCTTCACTAATTAAAAGGGGGGAGGATGCAAAGGTAAAACTGTGGATCAGAAACGATAGACCCTCACTACAGGAATTGAAACTTTATATGAGTTTCGATTCGTACGAGATAATTAGAAATCTGTTTGTGAGAAATACATCCCTCATTGAGATTCCATTTAGGATCAATGAAACGGGAATCAGGAGATTTGTGTTCAGATTAACTGGCAGTGGTGTTGATACGAAGACAATTAGAGAGATCAGGGTTTACGATACCCCGGAGGTCATGGTTGATGCATTATATCTTCCGTGTAAGAAGAGGGCATCGGTTACGGTGGATGTGTCTGGAGACACAGCCAGGAATATAGAGATAAATATCGGAAATGAAACGAAATTTGTTCCAGAACTGATCGGAACCAGAACGTTTCACTTCGATGGGGTTAAAGATTTAGGAATATTTATCACCTATGAAGATCTATCTGGAGAGAAGTATTCAATAAAAAAGCAACTGAAGATGAAAGAGGAAGATCCAATAGAGACGCTACTTAGAATGATAGATGAATTCATCCAGATTCTGATAGATTCTTTTTCATAACCCTCGTAATATAGCCCGCAATCTTGTTTCTTATGGGTTTCGATTCCACGTTACTCAGCTCCTGAACCTTCTTCTTGTTCTCTTCAAAATCTGCCGTAAATTCATCCGCATACTCCTTCATCAATCTATCAGCTACTCTCTTCAAATAGGTCTGTTTTATTCTGCCCATTTTAATCTCACACCCCTTGTAAATAGATCCAGGATGCTTATCTCCTCCCTAGCTTCCTCACCTTTCACCACGGGTTCACCCTCAATGCCCCCCAATTCTGCAGCCAGCTGGATGGCGTCATCGATACCACCAACCTCGTCAATTAACCCCAATTCCTTCGCCTTACTTCCCAGATAGAGAGTTCCGTCGGATATATTCTCCACGTATGAGAATGACAGATTTCTGTTCTTTGCCACATCCGATACGAAATCATGATATATCTGATTTATCATCTCCTTTAGCTCCTCCTTCTCCTCCTCCGTCATCTCCCTGTATGGGCTTCCTATGTCCTTACTCTTACCCGCCTTTATCACCGTTACGTTTATGCCAAGTTTCTGATACAGTCCATAGTAATGCCGGACGATCATTATAACGCCAATACTCCCCGTTAATGAATCTCTCTCGGCCATGATCCTATCGGCCCCCGTTGCGGCATAATATGCCCCAGATGCGCCGGCCTCCCCGATCCACGCAACGACCGGCTTTGACGTGTTCTTAATTGCCCTCATCAATTCCCTGCTGGCAACAACGCTCCCGCCACCGCTATTGATGTCTAGAACCACCGCCCTTACCGTGGGATCTCCATCCGCCTCCCTTAAACTCTTTTTTATCGTACTAACCCGTGCGCATTGATATGTTCCAAATATGCTGCTACCACAGCCCTCGAGTGTTATGTCTCCCTTGATCGGGATTATAGCCACCCTGTTCCCCATAAACGGCATAACGAATGCCTCATTAACCAATAAGACCGTTCCCACTATTGCCAATAAGAACAGTACAAATGCCCCGATAGTTATCAATACCTTCCAACGCGTTTTCATAGACCGTTCACCGGTTACATGTGGTGCCATCTGCGAAACTGCGGAGCAGTTTCGAGACATCAAATCCATTGGATTTGCTTGTCTTCGCTATCGCTCGATGACACTTAGGATGATAACCCTTTTCCAAAGGATTATGCGGCCGCCGAGATTTGAACTCGGGTCGCAAGCTTGGCAAGCTCGAGTGATAACCAGGCTACACTACGGCCGCACTGATTTATGGTGTACTTATTATAGGATGGAAAAAAATAAATATAGATTTAAAATGCATGCTTTAATCTTAATAGTTCTTGTCTCTTTCATTGTAACCTTTATATCCACACCATGGATCATACCGAAGCTAAAGAGGGCCGGATTAACGGGAAGGGATATGAATAAGAAAAATAAACCGGAGATCCCGGAGATGGGGGGTTTTGGTATCATCTTCGGCTTCAGCTCCGGGGTTCTTCTGGCCATTGCACTGTCGACTTTTTTCAACCAGATCCCGGAGCTCGAATTGAAATTTATCTTTGCCGCTCTATCCACAATCCTGATAATGTCCCTGGTCGGGATATTCGACGATTTATTTGCAATGCATCAGGCCATTAAAGCAATTCTGCCCCTATTTGCGGCACTACCACTAACCGCCGTTGAGGCGGGGACATCTACGATGAGTATTCCTTTTTTTGGCACTATTAATTTTGGCATCTTCTATGCCCTTTTACTGGTTCCGATGGGAATTGCTGGAGCCTCGAATGTGACAAATATGTTGGCCGGATTCAATGGACTGGAGGCGGGAATGGGTCTTGTAGCGTGCTCCGCATTGAGCTTCATAGCATTTAAATCGGGGGAGATCGAAGCCTTGATAGTCCTTCTCGCGATGTGTGGCGCTCTACTCGCATTCCTGTTCTATAACTGGTATCCAGCAAGGGTTTTGATCGGGGATATAGGGACCCTCTCCATCGGGGCGGTTATAGCGTCAGCCGTAATCATAGGAAACTTCGAAACGGCGGGAATTATCGTAATCCTACCCTATGCTATTGACTTTTTCATAAAGGCAAAGAATAAATTTCCAAGCAAGAACTGGTGGGGCACATGGAGTGGGGGAAAGTTAATCTGTAAGGATAAACCGATAGGTCTGTGCCAATGGATAATGAAATTAACTAATGGGATTACAGAGCAGGAATTGGTTCTAATGTTGATCTTTATAGAGTCTATATTCGGGATCGTTGCAGTCCTGTTATTTTTGTGATATCAAAAAAGATGGGGTTCTGAGATAAGGTGGATCACTCGAGGATACTCAGTATATCGGAAAACAGGGAGCTTGCGGTTTCGATCCCACCGGCGCCGTGGCCAACTATCGTTATGTTCTTGGCTACATCCGCGCGAATCATTATGGCATTCAATGCCCCGGAGACGTTCAGTGGATGATTTACTGGAATCAATCTCGGTGAAACCTCCAGTCTATTTACATCCCCGATCAATTTTATCACGCAGTTGTGCTTCTTCGCCAGTTCTATAGCCTCTGGTGTTATATCTTCAATTCCAGTTATCTCTATATCCTTAAATGATACCTCCATATCCATCAATGAATTTGCCAGGATCGCAACCTTTGCCCCAGTGTCAATTCCCCTTATGTCATATCCGGGATCTGCTTCGGCAATTCCCACCTCCTGCGCTTCCCTCAGAGCAACATCCATGGTTACCCCCTCCTCAGCCATCTTCGTCAGGATGTAATTGGTGGTGCCGTTCAAGATTCCATGGATCGATTCTATCTTATTAATCTGTAGGGCGTGTTTTCTGAGGTTTATTACTGGTAATGCCCCACCAACGGTTGCTTCGTATTTCAATTTTACCTTGTTACTCTTTGCAATTTTCTGTAATTCAGAGAATTTCAGGGCCAAAGGCGCCTTATTTGAGGTTACAACATGCATGCCCCTCCTCAGAGACTCCTTTATGTGCCTCAATCCGGGCTGTCCACTCTCTATGTTTGACGGTGTTAACTCGAGAACTATATCCGATTTAATTTTTTTTATAACATCCGGGGCCCTCATGGAGCACCAGTTTTTATGTTCTTTTAATTTTTTATCCTCTGCCAGCCTCAGGGTTTCCCTCAGGTCTATTCCATTTTCGTCAATAATACTTCCGTCTATCTCACAGATTGCAATTACATCTAAATCAACCCCGTAATTTCTCTCGATAAACCCCTTCTTTTCCAGTAGAACCCTCGCGACACCCCTCCCTATCTCCCCAAAACCGATAATCGTGAGCTTTACATCCCTCAATTTCATCCCTCCAGGGAGCTTATCAGCAAAAAATTCTTTTCCCTGCATATCTCATTGATCAGTCTATTCAATTCTTCGGTCCTTTTGTCATCGACGTCGACATTCATCATTACCGATGATTTTTTCTCGGGAGAGGGCATTACCACATCCATGTCAGAAACTAAACCTATCTCGTTCAGCCTGTCCACGGTATCCCTTATATCCGTATCGATTACGTGTCCAATCAGAATGAAGGAGAGTGTCTTCTTTGAATAATATCTCTTACCCTCCAGTAGTATCTCAGATACCCTTATATTTTGCTTTTTTAGATCCCCCTTGATCAGGTCAAGGGCTGCTTGGTCCTTTATCTCAAAAGACATCTGTACGGAGACCAGCTCTCTCTCACCCCTTGAGTGAATTACACTGATTATATTACCCCCATGGATAGAGACGGGCTCCAGGGCCCTTAACAAACTTCCAGGAACATCCTTTAGCTGTAATTTCATGTCGACCTTCAATTTCGGTATTCCTCACACTTTCTGTCCTTTCTGTCCTTCATATCTTTCTACATCATCTGACATGACATCAAGTTTTATACCCGCCTCTCTAAACAGATCCCTCGTATCTTTTCCATCGTGATATCTCTTTTCACAGACCACCCTCTTTATTCCGGCATTGATGATCATCTTTGCGCACGTAAAACACGGCTCCATTTTGCAGTAGAGGGTGGCCCCCTCCAGGGCTATACCAAATCGTGCCGCCTGACATATGGCATTCTGCTCTGCGTGTATTGTCCTGACGCAGTGCTTGCTTATGGAACCATCGGGGTGAATAACATCTCTAAACATATGCCCCACATCATCACAGTGAGGCATACCCGTGGGGGATCCAACATAGCCCGTGGTGAGAATTCTTTTATCCCTAACCACAACACAGCCACTCCTCCCCCTATCACACGTTGCCCTCTTTGCTACCTCTCTCGCTATACCCAAAAAGTACTCGTCCCAGGATGGTCTGCTCTTTTTTTTCATTTTATCCTTAATTATTTACTTTTTATCTAAAAATCAAATTATTTTATAGGTAGAATGGAAAAGAAAATCGGAACGATGAGGGATCTGAGTAAGGGAAAATACGTGCTTATAGATAATGAACCCTGTAAGGTTATAAATGTCATACATTCAAAACCTGGAAAACATGGGGGCGCGAAAGCGAGGATCGATGCAATTGGATTATTCGATGGTCAGAAGAGAAGCCTGATGGGCCCAGTAAGTCAAAATGTTGATATCCCAATAATAAATAAAAATAATGCTCAGGTTCTGAATGTTATTGGGGATAAGGTACAGCTAATGGACATGACCAGCTACGAAACCTTCGAATTACCGTTACCCGAGGACCTGAAGGGGAAATTGTCGGAGGGTGTTGAGGTGCTATACATGGAATCTATGGGGAAGAGGAAGATTTTGCGTGTCCAATAGATGATGAAAAACAAGGTATCACTCGTGATCTTATCCTTAATTTTAATTGGATTCTGTTCTGCTAAAACATACTATCCGTTAACCCAGGATTGGTCGTTCCCACTGAAATCCGATGCCATATATCCATTGGACCTGGACAAGGATGGTATGAATGAACTCTATGTTGTCTCCTATATGAAACATAGGAGCTGTATCTATTTCTTTGACTATGATGGAAACGAGATAAGAAGGAACTGTATACCAGGATATAGCAATTATATGTATCCCCATGCAAATGAAGAAATTACCTTAATCTATGTGGATGACCTGAACTATGACCGCGTTCTGGATGTGATAGCAGCCTCAAATATAGTGGGAACGGGCGTCAATGTCCAGAAGATGTACATAATAAGACGAGAATATGTAAAGGGATTAAACCGGTACAAATACGAGCGGAAATGGGACTATACCCCAGGAAATCTGATAACGGATGTAAAGGTGATAGATATAGATAAAGATTGGTGGGTAGAGATCATAGCGGCATCCTTAGATTTCAGTGTTTATGTGTTCGGTCAGGATAGAAGAATAAAAAATAGATATAATCTTGGCAGTAGTGTGTGGAGCATAGCACCATCGGATCTGGATGGTGATGGAGGCGTTGAAATAGTGGCAGGCTCTCTTTTGGGCGTCTCTCTCTTAGAGAATGGAAAAATAGAGTGGAACTATAGCACGAAAGAGAGGATATTTGACGTGTATACCGGAGATGTAGATGGTGATGGTAACTCTGAGATTCTTGCCCTCTCTGAAGACGAGGTGTATCTCCTGGATAAAAATGGTGAACTCAGATGGAGAAAACACATGGAAGATCTGGTCGACTCATGGATCAAGGACGTGGATAACGATGGCTCCGTTGATATTTTGCTATTAACGAAGCACAAGATCCATTCCCTCGACAAGAATGGGAATACCCAATGGCAATATAATTTTAGTGATGTCCTCCTGACAATCAGCATAGACCTTAACAACAACATATTCGTTGGCTCCCTGGATAAACTGTACAAATTCAGGATAAATCGGGACTATTTCCTGAATAGGGATGCCGAAAGGTTTTATTCACAGGCCCATGATTACTATCTCCAGGAGGAATACTCTCAGGCAAGGTTCTATGCAGCCAAATCAAAACAGCTGTTCTCAATGGCCGGTAATCTGGAAGGTACCCTGAGGTGTGATTTCATACTTCTAGTTACGGGGTTAAATACGACAGTGAGCAGAAGGGAGAAGGCAGATGAATACTATGCCAAGGCCCTGGAGCTTCTAGGTCTAAAATCCTATGAAGATGCGAAAAATCACGCAGAAATGGCGTTGAAGATCTACCGGGAGATAAATGACAGGAATAGTGTTATAAAATGCGATCTCCTCCTTGTGGATATCAATGAGAAGATGGAGGAGGAGAAAAGAAATCGAGCCATGCAGTGTTATACAACTGCTATCGAATTACTCTCCAATAATACATTCGAAGAGGCATCCACTTACGCACTGGAGGCATTACAGATATATCGGGAGTTAAACGACTCCATGGGAATATCAAATTCCGAATCCCTGATTCAAAAGATCAAACTGAGGGAGAAGATATACCTTGCCGATCATTTCTATTCACTAAGCGTTAAATCCCTCGATTCGGATGGGTATGAAAATGCCACCCTCTATGCGGAAAAGGCAAGGAATATCTATATAGAATTGAACGACTCAGAGAAGGTCAAGGAATGCGATTCATTGATAGATATCCTCGAGAGGTATACCGAGGCAGAGTCCTACCTCGATCTCGCGATGGAGTATTATCGTACATCGTACCTAGAAAATGCCACCCTCTATGCGGAAAAGGCAAGGAATATCTATATAGAATTGAACGACTCAGAGAAGGTCAAGGAATGCGATTTTTTACTCTCGGAGATAGAGAAGACGAAGAGGGAAAGCCTTCTGAATTATGTCATATCTGCGGCACCAATTGTAATAGTGATAATCCTGATAGCTTTATTACATAGACAGAAACTCAAGAAGGAGAAATGGGTCAGAGAGGGACCCCAAGATAGTGCAAAATCAGAATGAATATCACCCCCGGGATACCAAAGATTGCTGTAATGATCAGCTTTAAAAGTGAAATCTCCATCTCTACACCCAGGACATGAATCAGAATTAACAGAAGCAGAATTCCTACTATTGTGTTTACTATGAAGTGTTTCCCCATACCCCATAGCTTTGCGATTATCGCCATTATCGCAAAGAATAAGGCTATATAGAAGAGCCAGTACAGACTTCTGATCCACGGGGCCCAGTCGCTAATGGGCCACAGGGGATCTCCCGATAATAGGTTGTTTATCGATTCCTCAAGTCCAGGGAAAACTTCAAAGATGAATTCAGCTATGGCATCAACTATACCCTTCATTAGATTAAAGAACGAGTCTATTAGAGGCTTTAGTTTATCCTCCGCAGAGCCCACTGCCGACAGTAAAACCAAGGCAAGCAGGAGTGATATGAACTTGCTTGCGTTTTCCATTCCAATTAATACTTATCTTAGTTATATAAATACCTACTCGCTGTAGATCGTGTTTCTCACAACGGACCCAGCCTCAACGTACGCATTTGGATAGATGGATCTGCCGGGCATTATGGATACATTTATCCCCGTTTTTACGCGATCACCCATCAAGCAACCGAACTTTTTCCTTCCGGATTTTGTCAGTTTATTCTTTATCTCTATCCTCACCTCGTCGTCATCAACCCTCAGGTTGGCAACTAAGGTTCCGGCGCCAAGGTTGCATTTCTCCCCTATTATGGAATCCCCAACATACGATAGATGACATATATTCGTTCCAGACATGATGATAGAGTTTTTGATCTCAACGGCGTTGCCTATCCTCACATTATTCTGAATCGACGAATATGGTCTTATGTAGCAATTTGGCCCGATTACGCAGTTTTCTCCGATATAACATGGGCCCTCTATATACGAACCGGATCTAATGATGGTACCCTTTCCGATATGTACGGGCTCCTTTATCACGGCAAACTCCTCTATATCAACATTCTTGTCCTTTCCAAGCTCCATCTCCCTTATCACTATCTCATTGGCATCCAGGAGATCCCACGGTCTGCCTATGTCGATCCATCTGCCATCAACCCTGAAACCATGAACTCCCCCCTTTTTTATTAAAATCTTAATTGCATCCGTTATCTCATACTCCAGTCTCGTGGATTTTTCTATCCTCCTTATAGCATCAAATACTTCCCCATTGAAGATGTATATCCCTGCGTTGACAAGATCGCTCTCCGGCTTTTTTGGTTTTTCCTTGATCTCTGTAACTTGTTTTCCCTTCAACCTGACGACCCCAAACTCCGAGGGGTGTTTGACCCTCACCAGGCAGAGACTCGTTCTTGATTTACTCTCTCTATGCCTGTTTACTAAACTCTTTATCAACTCCGTGGATATTATCAGATCACCATTCATCACCAGAAAATCGTCCTTTATTCTGTCTTCAACCACAGAAACCGCGTGAGCTGTCCCCAACTGCTCTTTCTGGACGATATACTCGATCTTTAAATCTTTAAATCTCTCCCCGAAGTAATCAACTATCTCTTCCTTTCTATAGCCAACTACCAATAATGCCTTTCTAAATCCACTATCCGATAAGGCTTTCAGGTTCCATTCAAGTATCGGTCTTCCCCCAACCGGTAACATCGGTTTCGGCCTCGTAGAGGTTAGGGGTCTCAACCTGGTCCCCTCGCCGGCGGCCAGAATCACGGCGTCCATTTTAAAATCTTTCAGATTTTAAAGCCATACGAATCTTCGATTCGTAATGTAAACTGTTCACCCGGTTTTTTGCGGTCGGAAAATTCCGACATTTTACTCAAGTTGCCTTTTCGGCCACAACATAGCCCCCATCCCATCTCGGGGCGATCTTCTTCATCTTCTCATCAAAGCCCTTTTTCCTCGCGGCCCTTCTGTCTTCTCTCGTGACATTCCTCAAATCTACAACGTAGTGGGTCTCCCCGGTCTCGGGTATCCCCTTCAGCATCCTCGAAAATTCCTCTATCAATTTAATGCCCTGCTCCCTTATCTTTTTCTCGTCGAGCATTTTACTATAATTGGATTGAATGAATAAAACACACGTTATCTGTTAATAACGATCTTATCCTCTATATCCACGGGGATGATGGTTCTGCGGTATTTCACGTAATCCTCTCTGGATATACCACCAGAGCTGAACTCTCTCAGGAGCCTTTCGATTTTTTCGTAGTCATCAAACGATATCCTCCTCTTGGAATACGTCAGAATAAATCCCCCGGCATAGGTATCACTCAGTCTCGCAAAACAGTCGAGCCTCTCGATGCATGATCTGTTCTGGTTGAATACTATATGGGTAAACGAGACGGGGTCCATGTCCCTGTGAGAATAGATGATAAAATCCATTTCACCATCTCTATTACAACATGCCCATATCCGGCTTTCCAGCCCATCTCCTGTTCTACTATAGTATTGCTCACCCTCAAACTGCCAGTCAAATATTCCGTCTGCGATCAGTTTTTGATTCATCACATTCTCTGATATCAGATATCTGGAGGGATAGAGCCTTGATGCATAATCCCCGGATTCATTATGTACGGCCTCCCCGTACTGAAGTGCTGTATCCCTTTTCGCGATGTATCTGTCAAAGTAGTAATGTGTTATGTTCCTCTCAGGTCTCGGGAAATCCCTTCCTCTGCTAATTCCTTCTACCGGCTTCCAGACCAGGAAAAGCAGGTTTGATATCTCATTATGAAAATAAGCGACCGGGTAATAATTATCCTCTAAATAGGTCATCGATTTTTCCAGTCGCGTCCCAGTATATCGTATGTAGTGGAGGTGCTTTAATTCTGTAATCACAAGATCGGGTCTCTCCTCCATCGAATCCAATAGTTGGAGATCAATATTCTCTCTGTATACCTCAAATCTCTGTCCAGATATGTCGATAAAATTCTCAGAGATATCTCTATCTGTCTTCATTCCGACATAGGCGTTACCCACACCGATGAAGAGAATCTTCCCACTAGCTCTGGAATTTTCCCGAACAAAATTAGCCAATTCTCCAAAGTCGAATCCTGGCTCGGGGAGGTATGTATTTATTATCGCATTATAGTTCAGTAATATTCCAATAATTGGAACAAGAAATATAAGTGGCTTGTATCTCCCCGAAAATCTGACAACGCCGAGTGAGCCCAGAATCGCCAAGAACGGGAGAATAATGATAAAATAGTAGTCAAAGACGCTCGTCTGAAGAATAGTGGCGAGTACGAAAACAAAGGGGAATAACAGTATCGGCTTATTACTTGGTTCTCTCAGAGAGAGAACACCCGGTACCGATAAAAGGATAATGAACCACTCCGATGAGATGAACGCATAGACCTCGGACAATCTTCCTTCCAATGGTACCGGCGTTTTCGCGAGATGATAAAGAACTGTATTGTCGATAAAATTCGGAACGAGGAGAAAGATAAAGAGGGGGGACATGGTGAGAATTCCGCAGTAAAAATCCCTTTTACGGATGTTCAAAAGGAATAGCAGGATAAACCATGGTAATGCGTTCAACCTAACAAATATGGAAAGAAAGGCAGATATCCCGGAAAGAAAGACATTGCCCTTTAGATAGAAATAGAGCGATGACATTATCAGGGCAGAGCAGAGGAAGACACCATAAAAGTTGTGGGAATAGAGATGGAACTTTGGGGATACCAATAAGAGAAGAGAGGCTAAGGCACCCACTTTCTCCTCGTATCCCTCCCCGATGACATAGACGAGAATCAATACAAAAAACGAAGACATCAGAGGCAAGAGCTTACCCGCCGTGATGCTCGGTTCAAATATTAAAAACAGAAAGGAGATCGGGTAGATCATCAATGGCATATGGGCGCAGAAGAGATCCGAATATAGTGAGTGTCCATCTAAAATCGCCTTCCCCATCTGAAAATAGAAATCCTCATCGCTGTAGTATTGGCTCTGGATTCCGAAATAGGCTATCGGAATATAGACTAAAATCAAAATCGCGAGAAACCTCTTCATAGACTAATATAGGTAAATAAAGAAAATCTATTTTCTGATTTCATAAGAAAAGAAAAAAGAAAAAGGTTAAGCGGTTTATTCGACAGTTCCCGTTAATCTGCCGGAGTCTGTATGTGTTATGGTTCTTCCCGCTACTGACTCTGTATACTCTATATCGACGGTTACTACAAATGTGTCACCAGCGTCTTTGCCCGCAGCGTAGTCGCAAGTGAATGTTGTAGTGTCACCTCCCGCCAAGGTTAGGTCACTGAATGTATTAGGTGCGGTGTCATCATCACAGTCACCACTTATGGTTACATCTGTTATTGTCACCGGTGTTCCCGCCGCATTCGTAAAGGTAGCCGTCAGGTTGTCACCAGCGGCAAGGTACTGTATACTCCTATCAAACGGCTTTATCGTCGTAAACCCAGTTCCTCGATTAACGCCGCCGCCTGCTCCTCCGAAGACTCCCAGCTGCCAGAGTACAACTCCCACTATCATCACCACAAGGATGGCCCAGCCGTAGGTCATCAGGTACTCCATGGCGCCCTGTCCTTTATCTCCAATTCTCATGTTTTTCACCTCATTGTTTATATTTGTATATCTCATTATGTCTTTTCTACTATAAATACCTTTCGGTTTTTCCGGCGGAGAGTGTAGAGTTCACGATTTCGCTGACCAGATTGATACGCATCGAGACCACCCCTAAGAGACATGACTCTGTGTTTGGGTTCTCATTTCAAATCGCTCCAGTGCCTTCGCTACCTTCCTATAACTCAACCCATATAGAAAAGCTATCTACGAAAACCGGTGAAATATAGAAACCGCTCCTCCCCCGGTAGGGACTTCATTCTGTACTCAATTCAGGTTACGGGATTACGGATAACACAATGGAAACCTCATCGCGAGATTTCCATCGATTTTTAGAGAGACGGGCAGGTCCACTATTTTTATCGGAGGAAAAAAAGGAATAGAGAATAGAGTCATTGTATTACCAGGTTTAAGGGGTGTCGGAAAGACCACACTAATGCTCCAGATCTACAAGTATCTTTATCTGACAAAACAAATTGAGCAGGATAGGATTCTTTATTTTTCTGCTGTTGATGAATTAAAAGAGTATCTTGGAGCAAAAATATCCGAGGTTATTGGGGTTTATGTAGAGAGCGTATTTAAAATTATCTTAATAGATGAAGCACATTTTGATAAACCTTGCAAGAAGGGCTAAAAGGAGGTAATATTTCCATGAACTTTTCTGAATATCTGATTTTGAAATACAATGTCTTCCCGCCATCGGGCACGGCTGAGGGCATAAGAGAATTAATATTTAATCCATCGAATGCCTCATTAAAAATCGCTTCCGATAAGTGGGATGGGTTAAAGAGCTATGGAATGAATCTGAATGAGAGGGATATCTATGAGAGAATACTCACGATGATAGACAGAATAAATTAGTGAGAAAACCATGGAAATATTATTTTTTATCGCCATCAATAAATGCTGCAATAAGGTATAAACTGGGTGTTTTGGATTTTTTAGACAGAAACATGTTGGGAATTCTTGCAGAAAATTTGGTTGCTTCATCTTTTTTCAGAATGAAAGAAACAATCCAAACGGGGATATTCTATGATCCAGAGAAAGAAGGCGTAGATTTCCTCATCCAGAAAGGCGGGGGAGAAATAATTCCCATAGAAGTAAGCATTGGAAAGAAAGGAAAAAGCCAGATAAAGAAGGCAATTAACAAGTACAAAGTAG
>Ga0164311_10000760_pt1 | contig 14822 bp, 12 predicted proteins | sample GuaBasSedimGuay2_FD_121796 | JGI IMG/M metagenome (GOLD analysis project Ga0164311, IMG submission 121796) | Subseafloor sediment microbial communities from Guaymas Basin, Gulf of California, Mexico - Guay2, Core 4569-9, 9-12 cm | ecosystem: Environmental > Aquatic > Marine > Hydrothermal vents...
GATTTCAAGTCCTACGTCCGATGCCTCAAATCCTACGTCATCAACCGGGAGACCGGCCTCAATAGCCCCTTTGCGGACGCGGGCCAGGGTCAGTTCACCGGCGGCGGGGAAGAACTCTTTGCCGATGACGTCCAATCCCAGCGCGCGCGCCTGCTCCTCGATAAAGGGGTCCAGTTCCTCGACGACTACCAGTATCTCGACCTGGGCGGCAAAGTCACGCATCATTTGCGCCGGCAGCGGGTAGGTCATCCCCAGCTTGAGGAACGAAAAGCCCTCAAAGATCTCGCGGGCGTACTGGTAGGCCACGCCGCCCGCGATGACGCCGACGCGCTTGTCGCCCCACTCGATCCGGTTGAGCGGGCAATCCTCGGCGTATTCGGCCAACGCCCACGCGCGAGCCTCGACCTCCGGGTGACGGAGGCGGGCGTGGGCGGGAATCATTACGTACTTGCGCGGGTTGCGCTCGAACGGCGGCAGCGGGCCGGATTCTCGCGGCTCGGCCGGCATCTTTACCTCGACCGCGCCTTTGGAGTGGGAGAGGCGCGTGGTAGAGCGCAGCATCACCGGTGCATCGAACCGCTCGCTCAACTCGAAGGCAAAGCGGGTGAAATCCTTTGCCTCCTGGCTGTCGGCCGGCTCCAGGCAGGGAAACTTGCCAAAGCGGGCATAGTGACGGTTGTCCTGTTCATTCTGGGAACTGAACGCGCCGGGGTCGTCCGCGCTGACCAATACCAATCCCGCTCCCACGCCAGTATAGGATAGCGTCATCAAGCTATCGGAGGCGACGTTGACGCCGACGTGTTTCATCGCCGCCAACGCGCGCGCCCCAGCGAAAGATGCCCCGATCACCGCGTCCAGCGCGACCTTTTCGTTGGACGACCACTCGGCCTTGACGCCGGCGTATTGGGCCAGCGCGGGCATGATCTCTGTGCTGGGCGTGCCCGGGTAGGCGGCGGCGTATCGCACGCCACCCTCCCACGCGCCCAGCGCGATGGCCTCGTTACCAGAAAGTAAACGTTTCATGGTCAATTTACTCCTATTCGATTTGAAATGGCGGTCAGCAAAACCGCCCTACCGATCCACAAATCCGCAAATCCTGCCCATCCGTGTTCTTCTCATAGCAGGCGCGGCACAGGCGCGATATAGACTGCGATCATAATGTAATGGCACAGACATCCCAATATCACAAAAATATGCCACACCTCGTGAAAGCCAAAGACGCCGGGAGCAAAATTCATAATTTTGGTCATGTACACCACCGCTCCCAAGGTAAAGAGTATCCCTCCCGCTAGCAGCCAGATAAAAGCCCCTGCCGGTAAGACACGTACTACTTCTTTTGTCATTGGCAGCACCATCCAGCCCATCGCCAGGTACGCCCCGGCGCTGAGCCAACGCGGGGCATTGATCACAAATATCTTGGCGACACTCCCTGCCAGAGCCACGGCCCAGATGATGAGCAGGATGCCCCAGCGCCAGAATCCGGCAAACTGATTGAAACAAAGAGGCGTATAGGTTCCGGCGATGAGGATGTAAATGGCCGAGTGGTCAATTTTGCGCAAGAACTGGATGCGTTTGCGCTGGCCCTTGATGAGGTGATAAGATGCACTAGCTACCAACATCAACGTCAGGCTGGTTCCATACACGAGCAAAGAACGCTGTTTGTAAACATCATCCCGGCCAATGATGAGTAAAACGATCAGACCAACGAGCGCCACGATGGCAGCAAAATAGTGCGTCAGGCCACTGACGGGTTCCCGCATCTTTTTGAACATGTTTCCTCCTAACGACCACGTGGGCGGGGAGACCCCGCCCACTACCAGTGTTCAACGGCCTCGCAGTCGGATGCGGGCCTCTCGGCAGCGGGGACACTCGACGCCCCTGTACCTGTCGCCACAAGTGCGACAGACCTTGAGCGGCATGGGGCGGTCATCTTCCAACGAGGAAACAATGAGGACAATCTCTTGACCATCGTATTGAGTCAACCACTCGTTCAACTTGATCTCGGCCACCATCCAACAGCCATCTTCCGCGCTGCGATGCAGACGTCCCCCAACGACGCCCGAACCCAGTTCATAGGCAGTTGAGCTCAGTTCCCGAACACTGGCTCTGTGATATGATGTCATAGCTCCTCCCAAGTCACGAATTACGTTTCCCGTTTCACATCACGGCGCAGCACGCGAAAGTGATCAAAGTCGCGGGCGACGACCGTTTCAGGAAAGATGGCCTGCGCTTCGTTTATGATGTCTGCCTCGCGATAGCGTCGTGAGACGTGAGTGAGCGCCAGCCGGTGAACTCCCGCGTTCCGGGCTAACTGAGCCGCCTGCGCCGCCGTGAGGTGGGCAAAACGACGCGCCATATCCGCCTCAGTCCGCAAGTATGTGGATTCGATGACCAACATGTCGGCCCCGCGCGCGATTGTTTCCAAGTCCTCGGTCCGTCCGGTGTCGCCCACGTGAACCAGGCACGCGCCTTGCCGCGCCGGGCCGAGCACATCGTCGGGATGAATCACGCGACCGTCAGGTAGCGTCACACGCTCACCAGCGACCAGCGCCCGCCGCTCCGGCCCGCGCGGCACTCCCACCGCCTCCGCTCGCTCATTGAGAAACGGACGGCGAGGTTTCTCACGAAACAGATAGCCCAGACTAGGGCCCCGGTGAAAGACCGGAAAGGCCACAACCTCAAAGGTGTCGTCCTCCAGGATAATCCCAGGGCGCACTTCTATGAGGTCAATTTTAATCACCGGTTTAGCTCCACGCAGCACCACGCCATAGATCAGATCATGCACCCGTTCGAGCGCCCAGCCGCCGCCATAAATCTCGATCTGGTCAACCGTCTCCCAGCGCGCAAAGGTAGAAACCAATCCCCCCAAGCCGAGGATGTGATCAAGGTGGCCGTGTGTGAGAAGTATTTTGTTGAGCCGCTTGAAACCCAACCCACTGCGCAGGATTTGCCGTTGCGTGCCCTCGCCGCAATCCACCAGAAAACGATAGTCTTTATAGAAAATCATCTGCGCCGAAAGCCCGCGATGGATGGCGGGAGCCGAGGCCGAAGTGCCCAGAAAGACGATCTCAATCATGCGTTTCCTCCATTAGGGCGCCCCTACAACTAGCGCCCCCGGCGATCCTGGTTCTCCTTCGACGGTCAGCTCACGCGCCAGAAACTGCCGCGCAACCCAGACGTTGGTGAGTAAATGGTGTGATACCCGCGAGGTGACTGCCCGCGACTCTCCCTCCGCCAGGGCCAGCGGCAATACTAGCTGGTCGGCCAGGTGAGGGTCAACGGGAGCGCCGGAACGATGGTGGGCCAATAGTTCTTGGCAAACGGCCTCGGCCACCCGCTCGGCCGGCAATCCTCTGCGCCCGTAGGCGCTGAATCCGGCGACGACGCCTTCGCCGGACGGCGAGGACGCGTACTCGGCAAAGAGAAAGATACCGGCCCCCGGCCCGGCCCCGCGCAAGCGGCGCGGTTTCACTTGAGCCTCAAACCCGGCCTCAGCCAGCACGTTACGGGCGCGGTCGGCCATGCGCTGCGGGATGTGGGCCGGCAGGTTCATCGCCGCCGCCGTGCCCCAGACGCGGTGCAGTTCGCCGCGCTCAGTCAATTGGATGGAGGATAGCGGCCCTTCTCGCCCCGCAATCCGCACTTGAACCTCGCCGCCGCCGGCAGGGTAAAAGCCCCAGCACGCCAGTTCCACCCCTGTGCGTACTCCCATGCGGTTCAATATGGGCAAAAAGGCGTGTTCCAGGTAAGAGACCGAAGGCGCCCAGGCTGCGTGCGTCCCGCCCCGCAGCGTCAGGCGCGACTCTGCCGACCGGTCGCGGTCGGGCGCCGCCAGCGCCAACGGAAGGAGCACAGTCTGCAACACCAGGCCCACCGACCCCGCGCTTCCGCGCTGGGCAACCTCGGCCACGTCGAAGGCATACTCGCCAGGACGGGGCGGCCCGCTGGGGACGAAGGTGAGCGTCTGGGAGCCTAGCTCGTCCCCTTCCAATCTAGCTTTGCACACTGCCGCCGCCGCCCGCACTCCGGTGAGATGCTGGGGGCGGAGGCCCGGCTTTCTGCGCCCGGCGCGGATGCGCTCAATGCGCAGCGATCGCCCGGTGATGGTCGCCAACGTGAGCGCGGAGCGCAACACCTGCCCGCCGCCCTCACCGTGAGAACCGTCAACCACCACCTCGCCTTGCCATTCACCCATTCACTTTTCCATCTCGCGCAGCGCCTCGTAGGCCGGACGCACATGGGTCTCTGGCCAACCTGGCTCGGTGATGGCCCACCAATACTGCTCGTCATCCTCGGTCCAGCGAGGGTCGGCGATAGAGATCACGGTCATCAACCCAATCCAGGGAGACCAGTTTTCCTCGGCGTAGCGAAAGGCCCGCACCAGATATTCGGCCTGCTGCTCCTCAGTGATGGCGAACCATGCGTACTCAGGATGCAGCGGGTCGGTGGTCCACCCCATCTCTAGCACCGCGACCTGTTTATCATCATCGCCATAGCGCAGCATGACTTGACGCGCATCCTCGACGTGGCGAAAGCAAAAGAAGCGGTGCCCATCGTGCTTCTCGCCAACCTCGTCGGGCGAAATTTCGGGCGGATAGAGGAAGCCGGGGGCGTGTACGCCCAAGAGGTCAAAGTAAGGAGCGGCGCCGGCCTCGTACATAGCTATGAGGTACTCTATGTCCGGCATTGCGTCTGGCGGTCCGTTGCCGGTGGGGGCCAGCCCGGCCGAGATGACCAGCGCATCCGGGTCGGCGCTCTTGATGCCAATGTAACACGCGCGCAGCAGTTCAACGTACCCCGCCGGGTCGGGCGGACATTTTTGCCACTCGCGGGCCAGGTTTGGCTCGTTCCACACCTGGTAGGCGCGCACGCGCCCCTGGTAGCGGCTGGCCAACCGATTGCAAAAGTCGCCAAAATCCTGCGGGTTTTCGATCGGGCCAGCGCGAGACTCTTTGGGCGGCAAGGTCCACACCGGCTGGCGGTCGAGACGGAAGATCACGTTCAGGCCCAAGCGCTCCGCGTCGGCGACGATACGGTCGGTAAAGTACCAATCGTAACTGCCCTTGGTAATCCCCTCAATATCTCTCCAGCCCACGTGTTGCTTGACCCAGGTAAAGCCGGCGTCGTGGATCAGTTCCAAGTCGCGCGCGGCCACGTTTTCGTCCCACCACAGAAAAGCCTGCAGGCCGTACTCGGGGGAAGACAAACGCGCGCGGGGCCAGGAGGTGGGTGTGGGGAGAGCGGAGGAAACCCCAAATCCTAATGTCCAATGTCCAACTACTAGAGCCAATATCAAGCCGCTAATGACCAATAACGTGGGGCCGAGAGGCATAGAATTGGCAGCCCGGCGAGGGGATTGTTCATTGTTAATTGGACGTTGGATATTGGTCATTGTTAATTGCTTATGGCTTGTCCATCTCGCCGATGGCGCCAAAGGCCGGACGGCCAACTCCCTGAAAGTCAATGATCGCCCATGGAGCGTTGGGGTCCTCTGGCCCCCAGCCCAACTGGGAAAAGTTCAGGTTCCACAGGAACGCCAGGCGGACAAAGCCCCACTCCCGCATCAACTGAAACGCCTCCACATCCCACTCCGCTTGCTCTCCCAACGTGTTATCCAGGGCATATTCCATCTGCGATGGATAACCATCGAATCCCTCGGATGTGGGCCAACCAAACTCGGTGATGCAGAGCGGGTTATTTCTACCGGCGGTCACGATGCGGTCGTGATAGCCCCACAGGGTTGATTTGAACGACCAACTGTGATCGGGATTGTCAAAGGGGCCGCGGAACTGGGCCGTCGGATCGTCGTATCCCTCGTCCCACGCTATGTTGGGAGGCATATTGATTCCGTTATGGTGCGCGCCCACGCAATCGCAGTGGTCGAGCAACCCGGCGGTGACCAGTTGTTCAAAGTATGCAAAGTCATCCATATAGATGATGCGATTCGAGTTGTTGGGGTCGGTGGCCGTAGCCCCCACAGGCGAAAGCGCGCCGCTGATGACGATGATGTTGGGGTCGCGGCTCTTGATGGACTGGTAAGCAAGTTTCAGCATCTCAATATACCGCTCCGCCTTGACCCCCTCAGAGGTGTCCCATTCCCGGTCCAGGTTCTGCTCGTTCCAGACCTCGATGGCGTGGATGCGGCCGCGGTAACGATCCACCACCATCCCCAAAAAGTTGGCATAGTCGGCCAGGTTGTCTGGAGGGGCGCCTTGTGGGTTTTCGTCCACATAGCTGGTGTGGGTCCAGTCGGGCGCATCCACCACGCTCAACATGACTTTGATGCCACGCTGGTTGGCCGAGTCGATGATCAGATCATACATCCCCCACTCCAATTGACCGGGCTGGCGCTCGACGTCTTCCCAGCGCATCTGTTGCTTGAGCCAGCCCAGGCCCAAGCTTTCAACCTGCCCAACCGTATAATCCACCAAATCGGTGCTTCCCCCTGTGCCGTGAATGGCGATGCCGTAACCAAAGACTTCCTCCTCCACCGGGACGGTGGGGAGCGCGGCGCTGGTGGTGGGCTGAACGTCAACTGCTTCCGCAGTGGGAGCAGCGACCTCGCCGGTAGACGTCGCCTCGGCAGCTTGCTGGCTGCCATCGTCGCTTGGACTGGGGCCGATCCAGCCATACCAGGTGCAAAACGCGCCAACGACGACGAGAACGAGCCACGCGGCGATGGCGACGTAGAGCCGCTGGCCGCTTAAACGTCTGTTACCAGGAGAAAGATTATCAGACATTGCAACCTCCTTACAAGCAAGAGAGTTCGGCAATAACCGAACCCCCGTAGATAACTCAGGGTCTAAGGCTCACCTAGCTACCAAGATACCCTCTCAATATTCCGGGGCGATTGTATCGTAGCCGCGAGGTATGGAAACTACATTGCCCCGACTTTTTTTGAAAACATACCTACCAAGTATAGCACGCTCCCACAGCCTCGGTCAACACCCCTCAGCGCGTGCCCAGCACGTTATGGAGCGAGTCGCAGGCCGGGCAAGCTCCGCCGGGGCGGATGATGGCGTAGCCATCCTGTGGATCGTAGCCATAGCGCACAAAGTCAATGTTCCAGACGATGATGCAGCGCACCATCCCGGTGTTGACGCTCAACTGCACAGCTTCAGCGAGCCATGCCGCCTGCTGGGCGTTGTTCGTGCCCCGCGCCCAGGCGAACTGGTCCGAAAACGTTGACAGGCCTTCTTGAGAGGCATACCCCATCTCGGTGTAGAACAATTTACGCGCTCCGCCAAAGGTGTTGTAATACATCTCTGTCTGGGGCAAAAAGAACCAGGAATGATGCGTGTCGCCCGGATTGGCCGGGTGGCCGATCCGCGCTGAGGGCGATGTAGCCCCAGAGTTGTGATGCGCGCCGATATAGTCCATACAATTGGCTGCTCCGGCATCGCGCATCCCGGCCATCCACGGCGCGTCGTCGCAGCCGTCGGGGCCGCAGCCGCCGAACCACCCGGTCGGCGCTGGCGCCGCACTGATGACGGCGGTGCCAGCGTTGGCGGCTTTGATGGCGTTGTAGGAAGCGCACAGCAAATTGGTGTACGCCTGCGGGCTGATGTGGCCAATGGCCCACTCGCGGTCAATGTTAGGCTCGTTCCACACTTCGATGGCGTCGGCGCCGGCCGCCGCCAGCCCGGCCACCCAGTTGGCAAAGTCTTGCTCAAAGCCACCCTTGGTGACCATATCGGGCGAGCCTAGCGCGCTCAACTGGATCTTGAACCCTTGCGCGTGAGAAGCCGCGACCAGGCCAGAGACGTCTTGCCCGTAGTGCACCTGGACTTTTGCCCAGTTCATACCGGCATAGTGCATCTTGTCGGCGTAGGGGAAGGCAGTATCGCGGACGTGGCCGCCCAACTCGAACGAGCCGCCGCTGACCGGCGCAACGGCGGTGACAGGGGGCGCCGTCACCTCACCGGCCAGGATCACCACCGAGAGGTTGCCGCCAAAGAATCCGCCCGCCGTCTGCATACGCCAGATGCCGCTGTAGCGGCCGGCGTCGGCCGGGGCTTCCATATCCACGCTGACCTCTGTCTCCGCGCCGGGTTCCAACGCGCCCACCGCGACATTTGCTGGCGCGCCCATCTGTGAGCCTTCTGAGAAGGCAATCACTGTATCTTCCGGCCAATCGCAGGTTCCGGTGTTGCGCACGCGCCAGGTCTTGACGAACCCTTCTCCGTTATCCAGTTGCGTGTTGTCAGGAATGGTCACGTCGGCCACGTAGCTGGCATCGAGACACTCGTCCGTCACCGCGCTCGCCGCAGCGGCCGGCGCAGAGGCGTCCAGATCTCCTGTCGCTGTAACTACCTCCGTCACCTCAGGCTCAGGAGCGCCCACACTGACCGGTACGGCGCCGTGATCGAACCCGGCGATGGCCGCGCTGACGGTGTATGTGCCGGTCGCGACTGCCACTGTCCAGACGTAATCCGGTTCGGTCAGGGGGGAGGATTGTTGACCTACCCCGGCCTCCGCGTTAGAGATCGTCCAGACAATGTTCATCTCCTGACCCGCCGGGGAAGCGATCCCGTTGCGGTAGCCGGTCACTGCGTCCGCAATGCCGGCGGCGTTGCCAGCAGCGAGCACGTCGGCTACGGCGACGCCGCCCAGATGGTAGCGGCGCGCCCAGTTCAGCTTGAGGGCAAGACTGGACGCGGTGCCCAGCCAGACGGAATGAATCTCCCCGTCGCCGACCTCGTATTCCAGACGATAGGCGCCGGCGTTTTCCTGGGGTGTGATACTCAACAGTTGGCCCGAAAAGCCAAACATCACCTGGCTGCCAGGCTCGACCTGGGCCACGTTGCTGAGGGCCACTATCTCTCCAAAGGGCGCCAGCGCCTGTTCCAGAGAGATATGGTCAATTCCCGCACTGCTTCGCTCCGCGCTGAGAGAGGAGACCAGCATACGCAGCTTGCGGCGCGAGACCTGAGCCGTAGCCCAATCGAGCAAGCGCTGCGCCGCGCCCGTCTCGACGTAGGCGGCGGGATCATCGGGGAACGGAACCTTGACCGCGTCGGCGGCAGCGCCGAGAGCGGCACAGTCGTAGCCGCCGGTATCCCACCCGCCATTGGTGGGCGCGGCGGATTCGACGACGACGGTCAGCCGCAGCCCCTCGGCGTGCAGGGCGTCGGCCAAAGCGCCGATAAAGTCGCTGTAGGCGTCCCGCTCGTTGAACTCGACTCCTCGATAGTCCACGTCCGCACCGGCAAAGCCGCTCTCTGTGCAGAGTTGCACGATGTGGGCGATGTGGGCTTTTTGAATTTCAGGTACAGTCAGCAAGTCGGAGAGCAGCCCGTGGTTGACGGCGGCGCCCGGCGCCCAGTTGCGCAGGGTAGGCAACACATCGTAGGCGTCGCCCTCGACCGGCTGCAGCAAACCAGTCGGATCGCCGACAAAGCCGCCCTCCAGGCCTAACAGCAGCCCGGTGGGGTTGATCTCGTCGAGCATACCGGCGGCCGCCGCAGGATTGTCGCCCGGCTCTAGAAATGTGGAGACGGTTTGCGTGACCGTCCCGACTTGAACAACGACGATGTTATCCGGAACGTCGGTCACGTGGGCGCTGATGTGCTCGTGCTCGGCCATCTCGGTGTGAAGATCGCTGCCCACCCACTCCCAAGACTCGCCGCTCCAGGTGTATAGATCGAGCGTCTCCCAGGGTTCCGCGCCATTGGGCATTAACACGTCAATTGTCACCGGCTGCTCGACGTTACCGCGCGTCTGAATTTGATAAAGAGGGCTTTTGACCTCGAGATAAGCCGGCAGAGCCTCGACCGCTTTCTTCAGTGCGGAACCAGCATCGCCCATCAGGAAAACCTCGCGCGGCGCCGAATCCAGGCGCACGCGCAGTTTGTCGTCAAAGGTTTCGGCGTCCACGCTTATTGTCAGTCCGTCGGGGTGAGAGGCGGAGTTGTTCTCGGCGCTGATGGTGGTATAACCGACGATACCTAGCCTGCGTAGAAGCGAAATAGGGGGCAACATCAGGGCCACGATGACCAACAGGCCAATCATGCCATAGACCCATGCTCCACTGCCAGGTTGTCTGCGCAGATGGGCAAAGGTAGCCCGAAGCCGCTGACTGAACGAGAGAGGTTCATCCAACGATTCTACCTTGGGTGCAGGTGGTGCCGCAACAGGAGCTGCGGCTTTTGGTTCCTCCGCTGCAATAGGGGCCGCCGGTTCTGGCGATTTCTCCTCCAGCGCGGCTTCTAACGCTATGTCGGCGTCTTCTGCCAGGAGAGTGGCCGCCAGCATGGCTTCCTCTTCCAATGCCTTTGCGACTCTCGGCGCGCCTGCCTCGGCAGCATCAGGCAAATGGAATCCATGTTCCTCCAATCGCCCTTTGAGATCAGTCAGCGATTTAGGGCCAAAGCCTTTTATGTTGGTCAGGGCGTTGTCCCCTTCCTCCTCAATGGCAGCCAACACGTCGCCCACGGTGCTGAAACCTGCGCCAATCAGAACGTTTCTGGTGCGAGTGTCAAGTCCTAGCTCTGCAATAGGGAGACTAGCAGTTACGTCTTGCATAAAGTTACCTCATATGCGATATTTATTTTCTACCAAGGGGGGGGAAAGGCGCTCGGAAGATAAGCGCAAAAACGGCGGCTTTGCACCACCGTAGTACGCAGCGCCTTCCAGGCCCCTCCCCTAACCCGGAAAAGCGAAACGTATTCTAGCATAGGGTAGGTCTTTTGGCAAACCTTCGGATTTGGAGATTTGCCTGGTCTGCGCAACCCACGTCAACAGATCCCACAATCTCACATCTCCAAATCCTAAATCCTCGCCCCCAGCTTGCGCATTACTTTTACAGGAGTGACGCGACGGGCGCGCTGCCATTGGCGACGCGTCCAGCGATTGAAGGTGTTGAGTGGCTTGCGGCGCTGGCTCTCGGCCATTGCCCACTTGAGGAACTCGTAATCCTGGCCCTTGATTTTTGGCTCGGTGGGGTTGCGGCGATAGGAGTCATAGTCGGTAATGCGGCTCAGTCCGCGTTCGACCACGTAATCATAAAGGTCTGTGCCGGGGTGAGGGGTGAAGAAAGCCGGGCTGTAGTAATCGGGATCGATCTCCTTCATCAGCCGCAACGTGTCCATCACCTCTTCTTTGGTCTCGGTGGGCAGCCCCATCATATAGTTGGCCCAGATAGAGATGCCATATTTGCGGCAGATGCGGGCGGCCTGGCGATTCTGCTCCACCGTCGTGCCCTTGCGGATGAATCTGAGGACGCGGTCGTTGCCGCTTTCAAAGCCGATGAAATAGCCGCGTAGCCCCGCCTCGGCCATACGCGCCACCATGTCCTCGTGCTTGACGAGAATATCGGCGCGGGTCTGGCAGAAGAAAGGCTGGGTAAAGCCGCGCGCCTGATACTCCTCGGTGAATTCGATCACCCACTCGCGATCTTCGGTCAGACAGTCGTCGTGGAACATGAGGGAAGCAAACTGATGCCGCTCCTGCAACATTTCCAGTTCGGCGATGACGTTGGCGACGGAGCGGCGGCGGGTGCGCTTGCCAAAGAGGTAATCCTCTCCCGGCTTGCAGAAGGCGCAGTTGTAGAGACAGCCCCGCCCGGCGATGACGGTGACGAACGGCGGCGGCAGTTCCGGCACAAAGGGCACCTCGGGCGAATCGAGGTCGTAACCCCATTTCCGCCATTCGTCAAGGAACAGGTCCCGGTCGGCAAAGGGAACCGCGTCCAGGTCGGGCGTCTCGCCGCGCAGCACGCGGTTGGGCGGCGGGTCGCCGCCTTCGATCAGCCGCAGCAGTTTGGGAAATGTCACCTCTCCCTCTCCGGTCACCAGGTAATCTACGTGCGGGATGCGCAAGGAATCCTCCAGCGCGATGGTAACGTGGGGACCGCCGATGACGGTAACGATCTCGGGATTGAACTCCTTGGCGATGGCGACCGTTTGGCGAGCGGGGTTGTAATCCACGCTCATCATAGTCACGCCGATAACGTCGGGAGCTCGCTCCGCCAGCACCTGGCGGAAGTGGTCCCAACTCGAAAGCGCCCGCAGGTCAATCAGGTCTACCTCGAACCCCTCGGCTTTGGCGGCGGCGCTGAGGGAGGCCAGGCCGTGCGAGATCCAACCGGCCTCCATCCCTTGTTTGAGAGAGTTGAAACCTCGGCCGGCGATACCGGCGAAAATAAACGTTGTCTTGATAGGCATACGGTTCTCCGATTGCGAATGTACGAATGGGTGGAAGCACACACATTTTAATATGATATTTGCATTTGTCAATTTTAGCCATTACCAGGTATAATGTGTAACAGTTTGTGATAATAGCGCAAAATCTAGGAGGCTCTAAAATGAAGCAAGACATCGATCGTCTGATGAAGGAGCGTGAACTGGACGCTATCCTCGTCGCCGGGAAAGTACACGGGAATCCGGCCATGTACTATATGACCAACGGCGCGGGACTAACCGGCGGGCGCGTGCTCAAAAAGCGGGGCGAAGAGCCTGTGCTTATATGCTCGCCGATCGAGCGGGAGGAAGCCGCCGCCAGCGGCCTCGCCATCGTGAATATGAGCAAGTATGACTTTATGAACATCCTGCGAGAGAAAGGCGACCAACTGGCTGCCGTCGTCGAATTGTATCGCCGCATATTCGCCGATCTGGAGGTGGGGGGCCGGGTTGGCTTCTACGGCCTGGCCGACCAGGGCCGCGCCTGGGCGCTGCTCAACGCGCTCGACGCACAATTGGAGGGTATTGAGGTCTATGGCGACTTTGACGTGACATTGATTGACGCCGCCCGCGCCACCAAGGACGCTGCCGAAGCCGAGCGCGTCCGCGAGATGGGGCGGCGCACCTGCGACGTCATTGGCCAGACGGTCAAGTTCCTCAAATCACATCAGGTGAAAAATGAAACACTGGTGCAGGCCGATGGCTCTCCGCTGACCATCGGGCGGGTACACGAGGAAATCAGCCGCTTCATCGCCGAGCGGCGGATGGAAGACCCCGAGGGCTTTATCTTTGCCATCGGGCGCGACGCCGGCGTGCCCCACAACAAGGGCAATCCCGAGAGCGTGGTCGAACTGGGCAAGACCATCATCTTTGATATTTTCCCCTGCGAGGCCGGCGGCGGTTACTTTGCCGACGTGACTCGCACCTTCTGCCTGGGCTATGCGCCGCCCGAGGTCGAGAAGGCATATCAGGACGTGTACGAATGCCACGCCACGCTGATGGAAGCCTACCAGGTCGGGACGGAAGCGCGCCATTACCAACAGATGACGTGCAAGTTCTTTGAGGACCGTGGCCACCCTACCATCGCCACCGATTCCAAGACCGAAAGCGGCTACGTGCATAGCCTGGGACACGGGATGGGGCTGGCGGTTCACGAGGAACCGTTCTTCGGCGACGCGCCCTCCAACACCAACGTGCTCCAACCTGGGCACATCTTTACCTGCGAGCCAGGCCTGTACTATCCCGAGCGGGGCTTTGGCATCCGCATCGAGGACGACCTGTGGATTGACCCCGATGGCAAGATCCATAACCTGACTGATTTCCCGAAGGAACTGGTGATTTAGGCAGGCAAACAAGTCTGCGAGTGAGGAGGATACGAGATGAGCGAGGAGATGATCCAAACAATTTTCGCGCGGCGCAGCATCCGCAAATACACGTCCGAGCCAATCAGCGAGGAGAACGTCCAGACGTTGCTGGAGGCGGCGATGGCGGCGCCCTCGGGCTCGAACATCAAGCCCTGGCATTTCATCGTCGTGAGCGACCGCGAGATGTTGGACGCGCTGGCCGACGTTCACCCCCACGGCAAGATGCTTTACGACGCTGCGCTGTGCGTGGCTGTGTGCGGCGTTCCAGAAGAATCCCGTTACTGGGTGCAGGATTGCTCCGCCGCCACCGAGAACCTGCTCCTGGCGGTCGCCGCGTTGGGCCTGGGCGCGGTCTGGCTGGGCGTCCATCCCAAGGAGGAACGAGTCGCCCCAGTGCGCCGGGTGCTGGGCATCCCGGAGAACATTGTCCCGCTCAACCTGCTCTCCATCGGCCATCCGGCGGAGGAGAAAGAAGCGCGGACGCAGTACGACGAGGCGCGCGTACACCGCGGGGGATGGTAGGACGGCAACTTATAAATCGAGCGTGATGCGGAGCGCCTTGCTGATCTGGCGCATACTCTCGGTGGAAATATGACCGCGATGACGCAGCAGACGACTCTTGGCAATAGCCCGTACCTGCCCGCCCAACACGACTGAATCAACCGCCAACCCGTCTTCAATCTCGCCAAGACGGACATTGCTGGGATAGTCGCGCTTGATGTTGGCAGCTCTAGTCAACGGAACTATGACAATGACAGAACTGTAGCGATTGATCGCGTCGCGGCTGACGATAATGACCGGCCTGACTCCGGCCTGCTCTGAACCTTCGGTGGGACTGAGTCGGGCATCGTAGACATCGCCGCGTCTCATTGTTGCGCCTCGCCTAGCTCGAAAGCTTCCCAGTCGGAAGAGGTAAACTCCTCCGCGAGGGTCAGACTCAGCGCATGGTACTCTTTGTCGTCGGCCATAGCCGCAAACTGAGCGTCAATCGCCTGTCTTTCCACATAGTCCATAAAATATTCCAGGGCGGTGATTATCAATGCGTTGCGGCTGCGCACCACATCATTGTCCACCAAGAGTTGAACGCGCGCCAGTAGATCGGACGGTAAATCAACGGTAGTTCTAACTCGCTTTGGTTTTGCCAGGAATGTTGACATCACTATCTCCTTTCATTATTCCTGGCATATTTTACTATCATTTGATGAGGGTGTCAAACGATGAGAATAGATAAATTTGTCACGTGGGCGGGCCAGGCCGGCGCGCTGATCGAAATCGAACA
>Ga0164311_10000761_pt1 | contig 14816 bp, 12 predicted proteins | sample GuaBasSedimGuay2_FD_121796 | JGI IMG/M metagenome (GOLD analysis project Ga0164311, IMG submission 121796) | Subseafloor sediment microbial communities from Guaymas Basin, Gulf of California, Mexico - Guay2, Core 4569-9, 9-12 cm | ecosystem: Environmental > Aquatic > Marine > Hydrothermal vents...
ATCCTGAAAAAGTACAGACTAATGTTAAACCGCCAAAGACGATGGGCCATGGTAAAACTATGCCGCCAGAGACCAAGGATAAGCAGCTTATATTAACTTATTTTCAGCATATGAGTGAAAAGGTTGCGATGCGATTACGCAGGCATAATTTTAAGTCGAATTATTTTTTTATAGGCCTTAAAACTAGACAAGGTTGGTTAACAACCAAGGCAAAAACACAGCAAGCAACGGATGATGGCAAAAATATTTTTAGTTTGTGTCAGCAGTTCATGAATGATGGTTGGCAAGGACAAGGTGTGTGGCAAGTACAAGTTACGGCGCTACATCTTCAGACGGGGCAGCAAGCTGATTTATTTGATGCCCAAGACTCATTACCGCAACGGGACAATCTTAATCATGCAATAGATGATATAAATCAAAAGTTTGGTGAATTCACTATAGCACCTTCACGATTGCTCGGACGTTCTGCTATGCCTAATGTTATTGCGCCGTCATGGAAACCTAATGGCCATAGAAAAACTATTTAAATATTGAATTTCTTCACACAATGCAGTTTTATACTGATGGGCAAAAGACAGTACACCATAACTGACATATAATAATTCGCTATGCTGAATATTAATAATATGAAAGTCGCCCTTCTATTGCTCATGTTGGCAATGCTGGCGGGCTGTAATAGCACTCCCACTACTGTGGATAACACACCAACAGAAGCCGGTCCTAAACAAGCCACTTCAGATGGCAAGGCACTACAAGCCTATAGTCAGTCTGGAGAGGTAGAATATAATACGATGGTAGAAACATCCGTACCCGTTAGTGAGCTAGGAAATATTACGCCGATACCTATTACCGATCTATGGCAGCGTATTCGTGATGGCTATGGTATCCCGCAATCAAAGCCATTACATACAGCTACACAACAGCAGCTCAATTGGTTTATCAAACACCCTGATTATATTGACAGAGTTGTAGAGCGGGCCAGACCTTATCTGCACTATATCGTCGATCAATTAGAACAACGTAATATGCCAATGGAGATTGCATTGCTACCGATCGTAGAAAGCGGCTATCAACCTTTTGCATATTCACATGGTAGAGCGGCTGGTATATGGCAGTTTATTCCCGGAACAGGAAAGGTATATGGCTTAAAACAAAACTGGTGGTATGACGGTCGTCGGGATGTCATTGCATCAACTGGTGCTGCATTAGATTATCTGGAAAAATTATATGGTGACTTTGGAGACTGGCAGCTAGCATTGGCAGCCTATAACAGTGGTGAAGGAACTGTTGGCCGTGCTATTAAGCGTAATAGAAAAGCAGGCAAGGCAACAGATTTCTGGTCACTTGATTTGCCTAGAGAAACATCAGCGTATGTGCCCAAACTAATGGCAGTAGCAGATCTGGTCAAGCAACCAGAAAACTACAATATAACGTTGAGTCCGATTGATAATTCACCATTTTTAACAGTGGTAGATGTCGGATCACAAATTGATTTAGCTTTAGCTGCACAACTTGCCGAAATTAGTACCGATGAAATGTATCAGTTGAATCCAGGTTTCAATCGATGGGCTACTACACCAGATGGGCCACATCGATTGGTTGTTCCGTTAGAAAAGGCTGACATTTTTCAACAAGGGTTGGCTGCTTTACCAGTAGATGATCGTGTGCAATGGACGCGGCATAAAATAAAATCAGGTGAATCGTTAGGTGTAATTGCCAAGCACTACAAAACAACTGTAGCAGTGATAAAAGAGGCTAATGGACTAGGTAGTAACAATATCCGTGAGGGTAGACACCTATTAATCCCGATTGCTTCAGGTGAGGCAAGTGATTATCCATTGAGTGCCAGCCAGCGGTTAGCAACACGCCAGAACACGCCGCGCCGTGGAAACAAGAAAATACATACGGTTAAAGCTGGAGATACCTGGTGGGATATTGCAAATGCCAACAATGTCGATGTTAAAAAACTGGCAAGTTGGAATAGTCAGGCCCCAGGTGATGTGTTGAAGCCAGGTCAAAAATTGGTGATATGGACTAAAGGTTCATCTTCTAGTTCATCTAAAAATGTCAGGACTATCAACTATAGAATACGAAGTGGAGACTCACTATGGAAGATTTCTCAGAAGTTTAATGTGAGTGTGGCACAGGTTCGAGAATGGAACGGACTTAGTGAACGTACCTTGTTGCAACCAGGACAAAGACTGACTTTATATGTTGATGTTACCAAGCAACATGGCAGCATCTAAATTTGCTGCACATAGCACTGTTTGAACCTGAGATCCCCCCCAATACTGGCAACATAATTCGTCTGTGTGCTAATGCCGACGCCCAACTGCATTTGATTGAACCCCTTGCTTTCTCTTTAGATGATAAGCGTCTCCGTCGAGCTGGTTTGGACTACCATGAATTTGCTGATATTCAAATTCATACTGATTTTATTGCATTCAAAAACTGGCTAGGAGAAAGGCGCTTATTTGCCTGCACGACAAAAACTAAGCAACATCATAGCCAAGCTCACTACCGAGATGAAGATGTCTTATTGCTTGGCCCTGAATCACGTGGATTACCGGCCGATATTCTCGATAATATTAATACCAATCAGAAAATCCGTATTCCAATGCAAGCTAATAGTCGTAGCTTAAATCTGTCTAATGCTGCTGCAATCATCCTGTATGAAGCTTGGCGACAAATTGGTTATCCCAACGCGACTTAGCTTCTGTGTCTATCAGCAATGCATTGTTGCTGCGTAAGTTATTATTGACTATATGGAAGGAGGTCACATATTTAACTTCTTATTTATGGTTAAATTATGATCCATAATAGGCTGATTGTATTAGCAATTCTCAATAAAAAAGTTCAATTAATGACGATATGAGTTTTCCAACTCCTGAAAATATGCCTGATCTTAACCTCAGCACCCCAGAGAGAGAGGGCACTAATAGTAGTGTTGAGCAGAATGAAGCGCTTTTGGGCGGTTGGATTAAACGCTTGCCTAAAGATGATCTTGAGAAGTACACGGAGCTTTATCTGGATGCGCTAAAAGGCTTTAATCAAACAAGTAGCAATGAACAGCAGCAATCGATCATGTTAGACCTTTACCGCGCCCCACTTAATGATCTATTGTTTTCGTTAACTCCATTCAAATTATCCCAGATATACCCCGATTTAAATGATCGTAATAATATTATTGATGCGTTAACTGAATTAATGGCTGAATTAGCATTAGGCTATAAAAAACTCGTCATTGAATCCGGGAAAAAAATTGCAAATTTGACGCGTAATCCCATTGCAATATTTGCAATTAACCGTGCTTGTGAACAGCTAGGTTACATGGCGTTGCATGCATACAAGTTTAATCGTGAAGTACCAAATAAGGTATTTAATGAACTGCACCAGCTTTATCAGTTAGCATTGTTGGCTGAGGTTGAAAAAAAAATACCCTTTATAAATCAACGCCAACGATTACAAGCAAAATCTTCCTTTAAGGAGCGTTATTGCCAAATATTATTAATCAGTATTAGTAATCCTTACGGTCTCAAGAGTGGCGAGGTCTTGCATGCTTATCACATCATGCAGCAATTTTCCGTTGCAGCTCAAATAGCGCCTTTACCTATGGGTGCAGAAGTTGTTGCTGGCCAGTTTTATATTAACTGTCTTGCGGATAAAACCCCTTTGCCATCTGAACTTCCGATGCTTGAAAATCAAACCCAACCACCGACACTAGTTTTGGATACTAAACCCGCCATTGGCATTGTTGATTCATTATTGAAGCAGGCTAGCGTTTCAATAGAGTCGGCAGAAGCGATTGATAGAAATGTATTAAAACAATTGATCCCGTATTTTAATACCTCATATGAACGAAAGCAGAAGCGGATGCCAGTGACGGGTAACGCTCAAGTTTGTCTTACCACAGGTTTGGAAGCTATCCATAAAACATTGATGGATACTCGTTCTCTGCCTGATGATGAGCATGTAGCCCAAGATTTATCTTGGGATATTCTCAATAAAAATAAGACAGGATATCTGCTGTGTCGTCAGGATATTGTGGGCAATCAAGAGCTGAATGTGGGAGACTTTGTAGCAATCAGTGAGGTGAATTCTACAGAAAAAACACTGACTAAACTTGCCTGTATTCGTTGGATAAAAACGGATTTTAATAACAAAACGAAGCTTGGCTTAGACATAATTGAAGGTGAGCCGATGGCAGTGAGATACAGTCTAGACAGTATGAGTAAAATACGGCCAGCTATTTTATTGCCAGAAACCAGTCAGGCTGCTTCGCTGATCACTATGGCAGGTGTTTTTAAGCGAGATAAAACAATACACATAATACCAAAGAAAAAACGTTTTCAGCTTAATATAATGCTTAACAGACTTCTCAATAAAAATGCCAGTTTTGAGCGATTTACGTTTAGGGATGTTATGTAACTTTCCAACATAATTGCTCGGACACGATGGTGCACAATGAGTGTCAATGCCTATAAAGAGAATTGTGTTGAGAGGATTTTAGATATATGTGGTGGCTATGGGTGGATTCGAACCACCGACCCCATCATTATGAGTGATGTGCTCTAACCAGCTGAGCTACATAGCCATGTGAAGCACAGCATTTTACGGTGCTGTGTACTAAATATCAAGAAATTCATTATTCCTCAACGATATTATTCAATTTGTTACTTTGGAGTTACTTAAAAGTAGCAGTTTTTTTGCAGAATTAGGCTTTATACATTAAAGCGGAAATGCATAACATCACCGTCCTGAATAATATAGTCTTTGCCTTCAAGACGCCATTTTCCGGCATCTTTAGCGCCCTGTTCCCCTGCGTACTGTACAAAGTCGTTATAACCTACAACTTCTGCGCGGATAAAGCCTTTTTGGAAGTCGGTATGGATGACACCTGCACCTTGGGGAGCGGTAGCACCAACACGCACAGTCCATGCACGTACCTCTTTCACGCCAGCGGTGAAATAGGTATGTAAACCCAGCAATAAATAACCACTATGGATTACTCGGTCTAAGCCTGGTTCATCCTGACCTAATTCAGCTAGAAATTCTGCTTTTTCATCGTCATCAAGTTCGGCAATTTCTGATTCAATTGCTGCACAGATACTGACTACGACAGCACCTTCTTGTTCAGCCAATGCTTGCACCGCATCTAAGGCTGGATTATTTTCAAAACCATCTTCTGCTACGTTGGCAATATACATAGTAGGTTTGATCGTAAGTAGATGTAATTCAGATAATAAGGCCAACTGATCTTCATCTAAACCCATTGCACGAACAGGCTTACCTTCGTCTAGCTGTGCCTGCATTTGTATTAGCAGTTCTAACCTAGCTTTTGCAGTTTTATCACCACCTTTAGCATCACGGGTTGTTTTGGTAATCGCTTTTTCAACACTTTCCAGATCAGCTAAAGCTAATTCAGTATTAATGACTTCGATATCGTCAATTGGAGATATTTTCCCTGCAACGTGGACAACATTGTCATCTTCAAAACAGCGTACAACATGGGCAATGGCATCTGTTTCTCGAATATTAGCTAGAAACTTATTGCCGAGGCCTTCGCCTTTGGATGCACCGGCAACCAAGCCTGCAATATCAACAAATTCCATTGTAGTCGGTAAGACACGTTCAGGTTTCACAATCTCAGCTAGAGCATCCATTCTAGGATCAGGCACAGGAACAATACCCACATTTGGCTCTATAGTACAAAACGGGTAATTTTGAGCTTCAATTCCGGCTTGTGTCAGTGCATTAAACAAGGTTGATTTACCTACATTTGGTAGGCCAACAATGCCACATTTAAATCCCATGATATTTCCTCTTGGAGCCTCTGATTATGTCAGAGATGTAAAATTCTTTGTTCTAAAACTACCAGCTACTATTGTGAATGTAACCAATTCATTGCTTTTTCTAAATCACCTGATAAAACATCAGGCAAGACTCTTAATGAGTTATCGATTGCTGATCGAATTAGTTGTCGATCAGACTGAGAAGGCTTGCTGAGCACATAGTCAGACACCTGTCGACTATCACCCGGATGATCAATACCTATGCGACAACGTAAAAAATCCTTGCCACCTGTTCGAGCAATAATGTCACGGAGACCATTATGACCACCATGACCGCCACCACTTTTTAATCGAGTAGCGCCTACAGGCAGATCTAATTCGTCATGAATAACCAGGATATTTGTTAAAGGGATTTTGTAGAAATTAGCTAAGGCCGCAACTGATTGACCACTTCGGTTCATAAACACCAGTGGTTTGAGCAGAAATAGCTTATGTCCAGAATAGTGGCTCTGGGCCAATTGACCATGATATTTGTTGTCAACAGAAAATGTTGCATTCAAATCATTAGCCAATTGGTCCAGCCACCAAAACCCGACATTATGTCGGGTATGTTCATATTGAGGTCCTGGGTTGCCCAATCCGGCGATTAACCAGTTAGCCATACTATAGAGGCCTCAATATTGACTGAATTAGTCTTCAGTCTCTTCTTCAGCATCGCCCTCAGTTCCAGCTTCAGCTTCAACCTCGTCTTCTTCAACTTCAACAACAACACGTGGAGTGTGGATGTTAACAACTGCTTGGTCATAAGAAGAACGTTCACCTTCTTCAAGATGTTCTTCTTGACCATGCGATAACGCAGTCAAAGTAACACCTTTAGGCAACACAAGTTCAGTCAAGTGAATACTATGGTCTAGTTCCAAGGTAGAGATATCTATTTCAATATACTCAGGTAGGTCTTTTGGTAAACAAGAAATTTCAACATCAGTCATCAAGTGAGAAACAGCACCACCTTCTTTTACACCAGGTGCAACATCTTCACCAATAAAGTGAAGCTGTACTGTCATTGTCATTGCTTGTTTAGCATCTATACGTAAGAAATCTGCATGCATGATTCTGACATCACTAGCTGGGTGACGTTGTAGATCTTTTAATACAACCTTATTTTTCTTACCATCAACTACCAGAGTCAAAATATGAGCATAGAATGCATCTTCTGACAGGTGACGAATAAATTTGTTGTGATCTAATGTCAATGAAACAGGTGTATCTGTACCACCATACATAATAGCTGGAACTTTGCCCGCATGACGTAGGCGGCGGCTCGCACCTTTCCCCTGGTCAGTACGTAGTTCAGCTTGAACTTCGAATAAATTTTCCATCATGTTCTCCAAAAAAAATATGAACAAAACACGGTTTTGCCCATTAAAAATGCCGTCTATCGGCGGCGCATTGTCTCCCTCGCGACCAAGAGAGACACAAAGAAATACCTATTTATCTGATATTCCTAGCAATCAGCTAAAACATCGTTCCAGCTTGATTAATCCATATACAAGGAGCTAACAGACTCCTCGTTACTAATTCTATACATCGCCTCAGCCAACATTTCAGCAATGCTAAGTGGGCGTATTTTTTTACATGCTAGTGCATGTTCTTGCAAGGGAATGGTGTTGGTCACTACCAATTCATCCAAAACAGAGTTTTCAATATTTTTGATAGCTGCTCCAGATAATACTGGATGTGTACAATAGGCAACTACACGTGCTGCACCTTTCTCTTTTAATGCCGCAGCTGCAGCACATAATGTACCTGCTGTATCAACCATATCGTCGATTAACACACAAACTCGACCCTCGACATCACCAATGATATTCATTACTTTGGCAACATTTGGCTTTGGACGGCGCTTATCAACAATCGCCAGTTCGACATCTAACAGTTTAGCTAAAGCTCGTGCTCGAACTACACCGCCAATATCGGGTGACACTACTATCAAATCTGGATATTTATGTTTCCAAATATCACCTAATAAAACCGGTGATGCATAAACATTATCAACAGGACAATCAAAAAATCCTTGAATTTGATCAGCATGCAAATCTACAGTTAACACCCTATCTGCACCAACACCGGTAAGCATGTTGGCGACAACTTTAGCCGTAATCGCAACACGTGCAGAGCGTGGGCGACGATCCTGACGTGAATATCCAAAATAAGGAATCACTAAGGTAATTCGTTTTGCAGATGCTCGACGAAGCGCATCTGTCATTACCATCAATTCCATCAGATTGTCATTGGCAGGCATGCAGGTCGGTTGCACAATGAACACGTCTTTTCCGCGGACATTGTCTAATATTTCAACCATGATTTCGCCATCGCTGAATGCTTCAACAGTAGCTTTACCAAGTGGAACATTAAGGAATTTGACAATATTTTGTGCCAATTCACGGTTAGCATTACCCGTAAACACCATCATACTGGTGTCTGCGGTACGCTGTTGTAACTGAAGAAGACTGTTTTTAGTCACGATAAAAGCGCCGATATCTCTATCTAAAAAAACAAAAAGAGTGGCTGGGGTACCAGGATTCGAACCTGGGAATGCAAGGATCAAAACCTTGTGCCTTACCGCTTGGCGATACCCCAACAGATAAACTCATTTTAACATCTTGCAGTCATGTCATGGCTTCTTTTTTTGAAGAAACTAATGCAGTTAGTGGTGACTGGTTACAGCCTTTTGCCACAAACCCTTGCCAAGCTTCTGGCAAGTTTGTCATTACCTGTTGTGCTAAATATTGACTTTGAAAGTCAGCAAATACACAGGCACCTGTTCCGGACATTCTTGGTTTGGCGTACTGAGACAGCCAATCAAGAGCATCTGCAACAAGCGGGTAATTTTTGGTCACTACATCTTCACAGATATTTCTGCCTTCCCCCGAAAGGAAGCGCGATATTGTGATATGTTCACAATCTCGTGTCAATTCTGGGTCTGAAAATATTTCAGATGTTGATACGTGACAACTTGGTACAATCACCACATACCAAGGTTCAGGCGGTGATACAGATGTTAGTTTTTCACCGACTCCCTCTGCCCATGCTGCATGACCATGTATAAAAACAGGTACATCTGCGCCTAGGATCAAGCCAAGGCGTGCTAATTCATCATTAGATAACTGACATTGCCATAATGTATTTAATGCCACTAAGGTGGTGGCTGCATTAGAACTACCTCCACCTAAACCACCACCCATTGGCAGTTGTTTGTCTAAAGTGATTTCCACACCATATTTAACATCGGCATGTTGCTGTAAAAGTTTTGCGGCACGGACAATTAAATTATCGGCATCATCGACACCTGCAATAGAAGTTAGCAAGCGAATTTCAGACTGATCAGTGATTTGAAATTGTAAATGATCACAATAATCCAGAAACTGAAATACGGTTTGTAGTTGATGATAACCATCTTTACGCTGACCGGTAATGTGTAAAAAAAGGTTTATTTTTGCTGGCGCAGGCCATGAGATCACTGAATGAGCTCCCAATCAGAAATAACTAATCGTAGACTGAATTCATTATGTTTGATAAATATTTTTGCTGGCATGGAATAGTTTTCAAAAGGTATGTAACGTAAAAACTTGATATCCCATCCTTGTTGTATCAAGTGCGTTATTCGACCTTCGTTATCATATTCAATCGACTTAAAGTTTGTTGATTGGTAGGGTATTCCACGGACCCAATCTCGTAAGGCGCTTACTGGTAAATGCACACCTAATGTCTCAGCTATTAAGGCTTCAGGGCTTGGAGACGATGATTTTTTACCATCTGCCATTGTTAGCGTGACTTGTTTCTCATTACCATTAAGGGTCACACCTCCTTGGGCAAATGGACCAAGCAATCGGATTTGGTATGTTCCACGATCTTCTTGCCAATATAGGCCAGCATTCCAAGCTTCCTTTCCTTGAGTAATAACTGTTCGCCCTTTAATTTCCCAGCGGTCAAGTTGTACTAAATCTTGATACCTTGCATCCCAGAGTGATTCCGGGCTGCTGTCAGGACGTTGTTGCCAGACAGGTGTGCAGGCAGTAACCAATAAAGAAATGAGTGCAACAAAGAGTATTCTCGTCTCTGGTATCACTGGCCAAATCGACGCATGGTATTGAGTAATAGCTTGTTCTCTGGAGCATGATGCAATCCTTGTTGCCAGACACGTTTTGCCTCAGAATGCTTGCCTTGCTGCCATAATACTTCGCCCAAATGAGCTAAAAACTCTGGGTCTGCCTGAATAACAACAGCTTGTTTTAAGTTTCGTACAGCTTCATCCAGATTACCAAGTCGGTAGTGTACCCAACCTAAACTATCTAAATAAAAAGGATCATTAGGTTTTAATTTAATAGCCTTAGTTATTAAAGCCAATGCTTCTTGATAACGATTAGTACGATCCGCCAAGGTATAACCAAGTGCATTTAATGCCTGAGCATTATTGGGATCTTCAGCTAAAATGGTGTTTAAGTCCTGTTCCAAAACACTTAAACGGTTTAATGGTTCAGCCACCATTGCCCTACCATAAAGCAATTCCATATTACCCGAATGTTTGGTTAGGGCTTCACTGTATAGATCAAAAGAAGCTTGATTTTGACCTTGTTCTCTTAAAAATGAAGCTTCAAATAAATAATATTGAATTGCTCGCTTAGGATGTTCTTTGCGGAGTAATTTAAGATGCAGGCGAGCCTTATCCAATTGGTTGTTGTCAGCTAATAAATTGATATATCGTGTCTGTGCAGCCTGAAACCGGTGGCTATCAGCTGGAACAGAAGCAAACCAAATTAAGGCTTTCTCGGTGTCCTTATTTATTTCTTCTGCAAGCCCCATAAAATATGCGGCTTGTTTGCCAGGATCGCCAAGGGTGATCAATTGATTAAAATAATGTTTAGCGAGCACACCATCTTTTTCTTCTAAGGCTAATAATCCCAAGGCAAACAGGATTTCTTCATTTTCAGGTTGTTTGATATTGAGTTGTTCAAAGATGATTCGTGCTTGTGCGGTCCTGTCGTTTTCTCCCAATAATTTGGCATAAGCAAAAAGTAAATCATCACTGGCAGTTTCCTTGCTGGCAGGTTTTTTTAGAATTGCTATCGCCTTATCACCTTGCTGAAGACGTTGTAGAATCTCCGCTTTTAATATTAGCGCATCTTCACGGTTAGGCTGTTGTTTTAATGTGCTCTCAACTGCAGGTAGGGCCGTATCATATTGTTTGAAAAATGCAGACAAACGGCCATAAGCAAACAAGGCTTCAGGATCCTTATCTTGATAAAGCTGGATCTGTTGCAGAATAGTTAATGCCTGTTCTGGTTTGACCAATTCGCTCAAATTGTCTGATATACGTGCCAAATAATCATGGGCCATGCTTGGCGCTAACTCTAAAGCAGTATCAATAGTTGTTACTACACCATCATAGTCACCTTGTAACATGAGAAATGGTGCTTGTAATATATAAATGTCGGCATCAGTTGGGTCGACCTCAATCCATCGTTTTAATGAACGATTTACACGTTGTTGATCGCGGGTGAAAATGGCAATTTGTGTAGACCTGCCCGCAACAGAAGGAGATTCTGTTACGGTAGATGCTTTATGATAAAGATCAACGGCAGTACCCATTTCACCCCGTTGACCAGCAATTTCTGCCGTTAAAATGTAATAGACTAGCTCGGGAGTTAAAGGTAAGGTTTCGGTCTGCTCGGGTAGTTCATCACTAGAGAGCTCAGATTGCTGAGTAGGTATTTGCTCTTCATGAGATTGCTGACTGGGTGATGAGACACAGGCAGTCAATACGATTGGCAGGCTATAAATAAAGCACCGTTGAACAAAACACGCCAGATTTTTCCAGTGTAATTGTAATAAATCCATAATAAAACGACCTGACCGACTGATTTTGATAGAATGGCGTTTTTGGGAGCATTCTTAAAGGCTCCTTTGCTTGACCAAACTGAAATCAATTTAAATTAATAACGGCTGTAGATTCTACCAGCATTTAACGACAACTTATCATCAAAATTATGCAATTTGTCACTTACGGCATCAACCATAACACGGCCCCTGTTCACATTCGTGAAAACATTGCCTTTAACGCCGATGTTTTGCCTGTTGCGTTGGCTTCTATAAAACAGCATCCTGATGTGATTGAAGCCGTGATCGTATCTACATGCAATCGAACAGAAATTTACTGCTACTTGAATGATGATTGTGACAACATTGTTAGCAGTTGGTTGCATCAATTTCATCAGCAATCAGATGGTGACTTAGACGAGTTTCTATATTGTCATCAAGGCAATGATGCAATCCGCCATTTATTACGAGTAGCTTGTGGTCTTGATTCGATGGTTTTAGGTGAGCCTCAAATTCTGGGTCAAATAAAATCAGCATATAGCCAAGCACTCAACATGAAGACTTTAGGAAAGATTCTGGGCCGATTGTTTCAGCATGCCTTCACTGTTGCAAAACAAGTTCGTACCGATACGGCTATTGGAAATAGCCCTGTTTCGGTAGCCTTTGCTGCGGTCAGTCTTGCCAAACAAATCTTTAGTAATTTGTCTGATTCGACAGCATTATTAATTGGTGCAGGTGATACGATAGAACTTACAGCCCGTCATCTTTATGATAATGGCACCGGTCGCATTATCATCGCTAACCGTACTATTGAGCGTGCCCATAATCTGGCAACGCAAGTAAATGGTTATGCGATTAGCTTGAGTGAAATGCCGGCACATTTACCAGAAGCGGATATTGTTATTAGCTCAACTGCTAGTCAGTTGCCAATTTTGGGAAAAGGCACAGTTGAAAGAGCACTTAAACAACGAAAACGACGCCCTATCTTTATGGTCGACATTGCTGTCCCACGTGATATTGAACCTGAAGTGGGCTTGTTAGAAGATATTTACCTGTATTGTGTTGATGATTTACATGAGATCATTGATGAAAATCTGCAATCTCGTCGCGATGCAGCCCAACAGGCAGAGGAAATTATTGATAGCCAAGTCGATCATTTTATTGGGTGGTTACGTACGCAAGATGCAGTACCCGTAATTAGAGCAATACGTGATAAGGCAGAATCAGAAAGTGAGTTATTGCTAGAAAAAGCTAAAAAACAACTTGAACAAGGTCTGCCGGCAGAGCAAGTGGTGAATGAGCTTGCGCGGACATTAACTAAAAAACTATTACATGAGCCCAGCCGACAGTTACGTCAATCTGGCTTTAATACTGATAACAATTTGATTGAATCGGCGCGCAGTCTGTTCAATATCAAGGACTAAGCTGTGAAAGAATCTATTAAACACAAACTTGAAACCTTAATTGAACGTCATGAAGAAATTGCTGGCTTGCTGGCAGAGCCAGAAACAATGGCAGATCAAAATAAGTTTCGCTCATTATCACAGGAATATGCTCAATTAGAGCCAGTAGTAAGCAACTTCACTGACTATAAAAATAGTCTGTCCGCCATTGAAGATGCCAAAGCCATGATGCAAGAAGATGATGAAGAAATGCGTGAAATGGCTAAAGAAGAACTAGCCGAGGCTCAACAGCAAGAACAGGCACTAGAGTTAACCTTACAGAAACTACTATTACCTAAAGATCCTAATGACCAACGCAATATTTTCATAGAAGTGCGTGCAGGTACAGGTGGCGATGAAGCGGCTATTTTTGCTGGTGATTTGTATCGGATGTACAGTCGTTATGCCGAACAACGACGCTGGGGTGTCGAGCTTATTAATGCTCAGGAAGGTGAACATGGTGGTTATAAAGAGGTTATTGTTCGCATAGTGGGTGATGGAGCCTTTTCAAAACTAAAATTTGAAGCTGGTGGTCATCGTGTACAGCGTGTTCCTGAAACAGAATCACAAGGTCGAATTCATACCTCAGCCTGCACCGTAGCCATCATGCCGGAAGTCGATGAAGTTGACCAAGTCGTGATTAATCCAGCTGATCTTCGTGTTGACACTTTTCGTGCATCGGGTGCGGGTGGTCAACATGTTAATAAAACCGACTCTGCGATTCGACTCACACACTTACCAACCGGTATCGTAGTTGAATGCCAAGATCAACGCTCACAACATAAAAACCGTGCCCAAGCGATGTCTGTTTTAGCTGCTCGTATCATGTCTGAACAACAAGATAAGATTGATTCGGAACAAGCCGAAACGCGTAAATTACAAGTGGGCAGTGGTGATCGTAGTGAACGTATTCGTACTTATAATTATCCACAAGGTCGAATTACTGATCACCGAATTAACCTCACTTTATATAAATTAGCTGAAGTGATGGGTGGTGATCTTGAGCAAGTAATCGAACCATTAATTAACGAATATCAGGCTGATCAACTGGCTTCTTTAGCCGAGTTATGACTAGCGTTTTATCCTAACCAATCACGTGGTTTGAGAAAGGTTTGATACAGATCATCTTCAGGACTGCCAGTTTCTGGCTGCCAGTTATATTGCCATTTAACTAATGGTGGCAATGACATCAAAATAGATTCGGTTCGACCGCCGGACTGTAGGCCGAATAACGTGCCGCGATCATAAACCAGATTAAATTCAACGTAGCGACCACGTCGATAAAGCTGGAAATCACGTTCACACTCACCATAAGAAGTGTCTTTTCGTTGTTGCACAATGGGTAGATAAGCCTGAGTGTAACTATCACCGACACTTTTCATAAAGTTAAAACAACGCTCAAAGCCACCTTCATTTAAATCATCGAAAAATAAGCCACCGACTCCACGAGGTTCATTACGATGCTTAAGGAAAAAGTATTCATCGCACCATTTTTTGTAACGCGCATAAACATCTTCACCAAAAGGATCACAGGCTGATTTTGCAGTTTGGTGCCAAGCAACGACATCTTGTTCGAAACCATAATAGGGTGTTAAATCGTAACCACCGCCAAACCACCAAATAGGCTCTTCCCCTTCTTTTTCGGCAATAAAAAAACGTACATTGGCATGTGATGTGGGGACATAAGGATTATGAGGGTGAATAA
>Ga0164311_10000762_pt1 | contig 14809 bp, 9 predicted proteins | sample GuaBasSedimGuay2_FD_121796 | JGI IMG/M metagenome (GOLD analysis project Ga0164311, IMG submission 121796) | Subseafloor sediment microbial communities from Guaymas Basin, Gulf of California, Mexico - Guay2, Core 4569-9, 9-12 cm | ecosystem: Environmental > Aquatic > Marine > Hydrothermal vents...
ATATACACCACTTGCTGATTTTTTCGGCTACGCTTTTGGTAAAACTTCCATGCAGAGCATCGTGGGTGGAACAAAACCCGGAATGAATTACTGTTATCTGCCAATGCCCTACGACCGGCAGGCAACAATTGAACTTATATACCGGGAAGGCGGGCCTGCCAATGAATTGAGATTTAATACACATGTCTATTATTCAAACAGGAAACGTGATAAGAAAAAAGAGGGGAAATTATATGTGGCCTGGAACAGGGTGCCGGAGTCGGAAGAGGGCGTGCCTTTGACCCTGGCCCGGGTGAAAGGAAAAGGTCATTATGTAGGTACGGTAATGCAGACGCAAAATCTTAATCCGGGTATGACCCTGTTCTTTGAGGGAGACGATATTGCCATTGTGGATGGAGAAAACGCAATTCACGGGACAGGTTCAGAAGACTATTTTAATGGTGGGTGGTATGCGTTTCTGGATACCTGGGACCGGGGCATGAGCCTGCCAATCCATGGCGCACTAAGTTACTCCCTTGCATTTGGAAGGACAGGCGCCTATCGCTGGCATCTGACCGATAAAATATGTTTCAACGACCGTTTGGATTATACCATGGAGCATGGTCCGGAAGGGAATAAAGAACCGGTTTCAAATACCACCCTTGGATTCTATTACTGTGATACTCCAAAGCAGGAGATTACCGAGCCAACTAATGAATTAAGTAAAGTATATACCCCAACTACTTTTATGCTTTACCCTCAAACAATGAAGATCAATCTTTGGGTAGATGTAGAGATGAAAACAGAATGGTGTGGGCCATCTGGCGGTTACACCTATATTTTTAAAGTAGTGGACGAATCTAAAATCAGAGTTTTTCTTGATGAAATACCTCCCGGAAAATATAAATTATACCTGGATTATAAGAAAATACCAGAAGGTTGCGAAGTCTCGCTGTGGCAAAGACAAAATCAGATAAGTGAAGAGATTAATACCTATGCCATGGAGAAGACCCGTGAAAAGAGACAATATGTATGCGAATTTGAAGTAAGTGAAATTTCTAACACCCTGACTATTAGATTTAAAACGGAAGAAGAGAGAAATAAATTTTCATTGAACAGATTGATATTTGAAGTCACAGGTGAGCCGGTTATGTAAACAAAGCATTTGGTATCCTACTTCTATATGCCTTTTAAAGAGGGAGCACGTATTGAGATTGAAAACCAGGCCGATTCTGCAATTGATAATTCCTACTATTATGTTGATTATGTAGAAATGGATAGCCTGCTGAAAACACTGGACGTTTTCAGCAGGCCCTATTTAAACAAAATGGATCGGTTTTATCCAGTTCTGCATATTGACTGTGACCCAGGAAACAGATAAAAAATATCGGCGAAAAAAAGAAAAGCCTTCATCCGCTGCTTATTAATTATAATCATGAATTTGTGCAATCTGAACATCCACAGGCCCCAGTAATCCCGATGGCTCAAGGGGAATCTCATCTATGGGTCTGCCCCTGAAATCATATTTTAAATCAATATTGGTATAGGTGTACTGCTTTCTATCTGGGAACATCTGATCGCCGGCCACCCGGTTGTTCCACGAGTTCACTACTTTGATCTCCAGGGTATTCTCTCCCTCCTGCAGTTCTTTGCTGATTTCGACCCGGAAGGGCGCGGTCCAGACAACTCCTTTGTCTATTCCATTGATCTTTATCTCTACGATGCCCACATCTTTAACACTTCCCAGTTGCAGGAAGTAGCTGTCTTCTTCCCGGAGTTCAGATTCCAGAGTGAAGCTCTTCATATAAACCGCTGTTCCGGAATAGTATCTGATCCCTTCGTCTACATGTTGTGACCAATCCATGAGTTCAGGAAAAAGAACCGACCCGGGCCCTCCCCATCGGGGATCGAAGTGGACGGTCCATTCCCCGGATATTTCTGCCAGGGTTTCAAAATCGCTATAATTTCGCTGTGCGGCTCCTTGTTTATTATGGGCAATTTTCTCTTTGAATACCACCATGACCGCACCATAGGGCTCAAGCGTCAGCGGAACAGTTGTCAGTCCATCCTTCTGGGTAAAAGCTTTTGCCTCGCAAATATCCCCTGTTAAAGCATCCCATAACTCGGCTTGTTTCCCCGAAACACGGAACCGGGCAAGAATCTTTTGCCTTTCGGTGGTTTGGTTGGTGACAAAATAGATATCGCCTGCACCTATTGTATAGTGAATGTAATCGAAGTCGGTTTTGCTGTCATTTTCCAGAACATCAAAGTCCGGTTTTACTTCTTTTGAGAGCAAATAGGCTCTTGCCGACATGCCCCAGACGACCTTTCCCTTGCCATAACTAAGTCCACCTCTTTCCGTGCTGGCTTCCCCCCAAATTCTATCCGACAATGCACGAAAGCTATTTCGTGCCTCTTTACCTCCCACCAGGCTGATCTGCTTTTCCGGCTTATAGCCCAGTATGGTGGCGCCGTCCTGCACCAGTTCTTCCATCTTTTCTAGTACAGCCAGTGATAAGACCCTATGGTCGGGAAGCACCAGAACCCGGTATTCCACTCCCCCCGGGACCACTATCTTACCATCTTCCACCTCCAGTTGCAGGAAGATGGTTTCATCGCATACATCGTAATCAAAACCGGGCATTACACCGGCTGGGTCGGAATGTTTATAGGGGAATACATTGGGCACATGGTCGCCGTAATAATAAAGCACATCGGCCACAAATTTACCTTCCTGTACCACCGACTGGGTCCGATGCATGTAATCGATAAAAGCCCCCGACTGTTCCCACCAGGTCACCTGTGGATTTACATGCGTGCCTGCAAAGTATTCCTGTCCGGGCAGACCCATTTCAGGTGGCGAACAGGTGAAGGTATGAAAATACATGCGGTTCAGTCCGGCACAGATCTCGTGGTCGAAAGCAGACTTCTGATCGTGCCACAACTCATCGTTCCAGTGGGGTCCGATGGTGGTGAAGGATTCTGCACCCACGATCTTTAGCCCGTAAATATGTGCTGCCGAGGATGCCTGTTTCATAAAAAAGCGATTATTTGGTCGCGGACGATGTGGTGAAGGCGACCAGAACTCACTCATCACGATATCGCTGAATCCATAATTCTTGATCCCGTCCATGGGGCCGGCATGTGGGCCGGCCGATTCGGGCTGAATTCCCATACCATATTTGTGTGCATATTCCTGGAAACGGGCATAGTGATTGTAGGCCACCAGGTCGGCCAGCGTTTTTCTGAAATCGGCCAGAAAGGCATTGGAGCTTTCCATGTCATCCACCACATAGCCTGCCACAATGGGAAGATAAGATATCAGGTCATATCCCCGGTAGTGCATAAACTCTTCCACAAACAAATCGGTCCAGTTCATCCCCCCGCATTCCCAGCTGTCTGTTTCCATGTATTTCAGGGTGGTCCCCACATGCTCGCCGGCCGCTTCGAAAATAGGATCCACCACATCCTTCCAGTAAAAATCGAAGGCTTCCTTACTCATGTAATCCAGCACACTTCCCTGCCAGTCGTTGCTTGAGGTAGATACATGCGAAGAGGTACAGGTATAACCGATACGCAAGACCACCCACTCTCCTGAAGGGGCTACCCAGCTCAGCTTTCCCTCAGCATCCATCCGGGAAGACAAATTGACGATCTCATTCTTATTCACCCTGTAGGCTTCCTTCTCTTTCAGGTAAGGATCGCCAGCTCTGTGACCAAGTAAAAAACGACAGTCGGGTGCCGATCCACCCAGTTCATGAAAGCCCAGTTTAAGATCCAGGTCTGAAATGCCCTGCTGGATTTTATTTGATGCCTCTAAGGGGAAAGCCAGTACGGCAATATCCCTGTAAAAATCCAGACGGCTTTCCGGCTGGTCAAGTTGTAAAGATACCTTATCGTCGCCCGATACCTCAGTCTGCGAATAGGTGAGCTGCTTGGCCGCATACTGCGGACTTACCCTGGGACCCCCCAGATTCCAGCCGCTCTGGATATTAAAACCCATTTCCAGGCCCAGGCGTTTAGCCTCCTCCAGGGCAAACACAAACAACTCGTTCCAGGAGTCCGATCCGTACATAGGTCCATCAGGAATATCCCTGTTGCCCCGCTGGTTATGCCCGCCGGCATCAAAGATCATGGCCCCGTGAAAATTACGGGATTTCATGGCTTCCAGGTCTTTGGTGATGGCAGCTTTGTTGACATTGCCGTTGAGCCACCACCACCAGCAATTCACACCGGTATTGACTGGAGGATATTCAAAGTTGCGTTTTACCTGATTAAATATGTCATCACGATTCTCTGTTGTTCTGTTCCTGCTGTTGCAACTTGATAATAATAGACAGAGGGTAATGAGTGCTGAATATTTTAAGAGTGATTTTCCCATTTGTGTCTGGATTCAGGATTGTGCGTAAGAAGCTATTCAATCTTTCCGTGTTTATAACAGAGATCGATAAATTTCAATACCCGCTCGGGACTTACATCATTCTGGATGATGTGTGCAGGTGAGATCATGTATCCACCTCCTTCTCCCAGTATTTTAATTTTCTCCATGATATCCCTCTCAAGCTCTTCATCGCTGCCCCTGGGAAGCAGGTCCTGCTGATCAATGGCTCCCCAGAAGGAGAACAGGTCTCCGAATCCCTCCTTCATGTCCCTGGGATGGTGGCCGGGAACATCGGGCTGTACCGGATTAAAGACTTCGAATCCCATTTCGTGAATATCTTTCAGGAGCTCACTTACAGCTCCGTCGCAGTGGAGGATGGGAATGATATCAGGCTTTTTATCTTTGAAACGCTGGATCATCTCGGTGTAAAAGGGTTTGAGTTGTTTCCTGAAGGTTTCCGGGTCCATGATCAGGCTCTGTTGGGTGCCAAAATCATCTCCGAACCAGATGGCATCCACCCCTTTATCAATCAGACGCAGGCCTATCTCAGTCTGGAATTCGGCACAGGCCTTAAATAACGGAATCACATACTCGGTCTCCATCATCATATCCACCAGCAATTTCTCCATTCCTGCCAGCTGGTGCCCAAGAGAAAACACGGTGACCTCAATATCCCCGAATACCAGGTACTCATCATGATACTTCTTAACCAGGGCCTCCGCATCCCGGTAGCGTCCGGGAGCATCCGGATCGGGAAAGGCAAAGTTGTCAATATCTGCCCTGGATTGTGCATGCGCCAGTGGATAGTCGACCACCTCCACGTAGATATCTCCCTGGCGCATAAGCATCTGATATTCATTGAGCCAGTGTCCTTTTTCATCGGGATTGATCTTATAGTTATCCGACACCGAGGCCCCGGTCACCACCACATCGCTGCCCATGGCAGTGCGTAATTCATTGGCGCTGATCCGGTAGGTAACATCTTCATAAAGGTTATCTGTGTAATGGGCCGGAATTCCCATCTCCTTACTGAAATGATCCGTTAATTGCCGGCACATCTCGAATTGCACAGGAACCCGGTCGGCTTTACCGGGGATTCTCCCAAATGTTTTCAGTACACGTTCTCTTGAATTCATGTAAGTCATGTTTATATGGTGCCCTCATCCTCTCACTTGAAGGTGAGCAATTTCCAGCAATCAATATAAGATTCAGGAGCGAACACTCTTCCTGATTTCTGATGGAGAGAGTCCCAGTTTATTTTTGAAGACCCTGCTGAAATAGTAGATGGACTGGAAGCCCAATGCGTAGCTGATCTCTTTGACGCTTTTGTCGGTATAAAGCAGCATCTCCTTGGCCCTCAATACCTTCAAATCCAGATGGTACTGCACAGGAGGAAGCCCTGTGTACTTCTTGAACATCTTTCTGAAATAGGAGTAACCGATGTTGTTCTCTTCTGCGAATTCCTGGAAATTAATCTCCGACTCCACATGTTCCCGGATAGAGAAACAGGCATTCTGAATGATCTTTTCCACCCGCTTTCCACTGAAGTCCTTCTGTTTATCATGGGATACGATAAACCCGAGCATTTTCATGATCATTCCGGAGGCTACCTGTTGATAGCCGGGTTTCTCCTCCATCACATAAGAAAAAATCTTATAATAGGAATCTATGATCTCCTCGTTATGACCAATTTCAATCACTGCATTCTTGGAAGTAAACCAGGGACGCCCAAATATCTGGTGGGCGATATGTCCTGAAAATCCCACATAGTTCTCCACCCACCCTGTACCTTTCAGAGGTTTATAACGGTGCCAGCGACCTGGTTTAGTGATCATCAAAGAACCGGGCTTCACTTTGAATTTTCCGCTGTGGCTCTCATAGACTCCCTCACCGTTGGTAATGTAGTTGATCTGGTATTCATTCAACATACGGCCCTGCTCGAAGTTGAAATAGTATCCGGAGGGATGGGAATTGGGAGGATATAGCACACCAGGCTCTATCTCCGTCTTTCCGGCGCAGTTCAGGAACAGGCCCCAGTCTTTGTCCTCCTGGGACGGATTCAAATATTTAAAAAAGTCTTCCACGATAGCTTCAGCAAATTAGAAAAAAGATCTGAACGATTAGCTTAAGTTATGCGCATTTTGTGCAAATGATTGACCAAAATGTCCATTGATGAACGCTTGAATACCCCTTAATTTTGAATTCAAAGCAATTCAACATGTATAAAAGACTTGCATTTAAAATGAAGCTCAAACCTGGAAGGAAAGCAGAGTATAAAAAACGCCATGATGAGCTATGGCCTGACCTTCATAAACTCCTGAAGGATGCCGGCCTTTCTGAATACAGTATATTCTTTGATGAAGAAACCCACACACTGTTTGCCTTTCAAAAGCAGGCTGGTGAGCAGGGATCACAGGATCTGGGGAAAACAGAGATCGTTCAGCTCTGGTGGAAATACATGGCCGATATCATGGAGACCAATACCGACAACTCACCGATTTCCACTCCCCTGGAAGAGGTGTTTTTCATGGAATAATTGAATCCAACAAACATAGAAATATGAGTCAATCAGAAAGCATTAAGAAAGCATTTGAAGCAGCAAAGGAACAGTACGCCGCCATGGGGGTGGATGTGGAAGCTGCCATGGATCAGCTGGATAAATTTCCCATCTCACTGCATTGCTGGCAGGCCGACGATGTGGGAGGCTTTGAAACTCCCAACTCTTCGCTGTCCGGTGGAGGAATCCAGGCCACCGGTAACTACCCGGGGAAAGCCACCAATATATCAGAGCACCGTATGGATCTGGAAAAAGCCATGAGCCTGATTCCCGGGAAGCAGCGACTGAACCTGCATGCCATCTATGGTGATTTCCAGGGGGAACGGGTGGACCGTGACCAGATTGAACTGAAGCATTTCCAAAGTTGGATCGACTGGGCCAAAGACCAGGGGATCGGCATGGACTTCAATTGTAGTGTATTCTCACATCCCAAGGCTAGTGACGACCTGACCCTGTCTCATAAGAACAAAGATATCCGTGATTTCTGGATCGAACACACCAAAAGGTGTCGTGCCATTGGTGCAGAAATGGGAAAACAACTGGGAAGTCCTTCCATTCACAATATCTGGATTCAGGATGGCTCCAAGGATCTGCCAGTGGATCGCTACACCCACCGTGCCATCCTCAAGGAATCGCTTGATGAGATTTTTGCTGAAAAATACAGCGTCGACCATCTGAAGGATGCCATCGAAAGCAAACTCTTTGGAATCGGACTGGAAGCCATGACCGTGGGAAATTCAGAGTTTTACCTGGGCTATGCTGTGGCCAATCAGACCCTGATCTGCCTGGATAGCGGCCACTTCCACCCCACCGAGCAGGTGGGTGATAAAATTTCTTCTGCCCTCCTGTTTGTGCCTGAGATCCTCCTGCATGTGACCAGGCCTATTCGTTGGGACAGCGACCATGTGGTTACTTTTAATGATGATACCACGCTTATCGCCCAGGAGATTGTCAGGTGCAATGCCCTGGACAGGGTGCATATGGGACTCGATTTTTTCGATGCAAGCATCAACCGCATCGGGGCCTATGTGGTGGGTACCCGGGCCGCTCAACAGGCCATGCTTTTTGCCCTGCTCGAACCCAGGGAAATCTTGTTGCAGTATGAGGAGAAAGGACAGTTCTTTGAACGTCTGGCCACACTTGAATTGCTCAAAACAAAGCCCTTTGGAGCCATATGGGATTACTATTGCATGAAGCTTGATGTGCCTGTTGCTCAAGACTTTATTGCCGACATCCAGCAGTATGAGAAGGATGTTCTAAGCAAACGATCCTAGAAGAAGTAAAAATTTCGCACATGAAAACAGAGGTGATATTGATATTTGATATCGGTAAAACCAATAAGAAAATCCTGCTCTTTGACATCGGGCTGAAGATCCTTCATGAGGAAGAGACCGTTTTTGAAGAAATAGCTGATGACGATGGTTTCTTAGGGGATGATATTGAAAGGCTTGAGAAGTGGATACTGGAAGCCTGTACCAGGTATATGAAGGATGATCGTTATGTCCTGCAGGGAATCAACTTCAGCACCTATGGCGCAAGCCTGATGTACCTGGATGAAAAGGGCAAACGATTAACACCTGTATACAACTACCTGAAGCCCATGCCGGAAGGAGTGCTTGAGCCGCTGTATGAAGACTTTGGTGGCGAAGGTGAATTTTGCAGAAATACAGCTTCACCTGCACTGGGCATGCTGAATTCCGGATTCCAGGCACTCTGGCTCAAGAAAATGAAACCTGAAATCTTCAGACAGGTAAAATGCATACTGCACTTTCCACAGTACCTCTCTTATCTGCTTACCGGCAAAACCTCGTCAGAGTATACCTCCATCGGATGTCATACCGGGCTCTGGGATTTCGATCACATGCACTATCACCCCTGGACAAAGCAACTGGGGGATACCCTGCCTGAACCCGAAGCAGTGGAAAGCACCTATGCTTCCACCCTATTTGATACATCCGTTCCAGTGGGGATAGGGATTCATGACAGTTCATCATCCCTGGTGCCCTACTTCATGAATTCACAGGATGAGTTCATCCTGGTTTCCACCGGCACCTGGTGTATCTCGATGAATCCTTTTAATTCAGATCCTCTTACGGCCCAGGAGCTGAAGAAGAATTGCCTTTCTTACATGAGCATCCGGCAGAAGCCCGTGAAATCCTCCCGCCTGTTTCTGGGACGCATTCATGATGCGAATGTGGAGCATCTGACTAAGCAGTTTGGAGTAGATGATTCAGCCTATAAAACCGTAGCCCTTAACGAAGTGATGATCAGGGCACTCAAACAGAAGTACCAGGGTAAGCGGGTTTTCTTCAAGGGGGATGTTCCGGATGATTATGTGGACCTGTCTGTGGGGAAAGAACAATTCAACAGCTTTGAAGAGGCCTACCATCAGCTGGTCATGGACCTGGTCGATCTTACAAAAGAATCCATCGACCTGATTATCGCTAAAGAGGACCATAGCAAAAATATCTATATCAGCGGTGGATTCAGCAAGAATCCCATATTTATGGCCTTGATTGCCAGCCACTTTCCTGAGAAGCATGTATTTACCTCTGAAGTAGCCAATGCCACCTCCCTGGGTGCGGCACTGGTACTATGGAAGGGTATTGATAAGCGTTTTAATCCGGCCATCGATCTGGGATTGCAATCCTGTTACGGAGATCCCTCACTGCTTGCAGATTATTGAGGATTTACGCAAGAAGTTTCTAACTTGAAATAAAAAGTTCGTTATGGCAAATTGGCTTAGATTGCAGAACGGCTCTGATATCCGTGGAGTGGCTCTGGAAGGCGTCCGGGATGAGAAGGTAAACCTGAGCGGAGATGTCGCCATGAAATTGGGACAGGCATTTGCCACATGGTTGGAAACAAACGATCTGGGTGCAAAGAAAGTAGCTGTAGGTACAGACTCAAGGATATCAGGCAATAAATTAAAAAAGGCATTTATTGAAGGGCTGTCCGATTCTGGCTTTGATGTACTTGATTGTGGAATTGCCTCCACCCCGGCCATGTTTATGACCACCATCACTGAAAAGCTCGGAGTTGAAGGAAGCGTTATGCTTACTGCAAGTCACCTGCCTTTTAATCGGAACGGCATGAAGTTTTTTACCGAAAAAGGTGGTTTTGACAAGGGCAATGTTTCAGATCTTCTAAAGATTGCTTCTAAGGAGGATTTCATAGTAAGCGAAACAAAGGGCAGCGTACAAAAAATCGATTTCATCTCTGACTATGCAAATTTCCTGGTGGAGACCATTCGCAAAGGAGTGAATGACCCGGCTCAATACAACACTCCCCTGGCCGGACTCAAAATCATTGTGGATGCAGGCAACGGCGCAGGAGGATTCTTTGCAGGGAAAGTACTTGAACCTCTTGGTGCTGATATTTCAGGAAGTCAGTTCCTGAATCCGGACGGGCGCTTTCCCAACCATGTGCCCAATCCGGAGGATAAAGAAGCTATGGATTCAATTTGCTCCGCAGTGATCCGGGAAAAAGCTGAGCTGGGAATAATTTTCGACACGGATGTGGACCGGGCAGCAGTTGTGGATGCTGCGGGAAATGCGGTCAACCGCAACGATCTGATTGCTCTCATTTCATCCCTTATCCTGGAAGAACACCCGGGTTCGGTCATCGTCACCGATTCCATCACCTCATCCGGACTCAACTGGTTTATCACCAAACACCTTAAAGGGGTACACCACCGCTTCAAAAGGGGTTACAAAAATGTGATCAATGAATCACTGCGTCTCAATGCAGAGGGTGTGGAATCGTGGCTGGCCATTGAGACCTCCGGACATGCTGCATTGAAGGAAAATCATTTCCTGGATGACGGAGCTTACCTGGTGGCTAAACTGTTGATCCAGATGGCAAAAATGAAGCAGCAGGACCAAACGCTCAGCAGCCTCATAGAATCCCTGCCCCATCCCCTTGAAGAAGGAGAATTCAGGCTTACTATCCAGACCAAAGAATTCAGGAACTACGGCAAAGAGGTCCTGGAACAAATGACCGAATTGATCGACAAGGAAGGGGACTGGTCGCCCGAAACGCCCAATCACGAGGGGATCAGGGTAAATTGTAGCGGTGAAAATGAAGAGGGCTGGTTCCTGCTCCGGATGTCCCTGCACGATCCGGTCATGCCCCTCAACGTGGAATCAAATGTCAGCGGAGGTGTTAAAGCAATCGCCGGGCGACTGCTCAAGATGCTCAGTACATTTAAACACCTTGGACTTGATGCGCTGAAAGCTGCCTGATTAGTAGGCCCCGAACTCAAAGGCCGCCTCATACATGGCCAGGATATTTTCAGGGGGTACCCCGGCCTGGATGTTGTGCACATTGTTAAAGACATAGCCCCCACCCGGCTTGAAAGCCTCCATATTTGCTTTTACGTTGGATTTGACCTCCTCCGGGGAAACAAAGGGTAGAATATGTTGGGAGTCGATTCCGCCTCCCCAGAATACAAGCTCCTTGCCAAAGTTCTCTTTCAGGAATTTCGGATCCATGCCCTGTGCCGTGATCTGTACCGGATTCAGAATATCAATTCCATTATCCATCAAATCGGGAATATACTCCACCACCCCGCCACAGCTATGGTACCAGATTTTTGCAGAGCTCAGGGATCTGATATGCTGGACCAGCTTTTTCTGCCTGGGTTTGACCACCGAACGGTAGAACTCGGGTTGGAAGAGTGGACCGCTCTGTCCCGCCAGATCATCCCCGATCATCACCACATCAATAACATCCCCTATCTCCTTCATAAAGCCCGTATAATAGTCGAGCCAGAACTCCAGTACCTTATCAAGCAATGCCTCGCAAATGGAGGGATTCTCCATCATATCCATAAACCAGCGTTCCAGTCCCCTCAAATACCAGCAGGTCTCATAAACCACCCCTCCTATCCCCGTTGAGACGGCATAGGGGGTATTCTCACGGATCTTCAGCACCTCTTCCCTGACCCCCTCGAAGCGGGAGGGATCGGATCCGTCGGGAAAAGGATAGGATGCAATATCCTCCAGTGTGGCCTCTGCCAGGGGATGGTGACTGATATCCATGTACAGCTGCTGCTTGTCAGGCATGGACCAGACCACCCCGAATTCATCCCTGAGATCGTGCCAGAGCTCCCCCTTGCGGGAATTCTGCCGGATGGTCCCGTCAAAAGCCTCTGGACCCTTTGCGGTCACGTAGCGGAAATCCACTTTGAACATTTCCAGGATCTCCTCGCTGGGCCTGACCAGTTGCTGTACGGGATCGAGCATCACGATCTCCTCCTCCTTTCCAAGGTAGCTGAGAAGGTCCATGTAGGCTTTCTTATGAATCCCCGATTGAAATCCACCCAGATCGATGGGAACCCGGTCAGGGATTTGAAAATTGAGGGCTGCAAGAACCCTTTCCCGGGAAGTCATTTGCTTGCTGGTGGCCATCTGAATTTGTTTTATGCTTGGATAGTAATTATCCGCCTACGAAAATATGCAATCGTTTCGAGAATATCAATGTAGGAAATGCTATAATATACATAAGCATTGTAAAAATCACTGCTAACAGTTACCTTGTCGATCATGAGAAACAATCATAGAATTGAAGCTGTACTGTTTGACATGGACGGGGTCCTGGTCGACTCGGAAGCCCATATCTGTAAGGCAGGCATGGCTATGTTTGCAGAAAAGGGATATCAGGTTTCAGCTGAAGATTTCCTGCCATTTACCGGCATGGGAGAGAACCGGTACCTGGGAGGGGTGGCAGAAAAACACAGGATCCCCTTCGACCTGGAGAAGGATAAGGCCCGCACTTATGAAATCTATGCGGACCTGGTCAGGGGAAAGATCTCTCCCCTGGACGGAGTGCATGACTTCATTCATAAGTGCCTGGACAGAGGGCTGAAAATGGCTGTGGCCTCCAGTGCCGATCCGGTGAAAGTGAATATCAACCTGGAGGAGATAGGTTTGGAAAAGGAGCTGTTTCTGGCCATTGTGACCGGGCTGGATATTGAGCACAAAAAACCCGCTCCTGATATCTTTTTAAAAGCGGCCCAACTGGTGGGAGCAGATCCCGGATCCTGCCTGGTGGTGGAAGATGCCATCTCCGGAGTAGCAGCAGGGAAAGCTGCAGGTGCCAGGGTACTGGCCCTGACCACCGCGTTCTCCCCGGACAAGTTATCGGAGGCCGACTGGATTACCTCAACCCTGGCCACGGCGGGTGATGAGGTACTGGAGTGGTAAGGCTGTCTCACTAAATAATCCTCACCGGCCCCAGGATTCCCATGGGGTAGTTGGCCTGATTTCGTGTCCATCTTTGAGCCACCGGATTATCCTTCAGACTTTTAACATAATTGCCGCTAATGGTGGTCAGTTTAATACTCAGGCGGTTCTCACCCTCTTTCACCGCAGCACCCATAGCATAGACATGGGCACCATACCATCTCGTACCCAGCACAGTGCCATTGAGTGTGAGTTCAGTGACTCCCTGTACCTGTCCCAGGTCAATATACCGGCTATCCTCCGAGTCTATATCCAGGCTTGTTTCATAGATCACAGTTCCCGCAAAATCTTTTGCCGAGGGTATGTCAAGCAGGTCTGCCAGCACATCCAGTTTCAGCTCCTGCCGGTCTCCATTCATATGATGTAGCTTCAGGCTCCAGGGTCCGCTGATCTCTCTCCCTCCGGCAGTCAATTCCATCTGGAAGTAAGGTTCTCCTTCGGCCCTATCTTCAAACACAATCAACAGGGATGTGGCCCGCGGAAGTACCAGATCAATAATATTATTGCCTCCTTTCGTGGGATAACGCAACCTCTCCCCTGTCTCCGGATTCCATATCCAGGGGGTGAGCTTGCTGTCCAGCTGGAATTCCGCATGGACCGGGATATCTTCATACAGACTGGTATTGGCCATGAAGTACATGGAGTTAGTGCCTAGCTTGTAAGATGACTGGCTTAAATACTTATGGGTTTGCTTAAAGCGGACATAGGGTTTCAGTCCAAGGTCGTCCTGCATCTTTCCATACCATTGAATAGGGTCTCCCTGGGGGGAAGGATATACCAGCACATTTCCGTCTGATTGCTCCAGTAAAGCATCCACCATTCCCTTCACCGCAGAATCACTGGCCTCTGCATCATGATAAGAAGCAGATTTAAGAGGTCGCTTCCCGATAAAGACAATCTTACCTCCCGAATCCGCAAAGACAGATAGGTATTGGGCTGTTTCTGGATCCAAGGTCTCTATCTCAGGCATAAGCAAGGTGTCGTAAGCACGATCGCCGTATAGCATCCTGCCATTTCCAAAAGTCGCTTTCTTGATAATATGCTCACTCACATAATCACAGCCCCCTCCGTTCTGATGGATCGCTTCCCACAGGTTGTTCTGGTATTCCGGATACCACTTTTGCGGGAAGGGATCGCGTTGGGGTCCGAATTTCAACCAGAGGTCGGTGAGGGGTTGGAGAATAGCCACACTTGCCCGTGGAGTGGCATTTTGCAAAAGATAGGAGATGCGTGCCTTGTAATCGGACCACCTCCTGAAATAGGGCCACCAGGTGTTTCGTTCACTGAAATAGGTTCCATAACGGACCCATCCGGGAAAGGGTGCTTCAGGCGGGGAATAGTTAAAGCCATGCAGAATGGAATGGTTCACCCCCGAGATATTGCTCTGGTCCCCGGCTACCTTGATGTTCTCCAGGGTGGCCATAAAGGCCATGGAGGTATTGGTAATCTCTTCACAGCTCACCACGTTTTTACCTGCAAGTGCAGCCCCGGAGGCCACATATTTATTGCTCAGAGTGGGAGCTCTCCCGGCTAATCCTGTAGAGGGATATGCTCTTCCCACCCCCCGGGATAACCAGGTTTCACACTCGGGAATGTCAATCTCCATACTTGTCTCAAGCGGGTGCATTCCCCGGCCATAGGCCTGCA
>Ga0164311_10000763_pt1 | contig 14779 bp, 16 predicted proteins | sample GuaBasSedimGuay2_FD_121796 | JGI IMG/M metagenome (GOLD analysis project Ga0164311, IMG submission 121796) | Subseafloor sediment microbial communities from Guaymas Basin, Gulf of California, Mexico - Guay2, Core 4569-9, 9-12 cm | ecosystem: Environmental > Aquatic > Marine > Hydrothermal vents...
GGCTGTTCTACCACCGCGAAAATCTTCCCGATATTTCACTTCTGGCTCCAGAATAAGGTGTAAATCAGCCGCATCCACATCGCAGTCGGCTATTACCTGATTTTCGGCCAATGCCGCAAAAGCGGCGGTTATGCTGGTCTTGCCCGTACCACCTTTGCCACTTATGATCACTAACTCCTTGACTTTTTCCACTTTCCTATACCATCCAAAAATCTACAGGTTGGAAATCAATTGTGCACTTCGGCTACCTCAACTTAGATAGGCTAACAAAATGAACAAGATTTAAAAGAATGACCAGCTATCCTCTATGTCCAGTCGAAAAGTCTTAAATGATTACGTCAATTTTTACATTGCTGTTCTAACCGAGCAAAGAGCAATTGGAAGTGCTTTCGGTATTCCGGCATGATCTCAACAATCGGTATTCCTCTGGAATAGGCCTCGGCTATTTTCCTTTCGGTTTTTATTTCCATAAGAATAGGAATATTTTCCCGAGAACAATATTCCTTTACACCCTCATCCCCCTCATCAGCTCGATTGATAATTACTCCAAACGGGATTTTAAGAATACGAACCATCTCTACAGCCAGTCTAAGATCATTAAGCCCAAAAGGGGTGGGCTCTGTCACCAGGATACAAAAATCACTTTCTTTTACTGCCTCAATCACCGGACAAGAAGTTCCCGGCGGGGCATCTATGATAACTGTTTTTGCTTTGTCAACATGCTTCTTTACTGCCTTAATAAGCGGTGGTGATATCGCGGCCCCAATTTGTAACCTACCATGGACAAACGCTATTTTATTTGCTTCTCCCTTCTCCACCACACCTATCTGCCGATCCTTCTCCGAAATTGCACCTTCCGGACACACCAAAAAACACCCTCCGCAACCATGACAAAGTTCAGGGAAGGTGAGAACGTTTTTGCTAATAACCACAATTGCACTGTACTGACATATCTCACCACATTTACCACAATAGGTACATCTGGACGCATCAACCTCTGGCACAGGTATCCCCACAATTTCATTTTCTCGAAGATCAGGTTTTAGGAATATGTGGCTATTGGGTTCTTCAACGTCACAATCAAGGAACTGGACGCTACCATTAAGTGACAATGCTAAATTTGTAGCAATCGTAGTCTTACCGGTTCCACCTTTACCACTGGCCACACTTATAATCACTGAAAATCTCCTGCGTGTTAATCAAATTATACTCCCAATACATACAGTATCAAACCAACAGCTAAACCAAAAATAAAGTTAAAAGCCTTGATCAACACAGAGTCTCTAACGGTATAGGATAACAGCGGCAACATACCGTGACCGTCCTGAACTATTGAACTGGCCAATAGGACCGAAAAGGGAATAAGCCCCTGAGCGAACATCATTACAAAAATCAAATGAGGCCCAGATTCAGGAATAATGGCTATCACCACTGCAATAAGCATTACCCAAACCATGTGAGCTTTCACAAAGGCTTCCAGGTCCCAGTATTTTAACCCAATCCCAACAATCAAAATAGCAAAAAAAGACCACAGGAACACTCGCCACAGATGGCGTTTGACAATGTGTGCCCAGATATGTTCCTGCAAATGGTGACGCGATACACTACCAACGATTGCAATTCCAATAGTTGTTAAAACCGTCAGGGTTATTTTTTCCCAGTTCCACGTTGGAGGTCCAATAATTCCGGTAGTCAACCCAATGAGAAAAATAATACCACCTAACAACAAAACAGTTCGCTTCCAGGAAATACGCAGAAAATTTTGGACTAAAACCTGCTCACTTAAAGATTGGTCGAGGGGTGAGGTATGTACTATCTGGAGGTTACACTCCTGGCAGGATTTAATCTTTAGCAGAGCTGCTATTTTATCGCTAATCCAAGCGAACACAATTCCCAGTACAAATAGGGTACCGAATAACAAAAGCGCTTTTTTCGGAAACAAGGCTAACATCACAAAGGACTCGTCACCAGAGGTAGCAACCATGCCACCGATCATCGCCCCGAAACTCAGTAAGCCGTGAACATAAAAAGAAACATTCAAAAAAGCCCCAAAGCATCCGGGGGTTGCTCCCAAAAAAGAACTGATAAAATATTGCCGCCAAACTCCACCTCGAATAAGCGATGATAGACGTCCCTCGCTCAGCACGTTGAAATAATCTACTACCATCATTGCCACAAAAACGAATACCGTAATCGTTACTGCGTGTTCAAAAACTTGCCAAATTTCTCCCATGGGTTTTCCAAATTAATTTAACGAAAAACGATTGTAATGGGAAATCACTTCTCTTTACAAGTCTCACACATGCCAAAGAAAACAATTTGATGGTCAGAAATATCTAAATCAAAATAATAATGTCTGAGCAAATATTCTTCCAGTTCTTCAATACTAGAAATTTTCATAAGAGACGAAATAGGAACATCTACCACTCGCCCACATTGCCGACAAACAAGATGACAGTGGCTCTGTACTGACGTATCTGTGTTGAGCTCAAAAACTGTTGGTTTGCCACTCACCTCTACTTTTTTAACCAGGCTCAATCGAGTTAGTAACTCCAGCGTTCGATAAACAGTGGCTAAACTAACCCGTTGCTTACTATTCTGATGTAGTAAAGCATGAATATCTTCTGCATTCAAATGGCGTTTCTCTGATTTTAGGAGGTCAATGATGCGTCGACGTTGATCGGTCAGGCGATAACCTTGTCCCCTTAATACCTTTTCCTCAGTAACCATTTTGTCACCTCTGTCGTCCTCGGGCACCAAATCTTTTCCCATGCCTACCTCTACTGCGTGGTCGTAAGTTAAAGGTAGACAAATACATTGGGACTTGCCTTGAAGTCTCGGGAGTAGTCTCAATTACTGGAACTTGCTGCCATTGGATGGCATGCTGAGGACAAACCTCAACACACTTTCCACATGACTTGCAACGTACACTATCTATCATTGCGGTGTGGTTAACCATATAAATGGCGCCTTGGGGACAGACATCCAAACAGGCGCCACAGCCACTACATTTACTCGCATCGATAAAATAAGCCACTATATTACCCTCTCGAATGAATCACTATTTAAATTCTGCAGGCAGGTAAAAAACACGATTAGTATCACTTCGCGCCTATTTATCTTCGGATTTCTTTTCCTTTTCCAATTCTTGGAGTCGCCTATTGATCTCTTCAAGCTGTTTACCTATCGTCTCAGCTTGGGTCTTTAATATTTGGATTTCCTGTTCTTTTGACATTTGCTGTGGATGCCCCTGATAAGATGCGGTTGTTGATGCGGGTCCAACTGGTCCGGGGCCCGGTGCGAAACCTACACCTCGACCTCGTCCCATTCCTCTACCTGCACCTACTCCTCTACCCATTCCCATACCAACATGACTGGGACCAGGTTGACCAATAGCAAGTAATCGCCCAGCCTTAAAAGCTTCCACTGCCTGTGCCACCGTGCCTCCCATCGCCTGATAAATTGGAACACCAATTGCCGATAAAGTCTGAAAAGCATTGGGACCAACCTGTCCAGTAATCACAGCTCCAACTCCTTTATTACCAAGTAGTTGTGCCGACTGGATGCCCGCTCCACCCATAGCATTGATATTGGGATTTGGAATAGCCTCGAACTCCATCGTTTCCAAATCAACAATGATAAAATACTGAGCTCGTCCAAATCGGGGGTCTACCGGCGCATTGAGATCCACACCTGTAGCTGTAACTGCAACTTTCATGAGTCATTTCCTCCTTATTTTAAGTTTCACTTCTCTGATTTCTATTACTTTGTTTTTTCCAATTCCTCAATGCGCTTTTTAATCTCTTCTAATTGCTGGTTTAGAACTCGAGCTTGATCCCGCAAGAAATCCGCCTCTTGTCCCGAAGCCATAGAAGCCGGTGGACCATAGAAACCACTCCAGGGAGAAAAAGCCGAATAACTACCCGGATAGTAGCCTCCGGCACCATAGCCTGGAATTGTTGCAGCATAGTAAGATGCATACGGGGTAGCCCACCACCAGCGTGGTAACCAGGGGAAATTGCGACAAAACGGGAAGGGATTACCGCCCCATCCCCAGGAAGGATAACTATACAAACCACGCCATCCAAATCCAGGACCGAAAAAATTTCTACCTCTTGGCATATTTATCACCCTCCTCTCTTAAGGTTTGAACATTTGGTCTGAAAAGCAAAGATTTTCCGCTTCGCTCAATGTGACAATTGCGAAAAGGTCTTTCATCTCGCCCTAAGTTGAGCAATTTTCGCTCACTCCAGAATTGCGTCATTCTAATCCCCACGAGCGAAGAATCTCTGCTCCGCTTCAAGGTGTTTTCATGCCTTCCGAAAGCCTACATACCGCAACATCTTTTGGGATTATCGCATGGATTGTCAATCCCACAACAACTTGGTGCACTATCAGAAGTTTCTCCCATTGAAATAGCTGAGGTGGAAAGTAATTTTTTCATCTTGGAGCTGCCGCACATCGAGCAAGAAAGCTGCTCATCATCTACCACTCCTGGCTTCACCAGAACTTCCATTACATTGCCACATTTTTCGCATTGATACTCATAAATAGGCATAGCTCCTCCTCCTCCTTTTTACCACGTAGTATTTATCGCTTGTCTTCTTACTTTCTTGGTGTCAAACTTTTCAGATATTTCAGGTAATCACTGTCGGTAGTCAATATTAGCCAAGTGTTTCTGTCCAAAGTACTCTTGTAGATTTCTAATGTTTTGACAAATGAATAGAATTCCGGATCTTTACCAAACGCTTCTGCGTAGATTTTGGTTGCTTCGGCATCAGCTTTGCCTTTAATTTCCTGAGACTCTCTGTAGGCCTGTGAGAGGATAGTCTTTAATTGAATTTCCTTATCGCCCAGAATCTTTGATTTTTCTCCTTCACCTTGCGATCTGTACTGAGCTGCCATCTGTTTTCGTTCGGCAATCATCCTCTCGAATACTCTTTGACGAACACTCTCAACATAATTGATGCGCTTAATTCGTACATCAACCACTTGGATTCCTAAGGGTAATGCTTTTTCGGCTGCATTCTTCAGAATGGTACGAGTTATCTTCTCCCTGCCTTTTTCTATGGGCTCCACTTCTCTCTTTACTCTGATTTCCTTGCCTCCTGCAGTCACCTGAGTGGTGTAAATGGGACGATTAGAATTTCTCACAATCTCGATGAGTTTGTTGTCGGAAATGTAATTTCTAACTGCTCCCTCAATGATGTTATCTAACTTTGCTTGGGCGATAGATTCACTGCCTGCCACAGATTGCAGGAATTTTAGCGAATTATTGATCCGCCAACGGGCACAAGTGTCTACCCAAATGTACTTCTTATCCAAGGTGGGAATGCGAGTAGGGCGACCGTCCCATTGGAGAAGTCTTTTGTCGAAATAGTGAACCTGCTGAATAAAAGGTATTTTAATCTTTAAGCCAGGCTCGGTTATTTCTCTAACAGGTTTACCAAACTGAGTAACAACCGCCTGCTGGGTTTGATCTACTGTAAAAAGGGCGCTGCTAATACTGATAAGTACAAAGATTACCCCAATGATTAGCAACACATTTCTGGCCACTTTCATTTGCCCTCTCCTTCCCTGGGAGTAATTCCCAGAAGTGGCATTAACTCCTTCAAATCGTCATCAATTATGTATTTTTTTTCCAATTTTGGGATAAGCTCCGAAAGAGCTTCCAGGTACAACCTCCTTCTGGTTACATCTTTAGCCCGTCGATATTCCTTCCATAGAGCCAAGAATTTGTGGGCATCTCCCTTGGCTGTGTTTACTCTCTCCACGGCATACCCTCTGGCTTCTTTAACCATCTTCTCTGCTTCTCCTTTAGCCTTGGGCACCACCTCATTGTACTCCTTTCTTGCCTCCTGAATTAGACGATCTTTGTCCTGCATGGCTGAGTTTACTTCATCGAACGCGGGCTTTACCTTGTCCGGAGGGTTAACGTCCTGTAAAGCTACCAGAACAATCTGAACGCCCGTTTTGTAAGAATCTAAGATTTGCTGGAGTTTCCTCTTCACCTGATCAGCAATATCTATCTTTCCAAAGGTCAATACCTCATCCACACTTCCATCACCAACGTTGAGTCTCATGGCTACTTCAGCAATATCCCGTATTGTTCCCTGCACGTCCCTGACATTGAACAAATAAGCCTTGGGGTCCTTAATCTTGTACTGGACAATCCACTCGACCACCGCAACATTTAGATCCCCGGTTAACATCAAAGACTCGTCCTCGTAGCCGACTTTCCTGTACTGCGTTTGTATCCCAGGCTGAACAGTTCTAAATCCAAATTCTTCAGTAAAATTTCTTCTTACCTTGGGTTTCTTCACTGTTTCGATTCCAAAGGGTAGCTTAAAATGAAGCCCTGGCTGGGTAATACGAGTATAACGTCCAAAACGCTGAACAACTCCTACCTCGTCAGCTCCTACTTTGTAAAAAGTAGTAAAAATCAAAATTAATCCTACAATACCAAGACCAATAAGCCAACCCATCGACCTACTAATAGCAGGCACACTGAACTCCTCCCCCCCAATCACAATCCTTTTTCTTCCTCTAAAAGCCACAATTCGTCCCTCCCTTTGTTATTCAGTAGCCCACAATTTGAATCGTGGGCTACTGAATTACTGACTATTTACTATTTGCTTTTTTCCAACTCCGCAATACGTTGATTTATTCGTTTGAGCTGTTCATTCAACATCTGTGCCTGATTTTTGAGAAATTCTAATTCCTGTTCAGGAGTCGCCGAACCATAAAATGGCTGAGCCATACCTGGTACTGCACCTGTCTGCATCGCATTCCAATATGCCTGCATTTGCGGAGTTGGCCATTGACCAGTCATCAAGTATTGCGCTGCTGGCCCTAAACCAGTAGGGCTTCTACCAACCCAACCGGGACTATAGCCGAAGCGCATCCAGCCAGGCAGACCGGTCAAATAGTACATATTACGATGTCCATATTGACCCATGGTTGAACCCTCCTTTCTTGTTTATTTTTTAGAGTTCTGCAAAATAGACAATTGTTTCTTCACCTCACCAAATCTAAATAAACAAAAGATGTGCCAAAAATCAACCAACTTACGAAAGGCCTAACCTAAATAAAAACAAACTCATTTTCCAAAACCAGAATCTGTAAAGATCCTTTTCATCGTTTCAATAGTGAAACACTAATCGATTAAACACAGCATCCTAAAGAAAATCAAAATGTTAATTTGGATTTCAAAACTGAAACTAAGAGTTTCAGCTTAGATATAGATAATAAATAATCTACTTAAAGTCAAGTATTTTTATCCCAGATTCAGAAAACTTATGAAAAATAAGAAAGACATATCGTTCCTAAAGGAACTTCGAATAAATGGTTAGTCTTATTTGCTACAAACATTTTGTCCCTATCGGGACAGACAAAAGGGGGTGTATCAAAAGGCATTTTTTACCGCAAAGTTCGCCAAGAAGTCGCAAAAACCGCAAAGGGTTAATTACGTATTAGATCACTTGATCCCTACTCTAAGCAAAGATCCTTTTTTCGCTTGAAAACCCTTCACTAATAATCGAGGGTTTTCAAGCGAAATGGGCAAAGTAGGGATCATATGATACTATTATCTATTTATAAAAACGTTGCCTACTTATTTCTGTAGGGGGCTCTCCAGAGCCAATTCCATCGGCGTCTGGAGACACCTCCTACAATCTGTTTTTCAAGGTAGATGGGTTCATAGTAATCCAAATTTTTTCATCTTTCGCCACAAGGTTGCCTTACTTAGGCCAAGCCGCCTGGCAGCTTCTGTTCGACTACCCCCAACTTCTCGTAAAACCTGAAGAAGCACCTGCTTTTCGGCCTCCTCAAAGGGTCTCCCTGTCGTGACAACTTTAACGACTTCCGTAGCTATAGTACCTGCTTGCACAGTTGCTGGTAGATGCTCAACGTTTATTTCGTCGCCTCGACAACGCACAAAAGCCTGTTCAATAGCATTTTCCAGCTCCCGAATGTTCCCTGGCCAGTGATAGCTCATTAGACATTCCAATGCCTGAGAAGAAACACCACGGATATTTTTACCCATTTTGCGATTAAATCGGTCGATAAAATGTTGGACTAACAAGGGAATATCATCCTTTCTTTCACGTAATGGTGGCAACCAGATAGGTACAACATTCAGTCGATAATACAGATCCTCACGAAAATTTCCCTTCCTCACCTCCTCAAGCAAGTTCTTGTTGGTGGCTGCAATTACCCGAACATCCACCTCCAGGGTTTTGGTACCACCTACACGTTCAAACTTTTGCTCATCGAGTACACGAAGCAATTTCACTTGAACAGCCGGACTCACGTCGCCGATTTCGTCTAAGAACAAAGTACCACCGTTTGCCAGCTCGAAGCGCCCTGGTTTAGTACGAATGGCTCCGGTAAACGCACCTTTCTCATGGCCAAACAGCTCGCTCTCCAATAGACTCTCAGCCAGAGCTGAGCAACTAACTGCCACAAAAGGCTTGTTCCTGCGGGGACCATTATAGTGGATAGCCCGAGCTACCAATTCTTTACCGGTTCCACTTTCTCCCTGAATAAGCACCGTAGCATCGGTCTCCACCACATTCTCTAACAACTCATAAAGTTCCTGCATAGGCTTACTTTTGCCCAGAATATTATCGAAGCGATAGCGCTCTTCTAATTCCAGGGTAAGTTGTCGTATCTTTGAAAGATCTCGAAAGCTTTCAACGGCTCCCACAACATTACCATCATCATCGTAAAGTAAAGCAGTGTTGACGCTAATTGGTATTTTCTGTCCATCCTTTGTGATTATCTCTACCTCGGCGTTATAGGTAGGTTGACCAGTTTCGATGGTCCGGCGCATAGGACAGGTCTGGCCACAAGCGCTGCCTCGTAAAAGCGAACCACAATTCTGCCCAAGTGCTTCTTGTTGAGAATACCCCGTTATCTGCTGAGCAGCCCTGTTAAATGAAGTGATCCGCCATTCGGGATCAATAGTCAACACCCCATCGGTAATACTATTAAGAATAGCCTCTAACTTGTTTTTTTCTATCAGCACCTCATAGGTTCGTTCCATTAACTGATAGGCCAAATGTTGCATTTCAGCGACATCACGGAAAGTAACTACCACTCCACTAACTTTTCCCTGAATATCGCACAAAGGAGATAAAGTTACCGACAGAGACCGTTGAACATTATTTCGATCCACAAATAAAATATCCAGATTTGAAAAAATGCGGCCATTTTGGAGGGTATCTAAGATAGGAAACGAGGGGGAGGTAGTATCAGGACCTAAAATATCTTGCAAGGGTTTCCCTACTGCTTCCTGAGCCGAGTAACCAGTAATACGCTCCGCAGTTTTACTAAAACTGATTATCTTCAGCTCCCGATCTACAACAAGCACCCCATCCATCGCCAGAGGTACGGGATTTTTTTCTATATCCATTGGCTCCACCATTCATCGGAAAAACATTGTTGTGGGAAGAAATTTTACCACATTTTTACATTGTCTGTTCTATTTTTTGAGCTTGATCGGCAAGCTGAAGCTGTTCAATCAATTCATCAAGATCGCCATCCAGAATTTGATCGAGCTTGTAAAGGGTAAGACCAATACGATGATCAGTAACGCGATTTTGGGGGAAATTGAAGGTACGAATCTTGGCACTGCGATCGCCAGTACTAACCATTGAACGGCGTGCCTGAGTAAGTTTTTCTGCTTCCTCTTCTTGTTTCTTAGCCAATAGCCGAGCTCGCAAAATCTTCATTGCCTTGGCGCGGTTCTTATGCTGTGACTGTTCATCCTGACAAGAAACCACAATTCCAGTGGGAATATGGGTAATACGCACAGCAGATTCTACTTTATTAACATTTTGCCCCCCCGGGCCAGAAGCGCGAAATAAATCGACACGCAAATCCTTGGGATCAATCTTTACATCTACTTCTTCCGCCTCTGGTAAAACCACAACCGAAGCTGCCGAGGTATGAATGCGACCACTGGCCTCGGTTACTGGCACCCGTTGCACACGATGCACTCCAGCTTCGTATTTAAGCTTGCTGTACACAGCCTTACCACTGACTGCAAAGATAATCTCCTTAAACCCGCCAATATCCTGAGGATGTGCATCCAATAGTTCCACTTTCCAACCCTGCCGCTCGGCGTAACGGGCATACATCCGATAGAGATCACCAGCAAATAATCCTGCTTCTTCGCCACCGGTACCTGCACGAATCTCTATTATGATGTTCCTAGCATCAAGAGGATCCTGGGGAAGCATCAAAATCTTGAGTTCCTGCTCCAACTTCTCACGCTGTCGATGTAAATCCTCCAATTCGGCATTAGCAATCTCTTTCAACTCAGCATCATCAGAGCTGCGCAAAATTGCCTCATCCTCCTCAATATTTTTCAGGACACTCTCGTAGCGGGAGATTTTCTCCACAATGGGCTTTAACTCACTATGCTCTTTGGAAAGTTTACTATACTGCTCGACATCGTTTATGACATCAGGATGGGACAATTGCTCAGTTAGTTCTTCATATTTTGCCATTATGTTCTTCAATTTTTCAAACATAATACTTCCTTCCAGATTTTCTATGCGATATTTGACCTTTTCTCTGCAGCTATAGTAACTTCGGATTTTTGGGGACCTTTGATTAGTGCGCTCTTTAATGCTACTAACGCAACCTCCAATTGCGATTCGTCCGGTTCTCTAGTAGTAATCCTCTGCAACCACAACCCCGGCTTTACTAAAGCGGCAATGATAGAATTGGTGTTAGCTTTTCCAGAGTAACGAATTAGCTCGTAGGAAATTCCTCCGATCAAGGGGACAAAAAACAAGCGTACTAACCGATCTGTAATAGTTTCTGGACGACCAAGAAACATAAACACCAAAACACTTACCATCATTACAATCAACAAAAAACTTGTGCCACAACGTGGATGATGCGTAGAAAAATCTTTTGCATTGGACACAGTTAACTCGAGTTGATTCTCGAAAGCAAAGACACTTTTATGTTCGGCACCATGATATTCAAAAATTCGACGAATATCCTTCAGCAAACAGATTGAGCCTAAGTAGACCAGAAAAACCACCAGGCGAAATCCACCATCTGTCAGGTTAAACCATACTCCGGATTTAATCCCCAGCGACTCTGTCAGTATCAACGGCAAGTAAAAAAACAATCCCAATGCTACTGTAAAGGCAATAACCAGAAGTAGTACCATACTCAAATTGGAGACCCCTTTTTGGTCAGATTTCTGTTGCTTACATTGGGTAGAATTTTGTTCCTGGGCTGCCACCTCAGCTGAAAAACCTAATGCTCTGATTCCAAGAACAATGGATTCTATCAATATCACGGCGCCACGTATGATGGGCATTTTTAACAACCTAAATCTTTCTGTCCAGGAAACCCAAGGAGTTCGACGCACCACAATTTGACCGTCTGGATTCCGTACGGCAACAGCAACCGCTTCAGGCGAACGCATCATAACTCCTTCTATTACCGCTTGCCCACCTACTGGAATCCACTTTTGTTGTTTCATTTAAATTTATCCTTATTTCAATCTCCAGCCATAAAAAAAACGGAATACGCGCCTTTAACTTGTGCACTATTCCGTTTCCAATATGTGTGAATGTTAAGTTAGCTATTAGTTTCGGTAGATTCTTCCTTTTTAGTCGGTTCAGCTGCAGGCATATTGTATTTTCGGCGAAATTTTTCAACTCGTCCGGCAGAATCTACCAATTTTTGCTTACCAGTAAAAAACGGGTGGCATTGGGAACAGATTTCTACCCGAATCTCGCTCACCGTAGAGCGAGTCTGAAAAGTATTACCGCAAGCGCAGGTAACAGTCGCCAACTTGTACTCCGGATGAATACCCTTTTTCACAGTAACCCTCCTCCTTTGAAATTTATTTTACTAACCAAATCAAATTTAATACAACAAATTCACAATTTCAATAGTTTTCTTACATTATCCGCTCATGGATTCCAAAAACTCTTTATTAGTTTTAGTACGGCTTAGACGTTCCAAGAGGAATTCCATAGCTTCGGTAGGACTAAACTCGCTGAGGAACTTGCGCAAAATCCACACTCTGTTCAACTCCCACTCTGAAAGTAACAGTTCTTCTTTACGTGTACCAGAGCGATTAATATCGATGGAGGGGAATATTCTTTTGTCGGTCAAATTGCGATCTAAAACCAACTCCATATTCCCGGTACCTTTAAATTCCTCGAAAATTACTTCATCCATGCGGCTACCAGTATCAATAAGCGCGGTGGCGATAATTGTTAGGCTGCCACCCTCTTCAATGTTCCGAGCAGCTCCAAAAAAGCGTTTTGGCCACTGAAGAGCACTGGCATCCACACCGCCGGAGAGAATTCTGCCACTATGAGGTACCACGGTGTTATTAGCCCGAGCTAAGCGGGTCAGACTATCAAGCAAGATTACTACATCATGGCCATATTCTACCAATCTTTTAGCTTTTTCCAACACCATTCCCGCCACATGAATATGGCGATCAGCGGGTTCATCGAACGTGGAGCTAATTACTTCAGCTTCCACAGAGCGTTTCATATCGGTTACTTCTTCAGGTCGTTCATCAATAAGCAGCACGATAAGATGAATCTCTGGGTGATTAGCAGTAATAGCATTAGCGATACGTTGTAACAGCGTGGTCTTACCAGTTTTAGGTTGAGCGACAATCATTCCCCGTTGGCCCTTACCAATAGGTGTAAGGATGTCCATGATGCGGGTAGAATACTCTTTAGGTTGATGTTCAAGCTGGATGCGCTCCATAGGGTAGAGCGGGGTAAGATTATCAAAGATAATCTTATTTTTGGCTTCTTCTGGGTTTTCAAAATTAACTGCTTCAACCTTCAACAGGGCGAAAAAACGCTCATTTTCTTTGGGGGGGCGAATTTGTCCAGAAATAATATCCCCCGTCCGTAAACCAAAACGCTTAATTTGGGATGGTGACACATAGATATCATCTGGCCCGGGTAAATAGTTATAATCAGCCGAACGCAGAAAGCCATATCCATCAGGTAATACTTCTAATACCCCCTCGGCAAAAATTAACCCCTCTTTTTTTGTTTGCTCCTCAAGAATTTTAAAAATTAATTCTTGCTTTGACATACTGGCCGGATCAGAAATGTTTAACTCCTGCGCCAATTTGGTCAATTCTGGAATCTTCAGCGATTTAAGCTCAGCAATCTCCATTTCAATTCTCCTTTTTACTATTTAGACTAATAATATTGTCGATAGCACAACTATCATTTAGTTTACTTGACGGATTTATCTGGCTATTGAAGATCTTGTATTGAGGCCTTCTAACCTTGTGGGATTTAAGAAGTGAACGTCAGATTGCGGTAACAATTATCCTACTTATCTTCGAACATATGCCTAATGAAAACCCAGTGACTTCCCTCCACTATCCTACTTTTATTCTCGACCACTTCTGGAAAAATATTTAGTGTTCTTATTATCTTCAACAAACTTAAGTTTGTTGAAAAGAGTCTATGGCATAAAAGGCAGGTTGAAGAGTTCTCTTTAAGATTATTTATGTTAGGAAGGTTACTTTAGAATTGACTCCTCTGTTTCTTTATCGAAGAAATGCGCTTTATCCATATCGAAGATAAGATTCACAGTGTACCCAACTTGAGGCAGATTATCAGTCTCCATGCGTGCAATAAAATTGTTAAATCCAGTATTAAGGTAAACATAAATCTCATGACCCATCAACTCTACTACCTCTACCTGTGACTTAATTGGGGCTTTTTCTTTCACCGTAACGGCTGCAGTTTCTTCATAAATATCTTCTGGACGGATACCAAAGATTATCTCCTTATCCAGATACGGAGCTAATTTATCCTCGTATTTTGAGGGTATTTTGATTCGCAGTTGCCCTTCCTCTAACCATAATCCACCGTCTCGCCTTACATAACAGGAAAGGAAATTCATAGAAGGACTACCAATAAAACCAGCAACAAATTTATTTCGTGGCCTATTGTAAAGATTCAAAGGGGTATCAATTTGCTGAATTTTACCGTCCTTGAGCACTACAATTCTATCCCCCATCGTCATTGCCTCAACCTGATCGTGAGTTACATAAATCATAGTAGCTTCTAACCGATTGTGGAGTTTGATAATCTCGGTACGCATCTGCACCCGCAATTTGGCATCGAGATTAGAGAGTGGTTCATCAAAGAGGAATACTTTGGGTTTACGCACAATCGCTCTCCCTACTGCCACACGTTGACGTTGCCCACCCGATAAAGCCTTTGGTTTACGATTCAAAAGATCCTGAATACCTAAAATCTCGGCAGCTTCAAGTACACGACGGCGGATTTCTTCTTTGGGATATTTACGCAATTTTAATCCAAAAGCCATGTTGTTGTACACCGTCATGTGCGGATAGAGGGCGTAATTCTGAAATACCATCGCAATATCCCGATCCTTGGGAGGAACATCGTTCACCAAACGATCCTCAATATAGATTTCGCCAGAGGTTACTTCTTCCAAACCGGCAATCATGCGCAAAAAGGTGGATTTTCCACATCCGGAAGGCCCTACTAAAACAATAAATTCTTTATCTTTCACATCTAAGGTAACATTGTCCACGGCTACTACATTTTTCTCAAATACTTTAGTGACGTTCTTTACTCTCACCTCTGCCATTTTCTCCTCATAAATTAATCTCAAAAAACAAATCTGGTAAGAGACAACTTTATTACTTTCTATTCAGACCGATAATAAATTAAATAATTTTTTTTTATTTGTCAAGCACTTTTATAATATCTTACAACTTCACTGA
>Ga0164311_10000767_pt1 | contig 14740 bp, 15 predicted proteins | sample GuaBasSedimGuay2_FD_121796 | JGI IMG/M metagenome (GOLD analysis project Ga0164311, IMG submission 121796) | Subseafloor sediment microbial communities from Guaymas Basin, Gulf of California, Mexico - Guay2, Core 4569-9, 9-12 cm | ecosystem: Environmental > Aquatic > Marine > Hydrothermal vents...
ATAATGTATTAATACTTTGTAACAGAAGGGTGGTATTATGAGATTTATTTGCACTTATATCCTGCTTATATCGTTGTTAATCTCTACTGTTGCCTTTACAGATAGTCAGCCAGTCAGTATGGAGAATATAACCGTAGAGGACTGGGTGGACCCCTGGCGTCAGTCCTGGGCTTATGAGGCACTGGACCGCCTCTCCTCCCGTGGCTTTATCAGCGGCTTCTTCCACGCCAAGCCAATTCCCGCCAGGGAGCTGGAGATATATATCAGTGAGGCGCTTGAGAGTATAGAAGGAGGTATGAAGCCAGATGCACAGGACTCATACTACCTTGCGAGGTTGATTGACCACTATATGCCCGACTGGTATGAGGTGCCCGATAGTATTAAAGAACACCGCAGGTCCGGAAGACCCTCAAATATGGCATTTCGCGAAGAGAGTAATGAGTTTCTATATTTCAGGTCGGGTGCCCAGTTCCTACCAATCGGTGATAAGTGGAAGACCGATGTGAGCAGAAAGAATGCTTCAATTGAGACCATGCTTGAGGGGAGCATTGACATAACCTCAAGGGCGACTATTGCCGGAAGATGGAAAATCAGACAGTATTTCGGTGATAGGTGGATGCCCCGATACACCTCGTCTGATTATGTATTGAGGAAGCGAGTATGGAGGACGGTAGCACCTGCAGAAAAGGGCTACATAAATATGGAATTGAATATTTTCCATGTCCTGGTCGGCAGGGATGAACTAAGCTGGGGTCCTGGCTATCGCTCAAATATGCTCTTCTCATCATCTGCTCCCACTTATGATGTATTCAAGGCGAATGCTCTGTGGAAGGGGGTGCGAATGGAGTTCTTCACTGCACTTCTTAATCCCACCACCTCTACCTATGTGTCAGGGCACCGTCTGGACCTTGGTTTCTGGAAGTGGCTTGACATATCGGTGGCGGAGGTGGTCTATTATACTGGTAAGGGTCCATGTCTCTACTATATTAACCCCCTTCTACCCTACTATTTTGTCCAGTGGGCTGAGGGAGACCCGGATAATATATTACTTGAGTTAGGCGGGGAGGTGCGAATTATACCGAATACAAGGATATATACAGCATTGATGATTGATGACTATTATAAGGAGCAGTGGAAGAAACTATTGAAGTCCCCACATAAGGTTGGAATGATTCTCGGCGTTCAGTATGCTAATCCATTGGGGCTATCGTCGAGCAACTTGAGGGTGGAATACTCAAGGGTGAATCCAGGGACATATATGCACTTTTCAAGTGAGCATTATTACCTGTATAGAGGGATAGTGCCCGGCTATTACCAGGAGAGCGATTCTGACAACATATTTCTTGAGTTCTCAAAGATGCTCTATCCAGGTATTTTAGCATTCAGTGGTTTTAACTATGAGAGAAAGGGTGAGTTCAGCGCCTATGTGGATGACCTACCAGAGGCGTGGAATGACTATGCGAAGGGTATGAAGTTTCCATCGGGAGATATTGTCCAGAGGGGTTATACACTTTCATTTGGTTTCAATGCAGAACCGCTCTTCTGGCGATTTGATACTGCATTCAGATTTGACTTGTTGAGATACAGTAATGTAAAGAATCAAGAGGGGAATGATATAGAGGGCTGTAGAGCTTCACTCCTTTTTAGATTCACCTTGTAAAAGAGAAGTGATTATTTATGAGTAGGTTAGGCGAGGAGTTTGAAAAACTCGTTGAAGTTATGACAAGGTTAAGAGCATCTGATGGATGTCCATGGGATAGAGAACAGACCCACGAGAGTTTGAAGAAATACCTGATAGAAGAGGTGTATGAGTTCATTGATGCTGTGGATTCAAAGGATACGGATGGAATGAGAGATGAGTTGGGAGATATACTTCTTCAGGTGGTATTTCACTCGCAGATTGCGAAAGATGAGGGTGAATTTGATATTGAGAGTGTGGTTGTTAGGTTGACGGAGAAATTGATAAAGAGGCATCCGCATATTTTTAGTGATAAAAGTGCCGAATCGCCTGAGGATGTGGAGGTGATATGGGAGGAGAACAAACAGAGGGAGAGAGAAGACGAGGCGCCACTTTCAAGTTTACCCAAATTTATGCCTGCACTGTTGAGAGCAAGGAGAGCGGGTGAGAGGATGGCGGGGTTTGGCTTTGACTGGAAGAGGGCAGAGGATGTGATGGATAAGATTATGGAGGAGATAGATGAGCTTAAGGAGGCGGTAAGTAAGGAAGATAGAGAGAAGAGGGAGTGGGAGGTAGGTGACCTGTTATTTGTTATTGCTAATCTATCTCGCAAATTGAATATTGACCCTGAGGAGGCGTTAAACAAGACGGTTGACAGGGCTATTAGACGGTTTACTTATATATGGCACACACTTGAAGATAGGGGAATAAAGCCAAATGATGCAACACTTGAGGATATGGAGAAACTGTGGCAGGAGGCAAAGGATATAGTAGATTAGCATAGTAATAGTAATTGAATAGTTTGACATAGCATTTATTGGTGATAATATGAATTAATGGGATGGTTAGTTAAAGGATTGATATTATGTTCTTTAAGGTCTTTAGAATTTTACTGGTTATCTCTGCGGTGTTGGTCGGTTATAACGCTTCATCGTATCTATCTCGCTCACCATATGCACCATTAATAGGGATGTTCGTTGGTGCAGTCATTGGGTTACTTATCCTGCTTATTGAGGCAGGTCTTCAGAGATATTCGGGTCAAACGCTGGTGGCAGGTGTTGTAGGTCTCATTGTGGGTCTGATTGTGGCTAATCTTGTTGCACCTGCAGTCCTCTCAATTGTGAAGATTTCGTGGTATATACACATTATGCTCGTGTTAATATTCGCCTATCTTGGTATAGTGATAGCGGTGAGAAAGATGGATGAAATACCATTTCTGTCCCGTATGAAGGTGAGAGAAAGGGTTGATGTAAGTTACAAGGTTTTAGATACCTCTGTAATAATAGATGGAAGAATTGCTGATATTTATGATGCAGGATTTATAGACGGTATTCTTGTTATCCCCGAGTTTGTTCTTAAGGAATTACAAATGATAGCAGATTCACACGACTCCATAAAGAGGAATCGTGGAAGGAGAGGGCTTGAAATACTTAAAACTATGCAGAAGAAGATAGGGGATAATATCAAGATAGTGAGTGAAGATTTCCCTGATGTTAGGGAGGTTGATGCCAAACTTATTAAGTTGACTGATAAGCTGGGTGCCTCTCTAATAACAAATGACTTCAATCTCAACAGGGTTGCAGAGTTGCAGGGGTTGAAGGTTCTCAATATCAACGAACTCGCCAACGCAATTAAACCGGTGGTTCTTCCCGGTGAGGTCATGCATATCTATGTCCTGAAAGAGGGGAAGGAGTATGACCAGGGTGTGGGTTATCTTGACGATGGAACGCTGGTAGTTGTTGAGAATGGTAGAAAACACATTGGCAGTGAGATAGATGTGGTGGTAACGAGTGTGTTGCAGACAACCGCAGGAAGGATGATATTCACTAAGCCCAGGGACGAGGTTGAGTAATACAACAGATTGAAATAGTATGAAAGAGATGTTTACTGCTGTTGTAGTCGCAGGTGGGCGAGGTGAAAGGTTCGGCGCTAAAAAACAATTTCAAAAGATATCTGGAATTCCCATTGTGGTAATGAGCGCTAGAAAAGTGTTCAATCACAGGTCTATAGCACAGAAGATTATAGTCGTCCCCGAGGAAGACATAGATACTATTGCGAAAACAATGGTTCCAGAGCATTTTCACAGAAAGGACATTCAAATCCTACCTGGAGGTGAGACCAGGCAGGAGTCGGTCTATAATGCTCTATCGGTGGCGATAGAAGATTATGTCATCGTCCACGATGGAGTTAGACCCCTGGTAAGTGAGGATGTGGTTGACAGGTGTATTAATCTGGCAGTTGGTAAGGGTGGGGCGGTGGTCTGTTGTCCCGTCTCGGACACTGTAAAACTTGCTGAGGGGGGTAGGATTATAAACACAATTGACAGAGACAGAGTATATCTTTCCCAGACACCACAGGCATTTAGAACCGATATACTGAAGAGAACATTTGAACTGGCGAGGGAAAAGAAATTTTTAGCAACCGACGAATCAATGCTGGTAGAGTATGCAATCAAGAGTGGCGTCATCAAACAAGATGAGGTTGAGATAGCCATAGTGGAGGGTGATAGTAGAAATATCAAGATAACGCATCAGGAAGATATTGCTCTCGCAGAATTCTACCTGAGAAATAAATCATAAATGGTCCTATTATTATTAAGTGTAATTGTCGTTTCCTTATTATTCAACCCATAAAAAGCGGGATACTCTTAGTTGGGTTTGTTAGGTAATATGCTAATAAAAGAAGAAAGCCATAATATTAGGTAGAAAAATATAACACTTCTATTTATCTTTGTCGTGAATTTATTAGGATAAAGGAGAATTACACTACGAGACGACCATCATAGGATTTTTTATGTAATAGATTTTGTTCAATTTATAAATGAAATACTATCTATTTTGATTTATAATTTTGTGGTGAGTGAATGTAGATATAGAGTAGGCGTTGGATTTGATTCTCATGCTCTGGTTTCTGGCAGGGTTCTAATTCTCGGGGGGGTGAAGATAGAGCATTCAAAGGGTTTGCTAGGTCATAGCGATGGCGATGTGGTAATCCATAGTTTGATTGATGCCCTTCTGGGTGCTTCAGGACTGCCGGACATTGGTGAATTATACCCTTCGGATGATGATGCCTATAAGGGTATCTCTTCTCTTTCACTGCTAAAGAGTGCTTATGATTTGGTTCTAAAAAACGGTTATGAGATTGTGAATGCAGACATAACGATTATTGCTAATGAACCGAAGATATCAAACTTTAAGGGTGTGATGATAGATACTATTAGCAGTAAATTGCGAACAGAAAGAGATAACATTAATATAAAGGGTAAGACATTTGAGGGGATAGATGGTGGATGTGAATCCATCGCCTCAATAAGCGTGGTAATGTTGAAGAGTATGGAGGGTGAGAGATGATGAAGTTTATAATGTTTATAACAATTATGCTACTTTTGGCAATGCCATTATGTCTGTTAAGCGACACCATAAGTGAGGCGGCTTATGAGAAGTTCAAGGTAGGTGAGGAACTGGTAGGGAAGGGTAATTATGAGGAGGCAGTTGGATACTTCAAGGCTGCTCTTGATATTAACCCTGGTGCGGCGGTTATTAAGGAATGGCTCGGGTTTTGCTATATCAATCTTGGCAGGTATCAGGAAGCGATAGACACTTATATGAGTGTCCATTCTACGAAGTTGAGTGCAGATAGTTTAGCAAATCTCGGTTTTGCTTACTATAATCTGGGAAATAACGCATCAGCGATTGCATATCTGACCAAGGCGGTAGATAAAGACCCCCAGCATAAGTTCGCCCTGAACAATCTCGGGCTGGCATATATTGCCAATAGAGACCCTCGTGAAGCAGAACCAGTTCTCAGAAAGGCGGTTGAACTCTATCCTGATTTCTATGAAGCGTGGAATAACCTCGGTATTGCTCTGAAACTGAAGGGAGAATTTGAGGAGGCATTGGAATGTTATGATAAGGCGAAGTCGCTTAATCCAAAGGTGGCTGAGACCTATTACAACATAGCTGTGATATACAAGGTGAAGGGGAATAATAAATTAGCAGGGGACAACTTCGCCGCTTATCTGCGGTTAGGTGGAATAGACACAGCAAAGGTCAAGGAGGCGGTTAACTTTCTTAGAGATATAGGTCGTCTTGGAGAGGTGCCTAAAGAGCTGAGGTATGAGTAGGGCAAGGAGAGGTGAGAGGCGAAGAGATTGGGTGGTCGGAGTCAATTCGGTGTTAGCAGTCCTTGAATCGGGCAGTAGAAAGGCATATAAATTACTTATATCCAGAGGGGAGAAAGATAGAAATACTGAGAATATAATCAAAGTAGCTGAGGGGATGGGTATTCAGGTAGATTATACCGACAGAAGGTATATTGAGGAACAGACAGGGACCTACCCCCATCAGGGTATTGCATTGCTGGTGGAACGGTTCAGATTTACAGATATTGAGACGATAGTGGAGATATCAAAGAGGGACAAGAGCCCCATAGTTATGCTTGACGGGGTAGAGGACCCGAGGAATCTGGGTGCAATAATCAGGACATCGGAGGCAATAGGTGCGTCGGGGTTAATAATCAGGAAGGCGAGGCAATCACCAATTACAACTGTGGTCGCTAAATCAGCGGAGGGTGCGCTTGAGTATCTGCCTATCTCACAGGTGCCTAACTTGGCTGGCGCTTTAAGGAAGATGAAGGACGAAGGTATCTGGGCGGTCTGTCTGGAGGAGGATGCAAGTGATGATATCAGGGATGTTGATATACCGTCACCATTTATTCTTATAGCAGGTAGTGAGGGCAGGGGAGTGAGCCGGCTTTTATATGAATTGAGCGATTTCAGTGTAAGAATACCCATCACCGGCAGAACACCCTCATTGAATGTTAATGTAGCAGTTGGAATCGCCCTGTTTTATTTGAATAAAGTATGAATAAGTAGTAACTATTTTCTCTTCAAGGCGAGAGATATTATCCACACAAATAATATAGTGCCTATCAGTGACCACATCAGCGGGAACTCTAATTTATCACTGAGCCGCAGATAGAGCAGGTCGGGGAAGCCAAGGACGCTTGAGAGAATGTTGCCTATGAAGGCACCGATAAGACCGATGATAATAGTAAGAAAACAACCCCTTCTTGACAGACCGACGATTGCGGATGATACAGAACCTATAATGAAGGCAAGGGTTACAAAGACCACTATTTTTATGAACAGCATCATATTTCATCTCCTGTGGGATATGTATTAACTCATTCTGCAGAAAATTGGTATCTCTGTTCTATATAGTTTATAACCGGCTCAACTTCAAAATCATTATAACCTAATTTATGTATTAACTCTCTGGTTGAATATCTCTCGCCCGTCGCCCAGAGGTCCATAAGGAATTCACCCGCCTTTTTGTTCTTATACCATCTCCTGCCGTAGTTGTCTTCTAGGTATCTTCTGAGCATCACGGATGCAAACCATGCCTCAAGGTAATAGACAGAGTAGAAGTCCTCATTGGCAGATAGATAGCCGAGTTCGGCATCTTCTCGGGTTCTGGGCAGGAGGAGGTTGGTCTCCATCAGCTCTCTGTATAATTCTACAGGGTCTTCCACACCCTGGTGAAGACCTCTTTCGTAATTGAACAGTGAGATATAGTATCTCAAGGAGTATAGATATGAGAATAGGTTTCTTCTTACAATTTGTTTTGCCATCGCATTACTTACACCTATCTCCTCTGTCAGGAATAGGGGGTCCATCAACATCTCCTCAAAGAGGAATGCATAACACTCTGAAAGCCCGCCATCACCAAGAAGGTGAAACTCATATCTGGGCTCTTTCGTATTGGCATAGTGTTGAGCGTGACCCATCTCGTGAAACAGTGCGGCGTAGTCATCAATACCTGCTGATGGCTTTCCAAGGACCCTTATGTCGCTTGGAACTCTTATTATATATGTGCTTGCCCTTGCTCCTTTCTCAGGGATGTCTGAAAAATCAATGTCAATATTCTTCTGGTTTTCAAGGTTGATGCCAAGACCTAATAAAAAATTTTTCATTGTGGGGAGCATTTTTTCCTTTGTGAATAATTCATCATAACCCCGGATGCGGAATAACTGGCTCCTGTCGTATGGTTTAATATATTCTATCTTTAGGTCTTTGAGTGTTTCTCCAACTCTTTCCTCCAACATCTCTCTGAATAGAGTATTGGTTTCAAATAATAATTGTTCAGTGATGTGCGAGAATTCATCAAAGTTTAAACTGTGCACATTCTGCCAGTAGTCGTCATAGTCGGTAAACCCTAACTCTCTGCACAACTTTCTTTGTTCATCAACAATTGTCCTTAATAGTGGGTTGATATACTTCAATGTAGCGGGTCTTATCGCCTCATAGAGTTCTCTTCTGTAGTTTCTGTCATCAGATAGATATATCTCCGTTCCAACATCACGGTAGGCAATAACTGTATCATCCAGATAGACCTCAAGAGATGCTTCAAGGTTATAAAGCTCATCAAGATACGCCCTCAGGTTCTGCCATATAATATCCGTTGATAACTCTTTATAGAAACGAAGGTAGCTCTCCTTAAGTTCAGGGTCGCTTTCTTTCATATAACCTTCCCACAGCGAATTAAGGAGTGTTCTGTCGGTGAGAATATAGTTATACTCATCGGTAAATCTGGTGGTATCTATTTCCTCACCATAGGCATCATTTCTATAATAGGTTAGTGAGACCTGTTCATTGAACTCCTGGAATATGTTGCGAAGTTCCTCTATTGTATAGGTGTTGTTTTCTCCTTCCAGTTGCTGAGAGAGCGATATTGAAGATGTTAGAAGGGTTAGGGTGATAAAAAAGACCTTGAACACCTTCATTTGTCTATCCTCCGGCTACTGAGACATTGTTCAGCATGATATATGGCATATACATATCGCCATATACCAGTTCAATCTCTTTTGAAATACCACCTATGTTTTTCATAACATCAAAGAGGTTTCCAGAGAGCATCACATTCTTCAACCTACCTTTTATCTTGCCATCTTCTATCAAATATCCAAGATATAAACCGTTCTGGAATTCACCCGCCAGTGTGTTGGACTGCCCAACACCTGAGAGAAAATATACTAGAATACCTTTATCAATGCTTTCAATAAGTTCATCCTTGCTCTTCTCGCCGTGTCCGACACGAAGGTTGGTGAGGGAGGGGGATGGCATGGTAGAACCACTTCTGCTGGCATTAGATGTCGGTTGGTCGTTGGTGTTATGTGCAGATGATAGTGTGTGAATATATGACTTTAGAATCCCGTTCTCAACTATCGTGTTCCTTCTTGAAGGTAGCCCCTCGCCATCAAAGGGTCTGGTTGCTGTTCCCCTTTTATCCAGCTGGTCATCAATTATGGTGATGGAACTATCAAAGATTTTTTCTCCCTTCTTATCTTTCAGTATTGAAATGCCTTTTTCAATGTTTTCACCGTTTATACAGACAGTAAAGGGAACCAGGAATTGTGGAAGTGCGTATGGGGTCATGATTACAGGGTATGTTCCGGTCTTGATACTGGTTGTATTCTGGCTCTTCTCGTAGTGGTCAATTATCTTATCCACCATTTGGTCAATCTTAAGGTCTTCAATTTGAAATGCTTCGTCACCATCATATAACCAGAGCAGGTCACCCTCTTTTGAGCGTGTTATAAAAAAAGTGATGGTTGTGGTGCATTTTCTATAGGTTGTATCAATGCCTTCGCTATTCATGAATTGGATATTACTCAGATTCTTGCGCAATTCAACATTGATATTCACATCTGGGTTCTTGAAAGCATTTTGGAATTTATTCACCGACGCCACACCTATATCTACCATATCCTCTGTCTTTATATCTTCAGTCGCCTTGAAAGAGAGCTCAGGACTCTCGTATTCCACGGGCTCAGGGAGTTCAATAATTATCTCCCTTCCATACTCAGCAGACCTCTTTGACCTTTCAATAAGCTCCTTGTCATCCTTAATGGTTGTTGAAGAGAATCCAACCCTATCATTCAATATAACTCTGCAACCACTGCTGTATGTCTCTCTTCTCTCTATCTGTTTCAATTCACCGTTCTCAAATACAACAGGTGTTACCTCTGTTATCTGTGTAAATATGTCGTATTTCATTTCTTTAGCCATCATTATCTTCCTCCTATTAAAGCGTCTTTAATCATAACATAGGGACCTCCTAACCCTACTGGGAGAGGACCCTGTTCGTTCTTACCGCACCCAAGCCAGGATGAGAACATTTTTACCTCATCACTGACCGCTTTGATATTCCTGAGTGTGGTAAATAGATTTCCGGTAAGTGTGAGGTTCTTCACAGGTGAGGTTAGTTTGCCATCTTCTATCTTGATACCAAGAACTGCTGAGAATGTGAACATTTCGCCTCCCATACCACCCTGAGACCCTTTTATCAGGAGACCATCACTTACCTCTTTGATAAGCTCATCAAGTTTTGCTTTTGACGGCTTTATATAGGTATTGGTCATTCTTACTATCGGAGGGTAGTAAAAGTTTAGGGCTCTCGCGTTCCCGGTGAGTTTCTCACCCATCATCTTCGCTGTTTCCCTTGAATGGAGGTGGTTTACCAATACGCCCTTATCAAGAAGAACAGTTTCCTCCGCTTTAACACCCTCATCATCGTATTGAATATCACCTGCAATGTCAGAATTTATTGGTCCATCTACGATGCTTATTGCATCTGAGCCAAGCTTTCGCCCGAGTTTTAATATCTCTTTCATTCTATCATCTTTGTAAATAAAGTCAGCTTCGCTGGTATGCCCAAACGATTCATGAGCGAAAACACCTGAAAGAAGTGGGTCAATTATTACATCATAGCAACCACCTTTGGCATTCTCCGCCTTCAAGAGGTAATCAATCTCTTCTTCAACCTCGGGTATCTTATCCATAAGTTCTTCAAACACCTCAAAGCCCCGCCAGCAGTTTGCCTGTCTTGATGAAGATAGAGGTTCTCCTGTTTTCATTGATATTCCCTTCACGAATCCACGGGTGAGAACTTCGTCTCTCTCAATGAGCGTGCCGAACTTATTTATGAGAACCACCTGCCTTAAAACATCGGAATAACCTACATTGGAGATATCTATATTGTCGTTTGCCCTCAATCTATTACCTGCTTCTTTAACAAGGGAGATTTTATCTGCGAGGGAGATGTCTGCAGGATTCTTGTCACCCAACCTCGTTATTTTTACATCTTTCTTATCATCCGATAGTATCTTACTTCTCCCGTTGAATACATTGCTTGCGAGGGACTTTGCCTCAGAGACCTTATCTGTTAGGTTGTCAAGGTTGGTAAAGGATGAAAAACCCCACCCACCATTAAATAATACCCTGACACATCCACCGTTCTGAACTACCTCCGATATCTCACGCGGTTCATCGTTGTGATAGATAACTGTGGTTATAAATCTCCTCTCAAGACGAATATCGTAGTATTCAACATCGGATAGAACCTTAAGGTCAGGTATATATTCCTTCAGTTTTATCATCACTTTCCTCCCATATATTGGTATTGTAAATTCAATAAAGATTAATATAAATGACCCTGATTGCCAATATTTAATGGTTTACATCTCTATTATCTGTATTCCACTCGCCCCTCAATTCTCTGTTTCGGTTGGGGACTCTCAGCTGGTATGCCAAGAGGTATAAGGGCAACAAGATGTTGTGGGTCTTCAATCCCAAGAATCTGCTCCATCTCTTTCTTGGCGATAAGTGGTCCCGTCATCCAGCAGGTTCCGTATCCGAGTGAATGGGCAGTGAGGAGTAGATTCTGTATGGCAGCGGCAACGCTTGAAAGCCCCACTATACTTATCGGGCATTTGTAGTTGGTTCTCATCTCCATAACTCTACTTGAGGTTGAGGGCACCTCCTCATCTATAGCAACAATAAGAACCGGTGCTTCCCTGAAAAAGGTGTAATAAGGGAGAGATTTCTTAAGGCGACTTATTATTTCACTATCATCCCCCAGTTCTTTTTCCATCTCTTTAACCACATCTTCTATCGCATTCGCCAGTTTATTCTTCAGTGTATCGTCAGTGACGATTATGAAACGCCACTGCTGACGGTTGCTACCGCTCGGTGCCCATATTGCGGACTCCATAATCTTATCAATGTCCTCTTTTGGAATTGACAATTTCTTAAACTTTCTTACACTTCTTCTACCCTTGACCGCATCAATCAGTTCCATCTATACCAACTCCTTCTTTATTTCACCTGCCAACCTGTCCGCAAATCTTATCGGTTCAGGTAGGCGGTATTTATTGATACAGGTTGAGATAATTGGGATAATATCGTTGAGGGAGACCTTATTTCCTGGGGATAAAAATATTGGTTTAACATTTTCTCTGCTTCTGTATAAGAAGCCGACATCTTCTCCATAGAGTTTTATAGTTGAAAATTCGCCCTTTTTAGGACCGGGCATAGAAAACTCACCTACAAGTTTAGATTTCGCGACACCAATTGTTGGATAGTCAAGAACGACTCCAATGTGACTTGCAATTCCAACACCCCTTGGATGGCATATACCGTGACCATCTACAAGGAACAGGTCTGGTTTTCTATCCAGATTTATAAACGCCTCTATGATAGCGGGAACTTCCCTGAAAGAGAGGTATGTGGGAATATAGGGAAAGCTACATTCAACTATAGAATAGGATGAGTTAATAACATCACCTGTTGTTATATCATATACACAGATAGCAGATATTATTTTGTTGTTTGAATACGCTGAGTCAATTCCGCCTATGTATCTGCATCTTCCTCTAAATGTCTCTAAGATTATTTTATCTGCTATCTTTTTTTGGATTGACCTTGCCTTCTCAATGTTCTCTGGGTAATATCGTCTGAATCTTTCAATGAGGTCTGTCATAATTCAGTTTATGGGTTTAGGGGTATTGGGTTGGGTCATAGCAACAAAAACCACGCCGATACAGATTAACACAAGCCCTATTACTCTTATGAGTGTAACCTGGTCTTTAAAATACAACCAGGAGAAGATGAAAACAAACACATAACCTAATGCAACCATTGGGTAGGCATAAGATAGCTCAGTCCTTGATAGGACCAGAAGCCAGAAGATTGATGATAAACCATAACTGATGAAGCCAAGGAGTATATAGGGCTTGAAAATCAAATGCAGGATTTTTACAGAGAGCCCCTCCATCGGCGGGGTCTTATATAGACCCATCTTTAGTAACATCTGCCCTGCTACACCAAGAAAGACAGATGTGAGTATAAATAGTATAGTTTTCATGAAAACCTCCGTTTATGATAATGCTCCACTATTTCCACCTTCTATGCATCCAGAGATATTGCCCTGGACATTTTCTTAAAAAACCTTCAAGATGATTATTATATTCTTTAGCAAATAACTTATCAACATTATTAACATTTTTAATATACCACAGGTTATGAATCAGTGCCCTATGTTGGTTCGCTTTCTCTCTTATATCAAAACCGATGATTATGGGTGAACTGGTAATGCTCGCTATTCTTCCCACCTGACCCCAGGTGGATGTCTTCCTCCCGAAGAGATTTACCTGGATGCCCGCATCGCCTGCATGCTGGTCAGCAAGAATCGCAACAAACTTGTTTTCTCTTAAGAGCTTTATTATATACCTCGCTGAGCCCTCCATATATATAACTTTCACACCATACCTTTCTCTCAACCGTTTGAACAAGCGTTCTACATAGGGGTTTGCCTGTGGCTTGACGACTGCCCAGACATCATAGCCCCACTCTGCCAGAGAACCAGCCATCAACTCCCAGTTCCCCTGATGAGCGGATAGAAGTATTGCTCCATTTCCTGCGTCTAATGCCTTTCTAAATACATCATACCGGGAGAACCTAATGAATCGGGATGGACTTCTCCTGTATTTAATACCCAGATGAGCAATCTCTAATACAGTGGTGGATATGGAGGAAAACGACGAAAGTGCTATTTTACGCGCCTCACAATCGCTGGTTTTGAGCGCCATTATAATGTTCTTTGTAGCGACACGCCTTCTCGTTGGCAATGCCAGAAAAAGAATATAACTTAATATGGTCCCAACAATCGGAAGTGAAGTCCATGAAAATACAAGTGATATAGTGATTATCAGTGATAGTAAGTAATATTCTATTAAGTGTTTAATTTTTAACATAATTTCGCTAAACATTAAGTTTCTTCATTAGCATTTTCCAAAATTCACTCTCGTTCTTAATGTCAATTTTGGATTTCAATGTCCATATTTCTTTATGGGATTTTTTCAATGAATTCTTGATGGAGAGCATATCCTTTTCGGTGGTAATAATATAATCAGCAGACCTTCCAGTTTTCAGAACCAATTTTATATCTACATCTCTATACCTATAGTGGTCTGGAAATTGAACAAGAAAGGGTCTGATTCCTCTATGCGAGAGTTCGTATGAGATATAGCCAATGGATGGAACCATGGAGAATAACAGTACCTTTCTGCCAACTATTTCGCTTATGTTAACTATTTTACCAGTTCCAGCATTCACGATTACTTCAGGCACCTGTCTCATTATGAATATCGGCTTACTGATGCCATGGATGGATTTCAATGCATAATTATGAGATGGTTTGGATATGAATATGCAATTAGCATACTTAAGAGCAGATATGTGCTCACGACCCCATCCAAGAGGAATTGGGGTTGGAGATACATCATCTCTAATTATGACTATATCCAAGGTTTTTTTGACATTAAGCAACTGGAAGCCATCATCTATAATGATTATATCGCAGGAGGAGTCGTTTGCTCTCTCAATTGCGGTTTTCTTATTCTTTTCAGTAAATACTTTAATATCAGGCAGTTGCGCTTTATATATTAGAGCTTCATCTGCAAGTGCTTCACCTCCAATAACAATTGATGGCTTCTTGCCCATAATTACCAATCTTCTCGCAATATATATAATAAGAGGCGTCTTACCCGCTCCACCGAGATTTATGTTGCCTACTGATATTACCGCTTTTTTTAGGACAATTTTTCTTCCTATTACTCCAGCGGAGTATAATTCCCTTCTTAAAGTATTATATAAGATAATCAGAACATAGATGGGTAAGAGGGCTATCTTGAATATTAGTTCCATAATTCCTCTGGTTGAGA
>Ga0164311_10000768_pt1 | contig 14735 bp, 8 predicted proteins | sample GuaBasSedimGuay2_FD_121796 | JGI IMG/M metagenome (GOLD analysis project Ga0164311, IMG submission 121796) | Subseafloor sediment microbial communities from Guaymas Basin, Gulf of California, Mexico - Guay2, Core 4569-9, 9-12 cm | ecosystem: Environmental > Aquatic > Marine > Hydrothermal vents...
AAAATATTAAAGGAAAAAAAATGACATATAAAATAAATGGAAATATAACACATGCAAGCAAAATACATATTTTTCATAATGATGTTTATAAAGGCTATAAAGATGTTAATTCTGGAGCATATAATGTAGTTTTTGACACTATAACTGCTTCAGGGATAACTGTTGTAGCAGAAAAAAATGATGGAAATGTAATAGGTTATGGAAATGTGGTGTCATTAACTTCTTCAGGAACAGATGAATTAACTGGTGGTTCTGTTTCTGGTTTTAATAATATACAACCATTTGATATAACTATTGCTAATGGTTTTTCTCAAGCTACTCAGACAATTACAGCTGTAGATTTAGATAAAAGTTTTATTATATTTAACGGAAGTACTTGTAGAGAAGTCGGCGGAAATTATGATATGGCAATTGTTGAATTAATTAATTCTACTACAGTAAGAGCTACAAGATATGGTGGTATAAACAATTGTTATGTAAAAGGTTATATTATGGAATTACCTAGTGGAGTGAAATCAATTCAACGTGGAACAGTGTCATTGCCTGCTGATTCTAATTATGATCCACCTCAAGTTGTAGATGAAACTATAACTGCTGTTGATACATCCAAAACTTTTATTACTTTCACTGAAAGATCAGGTACTGGGCATGACAGAAAAAATAATGTAACTGTGGATCTTGTTAATTCTACTACTTTAAGAATATCAAGAAATTGTCAATATAAAAATTACGTACATGAAATAAGTTATGAAATTATAGAAATGGATTAAAGGAGAAGAATTATGGATGAGAAAATTTATGGAAGACACAATGTGGTTACAAGTATTAATCCACATAAATGTCATTTTATAGCAGAATATCCAGATGGAAAAATGATAAAGGGGAATAATTTATTTACAACTGGATGGGATAATATACCAAATGGATTATCAATGTTAAGGTATGTTTTAAGCACTGGTCATATAATTCAAATACCTAAATTTAAAGCTTACTTACCATTGATAGAGACTAGTATTGGTATGGATGGAAGTAGAGTTTTTCATTGTATAAATGTTAAATGTTTAGGAGATAAAGATGTTTTAGTTTATAAAATAATTCTAAGGCAAGATGGGATTTCTAAATTGAAAATCGGTGATATAATTATTGGTAGAGAACGAAAGCCTGATAGATTTAATAAATCTTGGAAATTTACTAATTAAGGAGAAATAATTATGGCTGTAACTTTAACAACTAAATTTTATGAAGAACAGGATGAATCTAGCCCTGGTGATTGGGAAGCTGGGGAATGGCATACATTGGCAAAAATAGTGTTCACTAGTCCTAATATTGATAGTCCTAATACAGCTGGAACTAGATCTCATATTCTTCCCGGCGGGGGAGTGGAATTAGGGTTGTGGTATGAAGATTCTACATATATGTACAGAATAGCAGATTGCCAACAAGTTACATGGGAACAATACACACATTGTAGTGGGACACTAGTAAGTGGAACATGTGTTAGTGGTAGTGGTTATAGTTGTTTTTGTCAAGCCAACTCCGTAAATTTCGAAACAACATTTGGTGAATGTTATGATTGTAGATTGACTGCTTGGGACGATGCTACTCATAGCACAACATTAAATGAAATTATAGCAGGAGATCATTGTAGAGCATCTGCTGTAGCGTTTTATTATACAGGTTCTGATTTTACGAATCCTGATAGTGTAACAGAAATACATTCACCAGTTTATAATAGAATTTTGAAAGGAGATACTCAATACATGGGCACCGATTATTATTACGGTGACTTCGATATGCAGTATAGAACAGCGGCTAATACTACAGGAGATATATTAATTTTTAAACCAATGTTATATGGCATACATTCCGGAATTTCTTATGGGGTTCATGATTTTGTTATTGTGCTTCATTATTCTTACACATAAGGTAGGGTGTTATGCCTAACGATTCAATTAATATATACATAGATTCCACATTTTCCACAACATCAGATGGTGAGGAAGATGTAAGTACTGAACTGACGCTAGCGGAAGCGGACGTTATAGGTGCTAAAAATGTGCCGATTGTATACAATGTGCCTACTACAGCAGCTGGTTCACAAAAGATAGATGTGGAGTACTTTATAGTTATTAGTACAACAAGTGGTTTTGTAGAAAGAGATGTTGAGTATTTCAGTTCCGGAACCACTTCTACGAGCGGTGTCTATGTATGTTTAGTAGATTATAGTTTTAATGGAACTATTTCAGGTAGCTCGGATGCTTATATAGATTGTTTTCTTGTTGGTTACACGGGTCTTTCGGGTGTACCCACACTTACTCCAGGATTTAAAGATGCTTTGATTGATTATATAGCTGGTCAGAAGTTTGATGAGTTAGATATAAATATACCAGTAAGTTTTTGGAGGTGGTTAGCCGTTTCTGGAAGTGAAAGCTTCCCGACTCAATATACACATTTAGGTGCTACCAATACAGCTATCAATCGAACAGCTTATATAACATTTGGATCTGAAGGTGCTTTAACATCTGGTTCTCAGCAAGCAGATGTTGATATTACTTTTGCTGGATGGGTTAATTATCCGCTTTTATTTGATTTATACTGTGCTTTGGAGGACGACACTAAATATATAGAATCAGATTTGACTGTTATAAGTGGCACGGTAGATCAATATATAGCAGATATTATATGTGCTGTATCAGGTACTACCAATTTTATTAGTGATGTTTATTGTTGTCTGATTGATTATGAAATGGTTGATTTTGAAACAGAGGTTAGAACTGGAAGTATTGATAAATTTAATTGGGAAGTTCATTCTTGTGCTGAAGTTAAAAGTTCATTAAGTTTTGATGTGGATTTACTTTCTTTGAAAATATCAAATTTTATTCCTGCGGAAGATGAATATATATCTGCTGATGGTGTAATGTCTGTAGATATAACTGACGATGTTTATAATGTTTTAACTTCTGCATCAGGTATTACATGTTCAGGTACTTGCTGTTTGCAAGTGGATGGCACAGCGGTTCCCGTTACATTTTCAGGTATAACAGATGGATACAGGATGTATTATAATCCGTCTGATGATTTTAGCTCCTTAACAGGCAGTACTGAATTTTTAGTTAGGGCTGAAAATTCAAATGGAGATGTTTTGGAGCGGAGTTATTATTTAACTTATGGATATTTAATGAGTTATGATAATCAAGAAAGATTTGGTTTTGATTATGGTTATAACACACAGGTTGTAGTGAGAATGTCCGCAGAAGATTGGGGAATTTGTCCTAAGTTTTCTGCTGATGCTTATTACTTTACAACAGAGCAACGAAGGCCTGTAGATTTAGGTATTAATATAGTTGGTATTCCTGGCACTGTAGAAAAAGATTTAAATGCTTCTATTTATCCAAGATCTACAGCATTCTTTTATGGTAAAACATTTAGAGTTGTTTTAAGAGCTAAAGATTTTCTAGGTAATGAAATGGAGCCTTATGAGTTTGAATTCAAAATAGAAGATGCTCCAGAAGATTAATTTAACCTCATAATAAGTAGAGGGTTATTAACTATAAGATTAAGAAATAAATACAAAAGGAGGATTTATTATGGCTAGTGTTACACGATGGGTCGAATATGCAGTGAGCGGGGAAGGTGTAATAAGCACTGGTGGTGCCACAGCATCAGGCGTAGGAACTCGCGGATTTGCACAGGCTAACTCAAGCGTCGGCGATTCATTCGACATTGGATCGTCAAACAACAGATTACATATTGATTTTGATGGAGATACATCTACATATGTTACTTTGGTAAGTGGAACTAATCTAGACCCACGATTAGTAGCTAGAGATATTACAGAAAAGATTCATGCCACCGGTAAAAGCGGAGGATATACCAACGCTCAATGTGTATGGGAAAATAATAAATTAAAAATTTATTCCGGCACACTAGGTTCAAGCAGTTCTTGTGCTGTGTCTAGTGGTACAAATACAGCACATTTGGAATTAGGTTTCGGTGCTAAAACTGAAACTGGTGGGTCAGCTACTAGCAACCAATATGTAGGTGGTTTAACAACGAGTGGTACTTATAATGGATTTTTTGATGAAATATATCACATTATTCTTAACAAAGAACCTCAAATTGGTACTCCAAATAAAAATGGGAGTAATAGTTATACTGGTACTATAACAGCTGGAGGTGTGTTTCAATATAGTGGTGACGTTACTTATACAATTAGTATAGATTGTACTAATGGCACAACTATGGGCGCTGGAACGGGTAATGTTCCTACTATGTCTTGGACTTCAACTGGTAATGTAGATGACGGTGGTCCTATAGAGCTATTATATCCTGATTATATCTATCAACTTGGCACCAAAGGTGTTACAGTAAAATTTTCTGATGCTGTTTTTAATACCTGTAATCCAGCATGGACAATTGCTTGTACGTATCCTCAATATGTGGAAGGATCTAATACACAAGCAGCAGCAGGAACAGCTAAATATATTTGGAGTAGTAGTAGAGGTGACGATGCTACCGCTGCACTTACTACATCAGACAGTACATTTACTAGATTAGGTAGTAGAGGTATTTATATTAAATTCACAGGTGCTGGTAATTTCCTTGCTGGTGATGAATTTTTTGTAATTTGTAAGGCACCACAACCAACAAGTTATGGAATAACAAGTTTAAATTATGGAAATGTAACTGTGAGTACAAATAGTGCTGTGAAGTGTGTGATGTTTGAAATCATGAGTGGTGGTATAGAAATGTCTACCGTTAAATTTGGTTTACAAAGTCATGGAACATTTTCACATCATGATGCTGGTAATAATGATACTGAGTTTCATTTTGGAACTGTAGGTCCAGGTAATACAGTAGGGTCAGCACCAGTTGACGGTAAGGAATGGCATGCTAATGTAAGTGCAACTGATATAAGCAGTGATACTCCTCCATCGTATTTATATGCAACTAAGCAAGATCTTGCTGTTGTTGCAGATGCTGATAATAGTGAAGCTATTGGTGTAAGCCATTATATGGGTATGGTTTCTGATCCAATATTTCTTGGAATTAAGTTAGGTGCTAGTGAAGTTGGTGCCAATTCTGAATCGAATTATCGGCTTTATTTTGATTATAGTTAATAAAATCGAGTAGTTATAGTATTTATATCCTGTAATTTATTCTGCTATTAAACTAACCTTTCTATAATATAGAGAATAATTTTTTTCTAAAATTTATAGGAGGTATGATCATGGGATTATGTAAATGTGGTTGTGGTCAGGAAGTTAAAGAAGGCAATTTATATGTACATGGTCATAATAGGCGTGGGTTAGCAAGTTACACACGTGGTAATAAATGGTCTATGAAATATGATAAATGTGTAAAGTGTGGGACTGTGGAAAGGAAACATGTTGGTAAAGGGTTATGTATAAAGTGTCATAGAGCATGGAGATATGAATTTAAAAAACAGGAAAAGATAAATAAATGGGCAAGAAATCATGATAAATGTGTAGACTGTGGTAGAACAGATAGACCTCATCACGCGCATGGTCGCTGCGGTACTTGTCATACAAATTATGTAAACAGACAAAAAGGTATTAAAAAAAGAAATATAGGTGATTGGTCATGGTATTATAGTAGATGCCGGAAATGTGGCACGACAAAGCGACCTCATGCTGCTAATGGATTATGTTGTGATTGTTATCGAGTGTCAAAAAGAGATTTGTCTGCTGATTATATGATATGTCCAGTTTGTAAGGCTAAAGTAGTTAAATTAAATCAACACATATCTATGAGATCTAAAAAATGTAAAAAACATCAAAAATATCATCGAGATTTATTTGAAATGTGTTTTAAAAGTGATTTAGGACTTGATGATATAGCGAAAGAATTGAAATCTGAAAGACATGTTATTACTAAAAATTTTAGAAAATATTTCGGTAAAAAAGAAACTGATATAAGAAATCAGAAAGTAAAAAGTTGTTTGTGCTCTGAAAAAGCAGCCTTAAATTATAATCTAAAAAATTTATATGGAACCATTGTATACTATGATTCATTAAACAACGGTAAGGTTAGATTTAGATCTAATTTAGAAAGACAATTTGCAGAATTTCTTGACAGATCTGGAGTCAAGTGGGTCTATGAGTATAAGTCCTTTCCTTATATTGACAAGGACGGTAGAAGAAGGACCTACACTCCAGATTTTTATTTTGTTGAAAAAGATCGTTATATTGAAATAAAAGGATATAAAAGGGATAAAGATGAGTATAAAGTGAATAAATTAAAAGAAATAGGAATAGATATAATGATAATAAGAAAAGGAGAATTTGAAAACGCTATTTTATAATTTTAGATTTTTTTTAAATAAAAATAGATATAAAGGAGGAATTATTATGAGGAGAGGTTGGGAAGTAGAATATTCAGATGGAAAAATTATAAAAGAAAACCAAATGAATTGGAAGGATTTACCAAAGATAAATATTGTTAGGTTGACCTTACATTTTGATGGAAAGCGATGGGATATACATAATAAAGTTGCTTATGTTCAAAAGAAAAGAGCGTCTATATCTCCGGCAGATGATGATTTTAGAGTGGAATCACGTTCTATTGGATATTACGAAGGAAATCAGAAAGTTTGGTATACAGTTAATGAATTTACAGGTCAAATGCAGATGGAGGTTAAAGATCTTTAATGGCGTTAAGTCAAGAAGACATAGAAACCATTATAACTTTATGGAAGTACAGCGAACAACAAGCTGATCCTAGGTCTCAAGAAAAAGATATAGTTTGCGGATTACGTGCTAGGCCTTTGATATGTTGTCAATATTGGATTAAAGGTCTTGGTACAGTTTGTGATTATTGGGATGGGGAAGCTGGTAAGTGTATTTACGAAGTAAAACCTAAGGATTATCCTAGTGGTTATAACAATGGTTATTGCGATTTTCTGGGACGGAGAGATACATGTGATAAATACACTGGGACAACTGATACAGAAAATTATGCATGTATTGCTCCAAACATATTTTTATCTGGTTTAGGTAAAGTAGCCGGTGGTAGTTCTAAAGGTTATAAATATGCTCCAATTCCTATTAATGAAATAAAGGGATATTGTGATGGTCAATGTGATGGTCAAGGTAGGGGTACAGGTTGTGATGGTACGCCAGGCGAAAGTCCTATAATATGTAATTATTATAGACCTTGGCAAATGGGTTTTGGTTCTGTAGAACCACGCCAAGTTAAAGATGCGATTGTTGAAATAGCACTGGATGGGACTCTTACTCTTGATCCTGCACAATATCAAAGGTTATTAAATGATGTCTTTGATCCAATGGGTCGTAGATTACCTTTTGCTTTTGAGATTTATAATTTAAGAGCACAGTTTCAGAAATGTGCGTATTGGAATAATGATTACGGTTCTTATTTCAGTATTGGAGATACAGGTTATGTGTCCTCTGATGAGGATTTAGAGTCTTTTTGTTCTTGCCCAAGTGAAGCTGCAAGACCGTATTGTACTTTGAAAAATCCTACAGGTGGTGGTACTCAAGAGTGGTTGATGCAGGATGTTTGGTCAGAGGCTAATACTGTAATATGTAATGGAGCTAAACCAGAGTGCCCATGTTATACTGGTGAGTGGGTTTATTGTGATGATTTGCATATGGTTACTGGAATGAGAATTACTGCTAATCAAATTTTTGAGTTAAGATTTTGGGCTGCAGCATGGGCTAGTCAAGAGGAATATGATGCTTTTTATGAAGTTAAACCTAATTGGCAAGATGTGCCCACTGCTTCTATATACACTTTTAAGAAATGGAAAAAGTTAGGGGCAACTGTAAGTGATAGTATAATGGAGGGCAGAATACTTTCTATGTGCATGCCAGCCCCTCTTAATGATAGAAGATTTATACCAGTCAATTATATAAGTGATAAACCGATAATATTCGAAGCCAGGGGTCAAGTAGACGCTGATTCTGGCACAACAGCACCAAATGATGGTCAAATATATTTTCCATCTTTAATTAGATACCCCGATGTTACATCTGATATATGTTATATAGATGTTATATACCCATATGCTAATTTTAATCCTTGGGATCAAGAAGTTTGTGGTGGTTCTCAGCAAGAAGCAAAAGGCATAAAAAGAGGAGTTTCTATTGATGGTGATACTTTATCAGTTATAGGCTCTACTATAAGAAATCGTACAGTTTATGTTTTTAATCTTAGTATGGTAACTAATAAAATTACTGAATGGTTTGAGCATTGGAATATATCGAAGATTTCTAATCAAAGGTCATCGGCACTTGATGGGTTAAGTCCTAGAGAGGAATTTTTTGAAAGGTTAGAAAGTTTTATTGATGATTTGTACAAAGTTAATCCTAATAATATTCATAGCACTGTTTCTGATCAGTATGGTTATTTTAAAGTTGGGCCTGTCAATTTAAAATATGGAGAAGAAAATAGAATAATAATATGTGTTAAATTTGGAGATAAATCTTGGGATTTCAGAGTAAGACCTGTTGAAAGTATGTGGTATGGTGGTTTGTTATTACAAAATTCTTTTGAACATGAAGGTACTGGTTATGGATTGCCTACAGCTTTTGTACCTAATGCTAGTATTGAAGGTGAAATAATAACTCACCCAGCACAGGCTAAATCATCTGCAGATCCTAATTCTAGTTTTCTATGTTCATTACGAAGCATAATACATTCTTTTAGTTATAAATATACCAATCATAATTTTGAAGAGCATTCTATTTGGACATATTCTTATAGGAAGGTTAAGCTTACTGAAACAGTTATAAATTGGACTCGTATAGGAAATGGTGGTTATGTATGGGCAGAACTTGCAGATACAAATATAAATTCTATTTTTGAATGGGGTATAGAAAGTGCTGTAATGAGTCGAGCGTCAACTGGCGAAGAAGGTGAAGGAGAATCAGCTACTGCATCTATTTCATGTCTTGAAGAAGGTTCTGGACAGGTTGATATGGAAGAAGTAGAAATTGAGGAGTTTGTTAGTGGAAAAGTAAGTATACCTCCATCAGCCTGTGTGTTAAAACCTAAGGATGGAAATCCTAGAATATTTTTTAATGATGAGTGGGATTTAGAAGTGGAATACTGGTATAAAGAAATAAGTGATACAGATACAGAGTCTACAAATATAGAAATAGTACATCCTGATTTTTCCAATGAATTTACGCATTATGTAGAAAGCGTTTTGGAAATAAAAATAAATAGAAATATGTTTACTGTTGATAATGTATATAATCAAACGATAGCTTTAACAGCTATTTTTGAGGATGAGGAAGGTAGAATTGTAACAATATTTCCAACAAAAATGTTGACTCAAGTTAATAAAGTCGAATGTAGAAGTGAAGAAATTTTTTATAGATATGAAGGACCATCTAAACAATATAAATTATCTCCTGATACTGGAGGAACCAGGTTTAGAACAAATGGTAGTATAGAATTGGCCGGCGATGGCCCTATCCATTATTATACACCTCCTTGCGGGGATCATGAAAATGGTCCTAGAGGAGACAAAAAAGGTCCTGTATGGTATCCTTATAGTTCATGTGATGATTGTGATTTTTATAGAGCATGGGGTAATGCATCATATTGTACAGCTTGGTTTAAATGTGCTGGTGATGATAATCCGGAAACAAATTTAATGAGATATTGTGGCCCTGAACTAAAAAAGGCTTGGGCTATTCCAGCCTCTAGTTTAGCTTTCTGTCATACAGGTTTTTGGTATAGATATAGCAATATGTCAGCTGGTAATGTGATTTTTACAGGATATGCTAATATAGTACCATGGGTAGATGTAAATGAATATATATCTAACCGTTGGGCTTTACCACCATTTGGTAATAAAGGTCGGGAATTTGTGGTTAAATATCTTTCACAAGACTATCATTATCATGTGTCAATTAAGGGTGGTAGAAGATCTACAGCAAGTGATTGGGTACCAGTGGTCCCTAATATAAATGATTTTTCTATACCAATTGGTTATTTTGATGAAAAATCTTTTATATCTAATTGTGGTTTTGAATATACAAATCAGCTTAATTTTATGCAATTTCTTTTAATTGGTGAGAATTTGGTGGATTTTAGAAGGCGTTTTGAAGATGTTCTTGGTGTTAGAGGTATATGGCGTGCAACTTATCCTAAATTAGTTGAAGCTGGTGTATTAACTCATGCAATTCATTATTATTTCAAAGAAAGTGATATTGCTTGGGTTTGGCGAGAAAGATGGAAAGAAATAGAATATTTAAGTGTTAGAAAATTATATTTTGTTAATTATGAAAGACCTGATTATGTTTATGATAATGAAACGGTCGAACATAGATTTATATGTAGTGAAGATTCATATATTATAAAATATGAAGCCCCTAAATTTAGTTCAGATGGTGAATTAGATAAGTATCCTTCTATTAAGTTAGGTAATGGACCAAAACGTTATTTTAATATAATATATGATGATTATGATTCAGATTCTAATTGTATATGGATGGACGAAGGTTCCGGTGTAGTGGATGGTAGCACATCAGATTTAACCTCTGATGGAGAGAAAGAAGAAAATATTTATGAAAAAACTTCACCAAATGCTACTGGTAGTAAATGGATTCATGATGAAAATTGTATTTTTGAAGAGGGTGCTGTGGATAATTATGCGGAAGCTGAAGCAGCTGGTAGAGTAATACAGGTCTATGATGATTTTGAAGGAATACTTAAAACCTACTGGAATAGAGGCATTATAGTTAATATAGATATTAATTCTTTAAAATATTTGCCTTATGAAGAAGGGGATGTAGAATCTTTCGCATCAGAATTTACACCCGGTCCTGATGAAAATAATATGTGGACTATGTCTTTTGAAACAAATACTGTTTCAGTGCCAAAAGCTGTATGTATTTCAAAAGTAATAATATCAGGTTATTGGGGACTTATAAAAAGATTTGATGATGCTTATGAAATAACAAAAACATCAGTTTGTATTCCTCAAATCAGTGTTATTAGTAACGGTATTACTATAGCTCAGAGGGATGCTATAAATTATGATGAAGAAGTCTATGGAGATATAGGATTAAAACAATATACAGTAGAAATTTTAATACAACCTACGGTGGAAAGAATGTTAAATGGTGAGGAAATTAAAGTTTCATTTGATCCTTTTCACGGTCAGCGAGTTATTTTAGAGGATGTTGCGGCTGTTTATTGTGAGTATGTTGATACAGAAGAAGTGATACAAGTATATGAAAGGTTGTATGTAGCTTCAAAAGGTAGTGAATTTGGTGATTGGAATATAAATGGTCCTAAAGTAAATGGAAATTTTGTTTTACAAGGTGATTTAGATGGATATAATTCTGGAACTTACTATGCTATTTCACCACAACTAAATTATGTATCAGCTGACGCATTTGAAACTAGAGATAAAATGCGTGCTGGATATGCTAGCAAGCAGTATTATGAACGAGAAAGTCTTAATATAAATATTGGTAGCATAGCAGAAGTGGAAGGTAAACAAGGTGAATATTACACAGATGCTTATAATAGAGATGTAGATGGGGATGTGTTTACATATAAAAGTATTATGCCATACCCTTTAGCTCAATTTTTGGAAGATCATAATATAGATTTTAATATTTCAGATAGATCGTTGGTTATAAAGGCAAAAAAAGCTGATTGGAGTAATCATTATTTAAATAGTTCCTTAGAAGAGGGAGTTATATGGAATCCAGGAGGTCATTATTGGCAGTGGAGTTCTTCCATTGAAAGCGGTAGATGTTGGGAATATGTTTATGGTTCTCCAGCTTGGGTTTTAAAAAGATACCACCTTCAAGAAGCTGAATACATCCATGTGGATACTGGGAGAGGTGTTTTTGCAGATAATATAGTTGTCGCATTATATGGAAATAGACTTGGATATAAGTTGGAATGTGCACAAAAACTTGGGTTGTTAGAGGGAATGGATGTGGGTAATCTTACTGGAACCGCAACCCAAACTTTTGTTGATCCTAGTAATGTACCAACACCTTAAAGGAGTATAAATTGGATTTTTTAAATTTAAAATGTGATTATTGTAATTCAACATTTATTTATTGTGATCCATTAGAAACTTTTAATAGTTATATTTCTGATGGTAATGATTTAATAGATATAAAAAATACTTTAAATAAGAATAGTAGTGATTATATAGTGTGTAGATGTAAATCTTGCGGTGCTTTAATGAAATATACTTTTAAAGAGATGGAAAAAAACGTTAGGGAAAATATATGTGAAGTAATGGTGCGTATGATTTCACATGAACAATTTAAAAATATAAGTTCTGTTGAACATACAAAAAAAGTTTTTGTATATTGCGGAAAATGTAATGGTTGGGATGGAAAAGGTTCTTGTCCTATTGAAATATTTGAAAAATGTGATTTAAAAAGGATGCCTTTATAATGGATTATAATTTCATAAATGAAGCTGTGACTGTTAGACCATCACCTCTCTGTAAATACGACACAAATGTTGGTTATACAACAGATTTTAGTGTCAATGGTGACGTAGACGGTTGGGATTATTATGATGGTATTCATACATATACTTGTTGGGGTAATTTTCTATTTGGTACTTTATATGGTAGTTATGCTTTAGTTGGTAGAAATACTATATTTCAGCCTGTTTCAGCTGAGACGCATTACGTTGTTACAATAATTATGAAAATTAATCCTATTGAAAGAGTTGAGTCGCAACCACTTCCAACGGTTGGTAGACTGATGTGGATTACAGACAGTGATGGTTCTTGGAATACCACAAAAAGCCATGATTTTACTATTAATGCAAATAATTTATGGAATGTATATAATTTAAATTTAGGGGAGGAACGGTGGTGGCAAGGTAATATAACTAATTTACGTCTTTATCCTATTTATTCAGATGGTAGAGATGGTGATGAATTTTTTGTAAAAAGTATAAAGATTATTTCTGTAGATACTTATGATTGTAAAAATACTGCTTGTGATTATTATTTAAATTATTCACATCCATGTCCTGGCACGGGAAGTAAGGGTTATTGTAAATCTTTCGCTATAAATGCTGGCGTTTATGATATAGAAGAAAATGTTAATGATGAACTTATTATTAATATTAATGATTATGGGAATGAAACAGTAAATTTAGATCCAATTCAAAATGCAAATGGATTAGAAATTGCTAAGAATTTAACTAGCGCAATTTCTAAAATAGGAATAGGTGGGTATGCTGAGGTTGAAATAGATTATACAGATAGCGGTGAGTTTATAATATATTCCGGCACTTATACTGAAAGTAGTAATGTGGTAGTTGTAGACTGTCCTATAGCCAGAACATTAGGATTCTTTGATGACGATGGTGTTGATTTATCTACTAGGGTTGTGGGTACTACACCAGCTAGTGGTTTTGCTCCTTCTTCTTCTTTTAGAATAAAATCTTTTCAGTTATTAACATTATTTGATGGTGATTCTAAAACTGGTTTTTCATTTAATCCTTATATATATAATATAGAAGGTGGTAGAAAAGATTGGTTAGATGGTGGTATAGGTAGAGCTAGTGCTATAGAAACTTCATCAGATGAATCAGTAAGTCCTATAACTGGTACAGTTAATACTGTAGAAAGAGAATATGATTTATTGGAAAATTCTGGTAAGACTATGATAGATTTTAATCATCCATTTAATGCTAGTGGAAGAATTAAGAATATAAGTCTAGCTTGTACACTTGATCAGGGATGGGATGATTCTTACTCAATACCAGGAGAAAATTTTCAAGGTAGAATTGAAGCCACAAATTGTAAGGTAAAAATATTAAGACCTAAGAAGAATGGTAATCTTGAAGTTGTTTATACATTAGATATTCCGAATAGAAATTATTCTGGAGGTAGATTATATTCTTTCCATCAAGAACATACGGAAATAGAATGCGATATATGGGTAAATAAGGGAGATCTCATAGGTGTTTATAATGCTAATCTTTATAGAGGAAAATCTATATCAGGTGAAGAGGTAGATGCTTTATATTATCATTTGGATGGTGAGGTAAGTGGTGAGTTTGATCCTGGAAAATTATATGGTGATGGTCTTGGGGGTTTATTGGTTTATGCCAGAAGTGATGAAATTCAAGATAAGTTAGTTATAGATGTAGATTTGGGTTACAGAGTTAATATAGAAGATATAGATATTTATGGTAGTGTAGAATCTAATACTATAGAATTTAATGTGGCTAGATGTTTAGATATAAATTGGGATGTAGATTTGTTCGGCGGACAGCATTATACAGAAATAACTAATCTTATTTTAGGACTTGATTATAAACATCCTTTTAGATTTTTACATGATAATATAGCATATGGAATAGATAAGTTAGATGATGGTATAAAAATAGTTAATGATGGTATAGCTGCTGATGGATATATTGGTGGAGAGGAAAATATATATAACCATTCTACTACTTACGGCCCGCCAGGATATGTAGCAAAAAGCCTTGTTCCAGTTAATCCTCGTTATTTCTATGTGAATGGTGATAGTGAATGGCTAGGCATCTATCAACATATAGGAAGTAATCAATCAAGACCAATTATAGAAGAATTTAATGAAGATCCAATTGCTTTTACTTTAATTTTTCCTTATAATAAAAGTAAACGAATATATAAATCTGCTATATATTTTAAAGAGCAAAATAATTTTAGAAATTTTTCTTTATCATATATGACAGATGTGAATGATATTTATGGTAAT
>Ga0164311_10000769_pt1 | contig 14731 bp, 15 predicted proteins | sample GuaBasSedimGuay2_FD_121796 | JGI IMG/M metagenome (GOLD analysis project Ga0164311, IMG submission 121796) | Subseafloor sediment microbial communities from Guaymas Basin, Gulf of California, Mexico - Guay2, Core 4569-9, 9-12 cm | ecosystem: Environmental > Aquatic > Marine > Hydrothermal vents...
AGCCTGCCAACCTCATCCGGGAAAATTTTAAACTTGTCATAATACCAGTTCCTTATCCTTTGGAGGATTTTCGGGCGGAAGTTTAAGCCTCCAGCCACTAGAGAGAAAGCTGGCAGGGTGCAAGCGTCCCACGTTCTAACTCGCCTTCCACTTTTAAGGTCGGCGTTAACCTCGTCCACCACGTTGAAACATACGCAGATGGGGCAAACCATGGTGCAGTTTCCGCAGCCCAAACATTTGTCGCCCAAAGGCTTCCAGAAGTCTTCCTGCTCGAAAAGCTCGTCAACCCGTTGGGGTAAGCCTTCAACCTTAACTTTCACCATGCCTTTGTAGCGGGCGTAGGATTCCTCCTCTACTCTTCTAGCCTCCTCCTCTGAAATCTCCTCGAAGATGGGGCTGCCAGTGAGGCTTTCACCCTTGCTCGTCGCAATGTAGGCATAGTAATAGTTGCCTGACTCGCGGAGGAAAATGTCGAAGCCTTCCTCCACCTTGAAGGTTCCCAGCGACTCGCAGAAACAGGTTTCCTCCGGTTTACAGTCTACGCCTATAATGGTTAATCCTTCCTTCCTCGCCTTATAGTAGGGGTCCTCATAGTTGGAGGTGAGAACCTTATCTATGATGAGGAGAGCGTTTATGTCGCAGGGATGAAGCCCGAAAAAGATGAAGCCTCCCTCAGGGAAGACAGGTTTAACCTCTGAATCGTAGAATTCCAGCAGGATTTCTTTGGGAGGGAAGAGGAACTTTTTAGGAGGAGTCTGACTGGCAACATAGTCTAAGGCTAGCTCGGACTCCTCGCTTAAAACTTCGAAGGTGTAGCCTCCCCCAGGCTTCCTTACAGGGCCGACCACGATGCCTTTGCTCATAAGCTCTTTAATGAAGGATGGAAGGTCAGCCTTTTTCATACGTTTAAACTTCATTAGGCTACACCCATTTTAAGCCTCAAATTAGCTTACCATAAGCTAACCTTGAAGAATACTTAAAACTAACTACACCTCTCCAACAGAGATAAAAGCAAGCCCAGCCTCCAAGATATGAGAGGCTTGAAGGCGGAGATCAAGGTTTCAGGGATAGTTCAGGGAGTAGGCTTCCGGCCTTTCATTTACAGGCTGGCTGTTAGCCGCGGCCTTAAAGGCTATGTTAGAAACCTTGGAGACGCAGGTGTGGAAATCGTCGTTGAAGGGTCCAAGGAGAACATTGAAAGCTTCATAGAGGACATTAGGAGGGAAAAGCCGGCTCCAGCCGTCATAAACAGGCTTGACGTAAACTTTCAATCTAGGGAAGAAGGCTTCCGAGAGTTTAAAATTTTGGAGAGCTTAGATAAACGGGAGAAAGCCGGTTCCATCATACCGCCTGACATAGCTATCTGCGACCAATGCCTCAGAGAGTTTTTGGATCCTTCAAACCGACGCCATAAATATTATTTCATAACCTGCACTCTTTGCGGGCCAAGATACACCATAATCGAGAGGCTGCCCTACGATAGGCCTAACACCACCATGAGAGATTTCGAAATGTGTCCTGAATGTTTTCGCGAATACACAGACCCTTCAAACCGCAGGTTTCACGCCCAAACCGTGGCTTGCCCTGTCTGTGGGCCTAAAGCTCTCTTGGTAGACTGCAGAGGGAAAGAGGTCCCCTGCAGAGACCCCTTCGTGGAGGCTGGTAAGCTTGTCTCTGAAGGTTTTATTGTGGCTGTTAAGGGGATTGGAGGCTTCCACATAGCGGCTTCCACCCTTAAGTCTGAACCTGTCAGGAAGCTTAGGAAGGCCAAGTATAGGGAGCAGAAGCCCTTTGCCGTTATGGGGAGAAACCTTGAAGCTGTGGAAACCTTCGCCGAGGTGGGAGAGGTTGAAAGGAGGCTTTTAACCTCGCCTGAAAGGCCTATAGTGCTGCTGAATAAGAGCCGTGAATATTATTTGGCGGAGGATATTGCTCCCGGCCTCCACAATATAGGTGTAATGCTTCCCTACACAGGGCTTCACTACCTCCTCTTTGAGGGAGCCAGAGAGGAGCCAGCCCTAATCATGACCAGCGGAAACCTTTCAGGTGAACCCATCATCTCCGACAATGAGGAAGCCTTAAAGAAGCTGAGCAGGTTCGTGGACTACTTCCTCCTCCACGAACGCAGGATAGCTCAGAAGTGCGACGACTCCGTGGTGCGGCTGGTGGATGGAAAGCCAACCTTCATTAGACGTTCCCGAGGCTATGCTCCAGCACCTGTAAGGCTGAAGGTTAAACTTAAGAGAAGCGTGGTAGCCTACGGGGCTGAAGAGAACGTCACAGCTTGCGTGGCCTTCGAGGATAAAGCTTTCCTCAGCCAGTATGTGGGCGAGGTTGAAAGACTTGAAGGTGTCGAATATTTAGACAGAACTGTCCGACATTTACTCCGCCTTACCGGGGCTAGGCCTGAGAGGCTGGCCTGCGACCTTCACCCGCGTTTCGCCTCCACCCTCCTAGCCAGAAAACACGCCGAGGAATACAACTGTAGTCTAAGCCAGGTTCAACATCACTACGCTCACGCGTTAAGCCTTCTGGCTGAACATGGCTTAGAGGAGATTTTAGCCGTGGTATGTGATGGGTTCGGCTATGGGGTTGACGGGAAAGCTTGGGGAGGCGAAATTCTCTACTGTTCGGTCGACGAGTGGAGGAGGCTTGGACACCTCGAGGAGCAGCCTCTCCTCGGCGGAGACCTTGCAGCCCTCTACCCTGACAGAATGGCCTACGGCGTCCTGGCGAAAGCTGGCTACGAGAAAGCTGAAGAATGGCTTTTAAACCGTTCACGATGGCTTCCCCACGGCCGAAAGGAGGCTGAAACCATCATGAAAACGTTTGAAAAAGGCCGCTACCTAACCACTACTAGCGCGGGGAGAATTCTGGATGCTGCCGCAGCCATCCTCGACATTTGCCACCGGAGAACCTATGAGGGGGAGCCAGCCATGAAGCTGGAGGCGAAAGCCCACCATGGAAGGAGGGTTCTAGATTTAAAGCCGGAAATTGAGGGGGGAACCGTGAAAACTTCAGGTTTAATGATTGCCTTAATGGAGGGCTTAGGCAGGTTTAGAGTTGAAGATCTGGCTTACAGTGTTGAGGAGTATTTGGCGGAAGCCCTAGCTGAGCTGGCATGTTCTGAGGCTGAAAGGTTGGGGTTGAAGGCTGTAGGCTTCACTGGCGGAGTGGCCTTCAACCACCATATCACTTCAACTTTCAGACGGAGGGTTGAAAGCCGAGGCTTGAAGGTTTACGTGAACCTTCAGGTTCCTCCGGGGGATGGAGGCTTATCGCTGGGTCAAGCCTTTAAGGCGGGGATGGAAAAATAAGTTTAAAAAGCCTATGACAATTAGGCTTCTTAAGCCGGGAAGGAGCAATGTGCCTGGCCATACCTGCCAGAGTTCTAGAGGTTCACGGGGCTAAAGCTAAGGTGGATTTTGGAGGAGGCGTCACCCGAGAGGTAAACGTCTCGCTTCTAGAGAATGTTAAGGAAGGAGACTACGTGATTGTGCATGCCGGCTTCGCCATCCAGCTTCTCGACAGAGAGGAGGCGGAGCGAACCCTCAAGCTTTGGGAGGAAATCCTCTCCGCAGGAGAGCGTTAAAACCATGGTTAAGGTTGTGGAAGCCCGGGAAGGAGAGGCATTAGACATAGAGTTAGACCTGAACCTGCAGAAGAAGAATCTTGAGCTGGCGGAGGCTAACCGCAGGCTTCTCGAGAAGTATGGAATTAGAGCCATAGACTTCATGGGTTCTGTGGGTTCAGGCAAAACAAGCCTCATTGAGAGACTGGTGGGAAAGCTTAAAGGCAAATATCGGATAGGCGTGATAGGCGGAGATTTAACCACCACCATTGACATGGAGATTTTAAGCCGCCACGGCGTCCAAGTGGTTCAAGTTAACACCGGGAGAGAATGTCATCTCGACGCTAACCTTGTCGCTAGGGCTCTCCAAAGTCTCCCCCTAAACAGTTTAGATTTAATCTTCATTGAAAATGTTGGAAATATTATTTGTCCAGCGGATTTCCCTTTGGGAGCCCACAGGAGGGTTGCCGTTGTCAGCGTTATCGACAGCCCCTACATAATCGTTAAGCACCCCTTAACCTTCCAAGCAGTAGACGTGGTAGCCTTAAACAAGGTTGACCTGGCCGAAATCGTGGGAGTCAACGTAGCTAAGCTTGAAGAGGAATTAAAGAAGATTAACCCCAAACTAAGCATAGTTAAGACAAGCTGTAAGACAGGTTTAGGCGTGGACCAGCTTATCGAGGTTTTAAATCTTTAGTTGAGGAGTGGAGGGATGCACGAGTTTTCAGCAGCCAGCCAGCTGGTTGACCTTGTTTTAGCTGAGGCTGAAAAGCGGAAGGCCAAACGGGTGGTGGAGGTTAACCTCATCATTGGGAGACTTAGCTTCCTTAACCCTGAGCAGGTGAAGTTTGCCTATGAGATCCTCTCCAAGGACACCTTGCTGGAGGGGTCGAAGCTTAACGTTCAAGAGAAGCCTCCTCTGGTGGAATGCCCTAAATGCGGCTATAAAGGCGGAATAGAAGTTAAAGATGACCCCTACTTTCACCTGGGAATCCCCCTGCTCCGCTGCCCCAAATGTGGGGGAGAAGTCAAAATTGTGGAGGGAAGAGAGTTCATCGTGAAATCCATAAAAATCGAGGTGTAGCCTGGGGAATGTTCCAGTTTAGAGACCGCCACCTCGCCGAGAAAATCCTGGAAGCCATCCGCAGGCTTAACCTCGGCAAGGTTCGGTTCATGCATGTCTGCGGAACCCATCAAGACACCTTGGTGCGCTTCGGGCTGGACGAGCTTCTCCGCAGGGTCAACGTGGAGGTAAGGCAGGGTCCAGGCTGCCCCGTATGCGTGACAACCGACCGGGAATACGTGGAAGCCGCGGTTTTGGCTAGGAAAGGGGTAACCCTAGCCACCTTCGGCGACGCTTCAAGGGTTCCCTGCGGAGGCGGGAAAAGCCTTCTAGACCTCAGGGCGGAAGGCTGTGATGTCCGCGTGGTTTACAGTGTTGAAGACGCCTTGAAGCTTGCTGAGCGAGGCTTGGAAACAGTTTTTCTCGCTGTGGGCTTTGAAACTACGGCTCCAAGCACGGCGGCGGTGCTGCTTTCAAACCCCCCGGAAAACTTCACCATTCTGAACTGTCACCGGTATATTCCTCCGGCTATTGAGGCTCTCCTCCAAATGGGGGAGGTGAAGCTTAACGGGCTGATCGAGCCCGGGCATGTAAGCACCATTATAGGGGTGAAACCCTACCTCCCCATTTCCCGGAGATTCCGCATCCCCCAGGTGATAGCAGGCTTTGAGCCTTTGGACCTCCTCATGGCTGTCTACATGCTTTGCAGGCAGCTTGCCGAAGGGAAAGCTGAGGTGGAAAACGAGTATACGAGGAGCGTGAGGTTTGAGGGAAACCCTAAAGCCTTGGAGGCGATGGACCGGGTTTTTGAGGCCTGCAATGTGGAGTGGAGAGGCTTCCCCCTCATACCCTCCTCCGGAATGAAGCTGAGAAGGGAATACGAGAAATATGATGCCAGGCTTAAATATGAAGACTGGCTGGAGGAGCTTCCACCCTACGTTTCCCCTGAAAAGGAAGGATGCCGTTGCGGGGAAATCCTCCGGGGGGTAGCAGACCCTTGGGACTGCCCCCTTTTCGGGAAAGCCTGCACTCCAAGGCGGCCCATAGGCCCCTGCATGGTGTCCATTGAGGGCCTATGCAACATAGAATACAAGTACAGGTTTAGGCAGCTGTAAAAAGGCCTTAGCAAATTCGGGGGATAGGGTCTCCAGCAGGTGGAGGAAGAATTCTTCTACCTCCAATAGCCGTCTCAAGGATAACTCCCTCATAACTGTCGGTGGCTTCTCCAATTATCTGCGCTTCTCTGCCCTGAGGATGGCTTCTTAATGCTTCTAAAACTTCTTCAGCCTTCTCGGGAACAACACCTATCACAAGTTTACCCTCATTCCCCACCTCTAACGGGTCGATTCCCAACATTTCGCAGGCAGCTCTAACCCCCTCACGGATGGGAATTGCCTCCTCACGGATGAGAATTCCAACCTTAGATTTTTCAGCCCACTCGTTCAGGCTGTTGGATAAGCCTCCCCGCGTAGGATCCTTCATGGCAACTATGCCTCCAACCTCGCCTAGAAGCTTTAAGGCAAGCTTATTGAGGGGGGCCACATCGGACTGAAGCTCATAGCCGAAGCCGTAGCCCTCCCGGAAGGAGAGCAAAGCTATTCCATGGTCGCCGACGGTTCCTGAAACAATTATTTTGTCTCCAGGCTTAAGGTTGGAGTCTAGAAGCCACCTAGCCTTAAACTCAGGCCTGAAACGTTTAACCACGGAAAGGTTGTGTTCTAAAGCCTGGCTGCGCCGCCCTATCCCGGAAGTGGTTATCACCATGCCTCCAAGGCTTCCCCTCTCAACCACCTTCGTGTCTCCCGTAATAATCCAAACTCCAGCCTCCCTGCAGGTTTCCCCCATGCTGGCTACCACCCTCTCCAAATCCTTCAAGGGTAAGCCTTCCTCCAAGATTATTCCCGCAGCCAAAGCCACAGGCTCAGCCCCCATAACGGCTATGTCGTTCACCGTCCCGGAAACAGCCAGCCTCCCAATGTCTCCCCCAGGGAAAAACAGCGGCTTAACCGTGTGGCCGTCAGACTTTAAAACCCAGTCTTCCACCACCGCCGCATCGTCTAAAGCTTCCAGCGGAACCTCGAAGGGGCTTCCGCCCAAATGTTTAAGCATGAAATTTTTTATGAGTTGAAGGGTTAAGATGCCTCCTGCCCCATGGCTCATGGTAATTCCTTCCATGCTCCAGGCTCCCCCACGCGGAGAAGGCTAGGATAAGGGAGGGGGAGGCTGGTGAAAAATCTTTCCTTAAGCCTACCTACGCTTTCTAAGCGAGGTTATAGCCGGCTTAGCCTTCTCCCTAGATTTCCCGGTGAAAATCGACTTGAAATGCTCCCAGTTCACCGGTATCATGCCCAAATACACGTGGACAGCAGTGGTTGCAATGAAATACCAGAAGAGGAAGAAGTGAATGGAACGGATAAGGGCTAGGCCTCCCGCCCAGCCGATGAGCGGAAGGAAACCTGCGAAAAAGTCGGGCCAATACATGGCTATTCCCGTTAAGCCTATGAGCAGTACGGCTACAAGGTCAAGCCAGAAGAGAAACTTCTGCCCAGCATTATATTTTCTGAAGTATTGGCGGCGCATGGTGTCATAGATGGAGTAAACAGGGTAGAAGCGGAAAAGCTTCATGAAGTTTCCAACAGCATAAAACTGGAAGCGTATATCGTCGAAGGAGAGCAGGAAATCCCTGATTTCCCCGGTGGCTATCAGATAGTAGAATTGGACGGGAAGATACCAGATGGCTAGGAGGATGGCTGCCAGCATGTGGATAGCCCTAGCAATCTCAAAGCCTCCGAAAAGGTTGAAGCCATAGTAAATTTGGATGCCTGTTAAGCCGAGTGTAAGCATGAGGGAAACATGAACCCAATGGTGAACCCTGTCGAAAAGCGTATGCCTAACAACCTCTACCTCTTTGATTTTCCCTTCCACCTTTAGCCCTCCACCAAATGACAGGCGCAGGCCAAGCAGGGGTCGAAGGAGCGAACCACCCTCACCACGTTAACCGGGTTGGAAGTATCGGGGACAGGTGTCCCCACTAGGGCCTGCTCGACGGGGCCTGGCTTCCCGGAGCCGTCGCGGGGTGAAAGATTCCAGGCGCTGGGTGAAACCACCTGGTAGCGTTCAATTTTTCCTCCCCTAATGGTGACCCAGTGGGCGTTGCTTCCACGTGGAGCCTCCCAGAAGGCTGAGCCCTCACCGAAGTCTGGAACTGTGAAGGGTAGCCATACCTCTCCGCCGGGTTTAAGGCTGAAAACCCATTCAGGCATCTTCTCTAGGAGAAGAACAACCTCAGCCGCCCTAGCATACATCCGGTCGTAGAGGGAAGCCCCATGCTTAGATTTAGGCTTGTAGTAGCCGGCCAGGGTCATTCTGGCTAGGGGGCCTGTCTCGCAGGGTTCACCCTCATAGCGGGGTGACTTAATCCAGCTATAGGCTCCAGGCTTCCCGTAGCGGTCTTCAGGCGGCGGAGCCTCCCAAGGCTTTCCTGCAGAAGCCTCAGAATACCAGGAGGAAGCTACATACTCAATTATTTTCCCGGGATCCAAAGGTTTAACTTCACCTTTAATTTTCACCAGGTTTCGGAAAACAGGTTTACCGGGCTGCTGAGGGTCGGGGTAGCATTCGTAGGAGAGAAAGTTTCCGCAGCCCACTCCGAAATCTAGGAATTCAGGATGGCTGTCCAGGTATTCTTGGATGGTTGGAATAAGCTTCCCCACGTAGCTTTCCAGCTCTTTAAGCTTGGCTAGGGCGCTTACAGCTTTATCCACCGTTAAAACGGTGGCTACTCCTCCTGGAACAAGCGCCTCCGTGTGGGGGGCCTTACCCCCGAAAAGCGCGATAATCTGGTTGCAGATCCGTTGGGCGGGAAGAATAGTCTCCTTTAGAAGTTTATAGTAGTTTTCCATGCCCAGCCCGTACATGTCGTAGTCTGGGCCTGCTAGCACTGACAGGTGGACAAGATGCGAATACATTGTTGAAGCAGCCTGAATAATGTTTCTCAGGGCAACCGCGTTAACAGGTAAATCTTCCAAGGTTATTCCGGCAGCCCTCTCCACGGCCATCGCCGAAACCAGATGGTGAATGTTATGGCAGACGCCGCAGATTCGCCCTAAGATTACGGGGGCGTCTCGAGGGTCTCTTCCAACCACGATTTTTTCGAGGCCCCGCCAGAGGAGGCCGCTGCTCCAAGCCTCCTCCACCACTCCCCCTTCAACTTTAACCTTCACGGCTAGGTGGCCTTCAATCCTGGTTACAGGGTCCACGTTGACTATAACCGCCATGTTTAAACCTCCTCATATTCCGGATGCCTGGTTCCAGCCTTACGCCTTATAGCGTGGAGAGCTATGGCGAGGGCGGCTACCCCTGCAAGCCCGTAAGCCCAAGTTTTAAGGTCTATGCCTAGGACAGCTGGAACAGCCTCAACCTCCTTGTGGAAGGGGCTTAAAGGTGTCTCTGGAAATCTTGGATGCGCGCAGCCTACGCATATGCCTCCGTTTTGCGTGCACATGTTTACACCGTTATTCCAAAGCCTCATGGGGCAGTCAACCTTAACGATGGGGCCCTTACAGCCCAGCTTCCACAAACATTTATCTTCGCCAAACTTTTCAGCGAACTCACCACGGTCGTAGAAGCCCCGCCGCGGGCAGAGGTCGTGAAGGTAATGGCTGTAAAAGACTTTGGGGCGTCCATACTCGTCAAGCTCAAGCTTCTCGCCTGAAAGAACTGCAGCCAGCGTGAGAATAATCCATTCAGGATGGGGCGGGCAGCCTGAAATATTGACTACGGTTTTCCCGGGAAGAATCTCCTTAACAGGCTTGCAGCCCGTCGGGTTTGGGGAGGCTGCGGGAATCCCGCCGAAGGCGGCGCAGTCTCCTACAGCCACCACCACACCAGCCTTTTCACCCAGCCTTCTAACCCACTCTTCAATGGGGACAGGTTTACCCTCAACCTCGCCTACCGTACAGTATTCGCCTTTGGGAATGGCTCCTTCAACAATTAAAACGTCGAGGGGTTCCAAGCCTTCAACAAACCTTTCTAAGGGTTTAACGGCAGCCTCTCCTTGGGCAGCCATAACGGTAGGGTGGAAAGCCACTTCAAGCCTAAACCTAGTTATCACGTCTACCAGGTCAGGATGGGCTCCCTGAAGAAGGGAGATAGTGCAGCCTGTGTCGCCTGCACCCTGAAGCCAAACAACCTTAACCTTCCCATCCAAAGCCAGCTTGAAAGCTTCAGCCACCCTTGAAAGCTGAGAGCCTAGCAGTAAAACGCCTCCAAGGGCCACAGCGGCTTTAAGGAAATCTCTACGTTGCAATCTGCCTTTCCCCACACTTTCAGCCTGAAATCTTTCGTTAACACATCCCCCATAGAGGAAATAAATTTTTTGACAAAGAAGCCTTCTTAAGCTTCTGGTGGAAAATGGCAGGTAAATCTATGTTTCCTCAGCCTGAATATTTAACTAACCCCCTATGGCCATTGCTTGTTGAAACAGCGAAAGCTTTACCCTCCTACCCCTACCATAAAGACTACGTCAGAAACGTTCTGCTCAGAGATAACCCGCAGATAACTCCTGAAGAGATTAAGGTGCGTATGGGAATCCCGCTGGGGGAGGCCCTAGTAATCCTCTACGAGCTTTCCCTCGAAGAGGAGGGTAAACCTTCCCCTTGAAAAATGCCTCGGTAACCCTCCTTCACAGGCTTACTCAGCCGGAAGAAAACAAGCTGACCTATCCTCGCGTTAAGGCTCAACTCTAAACCGTGCGGATTGTAAACGTTGAGCAGCCCTTGCCCTCGCCCCCTATAGCCTGGATCCCACAAAGCCGTGTAGAGAATGGCTCCGCTACGCATCAGGCTTGACCTAGGAAAAACCAGGGCGGCTAAATCTTCTGGAAGCCAAACCTCCTCATTATAGCGGACTAGGTAGAAGCCTGAGGGAAGCCATGTTGGCTTTTCTGAAAGCTTTAAAGGTTTCAATGGTGGAAGCCTACGCTCCCTATTGTCGAAAGCCAGCCTTCCAGGGCCTTCAAAAGCCGAAATTTCGGCTACTGTCAATTCGAAGCCTGCAGGCTGAAGCTGCTCTTCAAGGCTGATGTAGCCTGAAATCAGCGGGCGTGGGCTGTTTATGAGAGCCCTTATCTCTTCAGCTGAAAGAATGGAAGCCAAAAATTTACCCCCTTTATCTCTTTAAGGGGTTACAGTAAGCTTTAGAATGGTTGAAGCTTCCTTTAAAGGGGTGCCATCCGCCGCGTAGACTTGAATCTGGACAGGATATTCGCCTGGAGGAGTCTGGGAGGAGGCAGCCACCGTTACAGAATAGGTTTTGGAAACCCCCTTCGGACCTAAAGGTTCAACTTCTATGGTGCTGGGTGAAAGGGTTAAGCCTTCTGGTGCGATTCTAAACTTCACCTCCGCCCTCAAACCCTCATAGATAACGTTTTGACTTAGACTTTTAACTTGGAAGCGGAGAACGGTGGAGTCTCCTCTGCTGATGCTGCTTTTGCCGAAGGGATTGAACAGGTCGACTTTCCAGCCTACATTGGCCAGTTTAACGGCTGGAAGCACCTTTATCTCCCTTTCAACCCCAACCGAATAGAGAGTTTTACCTCCGCCGGAATATTTCAGCCGGAAGGTTGCCCGGTAAACGCCTTCAGGAACATCTTTAGCCTTAAGTTTAACAGTGAAGTCTCTGGTTTCCCCTGGAGGCAGCGTGAAAGCCCCGTTTTCAAGAGTGAAAGCCTCGCTCTCCATGAGTAGCTTCACATTCTCGGCTGGTCCTCCACCCACGTGGGAAACCGAAACCTTCACTTCTACCGTTTCCATGGCAACCATCTGGCTGGGAACCTTCACCGTGAAGCTGAGTTGGGGAGGAGCCGCCGGAGCGAAAAGGCTGAAAAAGAAGCCTGGGAAAAGCATGTAGCCTAACCCTAAAACGGCGAGGACCACTACGATTATGGCTGTGACAGTTTTGCCTGAAGACAAATCTCCTTTCAACCAAGAAGATGAATACTGACAGGATTTAAGGACTATTTGTATATGAAACAGTAAATATGGTTGGAGGGTTACGGGAGGACTCGAAATGGTTTTTGAAAAGAAAGTGGGTTTAACGGGTTGGATGCTGGTAGGATGCCTGCCTCAGACCCACCTTCAGCCTTTTAAAGTCTCTCTTTCCCGCTGGCTAGTAGGGAAGCTGGTCTAGCCATGGATAGGCCTCTCTCAGCCTTCCAATGGAAGCCTTAATCTGCTCTTCGGGATAAGCATAGCCGACAAGTTTCCCCTCCAGATAGTCTTGGTAAGCCTTCATGTCGAAATGTCCATGGCCGGAAAAGTTGAAGAACAAGGTTTTTGTTCGCCCTTGTTTCCATCATTTGCCCACACCTGTCTTTTCAGGTTTTTATCCTATACGTCAGGCGACATATTTATGTATTATTGTACAGAAATGTACATTTATGTGGTCGAAAATCCTCAAGAGATTTGAAGGCCAGCCTGGAAAACTCGCCGTGGTAAGGCTACTAATAGAGAACGGTTTAAGCATACGTCAAGGCAAAATCTACTGCAACGAGCTTGAGATAAGCAAGGTAACCGTAGCTCGCGCTGTAAAGGTGGATAGGAGAACCGTAGCTCAAACAATTGAAGAAATTGAGGGTGACCCTGAACTCAGCGTATTCTTCTTCCATCTACGTTCGGCAGGCCATTCGCTTCGGGAGGTAGCCCACCATCTCGGCTTTAGCGTTCTTGAAATCACACCTGTGAACGCGAGGATGCCTGGAATTCTGGCTGGGGCCTCCACCCTGCTGGCCAAGCGAAATTTATCTATAAGGCAGGCTTTAGTCGACGATCCTGAGCTTCATCCCGAGCCTAGGTTGACCCTCATCGTTGAGGGGGAAATCCCTGGAAACCTTATCCCTGAAATCCTTAAGGTTAAAGGAGTTGCAAGAGTTTCGGTTTACTGAGGAAGAAAGGCTAATGGTTAGGCCGAGCTTGGTGCTTCTCGCCTACTCGGAAGCCGCTTTGAAAAGCCCCAAGGTAAGGCGGAGACTAGAAAACTTGCTGATGGGAAACGTGAAGAACTTTCTGAGGAGGCATGGGTTCCCGGCTGGGAGAAGCTGGAAGGAGGGGGGAAGAATCTTCCTCAAGCAGGAGAACGCTGAGGCTGCTGCCCCTCTAGCGGCTAAAGTTTTCGGGGTGGACTATGCGGCTCCAGCGGTGAAAGCACCCTTAAAGCTTGAAGCCTTAGGCGGTGTAGCCGTCAGCCTCCTGCAGGGGAAGCTTAAAGGCAGGGTAAGGTTTGCTGTGAGGGCTAGGAGGGTTGGAAGCCATCCTTACACCAGCCGCGATGTTGAAAGGGAAGTTGGAAGGATTCTGTTGGAAAGTTTCCCTGGAAAACTTGAAGTTGACCTGGAAAACCCTGAGCTGATCATCTATGTTGAGGCTAGGGAGAAAGCAGCCTACATTTACAGGGAAGTTTTCCCAGGTTTCGGCGGCCTCCCGGAGGGAAGCCAGGGGAAAACCTTAACCCTCCTCGAAGACAACTCAGACCTTGCTGCAGCATGGCTCATCATGAAAAGAGGCGTGAAACCTGTAATCTTCTCTACAGATGAAGGGAAAATTTCAGGTTTAGGGGGAAAACTGGCTGAATGGACTGCTGACGGAAGCCTGGAAGCCTACATGGCGGAGCTTCCTCAAACATGGAGAACCCTTAGGAAGGTTGAAGAAGGTCTCAAACAGGCTCTCTGGGAAAAAGCGAAGGTAATGGCGGCTTCCCAGCTGGCTTCAAAACTGAAGCTGTCGGCCGTAGTTTACGGGGTCAAACTCGGAGAAGCCGCCACCATAAACCTTAAACTTTTAAGGCTTCTCCGGGAAGGCCTCAACAGTCTCCTTTTAACCCCCCTGGCAGGCTTGAACGGTGAAGCCTTAAAGGTTTCTGAGATTCTTGGAGTCCGTCTCGAGGAGAAGTTGACGGTGGACTTCAGCTTGGAGGAAGCATTAACCTTAGAGGGAAAAGTAGGTCTTAGGGAGGCTGTCAGCGGAGACCTAAGGAAAGTGAAAAAGCTTACCGTGAAGGTTTAAAGAAGCTCCAAAATGTCTTCAGCTACTTTCTCCGCCCCTTTAAGGTTTTGAGCTGAAGCTTTAACTCTCTCAGCCCTCAGCCTATAAGTTTCATTGTTTAGGATTTTTTCTATGAGGGGTAGAAGGGTTTCCTCGGAGAGGTATCGCGGGTCTAAGGCTTCAGCCACACCGAGACTCACCGCCGTCCTAGCGTTTCCTATCTGCTCGGTTTGCTCTTGGGTTGGAATCAAGAGTAAAGGTTTACCGTAGGCTAGGGCTTGGGTTACGGCTCCATGGCTGCTTCTCCCCACCAGCAGGTCGCAGGCCTTCAAAAACTTAAACCTATCCTTAATCCACCCGTAAACCGTAAGCTTATTTCTCCGGCGGGCATAGCCTTCCAGGTCTCTTCTACCCAAGGTGAGAACCGCCTGGAAGCCTGAAGCCTTCGACAGTATTTTCTCCAGTCTCCTTCCCAGCCACCACCGTTCATAGGTTGGCCCGCTGGCAGCCGCATAAACCAAAGGCTCGGAAGGGTTAAAGCCCAACTCTTCTTTGAGGGCTTCCTGGCTGGGAAGCATTTCAGGTTTAACCCTGATAAAGGGGCCCACAAACTCTATTTTGCCTTTAAAAGATGGCGGGAAGCGGAGGTTTTCTCGGGAAACCGTGTAGGGTGGAGGGAAATCGGGAACATAGATTTTATCGCTTAAACCCCAGCCTGGAACAATTGCTCCAAAGGAGAAAAGGTCGGAAAGCTTGAAAAGCTTCGGGTAGTGGATGAGCCCCGGCGAAACCACGTTAAACTGGTTTAAAATCGTTAAAACAGGCTTGCCGAGAATTTTCCCAGCAACCACCGTGGAAAGCCTGGTATCGGAAACAATCAGGTCAGGCTTATAGGAAGCCAACTGTTTAAGCTCAAAAGCCACCTGTTTGGCGAAGCAGAAAAGCAGTCTGCCGCTAAGCCATTTCAAGGTTCTCCAAGGGTCTATGGTTCCGTCAGGCCAAGTCCAGTAGCTGAAGGATGGAGCCTCCACGAAAGGTAAACCTTCACCTCTAACGAAG